>Ga0233365_1000184_pt1 | contig 31176 bp, 40 predicted proteins | sample ElkDunMinimDraft_27_FD_191535 | JGI IMG/M metagenome (GOLD analysis project Ga0233365, IMG submission 191535) | Fecal eukaryotic communites from dung pellets of Tule Elk in California, USA - Elk Dung C36 | ecosystem: Host-associated > Mammals > Digestive system > Large intestine > Fecal | place...
CCTGCGTTCGGTCCGTGGTACCACTCAAAGTCATTTTTTCCCGGCCCCGGGTTTTTTTTCCGGAGGATTTTTCGCCGCCGCCCCCGGTCGGCCGACCGGCGGCCGCCGCACAGGAGGAGGTGGTCGCCGTGCCCCGCCCGAAGAAGCCCGCGGGCACCGCCGCCGATTCGCGCAACGGCCGCCGCGAGATCGAGGTCGGCCGCCACTCCCCCGGGGCGGTGGAGCAGTTCGACCCGCCCAACCCCGTGTGCGACGAGGCGATGGAGGCGTGGGAGCAGTTCTGGTCCGACCGCCAGGCCGCGCTGCTCACCCCCTCCAGCCGGGTGGTGCTCATCCGCTGGGTGGAGGCACTGGACCGGTACCTGCGCTCGACCTCGGCCGCTGACCTGCTGCCGCTGGTGGAGGGCTCCACCGGCCAGTCCGTGGTCAACCCGATGTACAAGATCAGCGAGCAGGCTCTCAAGACCGTGGAGGCGTGCGAACGCCAGCTCGGCATCGGCGGCCTGCACGCCGCCAACCTCGGCCTGGCCGCGATCAGCGAACGCAAGAGCCTGGCGGACATGAACGCCCAGTACGCGGCAGGAGCAGGACGAGGAGGTGGCGGTGGCTCCGGCGGCCAAGACCAGCAGCAGGAAGCCGACCCGCGGGTCACGGTCATCAAGCGCCGCTCGTAAGCCGCCGCCGTCCCCGCCCTGCCAAAGCTGCGGCTGGTCCCCCGGACCCAAGGGCCTGTGGCCCTCCGAGGGGGCCGTCGCGGTCCGCTGGATCGAGGACAACCTGATCTTCCCCGAGGGCGACTTCTTCGGGGAGCCGTTCCGGCTGCGCCCGGACCAGAAGTTGTTCCTGTACGAGTGGTACGAGTACTGCCCCGACTGCTCCCAGTGGCACTACGACGAGGGCCTGCGCGGGGCGGCCACCGGCGACGGCAAGACCACGTTCATCGCCGCGATCGCGATCGTGGAGTTCGCGGGCCCCCCGCAGATCGCCCCCAAGTCCCCGAACGTGGTCATCTCCGCCGCGTCCTGGGACCAGGCCGACGAGCTGTTCAGCAAGGCCGGCGTCATGCTCGGGGGCCGCGATGACGAGGTCCACGAGGCTCCCCTGTGCGGGTTCTTCGAGGTGATGGACGCCGAGATCAAGTTCCGCGACGGGCGCCCGGGCCTGATGAAGCGCATCGCCGCGGTGGCGGGCACCAACGAGGGCGGCCTGCCGCACCTGTTCATCGCCGACGAGCTCCACGAATGGGGCGACGTCGGCTCCAAGAAAGCCCGGATCTACACGGTGGTGGGCAAGTCCACCACCAAGCGCAAGACCCCGCGCGGGGGCGGCCGCAAGCTCGGGCTGTCCACGGCCGGGTTCGACGTCGACCGGTCCTTCCTCGGGAGCCTGTACAAGCTCGGCAAGAAGTCCCTGAGGAACCCCCGGCTCGCCCCCCGCCTGCTGTTCCGCTGGCACGAGGCCCCCGACGGGCTCAAGTTCGAGCGCAAGGCCGACCGTGTCAAGGCCGTCAAGGCCGCCTCCCCGGGCGCCGGGCACATGTGGTCGATCACCGACCGCGTCAACGCCTGGGGCAAACCGGACATGCCCGCGCACGAGTGGATCCGCTACTTCGGCAACCGCTGGGTCGACGTGGCCTCGGAGTCCTGGCTCAAGGACCACCCGGGCGCGTGGGGCGAGTGCGAGGGCACCTGGACGTCGCGGTCCACCAACCCGTTCGTGCTGGCCGTCGACATGGCCCTGAACCGCGACTCGGTGGCGGTCACCCGGGTGGAGGAGCTGCCTGATGGGCGCTACGCCATCAGCACGACGGTGTGGAAGCCCGCCAAGGACAAGCCCATCGACCACGAGGAGGTCTGGCTCTACATCGTGGAGCAGGCCACCGGCGAGGGTTTCCGCGGCGTGGTCTACGACCCCCGCTTCTTCGAGCTGCCCGCACGGATGCTCGAGACCCGCGGCATCCTCGCGATCCAGTTCGACCAGCACCCGCTGCGGATGTCCAAGGCCGTGGGCTGGACCTACGACGCGATCCTGGGCCAGCGCATCGTCCACGACGACGACCCCGAGCTGTCCGACGCGGTCAAGGCCGCCGTGAAGATGCCCCAGGAGCGCGGCGGTTTCACGCTGCGCAAGTCCAAGTCCAAGCGGCACATCGACGCGTGCATCGCCATGTGCATGGGCCTGTACGTGCTGGCCGAGGTCCCCGACCTCGAGGAGGCCGGCCCCAACCTGTGGTGAGGACCCGACCTGTGTTCAACAACCTGCTCGAGGCCGCCGGATGCCTGCTCATCGTGGCGTTCGTCTGGTTCGTGTGGCCGCCGCTCGTGCTCCTGGTCGCCGGGGTCCTGCTGGTCCTGGCCGCCACCGTGCGCGAGCGCCGCACCACCACCGAGACCACGAAGGGAGGCACCACACCGTGACGCTGTTCGGGGAGCTGTTCAACCGCCGCGCGAGCGTGGAGTCGCCGGGCAAGCCGCTGACCGACACGTCCCTGCTGGAGCTGCTGGGCGGAGCCCCGGGCACCGCCGGACAGGTCGTCACCCCCACCTCCTCCCTGCGCTTCTCCGCGGTGTGGCGGTGCGTGTGGCTGATCTCCAACGTCGCCAGCGCGCTGCCGCTGCACGTGTACCAGGAGACCTCCCGGGAGCGGGTGGACAAGAAGGACAACCTGTTGGCCGACCCGCACCCGGAGATGCCCGCCCTGGAGCTGTGGAAGCTCACCTACGTGCACAAATGCCTGTGGGGAAACGCGTACCTGCAGAAGATCCGCAACCGGGCGGGTCGGGTGGTCGAGCTGTGGCCCATCAGCCCGAACCGGGTCCAGGTCGGCCTGGCCCGGCCCACCCGCGCCGACCCTCCGATGAAGGTCTTCTCGGTCACCGACGACTGGGGCACCGAGCAGGACCTGACCCGCCGCGAGATCCTGCACCTGCCCGGGATGGGCTACGACGGGATCTGCGGGCTCTCCCCCATCCGCGCCGCCGCCGAGGGCATCGGCATGGGCCTGGCCGCGGAGAAGTACGGCGGCAAGCTCTTCGGGTCCGGCTCCACCATGTCGGGGATCCTGCAGGTCGAGCAGCGCCTGACCAAGGACGCCGCCGACGCCCTCAAGACCCGGTGGCAGGCCCGGGTCGGCGGCGTGGAGAACGCCCACGAGATCGCCGTCCTCGACAGCGGGGCGAAGTTCGAGTCCACCACCATGCCGAACAAGGACAGCCAGTTCATCGAGAGCAGGCAGTTCCAGATCGGCGACCTGGCCAGGTTCTTCGGCTTGCCGCAGTTCCTGCTGGGCGAGACCCAGAAGTCGACCAGCTGGGGGACCGGCCTGGAGCAGCAGGCGCTCGCGTTCGTGGTCTACGACCTGGCGCCCGGCTGGCTGGCACCCACCGAGGCCCGCCTCAACAAGGAGTTGTTGGGCGAGCGCGAGCAGATGACCGAGTACGCGGTGGAGGGGCTGCTGCGCGGCGATACCACCGCCCGCGGCGCGTTCTACCGGGTCATGCGCGAGGTCGGCGCCTTCAGCGCGAACGACATCCGCGCGCTGGAGTCGCGCCCGCCCATCGAGGGCGGCAACACCTACCTGCAGCCCGCCAACCTCACCCCGCTGGGCTCCGACCCGAGCGGGACGGCCCCGCCACCCCAGGAACCCGACGACGAGTCCGGCGATGACGACGATGGGAATGACGCATGAGCCTGATCAGCAGCGCGGGCACGCAGGAGCACCGTCGGCTGTCGCTGTCGGAGGCCTCGGCGCAGATCCGCACCCGTCGCGACGACGAGGAGGACGGCGCGCTCCAGGAGCAGCGCTTCCACGGCTACGCGGCGGTCTTCAACTCCCGAGCGGCGATCGGTAACCCGCTGCGCTGGGGGTTCTACGAGGAAATCGCCGACGGCGCCTTCACCAAGACCCTCACCGAGGGGGACGCCCGCCTCCTCATCGACCATGACTCCTACTACGTGGTGAGCCGGGTCTCCGCGGGCACCCTGGGCCTGGCCCAGGACCGGCACGGCCTGGCCGTGGACTCGGCCCTGGACACCCGCCTGTCCTACGTCGGCGACCTGGTCGCCAACCTCGACAACGGCAACGTGACGGGGATGAGCTTCGGCTTCTACGTCATCAAGGACGACTGGGCGCTGGAGACGGTCGAGACCTCCGACGGGCAGTCCGCCGAGGTGGAGGTCCGCACCATCCAGGAGGTCCGCCTGATCGAGGTCTCGGCGGTGACCTTCCCCGCCTACGAGGACACCGAGGCGGCTCTGCGCCACGTCGCCACCGCCCTGGTCCACCGCGGCGACGCCGACGCCATCGAGCGCCGCGCCGTCCACCGTCCCGAACTGCGGGACCTACTGCAGGTCATCACCCCGCGCGAGCCGGGAGAGTCCACTCGCGCTGACACCACCACGGAGCCGACCGAGCTCACTCCGCGGCACGTCGACCAGGTCGACCTGGCCATGAGGGGACACGCCGCCCGCTGGCGGCTGCCCCTGCACTGACCCCCTATTCGACACGACCCCGGACCGCACGGCCGGGGCCGTCGGCATGCCCCGGGAGGGCACATGAGCAGCACCAACGAAGCAGCCCTGGTCGAGCGCCAGAACCGGCTGTGGAACCGCATGACCGAGATCATGGCCGCGGCCCGCGACGAGGGCCGCGACATGAGCGCGGAAGAGCGCGCGAACTGGGACGCCGCCGAGACCGAGCTGAACCAGGTCTCGGGCGACATCGAGCGCATCCAGCGCATGGCCCGCCTGGCCCAGGTGGACCGCTCCCAGCACGTGGTCGCCACCGGCGACGGCGGACAGGAGGAGGACCGCGACGCCCGCACCAGCGAGGACGAGAGCTACGCCGAGGCGTTCGGCGTCTACCTGCGCGAGGGCATGGGCGCCCTGGAGCCCGCCCAGCGGCGCCTGCTCGAGCAGGGCCGCCGCGAGGCCCGCGCCCTGGGCGTGGGCACCGACTCCGCCGGCGGCTACCTGGTCCCCGACGACTTCCGCGCGACCCTCACCGAGACCCTCCTGGCGTTCGGCGGGCTGATGTCCGACATCCAGGTCATCACCACGACCACCGGCAACGCCCTGTCCTGGCCCACCAACAACGACACCGCCAACGTCGGCGCGATCCTGGCGGAGAACACCCAGGTCAGCGAGCAGGACGTGGTGTTCGACGAGAACGAGCTGGGCGCCTACACCTACACCTCGCGGATGGTGCGGGTCGCGCTGCAGCTCATGCAGGACAACGCCTTCGGCCTGGAGAGCTGGCTGCCCCGCAAGCTCGGTGAGCGCATCGGCCGGGCCATCGCCGCGCACATCGCCACCGGCACCGGTACCAACCAGCCCCTGGGACTGGTCACCGGCGGAACCGTCGGGGCGACCGGCGCGGTGGGGGCGAGCGCGGCCATCACCTACGACAACCTCATCGACCTCGAGCACTCGGTGAACTCCGCGTACCGGACCCGCGCCAAGTACGGGCTCTCCGACTCTGCGCTCAAGCTCGTGCGCAAGCTCAAGGACGGCGACGACCGGCCGATGTGGGTGCCGGTGCCCGCGCCCGGGTTCCCCGCGACCATCAACGGATTCGCCTACACCGTCGACGACGCCCTGGCGGCCCCCGCCCCCGGCGCCAAGTCCCTGGTCTTCGGCGACCTCCAGGCGGGCTACATCGGCCGCCAGGTCCTGGGCGTGCAGCTGATGCAGCTGCGCGAGCGCTACGCCGACTACCTCCAGGTCGCCTTCCTGGGCTTCTCCCGCTGGGACTCCGCGCCCGACGACACGGCCGCCTACCGCGTCTTCCAGCACGGCGCCGCCGAGTAACCCGCCCCGGGCCGGGCCCCAACGCCGGAGCCCGGCCCCCTGCCCCGAGAGGAGGCGCGCCATGGCGCGCGTGCGCATTCTGACGAGCATCTCCACCACCGAGGCCAGCTACAAGCGCGGCGAGGAGGTGGAGCTGGACGAGGCCACCGCCCGCTCCTGGGTGGAGGCCGGGATGGCCGTCCCCGCGGGGAGCGAGGACCAGGCCGTGCCCGAGACCACCGCGCGGCGCACCGGCCGCCCCGCGACCCGCAAGCCCAAGGGCCGGTAGGTGCCCGCTCTGACGCTGGAGGCCGCCAAGTCCCAGCTCAAGATCACCAAGGACACCCACGACGCGGACCTGGCCACCTACGTGGCCGGTGTCAACGAGGTGGTGGAGCACTACATCGGCCCGGTCGACGACCGGCCGGTGGTGGAGCGCTGGGAGGGGTGGCGGCCCGTCATCGCGGTGCGCCACACCCCGGTGGTGTCCGTGGACTCGGTGACCTACCTCGACGGCGGCCAGGCCGTGGCCGTGGACGACATCGACGTGGACGCCACCACCGGGGCGCTGCAGCTGATCTCGGCCACCCGGTGGCCGTCCGGGCGGCTCCGGGTCGCCTACACCGCGGGCCGGGGCGGCATCGCGCCGCCGTCGGCGACCACGGCCGCGCTGATGATCATCCAGCACCTGTGGGAGGTGCGCCGCGGGGCCGACTCGCGCCGCCCCGCCTACAGCCCGGTGGAGGGCACCCAGCACGTCGTCACCCCCAACTTCACCTACTCGGTTCCCAGGAGGGCGATCCAACTGCTCGAAGCACACGCCACCGGCCCGGCGGTCTCATGAGCCAGACCCAGACCACCACCATCCACACGCTGGTCCAGGCCCTGCACGACCGGCTGGCCGCCTCCACCGACGAGCGGATCAGCGGTGCGCAGGTCGTCCTGGGCGCCCCTCCCGGCTACCTCGAGGACGACTTCCTGATCGTGGGCTGGTCGCCGGACCGGGCGATCTCCGCCACCCAGGACCGCCAGGCCCAGGGCGCCAACCGCTTCCAGGAGAACTACCAGGTGCCCCTCCTGGTCGCCGCCCAGTCCGGCGACGACGACGTCCAGGAGGTCCTGGCCCGGTGCGGGCGCATGGTCGAGGCCCTCAACACCGAGATCGTGGCCGACCACACCTTCGGGCGGCTGGTGCTGTCCACCCAGATCAGCCAGGTGTCCATGGACCCCGTCCAGACCGCCACCGGGCCCTCCTGCACCGCCGAAGTGGTCCTGGCCGTCTCGGCCCTGACCCGCAAGTAGAGGAGCGCAGCCGTGGCCGAGGAAGAGGTCGTCGGGTTCGCCCTGGCGGGCAACGCGGTGCGCCGCCTGCGCCGCGACATGGGCACCATCCCCCGCCAGATGCAGGCAGGGCTGCGCCCGGCGATGCGCGAGAGCGGCCAGGAGCTGCTGGCCGACGGCCACCGCCGCGCGGGCCGCTGGTCCACGCGCATCCCTGGGGCGATGCGCGTGCAGGTCTCCTTCACCCACCGCTGGGCCGGGGTGTCGCTGGTCGTGGACAGGAACAAGGCCCCGCACGCGCGCCCCTACGAGGGCATCCTCGGCGACGCCTCGTTCCGCCGCCCCGTGTTCGGCCACCAGGACCGGTGGGTGGTACAGCCCACCCGACCGTTCGCTCAACCCGCGGCGGACCTGCACGGTCCCCGCACCGTCGCGGCCGTCAACCGCGTCGTCGACCAGGCCGCCGTCGCGGCCGGATTCACACGGAAGGGCATGTCATGAGGCTGGAAACCATCGAGATCCGCCACAAGGACCACGGGGGCGTGTACCGGGCCCCCGCCAAGGCGGTGGCGTTCTGGCAGGCCCGCGGCTGGGAGGCCGTCGACGACACCCAGGTGCCGCAGGCGAACACCACCGCGCCCACCGAACCCGCGACCCAGCAGGCCGCGGACACCGCCCCGGCCGCGCGCCGGTCCACCAAGAAGGAGGCCTGACGTGGATCTCGTCCCCGTCGCCGACAAGTTCATCAACGTCGGCGTCACCGTCGTGGCCTTCGTGCCGACGATCGCCGACGTGCAGGTGCCCACCCGGGCAGAGCTGGACGCGGGCGTCGACCTGACCGACGAGGTCACCGCCGCCTCTGGGTGGAACGTCTCCTCCGCGAACGTGCCCTACACCCCGCTCGGGTCCGTTTTCACGCCGAGCATCCCCGGCAGGACCAGCGTGGAGGACTCCTCCCTGACCCTGCCCCAGGACATCACCGGCACGGACGTGCGCGAGATCCTGCCGCGTCTGACCACCGGTTTCATCGTCATCATGTACGGCGGCGACGTCGTGGACTCGCCCATGGACGTGTGGCCGGTGCGGGTGTCCTCGCTGGGCAAGACCCTGTCGACGGAGGGCACCGAGATCGCCTCCATCGTGGTCTCGTTCGCGGTGCCGGCCGAACCGGCCGAGGACGTGGCCATCCCCGCGGCGGCCGGGGGTGGCGGGTGAGCGAGAGCCTGCGGGACCGGCTGCTCCAGCGCGAGCGGCCGGTCGCGACCTACACGTGCCGGGTCGCCCCGGTCGCCGACACCCAGCGGGCCGAACAGGACCTCGCAGCGGCCCTCAAGGCGCTGCGCGGAGTGCGCCCCGACGACGAGACCGCTGCCGCCACGGCACAGGAGGCGGTGGCCACCGCCCAAGAGCGCCGGGACGCCTGCTACGAGCAGATCCTCCTGCAGGCGCTGCCCCCGGACGCCTACGAGGCGATCGGCGACGCCTACCCGCTGGCCGATGAGGGCGCCGAGGAGAAGGTCCGGCTCGCGGCGGACGAGGCGTACCTGCACGCGGTGTTCCTGAGCTGTGTCCAGGGCGAGTTGACCAGTGAGGAGTGGACGACCTTCGTCCACACCAACCTCTCCACCGGGGAACGCAACGACCTGTACACCCTGGCCAACGCCGTCAACGGCCGGGTGCGGGCCCTGGACCCCTCCGTCCCAAAAGGCTAGACGCCGAGCCGGGCCTGCTTCTGGAGGCTGAGGTCGCCCGCTTCCACAAGATCAGCCACAGCGCCTTCCTGGCATGGCCGAAGCGCGACCGCGACCTGGCGCTGTGGCTGCACATCCGCGAGGCACAGACGTGCGCCGGGTGCGGGACCCGACCGGCCGAGTGGGACCCCGACCAGGGCGGGTCCAAGGCCGCGTACCTGCCCACCGAGCGAGTTTGCCCGGGCTGTCAGCGCATCCACGCCCGCCAAGAGCACCTGCGCAAGTCCTACGACCAGCTGCCCGGCGGGCTCAAGGTCCACCTGAGAAAACACGATCCGGGGTGAACTGTGTCGACCTCCTCCCAGCAGCGCGACCTGCGCATCAACCTCTCGGCCAACGCGGCCGGGATGGAGCGCGGCCTGGCGCGCGCCGACAAAGCCATGGAGCGCCACCAGCGCAAGGTCGAGGACACCGCGAACGCGATCGCGCGCCTGGAGATGGAGCTGCAGGCCGACATCGACCGGACCCTGGCCGAGGTCGAGGCGGCCTCGGCGGCCCGCGCGGAGTCCTACGCCGCCGCCGGGCAGGGCATGCTCGTGGCCGGTGCGGCCATCACCGCCGGGCTCGGGATGGCCGCCCGCGCCGCCATCCAGTGGGAGTCGGACTGGGCCGGGGTCACCAAGGTCCTGGACGCCACCCCCGACCAGGTCGAGGCCCTGGAGTCGGGGCTGCGCGGGCTGGCCCTGCAGATCCCCGCCACCCAGTCGGAGCTGGCGGGGATCGCCGGGGCCGCCGCCCAGCTGGGCATCGAGAGCCAGAACATCCTCACGTTCACCTCGACGGTCGCGGCGATGGGCGTGGCGACGGACATGGTCGCCGAGGAGGCGGCCATGCAGATGGCCCGGTTCTCCGCGATCATGGGCACCCCGCAGGAGTCGGTGGACCAGCTCGGGTCCGCCATCGTCGAGCTGGGCAACAACAGCGCGGCGACCGAGTCCGAGATCATGACCATGGCGATGCGGATCGCCGGTGCGGGGTCCACGGTCGGGATCACCGAGGGCGAAGTGCTCGGGTTCGCCGCGGCCCTCACGAGCGTGGGCATGGAGGCCGAGGCCGGCGGCAGCGCGGTGTCCCGGGTGCTGCTGTCCATCAACGACGCGGTCTCCTCCGGCGGGGCGAACCTGACCGAGTTCGCCAAGGTCGCCGGGGTGTCGGCCAGCTCCTACACCGACGCCTGGCGCGACGACCCGGCGCAGGCCACCCACGAGTTCGTGGCCGGGCTCGCGCGGATGCAGTCCGAGGGCGAGAACGTCAACCTCACCCTGGGCAAGTTGGGCCTGGGCGAGATCGTGGTCCGCGACGCCCTGCTGCGCATGGCCGGGGCCTCGGACCTGGTCGCCGAGTCCCTGGAGCTGGGCAACCGGGGCTGGGCGGAGAACTCGGCCCTGGTCGAGGAGGCGGCCGCGAGGTATGCGACCACGGAGTCGCAGATCCAGATCGCGCGCAACGCGATCAACGAGACGGGCATCGCGATCGGGGAGGGGTTGTTGCCCATCCTCGGTGAGGCCGCCTCCCGCATCACCGACTACGGGGCGGCGTTCTCCTCCCTGGACGAGGGACAGCAGCAGTGGGTCGCGGGGATCAGCGGATCCGCGGGCGCCCTGGCGCTGCTGACCGGCGCGCTCATCACCATCGGCCCCCGCGTGATCGAGTTCCGCACCCAGATGCAGGACCTGCACACCGGCGGGGCCACCCGGCTGCAGCGCGGTATTGGCGGGCTGGCGGCGTTCATGACCGGCCCCTACGGTGCGGCGATCGCCGGGGTCCTCGCCCTGGGCGGTATCTGGCTGGACCAGAAGGCCCAGCAGATCGCCCGCGAGCAGGAGTGGGCGCGGGTCCTGACCGAGACCAACGGCGCGGTGACGGGCGCGACCGCGGCGCACGCCGCCCAGCGCCTGCAGGACGAGGGCCTGCTGGAGATCTCCCGCGAGCTGGGCGTGGAGCAGGGGCGGCTCACCGACGCGCTCCTGACCAACGGGGAGGCCCGCCAGGCCCTGGCGACCCTGTCGGAGCTGGCCGCCACCTCCCAGCAGGGCCTGGTCAGCGGCAACTCCAGCGAGGCCGCGTCCCTGGCCGAGCTCAACGCGGCCGTGGAGACCCTGTTCGGGTCCGGCACCAAACTCTCGGACCTGAACCAGACCCAGCTCGAGGAGCTGTCCGGGCTGCAGTACAGCGTGGCCGGGCTGACCGAGGAGATGGTCGCGGGCCAGGAGGAGATGGCGGCCTCCACCGCCGAGACGCAGGCCCAGGCCGCCACGTACCTGACCGCCGCCGAGGCCGCCGACGCCTTCGCGGAGTCCATCAGCCGCGTCAACGGGATGATCGCCGAATCCATCAGCGCGGAGCTGGACTACAACGCGACGATGCTGCGGGTGACGGAGACGGTCACCGCCAACGCGGGGGCCACCGACCGGCACACCGAGGCGGGGATCGCCAACCACCGCAGCCTCCTGGACCTGATCACCGCGGGCGAGACCGAGACCCGCACGATGATCGCGAACGAAGACTCCACCGAGGCCCTGGAGGCGCAGAAGGTCAAGCTCCGCGAGGACCTGGAGCTGCTGCGGAACACGGTCGGGCTGACCGATGAGCAGTTCGCCGAGTACGACGAGATGCTCCGCAACGTCGAGTCGGAGATCGACACGGCCATCCAGGTGCGCGCCAACGGCACCTGGTCCACGTCCCCGACGCAGAACTCCTCGCACACCTCCCCGCGCGGCGGCGCCCCCGCGTTCTACGCGTCCGGCGGCGCGGTCTCGGGGCCGGGCACGGGCACCTCCGACAGCATCGACGCGCGCCTGTCCACGGGCGAGCACGTGTTCACCGCCGAGGAGGTCGAGGCGCTGGGCGGCCAGGAGCGGGTGTACGCGCTGCGCTCCCTGATCCGCTCGGGGGTGTTCCAGTACCCCGACCAGCCGCAAAGGTTCGCGCGGGGCGGGGCGGCCCTGCCCCGGCCCGCGCGGATCGTGGACGACCACGACGAGGACACCCGCATCAAGATCCAGCAGCTGTTCGCCGACACCACCGCGGGGGCCGCCGACGAGATGGCGCAGGCGTGGAAGCGCCTGATGGAGTCCGGCGGGTCGGTCGTGTCCGCGTGGCGGTCCCAGCTGGGGGTGCCCTACTCCTGGGGCGGCGGCGGCCCCGGCGGGCCCGGGTACGGCATCGGCCGCGGGTCCCGCACCCGCGGCTTCGACTGCTCGAGCTTGATGCAGTTCGGGTGGGCCAAGGCCGGGGTGTCCCTGCCCCGGGTGACATATGCGCAGATCAACTACGGTCGAGCCGTCCAGCGCGGCCAGGAGCGCCCCGGCGACCTGGTCTTCCCGCACCGCGGGCACGTGGCCGGGGTGGTCGCCCCGGGCCGTCTGATCCACGCCCCCTACACCGGGGCGACGGTCTCCTACCGCAACATGTACCCCCACCCGATCGCGATCCGCCGCCCGGGACGCTACGACGACGGCGGGCGCCTGGAGCACGGCCAGAGCGGCGTGAACCTGTCCCGCAGGCCGGAGCGGGTGCTGTCCCCGCGCCAGACCGACGCCTTCGAGCGGCTGGTCGAGGGGCTGCTGTCCGGGGCCACCATCCCGGCCGGGCAGCCGATCGGCGGCCATGGGCCGGGCGAGGTCCACTACCACGTCCACCACGTGCCGGGCCTGACCACCGTGCAGGACCTGGCGCGGGCCGAGGACCAGAGGCAGACCCGTGTGCGCGCGGGCCGGAGGGGATGACCTGTGCCGTTGATCATCGTCGCTCCGCCGGTACCGGTCCCCCCGCCCCGGGTGTGGCCCAAGGTCGCGGTCCCGCCGGGCAAACGCCTGGTGTGGATCAGCCCGGACGGGGAGGAGTTCGCGCTCTCGGACGGGGACTCCTACACCTCCGTCACCGGCCGGGCCGGGTTCGGGCGGGTCGTGCCGGACCTGGTCACCGAGGCCACCGCGCCCGGGGCGGCCCGCCTGGCCGACTACCGGGACAGCCCCCGGCTGATGAAGGTGCCGCTCATCGTGTCCGGGGGCGACCAGGACGCCTACCTGGCCGCGCACCGGGCGCTGGTGGCCTCCACCCGGCACCGGCGCCCGGGCCGGGTGGCCATGGGCCGCATCCGGGTGGAGCTCCCCGACGGCACCTGGCGGCACATCGGGTGCGTCTACCACGGCGGCCTGGACCCGCTCGAGGACATCCTGGACGACCTCATGTGGGCCCGCCAGGAGCACCAGGCGCTCGAGTTCTGGGCGCCGGAGCCGCACTTCGAGGGCCCCGAGATCTCCCTGTCCTGGCGGCTGGCACTGGACCCGGTGCCGTTCTACCCGCTCTACCCGCTACGGCTGAAAGCCTCCCAGGTGGGTGGGTCGGCGACGATCCTCTCCCCCGGGGACGCCCCCTCCTACCCGGTGTGGCGCGTCACCGGCCCCGGCACCCCCGTCATCACCAACGTCACCACCGACCAGAGCTGGGCATTCTCCGAACCCGTCCCCGAGGGGGTCACCGTGACCGTGGACTGCCGGCCCCCCTCGGTGGCCCCCCAGAGCGGGCTGAGCGCCCGCGACGACGTGGGAGGGGACTGGTGGGACCGGTTCGCGGGCTGGCCCCAGCTGTGGGACATCCCGCCCGGGCAGACCCTGCTGTCCGCGCAGATGATCGGCGCGACCCCCGACACCCGCCTGTCGGTGTCGTTCGCCCCCCGCTACCTGGCGGGGTGGTAGCCGATGATCCGCGAGCTGGAGATCTACGCCCGCGCCCCCGACCTGACCCGGCGCGGGCCGCTGCCGTGGGAGAGGGCCACCATCACCCTGTCGCACCTGGGGGTGGACGCCTGGGACCTGACCATGGACGCCAGCGCCGCCGACCACGCCGGGCCCGGGTGGGGGGTGTTCGTCGTCCTGGACCGCCAGGTCGTCCTCACCGGGTCGGTGGAGGACCCCAGGCGCCGCCGCGTCAGCGCCACCTCCCCGGGCACGGTGGCGGTGACCGGCGCCGGGGACCTGGCCGTCGTCGCCGGAGCCCTGGCCTGGCCCACCCCCGGCGCGGCGATCGGCCTGCAGTCCCAGCGGGCCGATGTGCGCACCGGGCCCGCGGAGACGGTCATCAAGGGCTACGTCGCCGACAACATCGGCCACACCCGGGCCTCCACCCGGCGAGATCCCGCGGCGCCGCTGGCCCGCCAGGTCGTCATCGCCCCGGACCTGGGCCGGGGCACGGCGGTGGAGTTCTCCGCCCGGTTCGACCCGCTGCTGGAGATCGTGCGCGCCTGCCACGGCGGCCTGGGGGTCGCCGTGGTCCAGAACGGCGAGGAGCTGGTCTTCGACACCTACCCCACCGCCACCCGGGCGGGCGCGGTGTTCTCCCTCGAGCGCGGCAACGTCGCCGAAGTGGAGTGGCAGGACGCCGCCCCTGAGACCACGCACGCCATCGTCGGCGGGGACGGCGAGGGCACCTCCCGCAACCTGCGCGTACGCGCCGACTCCGCCGCCGCCCAGGCCTGGCGGGTGGCGACCGAGGAGTTCATCGACCAGCGCTCGGAGGACTCGGCCGCGGCGCTCGACGCCGCCGGCGACAAGGTCCTGGCCGACGGGCGCCGGTCCGGGATCATCTCCGCGACCCTGGTCGACACCCCCGCCCTGGCGTTCGGGACGCACTACCACCTGGGCGACCGGGTCACCGTCATGCCCTCGGGGGGCCGGGCGTTCACCGACCAGGTCACCTCCGTGACCATCCAGGCCGACCGCCGCGCCGGGACCCTCACCATCACCCCCGCGGTGGGGTGGGCGACCGGCGGCCTCTACCAGACCCGGCAGGACCGGGAGATCGCCCTACTGCGCCGCGCCGTGAGCGCGCTGGAAAGGAGCCTGTGAGATGCGCTCGTGGCCCCACGCGCTGGAACCGGACGGGGAGACCCCGCAGGAGACCACCGAGGACGACTTCCGGTGGTCGCTGGCGATGGCCACCCAGGACGGCGTCGACCGCGGCGCCGGATCCGGGCTGTCCGCCACCGTCTCCGGCAACGACCTGGTGCTGGGCACCGGCCGCGGCTGCGTGGCCGGGTACAGCTTCGCGGTGGATACCTCCGAGCCGGTGGGCGTGCCCACCAACGGGGCCTCCCTGCCCCGCATCTTCCGGCTGGTCGCCCGCCTGGACGTGGCCGCTTCCGGGGTGCGCCCGCACGTGCTGGTGGGCACGGCCTCCTCCAACCCGCAGCCGCCCGCCCTGGTGCAGACCGACGCGATCTACGACCTGCCGCTGTGGCGGTGCCGACGCAACGGCGGCGGCGGCGCGATCACCCAGCTCACCTCGGAGCGGTTCGACCTGAACCCGTCCGGGGCGCTCACGTGCACCTCCTCCACCCGGCCGCCGAACCCGCTGCCCGGCGCCCTGGTCTATGAGACCGACACCGGGCGGCTGATGCTCTACCACGGCGGCCAGTGGCGCACCGTGACCGACAGCTCCTACCCCACCGCGTGGACAGCCATCGCGCTGCGCTCTTCTCGGTACAAGGGCCACACCAACGGCTACACCCCGGCCTGGCGGTTCCGCACGGCCGGGACGGTGCAGCTGCGCGGGGCCATCACCCGCACCACCGAGGGCGCGGCCATGATCAACGGCGACTACATCGGCGAACTCCCCGCGGCCGCCCGCCCGGGCGGGTTCGTGCGGTTCGCGACCGGCGCGCACGCCCGCACCGGCTCCACCGCCCAGACCCGAGGGGTGAGCGCCCGCGTGGAGATCCGCTCCAAGAACGCCGCGCCCGACGACGGCCAGATCACCATCTGGACCGACTACAACCCGGAGTGGATCGCGCTGGATGGCATCGAATACAACATCAGCTAGGAGCAGCCATGGCCAGGTACTGGTTCGGCGACCAGCCCGCCGACGTCGTCGTCGCCGCCGGCGACCAGGTCGGGGTGGAGACGATCCTGGGCTACCAGGCGGTCCTGGCCCCCTCCGTGGTGCTGTGGGCCTACGACCACACCACGGGCGAGCGGGTCACCGACCTGATGGACGACACCGGCACCGAGGTCTCCCAGATCGTCTCGGACCTGACCGGGCGCATCCCCCGCTTCCGCGGCCCCGACGGGGTCGAGCGCCTGCTGCTGGGCCAGTCCCCCGAGGGGCTGCCCGAGGAGACCGTGGCCCCCCGGTGGACGGTCCTGACCACGTCCTACCCCGACATCGTGGCCGCCCTACGCGACCGGATCGGCGCCCTGGAGGCCGAGTCCGGCGGGGAGTACACCGCCTCCCCCCACCCGGTGTTCTGGTCCTCGAACGGGGCAGTGCAGACCCACACCAGCGACCACCGGCCCGCGAACCTGGACGGGCGCCCGTGGGTGGTCACCGCGGTGCGCGCCACGGCGGTGCTGGCCGCGGACTCCACCCTCACCGTGACCGTGTCCACCGTGGACCTGGACACCGGCGCCCTGACCACGGTGGAAACCCTCACCCTGACCAGCGCCGCCCCCGCCTCCACCGTCATGGCCCCCGAGTGGGAGGTGCCCGCCGACGTCGGCCTCACCGCGGGGGTCGTCGTCGACGCCGGATCGGCGGCGAACCTGACCGTGCAGGTGATGATCCGATGACGACCGCCCGGGACACCTTCGCCCGGGAGGTCGCCGCGGGGTGGGGGTCCACCGACACCGGCCTGCCCTGGGCGCTCTCCGGCGGGACCGCCGCCGAGCGCACCGTCACCGGCGGGCGCGGCCGCCTCACCCTGGCCACCTCCCCCGGGAACGTGCGCACCAACCGCATCGACCGCCCCTGGGCGGACGCCGAGATCCTCGCCCAGGTCGCCCCCGGGCAGACCGCCGTCGGCGAGGCCCTCCTCATCGGCCTGGTGCTGCGCCGCTCCGCCGTGACCGACGCCTACTACCGGGCCCGCGCCCACCTGCTCACCGACGGCACCATCTCCCTGAGCGTGACCCGCGGGGTGACCACCATCGGCGCGATCGTGCCCACCGGGCTGACCTACACCCCCGGCGCCCGCCTGTGGATGCGCGCCCGCGTGGACGGCCACCAGGTCCGCGCGAGGATCTGGCCGGCCGGGACCACCGAACCGGCCGTGTGGGGCGTGGACCGCACCATCACCACCGACCCCGTCCCCCTCGGCGACCTCGGCATCGCCTGGTCGGGGTTCACCACCAACACCAACACCAGCCCGCACCTGGACGTGTACCAGGTGGACCTGACCTACCGCCTGGCCGTGGAGCACCGCCTGCAGGGCGAAGTCGGGCTCAACACCACCAACTCCCGCCTGGCCGAGAACGCCCTGGCGGGCACCGTCACCATCACCCCCACCTCCTCGGCCCGCGCCGTCTACACCGACGAGCAGACCGTCCACGACCTGGCCACGGTGCGCGTCGCCTCCGGCCACCACCGCGCCGAAACCCCCCGCCTGCGGGTGAACCTGCCCGCGGCGGGGCCGTGGTCGGCGCGCTGGTACGCGTGGATGCCGCGCCTGCAGGATGCCGGGCTCGGCACCGCCGAGGTCCGCTCGCTCGCGGTCCTGCCCACGCACGCCTGGGTCGTGCACGCCACCGCCGCGGGCAACATCGGCACCCGCCTGCAACTTCCCGACCTGGCGGCCACCCCGCTGACCTGGACCACTGAGGAGGGCACGGCGGTGGCCACCGGCCAGTGGTGGCGGTGCGAACTCGCCTGGGACGGCACCTCCACCCTGACCTCCCGGGTGTTCGCCGCCCACGCCCTGGGCGGGGACCGCCGCCACACCTGGACCGGCCTGACCGACCCGGGCCGCGTCCTGGACCTGACCGGCTACCGGTGGCGGCGCCGCACCACCCTGTACTGGGGCGACCAGGGCACCGAGGTGCGCGCCCTCCAACTCGAACTCCTCGACCTGGGCTACTCGCTGGGCCCGGCCGGGGCCGACGGCGACTTCGGCAACGCGACCCTGTCCGCCATCCAGGCCTTCCAGACCTCCCGGGGGATCACCCCCGTCGACGGCGTCCCCGGCCCCGAGACCCGCGCCGCCATCGACCTGGCTCTGGGCCGCACCCCACCACCCCTGTACCTGTCCCACGTGGCCGTGGGCACCGGGCCGTGGATCGGTCCCGCCGAACCCGTCCTGGCCGCGGACACCACCCCCACCAGGAGGCTCCATGTCGGCTATCTGCCCATCTGAGATCGGGCCGCCCCGGTGACCGCGATCGTGACCACCGAGGGCGGCCGGTGGCTGCGCGCCATCCTCTACCTGGTCACCATCACCACCGGCGTGTGGTCGGCCGTGTGGCCCTCGGCCACCCTGCTGTCCCTGCTCAACGGCACCGTCGCCATCGGCGGCGGCACCCTGCTCGCCGCCGCCGGGACCTGCTGCCTCTACGGCGCCCTGCGGGGCCGGTGGATCGGCGAGCACATCGGCCTGCCGTTCGCCATCGTGGCCACCGCCGGGTTCGCCGTCCACCTGAGCTGGACCATCGGGGACTCGCTGGGCCGCGGCACCGTCGCCGGCCTGGCCATCATGATCCCGATCCTGCTCGCGGACCGGTGGAGGGGGGTGCGAATCCTCCACCGGCTCTCACGTCAGGACGCGCGCGCTCGCGCCCGGGCCCGTAGAAGGGGACCTCGTGCACCTCGGCATCCCTGAGCTGATCGCCATCATCCTCGGGACCGGAGGTCTGGGCGGGACCATCGCCAGCATCGTGCAGTCCCGCCGGGCCATCAAGGAGGGAGCCCGCACCGACGAACGCGGGGTGATCGAGGACTCCGAGCGGTGGCGGCGGACGGCCGACGACGCCCGCGCCGAGGCCTACCAGGAACGCGACGACGCCCTGGACGAGCGGGACTGGTACCGGGAGGCCTACAGCACCCTGCGCGCCCGCTGCGTGGAGGCCGGGGTGAGCGTCGCCGACCTACCCCCCACGCCGCCCCGCCGCACACACCACTGACCCGCCCGCTGGCCCCGGTTTCACGCCGGGCCCGTCGCCATGCCCAGGAGGGCGCATGCCCCGACCCAGCAAGTACACCACCCGCTCCGACCTCGGCTGGGGGCCCACCCCCGCCGACCCGGCCAACCCCCGCTCGGGGCTGGTCATCCACTACGACAGCGCCGACCAGGTCCTGGCGAACAAGCCGCACTCGGCGTGCCTGACCTACTGGCGCAACACCCGCTCCTTCCACACCGGGCCTTCCCGCGGCTGGGCCGACATCGGCTACAGCTTCATGGCGTGCGCCCACGGCTACGTCCTCGAGGGCCGCGGCCTGAACCGCACCCAGGCCGCCCAGCCCGGCGGGAACACGTCCCACTACTCGGTGACCCTGGCCACCGGCCCCAACGACGAGATCACCTCCGAGCAGATCAACGCCGTCCGCGAGCTGCGCCAGTGGCTCATGGAGAGCCCCCGCGACAACGCGGGCAAGGTGCTCGGGCACCGCGACTTCATCGCCACCTCGTGCCCCGGCGATCGCGCCTACGCGCTCGTCACCGACGGCACATTCACCCAGGCCCCCGGCACGCCCGGGGGAGGAATGGAGGACGACTTGATCGGTCTCAAGGAAGGCGACGGCAAGAACGACGGCCTCAAGGAGCAGGTGATCGCCCTGCAGCGCATCATCGGCTTCTCCGGCTTCGCGAGCCTGCTCGGCCCGGACCCCGACGGCCGCTACGACGGACACTGGGGGCCCAACACCACCCGGGCGCTGCTGGCCCTGCGCCAGAGTGTCGGGTCAAAGGTCTCCGACGCCAGCTCCATCACCGGCACCGCCTACGCGCACCTGGAGCAGGCCCTGATCCGCGCCGAGGCCCGCAAGCTCATCGCCGCGATCCCCGGCGGCGGCTCCGGCGGGGCGCTGCCCGCCACGGTCCGGGTGTCCGGCGAACTGGAGGTGCAGAGCTGATGCACGCCACCCCCGCCCCCGCCCCCGACAGCCCGGCCGGGACCCGCCGCGACGCCCTCCTGCGCGCCCTGCGCACCCTGGGCCAGACCGCGATCAGCGGCACCGCCGCCGTCATCGTGCTCGTCGTCGCGACCGGGGTGGCCGACACCCTCTCCACCGGGGAGGCCGTCACCCTGGGCGCCCTGGTGCAGGGCGTGGGCGCCCCGCTGCTCGCCTACCTGCTCCGGCGGTGGGAGGGCCGCCAGGCCGCCGTGTAGCCGCTCACACGACAACAGCCGCCCCGCCCCGCCGTGATGGCGGGGCGGGGCGGCGTCGTCGTGTGCGGGGAGCGCCAGCGCCGGGGCGCCTACTCGCCACCGCGAGGATTCGGTCGGCGTTTCCGCCGCTGTTCGACGTGCTGGCCTCGGCCGCTTGTTGCCGGTCGGGGTCCGTTTGCACGCGGGGCGCGTGGGTGGAGGTTCTCCACGATCATACCAGTTCACTAGTTGACCAGTTCACGAGTGGACTGCTATGGTGATGGCACACCCCAAGGAGGCGGACATGCAGAAGCACCCGATCTGGACCACCCTCGGGCACGACAAGGGCGACCTGTGCAGCATCGACGCTCTCCGCGCCGACGGCACCCGCCGCACCCATGCGGGCAAGGTCCTGGGCTGGACCGCTTCCAACAAGATCGTCATCGAGACCCTTGAGAACGAGGACGGCGCCCTCGTCCGCAAGAAGCGTGGCATCGACCCCGAAGACGCCAAGCGCGCCTGGGACGCCGACCGCATCGCCGAAGCCGCGGAACGTCGCGCCAACGCCCCCAAGGCCACCGACGCACAGGTCCAGTACGCCGAAGACCTCCTGGTCCGGGTCGGCACCTGGGGATGGCGCCACACCAGCCTCGGCCATACCCCCATCCCGACCGTGGACGAGCTGCGCGCCATGACTAAGTACGAGATCAGCGACCTGATCGACACCCTCAAGTTCGGCATGGAGTGACATGACCCTGGAAAGCGTGAAGAGCCTCGCCCAGGAGGCCAAGGAGTTGCGGACGCAGTACCTGGACAAGGTCAACGAGCTGCGCCGGGAAGTGCGCGCGGCCGACAAGGCACGCAACGGCGAAGGTCGCAACGAGTTGGCGCGTGCCGCCGAGCCGGGCCTTGCTCGCCGCCTGGTCTACGACACCCTGGGGGCAGCGGATCTGCTGACCAAGGCCAAGAACCTGGTCGAGGACTTCGACCCTCGTTTCGACGTTTTCCAGTTCAACGGCGTCGGTCCGGTGAAGCTGACCACGAACCTCGTGGACGCGCCCGGCAACCCGGCCTTCGACCGGAGCGGGTTCTACTCGGGGGGTGAAGAGGCCAAGAAAGTCGAGCGGGCGGCCCGGCGGTTGCTCAAGCACTTGGCGGAGGCAGGGATCACCGCACCGGAGGGCGCCTCTGACAAGCTCGCGGACTTCGAAGACGTCGTACTCTCCTGACTCCCAACGCACCGAACCCCCCGCGCCGTCTCCCGTGTCGGCGCGGGGGGTTCGTTCGGTGGCGGGGGTTTCACATGGTGACGAGCCCGCCGGGCCGGTCAGGCGCGGCGCAGTGCAGGGCGCGCTAGAGCGGGTCGGTGTGCGCCATCAGCCCCGTGAAGTCGCTGTAGCCGGGCGGCGGACCGCCCTTGACCCTGGACTCGTCGCGGCGGGCGTGCAGGACGCCGTCCTCGATGTGGGCCGTCCAGCCGCGGCGGGAGGCCAGCGCCATGCCGACGACCTCCAGTACCTGCGGGTTCTCGTCCTGCCAGGACGGCCGGATCTCGTACCGGTCCGCACTCGTGTTGCCCCAGGCGGCGTCCACCGGCCAGACCGCGCCGTCTGCGGTCACGGCGACGATGCTCACCGGCAGGCCGGTGCCGTCACGGCCCTCGATGCGGGTGCCCTTGAGCAGGACCCAGAGCTCCCGGGCGGCGCTGGCCGCCTCCACGGTCAGGTGGTTGATGTCGCGGCGGGTGATGCCGCCGTGGCCGCGCACCCAGTCCGCGTACAGGTCCGGGCTGCGGTTGATCACCGCCCGCCACTGGGCGAGCTGCTGGCGGGCGGTGCGCTGCTCTCCGTGCGGCTCCCAGCCGGGGTCGGTGCGCACGGTGATCTGGTCGCCGGTGACCTCCACCAGGTAGTCGTCGGCGTCCGCGACGGCGAGCAGCACGTCCACACGCTCAGCGGTGGTCTCGATCGGGTCTGCCACGTGATCTCTCCTCAGTCGGTAGCCCACCGCTCGGCGGGCCATCCCCGCGTGCGCGGGGCGGGGGACGCGTTCAGTTCTGCGGCCAGTGCGTGGCGATGTTCAGCCCGGTGGATCGCATGGTCTCCACGAATCCGTCGAGCCAGTCCGTGGCGCCCCTGCGCGGGTCGCCGCCGTCGGGGTACTCGTAGAGCGCCCAGGTGTTGAGCCCGGCGTACACGGTGTCGTCCGGCGCTCCCTGCCGCCACCTGGCAGCGAGGTCTCCCATGGCGGGGCTGAACGCTGCCGCGGCGTTGAGCATGTCCTGGACGTAGGCGTGCGCGTCGGAGTGGGACATGCCCCCCTCTCCGTAGGTGGGGAAAGCGCCGCCGTCGTCGGGGCGGATCTCTACCCGCAGCCAGTTCCACGCCATGAGGGCCTCCAGTTCATTCGGGGTTCGGGGGTTGGTCGAGTCAGCCCTGCGTGTTGTACCGCAGGTTGTCCATCAGGTGGGCGCCGCGGGCCAGCGCCAACTCCTTCTCCAGCTCCTCGGTGGGCGCCTGCGGGTCGAACATCAGCAGACCGTGGGTGATGTGCGACAGGGCGTTCTCCTGGAGCAACAGGCACACACGGTCCTCGCGGGGCGGGACCCCCGCGGACGCGCACGCGGCCTCGTACTGGGCGCGGGAGTACGGGCCCGTCCCGGCTGCCTCGCGGACGGCGTCCCGGGCGCTGGCGCGCACCCCGGCCTCCTCGCGCTGGACCCCGGCGATACGACGGCGCCGCAGCGCGGCCTCGACCACGACCCGCGCCCCGTTCTCGTGGGAGGTGAAATTGCCGTACCGGTCCATGTAGTTCCCCCCGCGCGCGAACTCGCTGTCGGGGGCCGCCTCCAACCCCAGGGCCGTGCACGCGGCCTCGTACTGGGCGCGGGTGTACACCTCCACGGGCGGCGGGGTGTGGGAGTGCCACGCGAACGCGAACCCGTCGTGGCCGCGGTGGGGGTCGGTGATCCTCCACGTCGGGGCAGGGTTGACGGGGTGGGGCTCAGACCACACGCGGATCCCGTAGTGGCGCTCCTGCCCGATCGTGTCCTCGATGATGCGCTTGGCGGCCTCGTGCTCGGCCTGTGCCAGCACGGTCCTCACCGCGTCCTCGTGGGTCCGGTAGATGTACCTGCCGGGCTCGCGCTCTCCGTCCTCGTAGATGCCGTATCCGACGCTGGTGATGACCTCGCCGGTGCTGTGGTCGGTCCAGCGGCGGTCGTCCCTGCGGACCTCCACGCCGTCGGGGAGTTCGGTGATCTGAGGAAACATGGTCTCTCCTTTCGTGAGGGTTGGGGCCGCTTCGTGCGGGCCATCCCCGCGTGCGCGGGGCAGGGTCGGTTAGCCGTTGAGCTGGTCGGCGATGACCTGCCAGCCCTCGCCGACGGGCTCGCCGTCCGCGTCGACCTCACCATCGGCTTCGATGTAGGAGTCGATGGCGGCGAAGACGTCAGCCTTGGAGATGGGGTCGACGTCGGTGCGGTCGATGGTCGCGGCCTGGTCCCAGTCGCGGTAGAGCGCGCGCGCCTGGTCCGCGGTGATGGGGGCCATGGCGTGGATCAGCGGCTGCACGTCCAGGTGCCAGGTGACCTCCTTCATCGCTCGCTCCGCGCTGTGCTGGGGGGTGATGGGCGCGACGTCCGGTCCGCTCCACACCCAGGTCCCGCCCGTCCGGTACAGCACGCACCGGACGTCGCTCACGAGGGTCTCCCACACGTCGCCGCGCCGCTGCCAGGTTCGGGAGATCTCCTGCTTGGCGACGGGCACGTACTCGGTGACGGTGTGCGTGGTGGGCAGCGGCTCGGGGGCGGGCGGCTCCTCACCCTGGGGGTGCTGGTCCAGGTACAGGGTCGCGTCAGCGAGGGCGCGGTCCTGGTCGGCGGTCCTGTGCAGGTGCGCGACCATCTCCATCGCCCGCAGCTTCGTGTCGGTGTCGGCGCCCTCGGCGGGCCTCCACTTCAGCGCCCAGTGCCGGCGCCCCTTCTCCTCGACGGAGACGAGCAGCCAGGTGCGCCCGCCCGCCTGGGTCTGCCAGGTGTCGTCGGCGAGCCCGTCGTGGCGGTGGACGGTCGCGCGGGTCCAGGTGCGGGTGATGTCGCGGTTGCCGCGGTGGTCGCGGACGGTGACGGTCTTGATGGTGCGCTCCTTGTGTCGGTTGCGGCGGCGGTTGACGACGGTGGTGGTGACGCCGAGGCGCTCGGCGGTCCGCTTGGCCCCGTAGGTGCGGTCGAGGTCGTGGGCGATCTCGTCCATGCGGGTCTGGATGGCGGCGCGGACCAGGGATTCCAGGCCCTGGTACTCGGCCTCGGGGCTGGTGAAGTGGCTGGTGTCGATGTGCATCAGGCGATCCATTTCGCGACGGCGGTCTGCGATCCGCACTCCTCGCACTCGCCGTCGTGGCGGGTGATGGGGATCCCGCAGTAGTGGCAGCCCTTCTTCTTGGCGGGCACCGGTGCGGCGATGGTGGTGCGGGCCTCGCCCCGGACGGGGAAGTGGTAGGTCTTCCCCGTGGGCTGGGGCGGGACGTAGGTGGCGGCGGCCTGCTCGGCCTCGGCACGGGTGGGGAAGTGCTGGAAGGTCTCGCGGCCGTCGCAGCGGAAGCTCCACTGGCCGTCCCTGGCCTGGCGCATCTGGCGTGCGCGGGTCTCGGGGTAGCGGAACACCGCGATCGTCGCGGCGGCGCGGCGGGCGCGGGCCTGGCGGGCTTCGGTGATCTGGTGGGCGATGGTCTTGCGGGCGAGCAGGGAGGCGGTGTCGATGACCCACCGGCCGGCCACCTTGACGGCCGAGACCGCACCGAAGCGGATCCAGCCGCGGACGGTGGCCTCGGTGACTCCGAAGGCGGCGGCGGCCTGCTTCGTGGTGGCGGTCATCTTCGCTCCCTCTGTCGTGCTGATGACACAAGTAAACCCTAGAGTTTCGTATTGCGCAACTCTATGGTTGTGCTTGCTTGCGAAGAGGTCCCCGACATGCGGAAACCCCCACCCCGCTCGGGGGTGGGCCTGCGCCCCGGGCGGTTGCCGACCACGGGGGAGGCCGAACGCAAGAAAGGCCCCTCTGTCCGGCATCACGCCGGGCAGAGGGGCCTTGTCGTGGGTCAGCGGCGGTCCGTCCTCGAGGCGGGGTGGTCGGCGGTGCGGTGGCGTAGTCCGGATCCGGTCAGCCGCCGCGATCCCCGCTCCCGAACCGCCGGGGCGGGCAGCCCCTGCAGGTACAGGTCCGCCGTCCACCTCGGGTCGGCGATCACCTGGGCGACGGTGACGCGCTTCTTCCTCGGGTTCACGGTCTGGCGATGGTGATGGGCGGCGCAGCCGCACGGGGCGGCGATCATGACCCCTCACCCTCCTCCTCGGTCAGCGGCCCGAAGAAGTCCTCGACCTCGGCCCGCGTCATGACCCGCCCGGTGTCCACGCTGCGGAGCATGTCCGTGGGCACCTCCCACTCCTCACCGTCCCGGTCGAAAAACCTGCCCATCAGGGTCGACCTCCCGCCCGCTCCAGGGCGGCCTCCAGCAGGGGCAGGTGCGCCTCGTACACGCCGCCGCGCACCGCCGCCGCGGCGGCCAGGCCCTCGAACGTGGCCGCCGGCCACCACCGGGCGTCGACCGCGTCGTCCCCGGCCACCGCCGCGACGGTGCCGGGCACGAGGTACAGGGCGGCGGTGGAGCACACCCACGCGTGGTCGGTGGCCCGCCAGTCGGCCACGTAGCCGCGGGACAGGATCTGCGGGCGGACACCGGCCAGGTCCACGCCCGTCTCCTCCCGCAGCTCGCGCACCGCCGCCTCCTGGGCGGTCTCGCCCGGGTCGAGCATCCCGCCGGGGATCGCCCACGCCCCGACGTCGCCGCGGCGAACCAGCAGCACCTGGCGGTCCTCGCCCACGCCCGCGACCACGATCGGGTCCGCGGCGGCGTTCTCCCCCCAGGAGCCGAGGTTCCTGCCCGCCCTGCCGGTGCGCCCGGTCGGGTTGAGCGGCGCTCCGGCAGGGCTGATCTCGTAGGGGAGCACGGCGCGGGCCCGGCGGCATCCCCAGTCGGCGACCTCGGTGGGATCGGCGACCGGATCGGTGATCCAGACCTCGGTCTCGCCCTCCAGGGCGGCGGCCCGGAGTTCGGGCGGGGTGATGTCCACCGGCGCGTAGCCGGGCCAGGGGGTGCCCCATGGGCGGAGCCCGTCGGGGACGTCGGCGCCGGGGTGGTCGACCGGCGCGTAGGTGTGCTGCGTCGTCATACTGGTGGTGCTCCTTCGCTGGAGTGGTGCGGCCCGCTCCGGGGTCCTTGGCCGGAACCGGGGCGGGCCGTCGTCGTGGTGGTACTGGGTCAGAGGCGGACGTCGACGCGCTCGACGGTGCCGTCGCTGAAGGGGAGGTTCTCGTAGTAGATGGTGAGATCCTCGTCGACGTTGGGGACGGTCTCGCTGCTGCCGTCGGTGCGGTGGATCGTGACGGTGGCCACGGGGCGCTCCTCGCTGGTGGGGTGCGGACCGGGCGGTCCCCCGGCCGCCGCGGCGGTGCGCGACAGCCGGGCCAACGCCCGGAGAATGGTCACTCAGAGTGCCTAGACGCCCGGGGGTGTCTAGACGGCGGCCAGGCGCACGCTCGCGCGTCTTTTCGCAGGTCGCAGGGAAATATTCACTCAGGACCTCCGGGGGGCGTCTAGGCCGTCTAGAGCGTCTAATCCCTTGCTGCGCAGGGGTTCCGGGGTGTCTTGGGGGGCGTCTGGACCTAGACGGCCCAGACACCCCCCACAACGCCGACAAGACACCCACATCCCGTCACTGTTCGTAACGGTCGGCGGCCTCTTTCAGAGCCTCCACCGAGTAGCCGCGCTTCTGACGACCGTCGGTGTCGGTGAACCTCCCCGCCTTCACCCCGGCGTCGCGCAGGCGGTCCTGCAGCGACAGCAGGTCCATCGCCACCGCCTCGGCCAGGTCCTCGCTCTTGATCCCGGGGCGCTCACCGACGGCGCGCAGCGCCACCGCGAGGATGCCGGGAAGGCGGGGGGTCGCCGGGGAGGCCGGGGCTCCCTCACGGCATCGGTAGGACCACACCGCGCCGCCGGGAACCGACGCCACCGCCGAGTCCCGGGACAGGTCCCACACCTGGATCGGCGGCTGATCGGGGCCGCGTCCGGGGACGTTCGCGACCGCGAACCCGCCCAGCTCCAGCTCGTGGCTCGTCCAGTCTTTGCTGAGCACCTGGTTGTTCTCACCACGACCAGCGGTCTTCAGCACGATCCGGTCCTGCATGACCCCGTTCAGCTGCGACGGGATGCCCTCGCCCAACGTGGGCTTCTGCGTCGCCCACTTCACGTCGATCGCCCGCGACCTGCCCAGACGTCCCAGCGGCGCGATCGGCCCGAGCATGTCGATACGGGCCTCGGGCTCCTTCGCGGACATGTCGTGCATGGCCACAAGCTCCGCGCCCTCGTCGACCACGACGACGATCCGCGGCCGTTCCACGGTCGGCGCCCAGGTGGAGACGCCCTGGTCCTGCATGATGTCGGAGCGGTCCTTGGCCTCGGCGTTCAGCTCCCGCAGCAGCCCCAGGATGTCGTCCTCCTCGGTGGCGCACCGGATCTTGCCGCGCCAGAGTCCGGCTTCCTCTCCCTTGGCGTCGATGTAGACGACGACGGTGGGCTCGTCGGCCTGGAGAGCGTCCGCGATGAGCACCCGCACCAGCACGGACTTGCCCGCGCCGGACGTCCCGGCGATGAGCATGCGGCCCTTGGGGAGCACGACCGGCTGCCCGGTCTCGGTGTCCACGCCCACGCCCTGCCGCCCGGGGCGCCACACCATGTCCCGGGACGGCGTCCGGGTGCGGATACGCAACACCATCTGGTCGCCGTAGTCGCCATCTCCCAGGTCAGAATGCACGTCCCGGGGGACGCTCAGCGCGGCCCGCAACACTGGCAGCTTCTTCTCCAACAACTCCGGCGTCATTTTCCCCGACAGGGTCAGCACAACCCGGATGCCGAGCGCGTCCACGGTCGGCGTCCCGGGGACGACGCCGTCCAGGCCGCGGCCGCCGGTGTGCTCGTCCCACCCGGACAGGCGCGCGAGCAGGCGGTTCTCGGTGTCGGTGGCACCCACCACCTGGGCGCCCACGACAACCCCCGGGGTCGGCTCGGTGGTCGAGGCCGCGGCGATCTTGCGGGCCTTCTCCTCCAGCGGCGTGGCGGTGGCCCCGGCGCCGAGGTCGGCGCGGGCGTGCGCCCGACCCTGCAGGGCCAGCCACACCCACGCGGCGGGCCAGGCCAGGAAGCACGCGAGCGGCCCGCCCATGGCCAGGGCCACGACGGGGCCGGCGGCCACAGCGGCCGGGACGACGAACCTCGTGGCGAGGCGCGCCCCGCGGGCCTTGAGGACACGGGCGTCGACCTCCAGCTCCGACACCCGCCGGTTCTTGAGCCGCTCGATCTCGCGGACGGCGGCGGTCTTCTTCGTGGGCTCCAGGGCGCGAGCGGCCGCCTTGGCGGCGCGCACCCGCTTGTCGTCCAGGGCCTTCTCGGCGTCGTCGAGCATGTCCTGGCGCAGGGCCGGGTCCATGACGTAACCGGTGGTGGCGTCCATCCACCGTGCCCACGCGAGCAGCGCGTAGGTGTGGGAGGCCTCCAGCGATGCCCTCAGGCGGGCGTTGACGGCCTCCAGCCCGGCGCGCGCGGGGGTGAGGTCGGTGGTGGTCTCCTCGGCAGCGACGAGCCGCCCCTGGAGGGGTTCGGCCCGCGGGGTGTCCGTGGCGGGCTCCGGCGCGGGCTGGGGGTTCTCGTAGGTGACGCCGAGGTCGATGTCCTCGGTGGCGGGGGTGTCGCCGACCACCCGCAGGTGGCGTTGGTGTGTGGTGTCGTGCACCATGACGGGGTTCTCCTTTTCGCAGGTCAAGGGCAGGTGCGCCGGGGCGCGGGTGGTGGGTGCGGGGGCGCCCGGTCGGGCGCCCCCGCAGCGGGTTAGGCGACAGCGCCACCGATGACCCACGCCGTGATCGCGGCGCCGCCCGTGTGCAGCCAGTCGATGAACCCGGTCACCACGCCGCTACCGCTGCCGCGGGCGGCGATAGGGGTGATGATCAGCGCGACGATGGCCACTGGGTTGTAGGTCGGGTTGTAGCGCAGGTCCAGAAGCGTGGCGGCGAACCCGACGATGCACAGCACCGACCAGACGACGCTGGTGGGCAGTGGTTCTCCCACCCACCCGCCGAACGTGCCAGCGATGGAGCCGACGAACGTGCTATCAGCCCAGGCCACGATCGTGTTGGACATGGGGGACCGGTACAGCAGCATCGATCCGGCCAGCCCCACCACGAGGGCGAACAGGCCCGCGCGGCGGTTCTTGAGCTTCTTCGTCAGCAGTGCGGCGAATCCGAACATGCAGAGGGCGAGGAACCCGAACATCAGGCGTCCCCCTGCTTCCGGTCGGTCGCGTAGTGGACGACGAACATCACAGCGATCCACACCACGGTGATGACCGCCATGGGGATGAGGATGATGTCGGGGACTTCCAGGAGAGCAGCGGCGGCGATCATGCCGCAGGCCGCTCCCACGGGGATCAGCTTGCTGGTCGGTATCGGTCGGCGACTCACGTCCGGCTCCTTGCGGTGAGGGCGGGCCCGACCAGGGCCCAGGTCAGAACGGCCGCGCCCCACGCGAGAGCGAGCGCGGCCCACAGGGTGGCCAGGGCCAGCAGGACGGTCACGCCGCCACCCCCCTCGCGGCCAGGAGGGCGCGCAGCCGGGCGTTCTCGGCCCGCTCGACGGCCAGGTCCTGACGGGTCTGGTGGTGCGCCTCGGCTCCGGCGACGACCGCGTCGTGCTGGGCGGTGATCAGGACGGTGCAGGTGCGGTGGGCGCGCTCGCGCGCCCACGTGATCAGGGCCCTCATCGCACGGCCGCCGCGGTGCGGGTGCCGACCGGGGCCAGGAGCAGGGCGGCCACGGCGAGCATCACCATGAGCATCCCGGGGCTGATCTGCCCGTATCCGGCGAGGCCGACGACGAGCAGGACGGCCGCGAGGGCCAGGAGGAAGAGGTCGAGTCCGGTACGGAACATTGGTGTCTCCAGAAGCAGTTGAGTGCCGGGTGGGCAGGGTGTACACCTGGTCGGTTCGCGCGGCGCCGGTTCACTCCCGCAGGGGGTGTGTCGCCGGTTCGCGTGGCGCCGGAGTGGTGCTGCGGCCCGCCCCGGGGAGAACCCGGGGCGGGTCGCGGCACCCGCCGGAGGGCGGGGGTGCACCCCCTGCACACCTGCTTGTGAGCTGCAGGAATGCAGGGGGTGCGAAGGGCGTCAGCCCTTTTCGAGGTGGCGCTTGACGGTGGGACGAGCCAGGCCGGTCTCCCTCGCCAGGGCGTTCAGGGAGGGCTCCTGGCCGGTCTTCTCGATGAGCCGGTCACGGGCCTCCCACACCCGCGCGTAGTTGATCTCGGCCTCAGCGGCGGAGGTCTGAGCACCTCCCCGCGGGGGCAGGTGTGCAGGGGTGGACATCTGCCCGGCGGGGCCGGTGCGCGCCGTGGGCGCAGAGGCGGCGCGGGCCCGGTTCATCACGCCCGCGAACCCCGGCCCGTCGTCGCCCAGGGCGGACGCGTCGTCGGGGGCGTAGGCCCCGGACCCGAGGGCGATCATCCGGCGGGACGGCGGGGAGGCCAGCTCGATGCGCTCCTCCAGCTCGGCCTTGCGCACCATCAGGTTCGCGGTGGCATCCATCCGCGCCATGTTCTCCCGGGCCGTGCGCTCGATCCCGGCGATCTTGGTCTCGTGAGCGGCCTTGGCCTTGGCATCGTCCAGGCGTCGCTGGCGCTTGGCCTGCTCCTCGGTGAAGACCGCCTCGTTCTCCAACTGCGCCAGGATCTGGCGCTGCTCGACCGTCAGCGACGAGTCGTCGGCCTCGGCGGCCCGGGCGGCTTCCTTCTCGGCCAGCCGGGCCCGCTCCTGCTCGTCCTGGCGCTCGGCCTTCTCGGCGGCGCGGGCGTCCTCGGCGGCGGTCGCGCGCACGTGCGCTTCCTCGGCGCGGGTGTTGGTGAGTCCGTGCCAGGCGGCCTTGGCGATGAGCGGCAGGACCGCGAGCAGCCCGATCCCCCAGTTCCCGGTCTGGAGTCCGTGGGCGGCGAGGATGACCGAGGTGGCCCCGGCCAGCCCCCAGCCGACCACGGTGTTCCACCAGCTGACGTGGCCGGTGGCGGCCTGGCGGTGCGCCATGATCAGCATCCACACCCAGCCGCCCTCGACGACGACGCCGGCGGCGAGCCCGGCGGCGTGCACGAGCGGGTCCGTGGAGGTGCCGGTGGCCAGGTCCCA
>Ga0233365_1000187_pt1 | contig 30523 bp, 33 predicted proteins | sample ElkDunMinimDraft_27_FD_191535 | JGI IMG/M metagenome (GOLD analysis project Ga0233365, IMG submission 191535) | Fecal eukaryotic communites from dung pellets of Tule Elk in California, USA - Elk Dung C36 | ecosystem: Host-associated > Mammals > Digestive system > Large intestine > Fecal | place...
GTGAACAGCGCGTCCACGAACCGGGTCGCCTCACCCGTCGCCGTCGCGAAGGGTGCGAGCAGGAGGACCGTGAACAGGGCGATCACGGCGGCGAAGACCGAGACCGCGAGCCGGGCGGGCGACTGGCGTGCGAGCCGGTCGACGAACTCGCGACCGGGGACGAGCCGGTCGCTGAATCGTCTGGCCATGAGTCCTTGGCTGCCCTTCCGGCCTGGGCGCTCGCTGGACGAGCGTGCTGATCAACTGTGCCATGCGCTGGGCTACCGTGTCCGGATGATCGCCCGGCTGTGGTGGAGCCCTGAGCTGCTGCGCTACGACTTCGGCCCGGGGCACCCTATGGCACCCGCGCGTCTCACGCTGACGATGCGCCTCGTGGACGCCCTGGGGCTGCTCGACCAGCCCACGCTCGAGGTGGCCGACGTCGAGCCCGCGCCCGACGACGTCCTGCACACCGTCCACGACGAGGACTACGTGCTCGCGGTGCGCCGGGCCGCGGCGACGGGGGAGCCCGACGTCGCGCGCGGGCTCGGCACCGACGACGACCCCCTCTTCGCGGCCATGCACGAGGCGGCGGCCCGGCAGGTCGCGGCGTCGGTCGCGGCGGCCGACGCGGTGTGGTCGGGCGAGGTCGAGCACGGCGTCAACGTCGCGGGCGGGATGCACCACGCGCACCGGGGGGCGGCGTCGGGGTTCTGCATCTACAACGACGCCGCGGCCGCCGTGCAGCGCCTGCTCGACCTGGGCGCCGAGCGTGTCGCCTACGTCGACCTCGACGCCCATCACGGCGACGGCGTCGAGTCGATCTTCTGGGACGACCCGCGCGTCCTGACCATCTCCGTGCACCAGGACGGGCACACGCTGTTCCCCGGCACGGGCAGCCCTGCCGACCGCGGCGGCGAGCGGGCCGAGGGCACCGCGGTCAACATCGCGCTGCCACCCCGGACCGACGGGTCCCGGTGGCTGCGGGCGATCGACGCCGTGGTGCCGTCGCTGCTGCGCGGGTTCCGGCCGCAGGCGATCGTCTCGCAGCACGGCTGCGACTCGCACGGGAGGGACCCGCTGACGGATCTCGACGTGAGCGTCGACGCCCAGCGCATGGCCGCGCGGTGGCTGCACGAGCTGGCGCACGAGCTGTGCGCCGGGCGCTGGGTCGCGCTCGGCGGCGGCGGGTACGCGGTGGTCGACGTCGTGCCGCTCGTGTGGGCCTCGCTCGTCGCCGAGGCGGCGCACGCGCCGCTCGAGTACGACGCCGAGCTCCCCGAGAGCTGGCGGCGCGAGGCGGAGGAGATGTCGGGCTACGAGCCCGCGCCGCGGCTCGCGGGCGGGGGCGCCGCCGACGACGGCCCGACGGGGTGGCGCCGCTGGTCGGAGGGCTACGACCCCGCCGACGACGTCGACCGCGCGGTGCTCGCGACACGCCGCAGCGTGTTCCCCCTGTGGGGTCTGGATCCCTATCTCGACTGAGACCCCGCGTCATCAGGTACCCTGGTGGCGGACTTTTTCGTGTTGGTCGGCTACTCCCGTGTCAGGGCTCGTGGGACCAACAAGTTCCGCTCCCGACCAGCATTGTGAGGACCTCATGGGCTCCGTCATCAAGAAGCGCCGTAAGCGTATGGCGAAGAAGAAGCACCGCAAGCTGCTTCGCAAGACGCGTCACCAGCGCCGCAACAAGAAGTGACGTTGCGCGCATGAGAACGGGGGCCGTGCATCACTGCACGGCCCCCGTTCTCGTTCCCGCACGCATCGGCGGACGGCCGGCGCTCAGCGCCCCCGGATGCGGCGCTGCACCGCACGCAGGACGAGCCCGGCCACCCACGCCGCCCCGGCCCAGGACGCCGTCTTGACGCCCCGCCCGGCCGCCCGCTGGGACCGGCCGCGGAACTCGCGGATCGGCCAGCCCACCTCCTTGGCGTGCCGCCGCAGGCGCACGTCCGGGTTGATGGGGCACGGATGGCCCACCGAGCGCATCATCGGCAGGTCGTTCAACGAGTCGCCGTACGCGTAGGAGGCGGTCAGGTCGATGCCCTCGCGCTCGGCCAGCTCCCGCACGGCCGCACCCTTGGACTCGCCGTGCATCAGGTCGCCCACGAGCCGCCCCGTGTAGAACCCGCCCGAGTGCTCGGCGACGGTGCCCAGGCAGCCCGTGGCGCCGAGCCGGCGCGCGATGAGCGCACCGATCTCGACGGGCGTGGCCGTCACGAGCCACACCTGGTCGCCCGCCGCGAGGTGCTCGTCGAGGAGCCGTTTGGTACCGGGGAAGATGCGGAGCTCGAGGACCGTGTCGTAGACCTCCTCGCCGACCGCCGCGATCTCCGCCACCGAGCGGCCCGCGATCAGCGTGAGGGCCTTGCTGCGCACGGACTCGATCTGGGCGCGGGACTCGCCGAAGGTGAGGTACTTGGCCTGGATGACGGCGAAGCGGATCAGGTCCGTGGTCGAGAAGAACCTGCGCTGGTACAGGGCGCGGGCGAGGTGGAAGGCGCTCGCACCGCGGATGATCGTGTTGTCGACGTCGAAGAACGCGGCGGCCTGCGCCGTGTACGCCCCTGTCGACCGGTCGGACTCGGGGCTGGACGACATGCTGACCACTGTATCGGCGCGCGTAGTCTGTGCTGGTGAGCAGGCCGCAGGCGGATCCCCTCCCGCGCGTCGTACTGTTCACCAGGCCGGGGTGCCACCTGTGCGACGACGCGCGGGAGGTGGTCCGCCAGGTGTGCGCAGCGGCGAGCGAGCAGTGGCGAGAGGTAGACATCGAGGGCGATCCCAGCGGTGCGCTGGTGAGCAGGTACGGGGACTACGTGCCCGTCGTCGAGGTGGACGGCGTGCAGCAGGGATTCTGGCGGGTTGACGCCGCGCGGCTGGCGCGGCGGCTCGCGGGGACCCGGGGAGGGGAACAGACGTGATCGAGCTCGGTGAGGTGGCGGTGCCGGCCGCGACGGTCGCACGGCTGCCGTACTACTTGCGCGCCCTGCGTGACCTGGCATCCCGCGGGGTGACGACGACGTCGTCGTCCGAGCTCGCGGAACGCTCGGGCGTCGGTTCGGCGCAGCTGCGCAAGGACCTGTCCTATCTCGGGTCCTTCGGGACGCGGGGCGTGGGGTACGACGTCGAGTCGCTGTCGTCGTACATCTCGCTCGCGCTGGGGCTGGAGTCGGAGCACCGGCTCGCGATCGTCGGGATCGGCAACCTGGGGCACGCGCTCGCGAACTACTCGGGCTACGCGGCGCGAGGGTTCCAGGTCGTGGCGCTGCTGGACGCCGATCCGAACGTGGTCGGCACGGAGGCCGCCGGGATCGCGGTCGAGCACGTCGACGGGCTCGAGGAGGTCATCGCGCGCAGCCAGGTGTCGATGGTCGTGCTCGCGACGCCGGGGCAGGTGGCGCAGACCGTCGCCGAGCGCGTCGTCGCGTGCGGCGTGCGGGAGATCCTGTCGTTCGCGCCCGTCGCGCTGCAGCTGCCCGACGACGTCGTCGTTCGCTCGGTCGACGTCGCGGGCGAGCTGCAGATCCTGGCGTTCCACGCTGCCGCGCGCGCGGCCACGAGGCCGGCGCGCGAGGCGGCGTCCTACACCGGCGCATAGAGCAGGAAGCCGTGCGCGCGGTTGCGCGCACGGCGTCCTGCGCACGCGTGGTGCGCGGAGGTCAGGCCTGCTTGATGGCCGAGATGTCGAGCGAGATCTTGACCTTGTCGCCGACCAGGACGCCGCCCGTCTCGAGCGCGGCGTTCCAGGTGAGCCCGTAGTCCTTGCGAGAGATCTCGAGCTGGGACTCGAAGCCGACGCGCGCGTTGCCGAACGGGTCGGTCGCGGCGCCGGCGAACTCGGTCTCGAGCTCGACCGCGTTGGTCACGCCGTTGATCGTGAGGTCACCCGTGATGACGAAGTCGTCGCCGTCGGCCCGGACGCTCGTCGAGGTGAAGGTCCAGACGGGCTTCTCCTCGGCGCTCCAGAAGTCGGCGCTCTTGAGGTGCCCGTCGCGGGTCGCGTCGCCCGTGTTGACGGACGCCGCGTCGAGCTCGGCCGTGACCGCGGACGACTCGACGTCGTCGCCGATAGTGACGGTGCCGGAGGTGATGCCGATGGTGCCGCGGACCTTGGCGATGCCTGCGTGACGGACCGTGAACGACGCCGTGGAGTGCGAGCCGTCGATGGCGTAGGTGCCGGGGACGAGACCTGCGGGCAGGGACGTGGCCATGGATGGTCCTCTCGTGATGCTGGGAAGCTCGGTGATGTGTGACTCGGCACACAACGTAGTTGAGGAGTCAACTACATCCGAATGCATCAACCGCGGGGTCTCGTAGGCTATTCCCGTGGGGCAGGTCACATCTTCAACCACCGGGGGCGAGGGAGCATGACGCAGGCGGGCACCGTGCCGACGGGCCGCGTCACAGACGACGGGGTCCGCTGGCTCGACGACGAGCAGCAGGAGGCGTGGCGGCGGTTTCTCGAAGGCACGTCGCGGTTCTACGAGGCCCTCGACCGCGCCCACGACGCGGCCCTCCCGCTCGGGTTCGGGGAGTACCACCTGCTCGTCCAGCTCTCCGAGGCGCCCGAACACACGCTGCGCATGTCCGCCCTGGCCGACTTCCTCGCGCTCTCGCGAAGCCGCCTGACCCATACGGTCGACCGGATGGAGGCGCGCGGCCTGGTCGAGCGGCGGCCCGTCCCCGGTGACCGGCGCGGCGTCAACTGCGTCATGACCCCGGCCGGTCACGGCATGCTGGTCGAGACCGCACCGGGGCACGTCGCCGCGGTCCGGCGGCTGCTGGTCGACGCGCTCGACCCCGAGGAGATGGAGACGCTCGGCCGGGCGATGGCGAAGGTCTGCGAGGCCGCCAAGTCGGAGGATCGGCGCTCCCGGCTGCGGCCGACGATCGTGAAGGGCGCCTGGCCGCTGGACACGCGGCCGATCGACGCCCAGCCGTAGGTCCGGGCCGCAGGACGGCCGGACCGGCGCAGTGTGACGCGTTCGTGACACCGGTCACGTGCGCCGCGAGGGCGTCGTCGGCACCTGAGCGATCTGGGAGACTGGGGCGCATGGCCATCACGACCGTCCACCTGTTGCGCCACGGGGAGGTCCACAACCCCGACGGCGTCCTCTACGGCCGCATCGCCGGGTACCGCCTCTCCGACCGCGGCCAGGAGATGGCGCGTCGCGTCGCCAAGCACCTGTCGGACGACGGCCACGACGTCGTCGCCGTCGTCGCCTCGCCGCTGCAGCGCGCACAGGAGACGGCCGCGCCGGTCGCCGAGGCGTTCGGCCTGGAGCTGGCCACCGACGAGCGCGTGATCGAGGCGGGCAACTCGTTCGAGGGCACGACCATCGGGTCGAGGCCCGCCCAGCTCGCGCACCCCAGGTACTGGCGGTACCTGTGGAACCCGGCCCGCCCCTCGTGGGGCGAGCCGTACGTCGAGCAGGTCGCGCGGATGCGGGCCGCCGTCGAGGACGCGCGGGCCGCGCACGAGGGCCACGAGGTCGTCCTCGTCAGCCACCAGCTGCCCGTGTGGCTGGCCCGCCTCTCGTTCGAGCAGCGGCCGCTGGTCCACGACCCGCGCCGCCGGCAGTGCGCCCTCGCCTCGCTCACCTCCTTGCAGTTCGACGGGGACGCCTTCGTCGGCCTGCACTACACCGAGCCGGCCGGAGACCTCCTCATCGGCGCGGACCCGGTGCCGGGGGCATGATGAGCGCCCACCGTGCGGCCGCCGCCGTGCTCGGCGCGTCCCTCGCGGCCGTCCTCGTGGCCGGCTGCGCGCAGGAGTCGGGCGCCGGCGACGTCGTCGGGCAGGGCTTCGTCTCGGGCGACGGCTCGGTGCAGCAGTGGGTGCCGGACGAGCGCGAGGACGCCGTGACCATCGCCGGCACGGACTTCGAGGGCAACGAGGTCGACACCGCCGACTGGGCGGGCGACGTGGTCGTCGTCAACACCTGGTACGCCGGGTGCGCCCCGTGCCGTGCCGAGGCTCCGGACCTCGTCGAGCTCGCGACGACCCGCGCCGCCGACGGCGTGCGCGTGCTCGGCATCAACACCGAGGACGACGCCGGGACGGCGCAGGCGTTCCAGCGCACCTACGAGGTGCCGTACCCGTCGATCGAGGACCGTACGGGCAGGGTCGTCGCGAGCCTGTCCGGCGTCGTGCCGCTGCAGGCCGTGCCGTCCACCGTCGTGCTCGACCGGCAGGGTCGCGTCGCCGCCCGGGTGGTCGGGCTCGCCGAGGGGTCGACGCTCGACGCGCTGGTCGACGAGGTGCTCGCCGAGGAGCCGGCCGGGGCGGAGGGCGCCTGATGGGTGGCGCGTTCGCGTCCACCGCGTTCTCGGGGTCGATGCTGCTCGCGGTGCCCGTGGCGATCCTCGCCGGGCTCGTGTCGTTCGCGTCGCCCTGCGTGCTCCCGCTCGTCCCCGGCTATGTCGGCTACGTCGGCGGCATGGCCGCGGCGAACGCGGGCCGGCCGGGGCAGACGGCGGGCCGCGAGCCGGCGCGCGGCCGCGTGGTCGCGGGCGTCGCGCTGTTCGTGCTGGGCTTCACCGTGGTGTTCGTCGCGCTCATGGCGGCGGCGGGCGCCCTCGGCACGTACCTGGTCGAGTGGCAGGGCGTCATCACGCGCGCGCTGGGCGTGGTCGTGCTGCTCATGGGGCTGGCGTTCCTGGGCGCGGTCCCGTTCCTGCAGCGCGAGCGCCGGCTGCACCTCAGCCCGCGCGCGGGCCTGTGGGGAGCGCCGCTGCTCGGCGTGGTGTTCGGGCTCGGATGGACGCCGTGCATCGGCCCGACCCTGGCCGCCGTGCAGATGCTCTCGCTCAACGAGGCGTCGGTCGGCCGCGCGGTCGTGCTCGGCATCGCCTACTGCCTGGGGCTCGGCGTCCCGTTCCTGCTCGTGGCGCTCGGCCTGCAGTCCTCGCAGCGGATGCTGGGCTTCCTGCGCCGGCACCGCCTCGCGATCATGCGCGTCGGCGGTGCGCTTCTCGTGGTCATCGGCCTGGCGCTCGTCTCGGGCGTGTGGGGCATGTGGACGAGCCAGCTCCAGGGCTGGATCGGCGGATTCGTGACGGTGGTGTAGTGACCGAGCACAAGACCTACCGGCCCGTCGGCATCGAGGACGAGTTCAGCGCCCCGGCCGTCGAGGACACCGAGCTCTCGGCCTCCACGACGTCGGCCGACGGCGCCCCTGGTGACGCCGGCACGACGCCGCGCGCCGCGGGCGACGCCGAGCAGCGGGAGCCCTCGGCTCCCGGGACCTGGAAAGGCGTCCTGCGGTGGACGTGGCGCCAGCTCACGTCGATGCGGGTCGCCCTCATGCTGCTCATGCTGCTCGCGGTCGCGGCGGTGCCGGGCTCGATCCTGCCGCAGCGCAACCAGAACCCGGGGGCGGTGCTCGAGTACCTCGCCGACCACCCGACCACGGGCGAGTGGCTCGACCGCTTCAGCTTCTTCGACGTCTACACCTCGCCGTGGTTCTCGGCCGTCTACCTGCTCCTGTTCGTCTCGCTGGTCGGCTGCATCGTGCCCCGGACGGCGGCTCACGCCCGCGCCATGCGTGGCCGCCCGCCGCGCACGCCGGTCCGCTTCGAGCGCTTCCCGGCCAAGGCGTCCGGCACCACGAGCGCCGCGCCCGGCGCCGTCGCCGACGCCGTCTCCGCGCACCTGCGCGGGCCCGTGCGGTGGTTGCCGACCTTCCGTGTCGACGCCGGCTCCGAGGAACCCCGCGCCGCGCGTGGTGCCGGCTCGACGGCGATCCCCGCTCGTCCCGCGACCTGCACGGTCGCCGCGGAGCGCGGCTACCTGCGCGAGACCGGCAACCTCGTGTTCCACCTGGCTCTGCTGGGCCTGCTGGTCGCGGTCGCGAGCGGCCAGCTCCTGCACTACCGCGGCCAGGCGATCGTGACCGAGGGCCGCGGGTTCGCCAACGCCGTGGTCGACTACGACACCTTCGAGAACGGCGCCTGGTTCCGGCCGGCGTCGCTCGTGCCGTTCTCCATGACGCTCGACAGCTTCGAGAGCGAGTTCGCGAGCGACTCGGTCGCGTTCGCGCAGGCGCGCGACTTCACGGCGCACGTGACGGTGACCGAGCCCGACGGCGCGCAGCGGCCCGAGAGCATCAAGGTCAACCACCCGCTCACGGTCGACGGCGCCAAGATCTACCTGCAGGGCAACGGCTTCGCGCCCGACATCACGGTGCACGACGCCGACGGCGAGGTCGCGTTCGCCGGCCGGGTGCCGTTCCTGCCCGAGGACCAGATGTACACCTCGCGCGGCGTCGTCAAGGTGCCCGACGTCTCGCCCGGGCTCGACCAGGTCGGCATGGTGGGCTACTTCCTGCCGACCGCGGTCGTGGAGGACGACGGCTCGGCACGCTCGGTCTTCCCCCAGCCGCAGAACCCGCTGCTCGTGCTCGAGGTGTACCGGGGCGACCTGGGCCTGGACGACGGGGTGCCGCAGAACGTGTACCGCCTCGACACCGCGTCGCTGACGCCGTCCGTCGACGAGAACGGCGAACGGGCCAAGGTGCTGGTCCGGCCCGGGGAGACGGTCGAGCTGCCGGACGGGCTCGGCACGGTCACGATGGGCGAGTCGGTGCCGCGGTACGTGGCGCTCGACCTGCGGCACGACCCGTCCCTCGGCTGGGTCCTCACGTTCTCCCTGCTCGCCCTCGCGGGCCTGGGGGTGTCGCTGTTCACTCCGCGTCGGCGGGTCTGGATGCGCGCGTGGCAAGATGGCGACGTCACGCGCGTCGAGCTCGCCGGGCTCGCACGGGGTGACGACACCGGCCTGCAAGGGGAGGTGGACCGCGCGCTCGCGGCGGTCCCCGGGCTCGCGGGTCCGGTCGACAACGCTCCACCGGCTCCCGGCCGTGCACGCGGGTCCGGCACACCCACCACGACGAAGCACGAAGAGGACTGAGAGATGGAAGCCGCCTACCTGAGCGTCCTGCTCGTCTGGGCCAGCCTGGCCGCGCTCACGATCGCACTCGTGGCGTTCGCCGTCGACCTCGCACGGCGCACGGAGGTGCGTGGCGAGGTCCGTGCCGACGCGTCGCGCGAGCTCGCCGGCGTGGGCGCGTCGACGGCCGGAGCGACGTCGTCGTACGAGGGCGCGAACGCGCCGGAGGCCGCGGAGCCGCACGCGGCGGGCGGCGCGCGGCGGGCTGCCGGCATCGCGATGTCGACCACCTGGCTCGCGACCGCGCTGCTGGGTGCCGCGATCGTGCTCCGGGGGATCGCGGCAGGCCGCGCCCCGTGGGCGAACATGTACGAGTTCACGCTCGTCGGGTCGTTCGTGGCGCTCACGGTGTTCCTCGTGGTGAACACCCGGCGCGACGTGCGCTTCCTCGGCGCCTTCGTCACCGGTCTGGTGGCGCTGTTCGTGACGCTGGGCCTGAACGTCTTCTACGTCGTGGCGACGGGCGTCCAGCCGGCGCTGCAGTCGTACTGGCTGGTCGTCCACGTCGGCGTGGCGATCGTCGCGACGGGCATCTTCACGGTCGCCTTCGTGACCTCGGTGCTGCAGCTCCTGCGCGACTCCCGGGACGAGGGCTCGGCCTTCCTGGGCCGGCCCGGGTTCCGCTGGCTCGACCAGCTCCCGACGCCCGGTTCCCTGGAAGGGCTGTCCTTCCGCCTCAACGCGGTGGGCTTCGTGCTGTGGACGTTCACGCTCATCGGCGGCGCGATCTGGGCCGAGCACGCCTGGGGCCGCTACTGGGGCTGGGACCCCAAGGAGACCTGGTCGTTCGTCGTCTGGGTCGTCTACGCGGCCTACCTCCACGCGCGGACGACGCGCGGCTGGTCCGGACGGCGTGCCGCGTGGTTCGTCGTCGTCGGCTTCGCGTGCCTGCTGTTCAACTTCACCGGCGTGAACCTGATCTTCAACGGCAAGCACGCGTACTCGGGGCTCGACAGCTGATCGAGCTGCCCGAGCGCTGAGCCGCTGGCTCACGAAGGCCCGGGGCCCCGTCGAGGTACCGGCCACGCGCCGGCATCTCCACGGGGCCCCGGGCCTTCGTGCGTCGGGCACGGACGAGCGGGTCAGGACGAGCGGGTCAGGACGCGGACGGGCCGCCCTTGTCCGTCGGCGAGCCGTCGGTGTCGTCGGTGCTGGTGTCGTCGGTGCTGGTGTCGTCGGTGCTGGTGTCGTCCGCCGGTCCGCCGGGCTCCCGGCGCTGCTGGCGGCGGCGCTCCTGCTCGAGCCGCCACAGGAAGTCGGGGTCGTCGTCGGGCGCGACGGGTCCCGTGGGGCGGCGCGCACCGCGGCCCGGCCGGCCGGACGCACCCCAGGCAGGGCCGGCTCCGTAGGACGCAGTGCGACGGCGCGAGACCTTGGTCACGATCCACAGGAGCGGCCCAAGGACGGGCAGCAGGATGACGATCAGGACCCAGAACCACTTCGGGAGGCCGCCCAGGTCCTTCTTCTCCGTACCGGCGATGTCGACGAGGGCGTAGATCATCAGGCCCAGAGCCAGCAGGGGGAGGACGACGCGTGCGAACATGGCACCAGCCTATGGCCGCTGGGGGCGTACGCCGGTCCCGATGCGGTCACGTGCGGCTTCGTCCGCAGGGCCGCGGAGCGCCTACCCTGGAGGGGTGCCCCTCGTGCTGTACACCCTCTGGCGGATCCTGCTCTTCGTCGCCGCCCTCGGCGCGGGCTACGTCGTCGGCCTCCGTGGCTGGCTGCTCGTGGTCGTCGCCGCGGTCGTCGCGCTCGCCGTGTCGTACCTGACGCTGCGCAAGCCCCGCGACGCCGCCGCCCTCTGGCTCGCCGAGCGTGCCGAGCGGCGCAAGGCCACGGGCAAGCGCTTCTCGCGCGAGATCGAGGACGACGCCGCCTACGAGGACGCCGCCGTCGACCGGTCCGACGACAGGCGCTGAGCGCCCGCCCCGCGCCCACGGCGCCGACCGCGCCGACGGCGCCGACCGCGCCAACGGCACGGACTCAGACCGCGAGCGCGACGCCCAGCAGGATCCCGTAGCCGAGCTCGTACAGGCCGGTCCCGGCCAGCACCGGCACGAGCAGCCTGCCCCGGGCACCGGCCAGCACGGGCAGGATGAGCAGCGCCGCCGGACCCGTGAGCACCACGGTCAGCAGCGCCCACGGTGACCAGAACGCGCACGCCATCCCCAGCAGGACGGGCACCAGGACCATCGCCGCGTACACGCGCCGTGCCCTGCGGTCGCCGAGCCGCACCGCGAGCGTGCGCTTGCCGGCCACGGCGTCGGTGGGGATGTCGCGCAGGTTGTTGACCATGAGCAGCGCGCAGGCGATGAGGCCCACACCCACGGCGCCCAGGACCGCCGGCCACGTCACCCGGTCCGCCTGCGTGTACGTGGTGCCGAGCGTGGCCACCAGGCCGAAGAACACGAACACGCCCACCTCGCCGAGCCCGAGGTACCCGTACGGCCGGCGCCCGCCCGTGTAGTACCAGGCGGCGAGGATGCACGCCGCGCCCACGGCCAGGAGCCACCAGTGGCCCGTCACGACGCACAGGGCGAGACCGAGCACGGCGGCGACGCCGAACGCGGAGAACGCGGCGAGCTTGACCTGCCCCGGGCGCGCAGCGCCGGACGCCGTCAGCCGCAGCGGCCCCACGCGGTCGAGGTCGGTACCGCGCACGCCGTCCGAGTAGTCGTTCGCGAAGTTGACGCCGACCTGGAGCGCGAGGGCGACCCCGAGCGCGAGCAGGGCGGGCAGCCAGGCGAAGGAGTCGACCTGCGCGGCTGCGCCCGACCCGATGAGGACCGGTGCGGTCGCCGCAGGAAGCGTGCGAGGACGGGCGCCGGCGATCCACTCGCGGGACGTGGCCATGGTTCTCCTGTCGTGAAGGGTGGTACGAGGCGCCTCGGTCGTGCCGATGTCAGGCGCCGCTGGCGGGGAGCGTGGGGTCGGCGAGGAGCCCGCCTGCAGCCTCGTGCCGCCGGACGGCGTCGGCGACGGCCGAGCGGTCGACCTTGCCGGGCCCTCGCAGGGGGAGGGTGGCAGCGTGGTAGGCACGCCGCGGAGCGGCCGCGGCACCCAGCCGCTCGCCGACGACGGCCCTGGCCCGCTCGAGCTCGGACGGCGCGACCGGGCGCAGCCCGTGTGCCGGGTCGGCGGCCGCCGAACCGCTCGCGACGACCGCCACGAGCGTGTGCCCCCACTCCGCGTCGGGGACGCCGACGACGCAGGCCTCGCCGAGCACGTCGGCGAGCGCGGCCTCCACGGCCGCGGGCGAGACGTTGACACCGCCCGTGATCACGACGTCGTCCGCGCGGCCGACGACGCGCAGGACGCCGTCGGGCCCCACCGACCCCAGGTCGCTCGTGCGGAACCAGCGGGTCCCGGCGTCGGGACCCGACGTGTCGGTGCGGAAGGCCGCCGCCGTGCCCGCGTCGTCACCCAGGTAGCCGGTGGCGAGCGTGGGCCCGGAAAGCTCGATCACGCCGGTCATGCTGTCAGACCCGGCGGGTGCGGCCGGCTCGGCGACGCGGACCCGGACGCCCCGCAGCGGCACCCCGTCATAGACGCAGCCGCCGGCAGTCTCCGACATCCCGTACGTCCGCACCACGGTGACGCCGGCGTCGAGCGCCCGCTCGAGCAGCGGGCGCGGGGTCGCCGCACCCCCGAGCAGCACGGCCGAGCAGCGCGCCAGGGCGGCCAGGCCACGAGGCTCGCCGTCGCCGGCCGCGGCGACGAGCCGGTGCAGCTGCGTCGGGACGAGCGAGGCGTACACGGGGCCGTCGGCGCGGCCGACGACGGGTTCGAGCAGGTCGGCGAAGCGGTCCGGGGTGAACGGCGCGTCCGGGTCGGCCGAGGTGAGCGGTGTCCGGGCGAGCACCGAGCGCACCACGACCTGCAGCCCCGCCACGTGCGTGGTCGGCAGGGTGAGCACCCAGTGACCCGGGCCGCCGAGCCGCTCGTGCGTCGCGGTGGCCGACGCGCGGACCGCGTCGGCCGAGAGAGCGACCTCGCGCGGCGTGCCGGTCGAGCCCGACGTGCGCACCACGAGAGCGGTGCCCGCAGGCACCGGGGCGTCTCCGGCGCGGGGCAACGGCACGACCGCGGGTCCGCCGTCGAGAGCGCGGCGGACCGCGGTCACGACGCCCGGCACGTCGGACCGAGGCGCGACAAGAGCTGCTGGGCGGTCCACTGCCTCAGGGTATGCCGGGTGCGCGCAGCGCCTGCCACGGAGCCACGCGGCGCGGAGGTCTGGACGTAGGGTGGCACCGCCACCACGGCTCCTGGGAGCGAGGAGAACCTGCATGACCGGCACAGGTGCCACCGCACGGCGTCGCCGCGCGACCGCGCCGCTCGCGGCCGTCGTTGTCGCCGCGCTGCTCGCGACGACCGCGTGCAGCGCGGGCGAGGAGGCAGAACCTGCCACGACCCAGGCCGCCGAGGTCGTGACACCCAAGTCGGCGCCCCCGCAGCCCGCCGCACCGGAACCAGAGCCCCAGCCCGAGCCCGTCGTGTGGCCGCTCACGGGCGTGCGCGTCGACGGGAAGCTGCCCAGGCGCCCCGCGCTCGCGGTCAAGATCGAGAACTCGCCGCAGTCGCGGCCGCACACGGGCCTGCACGCCGCGGACATCGTGTGGGAGCAGGTCGTCGAGGGTGGCGTCTCACGGTTCGTCGCGATCTACCACTCGAAGACGCCGGACACGATCGGTCCGATCCGGTCGGTCCGGCCCATGGACGCCGCGACGGTGGCGCCACTGAAGGGGCTGCTGGCGTACTCGGGCGGGCAGGGGCCGTTCATCGACCGCGTCGGCAACGCCGGCGTCCAGTCGATCATCATGGACCGGGGCGCACCCGGCTTCTGGCGCAGCAACGACCGGTACGCCCCGCACAACGTGTACGGGTCGCCCCGGACGTTCTGGAAGCAGGCGTTCCGGTCGCGCGCCGTCCACCCTCCGGCCCAGTTCGCCTACGCGGCGAAACGGGGCGAGGGCACGGCGGCCCAGGTGGGCGGTCGCGCGAAGGTCGCCGACGTCCGGCTGTCGAGCTACCAGCGCACCGTGTGGGACTGGTGGCCCAAGAGCCGGTACTACGCGCGCGGTGACGGGAGCACGCCGTCGGTGTCGTCGGGGCAGCGGATCACGGCCCGCAACGTGCTGCTGCTGTCGATGTCGGTGCGGAACACGAACTACCGGGACCCGAGCGGCGCGCCGGTCCCCGAGACGCGGATGGTGGACCGCGGCCGCGGCGTCCTGCTGGGCGACGGCAAGTCGGTCCGCGTCCAGTGGAGCAAGACGGGCGTCCGCAAGCGCCTCGTCATCACGCGGCTCAACGGCAAGCCCGTCGAGCTGGAGCCGGGAAACACGTGGATCGAGCTCGTCCCGCGGGGCACCGGCACCTGGAGGATCCGCTGACCTAGCGTGGACGGCCTGGAAGGAAGCCGGGAGGAGACATGAGATCTCGAACCTCGCGCCTGATGGTGCTCGTGCTGACGGGGGCTCTCGCCCTGAGCGGCTGCTCGGGCGGGCCCGACGCCGGTGGTGCCGCGGGGGAGCAGGGCGGCAAGGGCCGGCCTCCCGCACCCGAGACGCCGACCGTCTGGCCGCTCACGGGCGTCGAGGCGGCCAAGGTCGTGGAGCGGCCCGCACTGGCGATCAAGATCGAGAACTCCCCGGAGTCGCGACCACAGACCGGCCTCGAGGACGCCGACATGGTGTGGGAGGAGGTCGTCGAGGGCGGCATCACGCGGTTCGTCGCGGTCTACCACTCGGCGATCCCCGACAAGGTCGAGCCCGTGCGCTCGGTGCGGCCCATGGACCCCGCGATCGTCGCACCGTTGCACGGCATCCTGGCCTACTCGGGCGCGCAGCGGCCGTTCATCGAGGCCGTCGAGGCGTCGGGGACCCAGTCGATCATCATGGACCGCGGCGACGCGGGCTTCGAGCGTGACCCGGGCCGGAACGCACCGCACAACGTGATCGGCTTCCCGGAGGAGTTCCTGGCGCAGGCCGACGACGACCGCACCGTGCCGCCGCCCGCCCAGCTCACGTTCGCGCGTGCGGTGGGCAAGGGCACCGCGGACGTCTCCGGAACACCCGCGTCGGCCCTCGCGGTCGAGCTCTCGCCTGCCCAGACCAGCACATGGGACTGGCACGCCAAGAGCGGCACGTGGCGGCGCAGCGAGGGCTCCGAGCCGGCAGTCTCGACCGCGGGCGAGCGGCTCTCGGCCCGGAACGTGGTAGTGCTGTCGGTCGACGTCGTGAACACCCGTTTCAAGGACGCCTCCGGGTCCCCGGTGCCCGAGACCAAGCTGGTCGGCAAGGGCGAGGGACTCGTGGCGAGCGGCGGCAAGACGGTCGCCGTGACCTGGTCCAAGAAGGACGAGGGCGAGCGCCTCGTGCTCATGCAGGGCGACGAGGAGGTCCAGCTCGACCCCGGCAGCACGTGGGTCGAGCTGGTGCCGAAGAAGACGGGCTCCTGGTCGGTGGGCTGACGGCCCTGAGAGCAGCGGCTCAGTAGTACCGGCTCAGTAGTAGTAGGGGAACGCCGACCAGTCGGGGTCGCGCTTGGCCAGGAACGCGTCGCGGCCCTCGACCGCCTCGTCGGTCATGTACGCGAGCCGGGTCGCCTCACCGGCGAAGACCTGCTGGCCCGCGAGTCCGTCGTCGGCCAGGTTGAACGCGAACTTGAGCATGCGCAGAGCCTGCGGCGACTTCGTCGCGATGGTCTGTGCGTACTCGAGCGCGAGGCGCTCGACGTCGTCGTGGTCGGCGACCTCGTTGACCGCGCCCCACCGCTCGGCGTCGTCCGCGGAGTACTCGCGCGCGAGGAAGAAGATCTCGCGTGCCCTCTTCTGGCCCACCTGGCGCGCGAGGTAGGCCGAGCCGTAGCCGCCGTCGAACGAGCCGACGTTCGCGTCGGTCTGCTTGAACCGCCCGTGCTGGCGGCACGCGATGGACAGGTCCGCGACGACGTGCAGCGAGTGCCCGCCCCCCGCGGCCCAGCCGTCGACGACGGCGATGACGACCTTGGGCATGGTGCGGATCAGGCGCTGGACCTCGAGGATGTGCAGGCGCCCCGCGCGCGCCGGGTCGACGGCGTCGGCCGTCTCGACGTCGCCGCCGCCGTCGGGCGCCGTCGTGTACTGGTAGCCCGAGCGCCCGCGGATGCGCTGGTCGCCGCCCGAGCAGAAGGCCCACCCGCCGTCCTTGGACGACGGCCCGTTGCCCGTGAGGAGCACCGTGCCGACGTCCGCGGTCATGCGCGCGTGGTCGAGCACCCGGAACAGCTCGTCGACGGTGTGCGGCCGGAACGCGTTGCGGACGTCGGGCCGGTCGAACGCGACCCGGACGACGGGCAGGTCCCGGACGCCGTCGGGCGACCGCTCCACCCCACGGTGGTAGGTCAGGTCGGTGAGGTCGTCGAAGCCGGCGACGTCGCGCCACCGGTCGGCGTCGAACGTCTCGGAGACCGTGCGCGGGGTGTTCTGGGGGCTCACGGCCGCCAGCCTAGTTCGAGCGGAGGGCGACACGCCGCGTGCAAGGTGCGCCAGTGCGCCGGTACTGGCCCTCGGGGGGAGCACGATGGACACATGAACACCGCGACCCCGCCCGCACCTGACGTGGTCGACCTCGCGGACGTGGCGGAGGACATCTTCGCCTACCACCTCGAGGCCGTACGACGTGCCCTCGTCGACCCCGACGACCGCCCCAGCCGCAGCGCGCTCGACTACGAGCCGCAGCCGACGGAGTTCGTGGACTGAGCGACCGACGACCGGTCGCATAGCCTGTCCACGTGCCGTCACCCTCAACCGCGCTGCGGTCGCCGGCCGTGTGGTCGACGCCGCTGCGCACACGCTTCCGCAACCTCGACGTGCGCGACGGGCTCCTGCTGCGCGGCGACGCCGGGTGGGGTGAGCTGAGCCCGTTCTGGGACTACGACGACGCCGAGTCCGCGGTATGGCTGCGTGCGGCTCGCGAGGCCGCCGACCTGGGATGGCCCGAACCGGTGCGTGACCGCGTCCCCGTCAACGTGACCGTGCCGGCGGTCGACCCCGCCCGCGCGCGCGCGATCGTGCTCGCGTCGGGTGGCTGTCGCACCGCGAAGGTCAAGGTCGCGCAGCGCGCGTCGGACGGCGCGCTCGAGCCGATGTCCGCCGAGGTCGAGCGCCTGGCGGCCGTGCGGCAGGCGCTCGACGAGTCGGGCGGCGGGAGCGTGCGGGTCGACGCCAACGGCGCCTGGTCGGTCGACGAGGCGCTCGCCCGGCTGCCGCACCTGGACCGTGCGGCGGGCGGGCTCGAGTACGCGGAGCAGCCGTGCGCGACGGTCGAGGAGCTGGCCGCGGTGCGACGCCGGGCCGGCGTCCCGATCGCGGCCGACGAGTCGATCCGCCGCGCTGAGGACCCGCTGCGCGTCGTGCGTGAAGAGGCCGCCGACATCGTCGTGCTCAAGGTGCAGCCGCTGGGCGGGGTGCGCGCGTGCCTGGACCTCGCCGAGCAGGTCGGCCTGCCGGTCGTGGTCTCGTCCGCGCTCGAGTCGTCCGTGGGGCTCGCCGCGGGGGTGGCGCTCGCGGCCGCGCTGCCGGAGCTCCCGTACGCCTGCGGCCTGGCGACGTCGCAGCTGCTGGTGCACGACGTCGTCGCCGAGCCGCTGCTGCCCGTCGACGGCACCCTGCCGGTGCGACGCCCCGAGCCGGACGCCGGCGCGCTCGCCGCCACGGCGCCCGACGCGCACGTGCGCGACCGGTGGCTCGCCCGGTACGAACGCCTGTCGGCCCTCCTCGCGGAGGTGGCCCGGTGAGCGCCGCCGTGCCGCCGTCGGTCGCGACGGCGCGGGCGATCGTGCAGGACCTCGTCGTGGCCGGGGTCCGCGACGTCGTGCTCGCTCCCGGCTCGCGGTCCGCGCCTCTCGCGTACGCCGTCGCAGAAGCCGCCGAGGCCGGCCGGGTCACGCTGCACGTGCGGGTCGACGAGCGGTCGGCCGGGTTCCTCGCGCTCGGTCTGTCGCGCGGGCCGGACGTGACCGGCCGGCGGCCGGTCGCGGTCGTCACGACGTCGGGCACCGCCGTGGCGAACCTGCACCCCGCGGTGCTCGAGGCGCACCACACGGGCGTGCCGCTCGTCCTGCTGACGGCCGACCGGCCCCACGAGCTGCGCGGCACGGGCGCGTCCCAGACCACGGACCAGGTCGGCATCTTCGGCACGGCCGTGCGCCTCGCCGCCGACGTGCCTGCCCCCGACGGGCGCGACGGCGAGGTCCGGGACGTGCTCGCCACGCTGGGCCGGGCGCTCGCCGCCGCCGAGGGCCGTCGCGACGGCCACCCCGGGCCCGTGCACGTCAACCTCTCCTTCCGCGACCCGCTGCACCCCGACGGGCCGCTCGGGCACGTCCCGGTGGAGGAACCGCCTGCGGGCGGCCGGCGGACGACGGTCGTCCCGGCCCCGACCGCGCTGACCGGCGAGGACCTCGCGCCGGCGCTGCCCGGCGACCCGGCGCGCACGCTCGTGGTCGCGGGCGACCGCGCCGGGCCCGTGGCGCGCACCGTCGCCGAGGCGCAGGGCTGGCCGCTGCTCGCCGAGCCGTCGTCGGGCGCGTGCGGAGGGCCGAACGCGGTCACGGCCTACCGCTCCGTGCTGGGCGTCGAGGAGCTGGTCCGCGACGTCGAGCACGTCGTGGTGTGGGGGCGACCGACCCTCTCGCGGCCCGTGCAGCGGCTGCTCGCGCGGCCCGGCGTCGTCGTCACGGTCGTCGCGCCGGGCGGCGGGCCGTGGTCCGACGCCGTGCGCAACGCCGAACGGGTCGTCCCCGCGCTGGCGTCCTCCTGGAGCTCGGCCCCGGAGGCGCGGGACGACGCCTTCCTCTCCCGCTGGCGAGCCGCCGGTCGGGCTGCGGCGCGGGTCGTGGACGCCGCGACGGGCGACGACGCCGTCGCCCAGGGCCTGCTGGGTGCGCCGCACGCGGCGCTCGCGACCGCCCGGGCCGTGGCCTCGGTGCTCGGGCCCGACGACGTGCTCGTCGTCGGCTCCTCCAACCCCGTGCGCGACCTCGACCTCGTGCTCGGCCTCGACCACCCCGACCCCGGCGCCCTCCCCACGGTGCTCGCCAACCGCGGCCTCGCGGGGATCGACGGGACGCTGTCGACGGCGCTCGGCGTCGCGCTGGCCGCTGCCCGGCCCGCCGCCGGGTATCCGGAGGGCCGGCGCACCCGGGCCCTCGTCGGCGACCTGACGTTCCTGCACGACGTCGGCGGGCTGCTGCGCGGGCCGCACGAGCCGCACGTCGACCTCGAGGTCGTGGTCGTCAACGACGACGGCGGCTCGATCTTCGAGACCCTCGAGCACGGTGCTCTCGCGTCGGCCTCGATGGCGGCCCGCACCACCTTCGAGCGCGTGTTCGGCACCCCGCACGGCGCGAACCTGGCGCAGCTCTGCGCCGGCTTCGGCGTCGACCACCAGCTCGTGCTCGACGTCGGCTCGCTGCGGCACGCGCTCCAGGCGCCGTCGCGCGGCATCCAGGTGATCGAGGTGCGCGTGCCGCGCGCCGACCGGCTGGCCGAGACCCGCGAGATGGCCGCACGCATCGCCGAGGCGGTCCGCGCAGCCGTCTGAGGCCGGCAGCCCGCCGTCCCGACATCCGCAGTAAACTCACAGGTTCGTCCAAGGGCTGCGTCAGCCACGGGGTGTTACATGGTGGCAAGACCGAGGAGGAACCCATGAGCGCCGACAACCAGCCGCAGTACCCCACGACCGGTGGTCAGCCGAACGAGCCGACCCAGCCGGTCCAGCCGACCCACGAGGACCAGCCGACGCAGCGCATCCCGGTGGAGCGCGCGCCCGAGCACGTGTCCGAGCACCACACCACTCCGTTCCCGCCCCCCGCGCCGTACCAGCCCTACCAGGGCCAGCCGGGCGCCCAGGGTGCGCAGGGCCACGCGCAGTACGGGCAGCACGCCCCGACGCAGCCGCCCACGATGCACCCGCAGCAGGCGCCGTCGCAGGACCCGTACGCGAACGCGTTCGGCGTCCCCGCGGACGCGAACGGCTCCGACCGGCCGTCCGGCCGGCACGACGGCAGGCGCCCGGGCTGGGTGCCGGTCGCGAGCGCGGCGGTGATCGCAGCGCTGCTCGCGAGCGGCGGCACGGCCGCGATCGTGACCGCGCTCGACGACGACGGTTCCGCGAACCCGTCGCTCGCCGACGTCGGGAACCGGACCGACAACGACTCCGCACCCGTCAAGAACTCGACGTCCGAGGACCCCAACTGGCAGGCCGTGACGGCAGCCGTCGCGCCGTCCGTCGTGGCGATCCAGGTCCAGAGCCAGCAGGGCGGTTCCGAGGGCTCGGGCGTGATCATCGACGCCGAGGGCCACGTGCTCACCAACAACCACGTGGTCGCCGGAGGCGAGAACGGCAAGGTCGCGGTGACGCTCAGCGACGGGCGCATCTTCGAGGCCACGATCGTGGGCACCGACCCGACGACCGACCTCGCCGTGATCAAGCTCGAGAACGCCCCTGACGACCTCGAGCCCGCCACGCTCGGCGACTCGAACGACGTCCAGGTCGGCGAGCCCGTGCTCGCCGTCGGCAACCCGCTCGGCCTCGCGAACACCGCGACCACGGGCATCGTGTCCGCGCTCGACCGGCCGGTCTCGGCCTCGGGCGAGGACGGCAGCGACACGGTCGTGACCAACGCGATCCAGATCGACGCCGCGGTCAACCCCGGCAACTCGGGCGGTCCGCTGTTCGACGCGAGCGGCCGGGTCATCGGCATCACGTCGTCGATCGCGACGCTGTCGAGCGGCATGGGCGGCCAGTCCGGCTCGATCGGCCTGGGCTTCGCGATCCCCGTCAACCTGGCCAGCAACATCGCTGACCAGCTCAAGGAGAACGGCACCGCGCAGCACGCCTTCCTCGGCGTGTCCCTGAGCGACACCACGGCCACGGCCGACGGCGTGACCCGCCGCGGCGCCGAGGTGGCCGAGGTGACGTCGGGCTCGCCCGCCGCGGAGGCCGGCATCCAGGCCGGTGACATCATCGTGGCGGTCGACGAGGCGCCCGTGAGCGGCGCCGAAGGGCTGACGGCCACCGTGCGGGAGCGCGCCGCGGGCGAGCGTGTCCAGGTGACGTTCGTGCGGGACGGCGAGACGCGGACGGTCAACGTGACCCTCGCGGCACGTGACGAGACGCCGCAGCAGGCGCCCCAGGAGCAGGGCGGCCAGGGCCAGGGCGACCAGGGCCAGGGCCAGGGCGACCAGGGCCAGGGCGGCGAAGGGTCCGACCCGACGCAGCCGGACAACATCCCGGGCTGGCTCGAGGACCTGTTCGGCGGTGGCGAGTGACCGCAGTGGCGTAGGGCGCTCTACCAGGACCGCCCCGGCACGCTGGAAGACTCCAGCGGGCCGGGGCGGTCCTGTGTCGTGCCCGGGCTCGGCCCGCCGCGAGGGCCTACGGCGTGCGGAAGGTGTCCGACGTCTCGGGGTCGAGCGCGCTCACGACGCCCACCGCGCTGCGCAGCAGGAACGCGGACAGGTCCGCCGGGGCGACGTCGGGGTCGTTCGCCGCCTCGATGAGCGCCTGCTCGGCGAACGAGATCCAGGAGTGGATGGCCACGTCCAGCAGCGGTGTCTCGCGCGCACCCAGCTCGCGGAACGCGTCGCTCAGGTAGTCGGCCAGGACGTCGCGCGCATGCTGGATCGTGGTCCGGACGCGCTCGTCGCCGCTCGCGGCGCCACGGACGAGGGAGTAGAAGGTGGCGTCGTGCTCGCGCACGAACACGACGAACCGGTCCAGCGTGTCGCGCACGCGCTCGAGCGGTGGCAGCTCGGGCCGGGGGGCGGTCGCGTGCAGCATCGCGTCGCGCGCCGTCCGGACGATCTCCGAGTGCAGCCCTTGCCGGCTGCCGAAGTAGTAGTGCACCAGGCCGGGGGAGACGCCGGCCTTGCCGGCCAGGTCCTCGATCGTGATGCTCTCGAGCGGACGGTCGGCCAGGGCGGCGACGCCGAGGGCGACGAGCTGCTGACGGCGTTCCTCAGGGCTCATCCGGGTACGTCGCGCGCGGGCCATGGCCCGAGCATAGGCGGGCGGGCACCCGCGAAGGGCAGTTCAGCAGGGCCCGCGAGCACTATTGACGGCGCCTCAGTAGCGGGCGTACCGTCGCGTGCCGGAGGCGACAATGCCGTCGCCCGGTCACGTAGGAGGGGAACAATGAAGCTCAGCTCTCTCACTCGGACCCGCGGTCGGCGTGCGCTGCTCGCCACGGTCCCCACCGTGGCAGTGCTCGGCATCCTCATGGGCGGCGTCGCCCAGGGTGCGGTGCCGGTGTCGATGACGGTCTCGGGCCAGCAGTTCAAGATCTCGGCCGACCGGCTCGTGGGGACCGGCTTCTCGCAGTACGCGGGCGAGGCGAAGGACGCCGCCGGGAAGTCGCACGCGGTGGCCATCGCCAACATCAAGCAGGCCGAGCTCTACAACCTGTGCCAGTCGGTCAAGGTGCCCGGTGCACCGCTCGGGCTGCTGATCTCCGCGGGCACCGACCCGAAGGCCCCCGTCGAGGCCACCAGCCTGCAGATCGGCATGAGCGACCTGCAGGGCACCGCGACGTTCGGCAAGATCCGCATCGGCGTCGACGCCTCGACCGTCAAGACCCGCGCCAAGGGGGCGGTGGGCGACTTCGCCATGGACTCCGACTCGATCGACATCGACAACCTCCGCCAGGTCTCGTCGAGCACCTCGGCAGCCGTGTTCAAGCTGACGGACCTGCACCTGCGGCTCACCGACGGCAAGCAGTGCTTCTGAGGCCTCTCAGGCTTCTGAGGCCTCGGCGAACGAGGTGGCGAACGAGGTGGCGGGCGAGATGACGGGCGAGGCGGGCGGGGTGGAGCACGAGGTGGGGGACGAGACGGTGAGCGCAGACGCCGAGCCGACCGCGAGCCGGCGTGCGCGCTTCGCCGCGTGGCGGCGGGAGCGCCCGTTCTGGGGTGCGGCCCTGACCATCCTGTCGGGCGTGGTGCTGTGGTTCTCGGGCCGTCTGGAGTTCGACACGTTCCAGTTCCAGCTCGGCATCGAGGGCGCGCAGTCCACGATCCTGCCCGCGGGTCTCGTGGTGCTGGGCGCCCTGGTCCTGGTCCAGCCCCACTTCCACCTCTTCTACGGGACCATCACCCTGGTCGTGGCCGTCTACTCGCTGCTGGGCGTCAACCTCGGCGGCTTCGGGATCGGCATGGCTCTCGGCGTCGTCGGCGGCATCATCGTCGTGTCGTGGCGGCCCCGGCCGGCGACGGACGGCGCGGCCGCACCGGTGCCCGCCGAGCCGGTGCCCGCTGAGGAGTCGCCCGCCGGACGGCACACCGCGGCGGTCGCGCTGACCGCGGCGCTCGCGCTCGGCAGCCCGCTCGCGCTGCCGGCGGGGGCGACCGGACCGGTCGCCGCGGACGTCGGGCACGGGCCCGTGCTCTGCGCCATCTTCCGGGTCACGTGCGAGGACGAGGAGCCCGAGCCGGAGCCGACGGCGGACCCCTCGACCGACCCCTCGGCCCCCGAGCCCGGTGCGAGCGCGTCGCCCCCCGACGGCTCTGACGGTGGCTCTGACGGTGGGTCTGACGGTGGCTCTGACGGCGGTGCCGACGGGGATGGGAACGGCAGCGACGGGAAGGGTGGGGCCGACGGCACCGGCGAGGCGCCGGAGGACGCCCAGACCACCGCGCAGGAGGCCAAGGCGACCGTGGCCGAGGCGGTCGAGCTCGAGCTGGGCGAGTGCGTCCGCGTGACGTTCGGCGGCGAGTACGACATCAACCTGGCGCTGCCCGGCGACTGCGGCGCGCACGAGGACGCGAACGTCTTCGCGCTCGACGGCGACCTCGAGACCCGCGACCTCCAGCTCCCGCTCGACGGGATCAACGGCATCGCCCTCGTGAACGTGCCCGTGACCGTCGACGGGCCGCGCCGGGACGCGCTCAAGCTCTCGGTCGACTCCGTCAAGGTCCCGGGGTTCTGGCTCCGGACCTACGCCGTCTCGGACGGCCACGTCGGCGGCACGGTGACGAACGCCGGCTACGTCGCGATGGAGGGGGACGCGCAGATGTACCTCTCCTCGATCCACGCGAACCTGCCCGCCGGCGACGACGTCGTCGAGCTCGCCGAGAAGATCGCCCGAGGTGCCTCGGTCGTCGAGCTGCTCCTCGGTCTCACCGACGCCCGGATGGGCTTCCTAGGTGCGACGTCGGACCGGCAGGTGTGGTCGGACTTCCGCGAGCAGGTCTGGGAGCAGGGCTGACGGGCTGGGCGTCAGCTGCCGAGGGCCCAGCGCATCGGCAGCAGCTTGGCCTCGGACTCGGCGAGCTCGGCCTGCGGGTCCGAGGCGGCCACGATCCCGCACCCGGCGAACAGCCGGACGTGGTGCGGGTCGGTCTCCGACAGCTCGGCCGACCGCAGGGCGATGCCCCACTCGCCGTCGCCGCCCGCGCCGACCCAGCCGACCGGACCTGCGTACCGCGACCGGTCCATGCCCTCGATCTCGCGGATGAGCTCGCGCGCCGCCACGGTCGGCGTGCCGCACACGGCCGCGCTGGGGTGCAGCGCCGCGGCCAGCGCGAGCGACGAGGGCGGCCGTCCGCCGTTGTAGAGGCCCGAGCGGTCCAGGACGCCCGTGACGTCGGAGGCCAGGTGCATGACGTTGGGCAGGTGGAGCACGAACGGTGAGTCGGGCACGTTCATGGACGTGCAGTAGTGCTCGAGCGCGTGCGCGACCGAGGCGACCGCGTACTCGTGCTCCTCGAGGTCCTTGGACGACCGCGCGAGCTGCGCTGCGTGCAGGAGCGCGTCGTCCTCGGACATGCCGGGCTCGCGGCGGATGGTGCCGGCTAGGACGCGCGAGGTGACGAGGCCCTTCTCGCTGCGGACCAGGAGCTCGGGGGTCGCGCCCACCATGCCCGCGACCGAGAAGGTCCAGCACGCGTCGTAGGCCCCCGCGAGCCGCGTGAGCAGCCAGCGCGGGTCGACCGCATGCTCGGTCGTCGCGACGACGTCGCGCGCGAGCACGACCTTCTCGAGCTCGCCTGCCTGGATCCGTTCGACCGCCTCCGTCACGAGTGCGGGCCAGTCCTGCGCGGCGACCGCGCCGTCGGCGAACGAGACCGCACCGGGCGGCCGCACGCGAGCGCGCTCGAGCTGCGACAACGCCTCCTCGCCCGGTGCGACGTCGAGACCGCCGGCGGTCGAGATGGTCGTCATCCACGCCACGTCGCCGCGCCTGCCCACGACCACGCGCGGGACGACGAGCGAGCCGTCCGGTCGCACGCGCTCGCCGTCGTCGGCGCTGAAGTGGTCCTCGCCCGGGGCGTCGTCGTCGAACGCGAAGGTGCCGAAGGCGATCGGCCCGGTGCCCGGGAGGTCGACGTCGTCGCGCACGACCGCACGCGCGAGCGTCGCCTGCCATGCCGACTCGGCGTCGGCGAACCGGCCGGGTCCGAAGGTGTCGAACCGCAGCGCCTCACCCCAGCCGACGATGCCGTCGCCCTTGCGCACCCAGGCGAGCGGGCGGGTGTCCGGCAGGAGGTCTGTCAGTGCGGTGAGCCCGCCTGGCAAGGCGTCGATCCGTGCGGTGCGGACCACGAGGCGGAGCGGGCCGGGAGCAGCGCCCGAGGACGGGAGCGGTGCCGGCAGCGGAGTTGCTGACATCGGCTCCAGCGTAGCCCGGCCGCGGGCCTACGCCCGCCCAGCCCTTCCCCGCGTGCGGCCGTGGGACGATGTGGCCGTGTCTCGCGCCAGCCTGGAGAAGAAGCCCACCGAGGTCGCGTCGATGTTCGACGGTATCGCCGCGCGGTACGACCTCGTCAACGACCTCGTGTCCCTCGGCCAGGACCGGCGCTGGCGCCGGCTGACGGTCGAGGCCGTGGCGGCGACGCCCGGTGAGAAGGTGCTCGACCTGGCGGCCGGCACCGGCACCAGCAGCGAGCCGTTCGCGGCCGACGGCGCGCTCGTCGTCCCGTCCGACTTCTCGCTCGGCATGCTGCGCGTGGGCAAGGACCGGCGTCCGGACCTCCCGTTCGTCGCGGGGGACGCGACGCGCCTGCCGTTCGCGGACGGCGCGTTCGACGCGGTGACGATCAGCTTCGGCCTGCGCAACGTGGTCGACACGGACGCCGCGCTCGCGGAGATGCTGCGCGTCGTCCGGCCGGGCGGACGCGTGGTGATCTGCGAGTTCTCGCACCCGACGTGGGCGCCGTTCCGCACGGTCTACATGGAGTACCTGATGCGGGCGCTGCCCGTCGTGGCGGGCGCCGTGACCCGGGACAAGGGCTCGTACGAGTACCTCGCCGAGTCGATCCGCGCGTGGCCCACCCAGCCCGAGCTCGCGCGCCGCATGATCGGTGCCGGCTGGGACCAGGTGGCGTACCGCAACCTGTCCGCAGGCATCGTCGCGCTCCACCGGGCCGTGCGTCCGGCGGCCTGACCGGCCTGACAAGACAAGAGGGCGCGCCGGGACAGATGTCCCGGCGCGCCCTCGCTCGCATCCTGCGTCCCGGACTGGCCGGGACCCGAGGTCACGGCACGCGCGGCGGCTCCGTGGCGGTGTGAGCCCCGGCGCCGTTCTCGCTGCTCCCCGTGGCAGACTTCACCTTGCCGGCGATCGCCCCGCCCTGGTCCTTCGCGACCCGGGCCGCGGTCGCCCCGAACTCGTTGACCTTGGCCTGGACGTTCGGGTCGTTCCACGTCCGGGTGGCCCAGCCCTTGGCCTGGTCGAGCCGTTCGCGCCCGGACTTGGTGCCGAACAGGTAGCCGAGCCCGGCCACCAGCACGATCGTTCTCGCCTTCATCGCAATGCCTCCTACGAACTCGCATGGGGGTGAGCGCTGCGTCGCGTCCTGAACGGTCGAGGGTAGGGCGTGTCCGGGTCCGACGCACTGCGAGGGCCCTCCGGGGAGCGCAGGACGGGGGCTCTCGACCAACGAAGGGTTACCTTGCTACACATCGCTGTCGGAACGTGACTAGAGTGCTCAGAAGTTGTTGTGATTGGGTTCACAAGAAGGTTCGTATGCCCGCGGCCGGATCCGGCACAGGGCTGCCGTGAGGTTCTCGAGGGCGAGGTGAGCACATGCACGCAGGGCGACGCGACGACGCGGACGTCATCGTGGTGGGCGCCGGCCCGGCCGGGTCCGCCACGGCTCACTGGTGCGCTTCCGCCGGCCTCGACGTGCTGCTCCTCGAGAAGGCCGCCTTCCCGCGGGACAAGGTCTGCGGCGACGGCCTGACGCCGCGCGCGGTCGCCGAGCTCGCGCGCATGGGCGTGGCGACGTCCGAGGACGACGGCTGGATCCGCAACGAGGGTCTGCGCGTGGTCGCGAGCGGCCGCTCATGGGAGCTGCCCTGGCCCGACATCACGGCGTACCCGGGCTACGGCCTGGCGCGCTCCCGCATGACGCTCGACCACACGCTCGCGCAGCACGCCCAGGCGAGCGGCGCCAAGCTGCTCGAGCGCAGCAAGGTCACCGGCCCGCTCACCGACGAGCGCACGGGGCGCGTCGTCGGCGTCGCGGTGCAGCCTCTCGACACGCAGGGCCGCGCCGACGGTGCGCCCACCGCGTACCGCGCGCCCGTCGTCGTCGCGGCCGACGGCGTCTCCTCGCGCTTCGCCACCGGCCTCGGCATCACGCGGCGCGACGACCGGCCGATCGGCACCGCGGTCCGCACCTACTTCCGCACCGAGGGCACGCCGCGCCACGAGGACTCGTGGATGGAGTCGCACCTCGAGCTGTGGGACGGCGCGCCCGGCGAGTCGAACCTGCTGCCGGGGTACGGCTGGATCTTCGCTCTCGGCGACGGGACGGCCAACATCGGCCTCGGCGTCGTGAGCTCGAACCCCGCGCGGCAGTCCGCGGCCGGCAACGACTACCGGGCGCTGCTCGACACCTGGGTCCGCAACACGCCCGCCGACTGGGGCATCGCCGACAACCTGGTCGGCCCCATCCGGGGCGCGGCACTGCCGATGGGCTTCAACCGCAGCCCGATGTACCGCGACGGTGCGCTGCTCGTCGGCGACTCCGCGGGCATGGTGAGCCCGTTCAACGGCGAGGGCATCGCGTACGCGCTGCAGGCGGGGCGCGTGGCCGCCGACGCGATCGCGCAGGCCCGCACGCGGACCACCGACGCCGCCCGGGAGCGCACGCTCGCGACGTACGCGGACCGCATGCGCGACGACCTCGGCGGGTACTACACGTTGGGACGCTGGTTCGTCGGGCTCATCGAGCACCCCGCGATCATGCGCCTGTGCGTGCGGTACGGGCTGCCGCGGCCGGTCGTCATGCGGTTCGTGCTCAAGCTGCTCTCCGACTGCTACGAGCCCCGCGGCGGTGACTGGGTAGACCGTGTCATCGCCGGGCTCACCAGGGTGGTCCCGAAGGCATGAGCGCGCACGAGCACGAAGGAGTGGTCGGACAGATGGCGCAGTTCGAGGAGATGCGATGACCAACCCGTACGTCCCGGTACTGGTCCTCATGGCGGTGGCCGCGGTGCTGGCGCTCGGAGGTGTGGCCGCGAGCGCGGTCATCGGGCCCAAGCGCTACAACCGGGCCAAGCTCGACGCCTACGAGTGCGGTATCGAACCGACGCCGCACGCCGTCGGCGGTGGGCGGCTGCCGGTCAAGTACTACCTGGTCGCGATGACGTTCATCGTGTTCGACATCGAGGTCGTCTTCCTCTACCCGTGGGCCGTCGACTTCGTGACGCTGGCCGGGTTCGGGCTCGCGGCGATCCTCGTGTTCCTCGCGCTCATCACCGTGCCGTTCGTGTACGAGTGGCGACGCGGCGGGTTCGACTGGGTCTAGCAAGCAGTTTGGCAACGGTGCCGGGTCCGGCACCGAGCGCTCTTGAGGGGAGGGGACATGGGGCTGGAGGAGTCGCCGTCGGGCTTCCTGCTGACGTCGATCGAGGACATCGCGGGCTACCTGCGCAAGGCGTCCTTGTGGCCGGTGACGTTCGGCCTGGCGTGCTGCGCCATCGAGATGATGGCCGCGGGCGCGTCCCGGTTCGATCTGTCGCGGTACGGCATGGAGGTGTTCCGCGCGTCGCCGCGTCAGGCCGACCTCATGATCGTGGCGGGCCGGGTGAGCCAGAAGATGGCACCCGTCGTCCGCCAGGTCTACGACCAGATGAGCGAGCCCAAGTGGGTGCTGTCGATGGGCGTGTGCGCCTCGAGCGGCGGCATGTTCAACAACTACGCCATCGTCCAGGGCGTCGACCACGTCGTGCCGGTCGACATCTACCTGCCGGGCTGCCCGCCGCGTCCCGAGATGCTCATCAACGCGATCCTGGCGCTGCACCAGCAGATCCAGGACGCGCCCCTGGGCGTCAACCGCAAGGAGGCCGCCAAGGCCGCCGAGGCGGCCGCGCTCGAGGCGACGCCGACGTTCCAGATGAAGGGGCTCCTGCCGTGACCGACCCGGCGAGCGACAAGGCCGTCCCGCAGCCCGAGGAGGTCCTCGGGCCGCGCTCGGGCGAGCTGGTCTCGGGTTCGCGCGTGGTCCAGCCCGAGGTCATCGAGGTCCGCCAGGGCATGTTCGGCGTGCACGGCACGGGCGACACCTCGGGGTACGGCGGGCTCGTGCAGCCCGTCGCGATGCCGGCGCCCGCGACCCGGCCGTACGGTGGCTGGTTCGACGACGTCGTCGACATCCTCGCCGAGGTGCTCGGCGAGGCGGGCGTGGCGTACGACGAGGCGGTCGAGAGCGTCGTCGTCGACCCGCCGGGCGAGCGGGCCGAGCTCACGCTGCACGTGGCGCGCGAGCACCTGGTCCCGGTCTGCCGCGCGCTGCGCGACGACCAGGACCTGCGGTTCGAGCTGAGCCTCGGCGTCAGCGGCGTGCACTACCCGCACGACGTCGGCCGCGAGCTGCACGCCGTCTACCACCTGACGTCCGTGACCCACAGCCGCAGCCTGCGGGTCGAGGTCGCGTGCCCCGACGCCGACCCGCACATCCCGTCGACGACGTCGGTCTACCCGGCCAACGACTGGCACGAGCGCGAGACCTGGGACTTCTTCGGCATCGTCTTCGACGGCCACCCCGGGCTCGCACGCATCGAGATGCCCGACGACTGGCCGGGCCACCCGCAGCGCAAGGACTACCCGCTGGGCGGTATCCCCGTGGAGTACAAGGGAGCCACGGTGCCACCGCCCGACACGAGGAGGCAGTACTCGTGAGCACCTCGGCACCCCCGTACCACGCGACCCGGCCGCCCGTCGGCGACTTCGACCCCGGCATCCCGGGCTTCGAGGCGTCGGGCGGCGACTGGGACGAGATCGCCCGCGAAGCCGTGGGCGAGGAGCGGATCGTCGTCAACATGGGCCCGCAGCACCCGTCCACGCACGGCGTGCTCCGGCTCATGCTCGAGATCGACGGCGAGACCGTCAGCGAGGCCCGGTGCGGCATCGGCTACCTGCACACCGGCATCGAGAAGAACATGGAGTTCCGCACCTGGACGCAGGGCACCACGTTCTGCACGCGCATGGACTACCTCGCGCCGCTGTTCCAGGAGACGGCCTACTGCCTGGGAGTCGAGAAGCTGCTCGGCGTGGTCGACGACGTGCCCGAGCGGGCGTCGGTCATCCGGGTGCTCA
>Ga0233365_1000188_pt1 | contig 30478 bp, 22 predicted proteins | sample ElkDunMinimDraft_27_FD_191535 | JGI IMG/M metagenome (GOLD analysis project Ga0233365, IMG submission 191535) | Fecal eukaryotic communites from dung pellets of Tule Elk in California, USA - Elk Dung C36 | ecosystem: Host-associated > Mammals > Digestive system > Large intestine > Fecal | place...
GCGGAAGCCACCGCGGCAGCAGGTCCCAGACCAGGACGAGTTCGTGCAGCGCCACCGCGAGCAGCACCGCCCCGCCGGTGACGACCGGGGCCCGCAGCCGGGCGCGGGCGCCCGTGACGACGACGGCGAGGGCGCCGACGCCGAGCAGCAACCGCCGCCACGCGTCGTCGTCGGTGGCAACCACGACGGCCAGCGTCGGCAGCAGGGCCGCGGCGAGCGCCACGCCGTACGCGGTCCAGCTCGTGATCCCCGGCCAGGTCCGGCGCGCCAGCCAGCCGGCGAGCAGCGCGACAGCCGCCGCCGGCAGGCTGTACACCTCCACGGTCGAGACCTGCGCCGAGGCGACGATCAGCCACCAGCCCAGCAGTTCGGCGGCGGCCGCGGTCACGATCAGCACCCGCCGTACCCCGGTTGTCTCCCCCGGGGCCAGCGCCCGGATCCCGAGCAACAGGCCCCAGAGCGTGCAGATGGCCGCGGCGTGCCGGGGCTGACCCGAGGTCAGCAGCAGCGCCAGCACCGCGCCGGCGTGGGCGGCGGCCTGGACGGCCCGTCCCTCGTCGACGCGGCGGCGGAGGGCGAGCACCGTACCGAGGACGAGGACGGCGGCGGCTGCACCGGCGACGCCGAAGGCCGACGACGCGAGCGGTAGGCCCGCGGCGCGCCCCACGGTGAACGCGAAACCGAACAGCGCCGCGGTCGCGCCCAGCCAGCCGGCGACCCGGGCCTCGACTGTCCGGCCCGCGCTGCCGGCGCAGACCCCGGCGACGGCGACCAGACCGAGCGCGACGAGGGTCGCCGCCCGCGTCGGGAGGGCACCCGACAGGCCCGCGCCGGCCAGCACGACGCCGAGCGGGAGGAGCAGGACCCGCACGCCGTGCGCGGACCACCATGCGACGGCGGGTGTCGTACGGGACTCACCGGCGGGGGCGAGCCGTCCGCCGTCGGCGTCGGCGGCCCGGACGCCGCCCGTGCGCGCGACGAGGATGAGGCAGATCAGGCCGGTGAGCAGGCTCGCCAGTGGGACGGTGGGCCAGCGGAAGCCGGCCGCGGCGAGCGCCATCGGCAGGGCGAGCGCCACCACGGCAGCCACCGGGCCGACGACGGCAACCGACTCGTGTCGCCTCGCGGCACGGTACCCGGCGATCCAGAGCGCACCCGCCGCGGCGAGCAGCGCGATGGCGACTACATCGGCCACGGCGACGTTGTCCCGGCCCGCCGGATCGAGTCCCGTCCCCGCCGGAGCGCCCGCCCAGACCTGCTCCCACCACCGGTACGGGCCGGCCAGCACCTCCACCACGCTCGGCGCGACCGCCAGAGCGAGCGCCGCCCCGAGCAGCGCCGCCGGCGCCGCGGTGAAACCGGACCGTAGCGGCGCGACGAACGCGACCACGATCAGGGCGAGGGCGGCGTAGACGGCAGGTGAGTCGCCGGCGGCCAGCGCCCAGATCGGCAGTGCGAGCGCGCTCGTGACGACGGCGGCCAGCGCGAAGCCGCGGTAGCCGGACCAGCGCCGTGCGACCAGGTGTGCGGCCGCCCCCAGCAGTGCTGTCGCGGCCACCGTGGCGCGCGCCTGCACCTGCGGCGAAAGGTCCAGCGCCAGGGTTGCGGTCCAGGCGACCGCCGGGACGGTGAGCAGCCCGGCGGTCAGTGCCGGGCCGCCCAACGGCATCCGGACCGGCCGGGCCCACGCCGCTGCCGCGGTCCCGAAGGCGAGCAGGCCGACCGCCGTCAGGGTGGCGACCGCCAGGCCGGGAGCGCCGAAGCCGACGAGCACCGCGTGCCCGCCCAGCACCACGGCGACCGGTGCCGCGACGACAGGGACGGACCCCCGTACCGCGAGAGTCAGCGCGGCCGCGGCGACGAGCAGGTCGAAGCCCACAGCGGTCGACCAGGGCAGCCCGAACCCCACGGGTACGGCGAGGGCGACCAGCGCGGCGCCGACCAGCGGCACCGCGACGGCAGCGGGCCGGCCCATCGCGGCCGTACGGGAGGCGCCCTGTTTCGCCGCAGTCGTGCGGGAGGTGACGAGGATCGTCACCGCGGCAGTCAGCACGGCCAGCGCCGCCGGGACCTGCCACTGCGCGCGTCCCATCACGGCGGACGGATCGGCGTTCAGCGGCGGCATCGCCGCGATGATGCTCCGCGACGCGGAGACAGCGGCAGCGAGAGCCCCGATCATCGCGGGGAGGGCTACGACGACGAGCGCGCCGGCCCACGGCCCGACCCGGACGGGCGCGGGCAGCCACCGCGCCACGACGGTGACCGCCGCCGCCAGCACCGCGACGAGCACCGCGATCAGGATCGGCTCGTACCCGTCGGAGGACGCCACCACGAGGCGGACACCGGCGACGGCGAACGCCCCGACCAGCAGGCCGCCGGAGAGCGCCTGCGCGATCGGGGACCGGGCCAGGACCGCGGCCACGACCAGCAACAGCACCGGGGTCAACAGGGCGCCGCTCGCCGCCACCAGCGCGGCGACGGAGTCGGGCAGCAGCAACGCCACGAGCGCGGCGAGCAGGGCGCCGGCGACGGCGAGAGCACCCAGCAGGTACGCGGCCACCCCGACCCCGGTGAAGGCGAACCGGGCGCGCCGCAGGCGCAGTACGGCGAGGTTGCCGGCCGCCACCGCCGACAGCGTGTACGACGCGCCGGTGATGCCCGGGTCCGACGCGGCGACCAGCAGTGGCAACGCGGGCTGGGCGACGATCATCGCGACGAACCGGGGACCGGTCAGGCCGGTGGCGTACGCGTAGCCGGCCGCGACGACGGCGGTGACGGCGCAGACCACCCCCGAGTAGCGAACGCCGCTTGTGTTCGCGAGGCCGAAGAGGTTCACGTACCAGGCCGCGTAGCCGTCGAGGAGGACGAGCAGCAACCCGAGCGCGGCGAAGGTCTCCGCGGTCGCGGTCAGTCCCCGGCGCAGGGCGATCGGGGGCACCGCCAGGGCGGCGACGGTGAAGCCCGCGAGCAGCGCGGCCCGCCCGCCGACACCGAACTGCGACCAGGCGACCATGGTGAAGACGATCGCCGCGACGCCGAGCAGCACGCCGCCGAGCAGGAACAACGCGTTCTGCACCAGCCGGGTGGAAGCTTCGGGACCGCGGCCGGCGGGCACCGGCGCCGGTCCGGGCACCGCCGGCGGCCGGAGCAGAGCGGTTGCCTGCGGATACCGCGCCACCGGGGTGACGGCCGGGGTGGCCGAGGCCGGCGGGGCGGCGGCGACCGCGGCGCGGACCCGCGCTGCGGCGGCGCTGCGGCGTTGCCAGGCGTCCTGCACCGCCCGCTCGGCGGCGAGCATCTGGGCGCGCGCCGTCTGCAGCCGGGCGTTCAGTGCCTGGATCTCCCCATCGAGGCGGATCACCTCGACGGCGTCGGCGTTGGGAGCACGGCCGCAGGCCGGGCAGCCGGTAGCCGAGTCGGCCACGGCGCGGCAGAACGGGCACGGATACGTCGTCACACCCGCAGTCTCCGGCCGGGGCACGGGCTGGTCCTGAGCCGGGGTACTCAGAAGAGATCGACCCGCCGTCGTCTGCGTTACCGGGATCGGGACGGGACGGCACATATCCTGCTCAATGGAGAGCACCTCCCGGTTGTTCGGCAGCGTGAAGGCGGTTGGCATGGCACAGCACGTCAAGGGCGAGTTCGACCTGTCACGGGCGAACTGGCAGCAGGCCGTCGGCGAGAAGGGCAGCCGGGGATCGGTGGAGGTCGCTTTCGTCGACGACCTGATCGGTGTGCGCAACTCCGCCGAGCCGGACGGGCCGGTGCTGGTCTTCACCCAGTCGGAGTGGGTGGCCTTCGTCGAGGGCGCCAAGGACGACGAGTTCGACCTGGACTGAGTGCCCGACCCTCGCAGCCGGCAGCACCCGGCCGGCAGCACCCGGCCGACGGCAGCCCGGTGCACGTCGCGACCGCGGATTCACGAGTCCCCTGCCACTTTCAGGAGAACCCGACGGGGCGGTCTCCGTCGCCCCAGCCGAGCGCGCCGAGCCCGGCGGCGTGGTGGAAGCCCGGGTGTCCCCAGACGTCGGCGCAGCGTTCCCCGTCAGGGCCGGCCGCGCCGCAGAAGAGCGGCTCGGAGTGCTGCCAGGTGCCGGCCGCGGAGAACTCCGCTCCCCCGGGCCAGATCTCCGGCCGCAGCACGCTTAGCGCCTCGACGTACGCGACGGCCTGCTCGCAGGCGGTCTCCCGGCCCGTCGCGGTGAAGCTCAGATGCAGGGTGTACCAGCGCGGAGGCACCATTGTCTCGGCCGGCCCCAGCAACGAGAAGCGGGCCGGTGCCGGTGCCGGCGGCCCGGGACGCCGGTTCTCTCCGCGGCGGTCGGCCGGGCCGCGCCGGTCACGCCGCTTGCTGTTCCCTTGAGGATCACCGTCGCCGTACATCCCGACCTCCCGCTCGCCACCGACCTGGTACGGCTTCCAGCCCACCAGACTTTCCGCCGGTTGGGAGGGGCCAGCGGTGTGGGCCAATTGGTGACGACTTCTGCTCCGAGCCGGGCTGCCGTTCAGCAGAAGGCGGGGCTGCTCAGGTCCGTGCGGACACCGGCAGTTTCACGCCCGCCTCATCGGCGAACTGCGCCGGCGCCCCGCCCGGCGAGCGGGTCACGGGTTCCAGCACCTCGCCGCACTCGAGCAGCGACTTGAACCGGCGCAGCGCGTCGCGCATCCGCCGGTCCGGTTCCCGGCCGATGACAAGATCAAGGTTTGGTCCCGCGGAACTGCCGGCGTAGCGCAGCACCACCTGCACCTCGGTACCGCGGCTCATCGGCGCGGGCACGAACCGCGCCTCACCCTCGTGCGGTACCGCACCGCCGGCGCTGCGCCAGCGCAGCACGTGGTCGCTGTTGTCCATCGTGATGTCGGCGCGCCAGGCAACGCTGCCGTCGTCGTGCAGGCTGCTCCAGCGCCGGCCGTCGAGCGACTCGAGCCGAATGCGCTGCCCCACGACCCGGCTGAGCAGCCGCGGGTCCCGCCAGGCCGAGGCGACCTCGTCCAGCGGCCGGTCGACGGTCACGGCGCGCTGCACCACGTACCAGCCGTCCTGGCGCTGCGGCTGGTGCCGGCGACGACGCCGGCCGGCGATGATCGTGACGGCTTGGCCGAGCGCGCCGACTCCGGCCGCGAGTGCCATGGCGCTCGCGGCGACTTCCCACCTCGCGCTGTTTCTGGTCATCAGGTCCCTCCGGCCGGACGCACGGACAAGGAAGGCCCCGCCTACCCGTCACGTCACGCCGGAAACCGGGACCAGGAAACCGGCGCCCGCCCGGTTTGCGGCGCCACCGGCAGGGCACCGATGTGCCCGTGTCCGCGACATTGCCGTCTCGCCACCTTCCCGGGCCGCTCGCCAACACGGCCCCGCAGACCTCCGCCGCCGCGCCGCGCCGGCTGGAGCTCGAGTACGTCCTGCCGCTGCGCTGGACCGACGACACCCCGCTACCCGAACTGACCGGATACCTGCGGTGGCTCGCCGGGCAGGTACCGGTGACAGTCGTCGACGGCTCGCCGCCGGAGTTCTTCGCCCGGCACGCCGCCGCCTGGGCCAGGTACGTCCGGCACGTCCCCCCCGACCCGCATCTCACCGGCGCCAACGGCAAGGTCCTCGGCGTGCTCACCGGCCTGCGGCTGGCCCGGCACGAACACGTGGTGATCGCCGACGACGACGTCCGCTACGACGAGCAGGCGCTGCGCACGCTGCGCCGCCTCCTCGACCGGGCCGACCTGGTACGACCGCAGAACTACTTCGACCCACTGCCGTGGCACGCCCACTGGGACACCGGCCGCAGCCTGCTCAACCGGGCGGTCGGCGCCGACTACCCGGGCACGCTGGGCGTACGCCGCTCCACCTTCCAGGCGATGGGCGGCTACGACCCGGACGTGCTCTTCGAGAACCTGGAGCTGATCCGCACCGTCGGCGCGTACGGCGGCCGGGAGCTCACCCCGCCCGGCCTCTACGTGCGCCGGGTGCCGCCGGCGACCTCGCACTTCCTGCAGCAGCGGATCCGGCAGGCCTACGACGACATCGCTCAGCCCTGGCGGCTGATGACCTTCCTCGCGGTGGTGCCGGCGCTGACCGCCGCCGCCGTCACCCGGCGTACGGGCGAGGTCGCCGCCGCGGCCGCGGGAATCGTCGCACTCGCCGAGTACGGCCGTCGCCGCGCCGGCGGCCGGCACGTCTTCCCGGTCACCGGGTCGCTGCTGGCGCCGCTCTGGGTGCTCGAACGCGGCGTCTGCAGCTGGCCGGCGCTGGCCCAGCGGGTCGCTTTCGGCGGAGTCGGCTACGCCGGCGGCCGGCTGCGCACGGCGGCGCACTCGCCGCGCCGGCTGCGCACCTCCTTACGGGCACGGGCCGCAGAGGCGGCTGCCGAGCCGGCGGGCCGGTAGGTCGCCCGGATCAACCCCCTGCAGACCTGGAACTGCGCGCTCCGCGACGAATGACGGCACCCCGGCGGGGTACTCGCCGCGTCTGCCGGGCCGACGCCCGCAGGCACGCCGGTTCCTGCCCGCACGACCGACGGGGAACCGCGTGGCGGCAGACCGCCGACAACGGCGCAGGCAGGGAGGCGGGACAGATGGCGAAGAAGTCGCGTGATCGCCGGCAGAACCGGGTGATTCAGCGGGGTTCCCTGATCCGCAGGGTCGCCACCGTCGTGGCGATCGGCTTCCTCGGCGTGGGCATCCTCGGTTTCGTGCCGGGCATCACCACGAACTACGAGACGCTGAGCTGGGCCGGAGACCATTCGCAGGCACAGCTCTTCGGGGTCTTCCACGTCTCCGTGCTGCACAACCTGCTGCACCTGGCCTACGGCGTGGTCGGTCTGCTGCTGGCCCTCAACACCGCCGGGGCGCGGGTCTTCCTCACCGTCGGCGGCGCCGGCTACCTGATGCTCTGGCTGATGGGGCTGGTGATCCGCCAGGACGTCCTGGCCAACTGGTTGCCGGTCGACGAGGCGGACAACTGGCTGCACCTCGGGCTCGGGCTGGGCATGCTGGTCCTCGGTCTGCAGCTCTCCACCCGCCTGAACGCCGACAACCGCGCCCTGGACGATCCGGCCCCGGCCTGACCACTGACCAGCCGCCACGCGGGCCGCGAGCCCGGGGCCGGCCGCACCCACAAGCCGAACGCGCCCGCGGGCCCGTACGAGCCGGCTGGCTCGCGCGGGCCCGCGGGCTCACACGCTGTCTGTCGCAGCCGCCGAGGAGACCCCGGCGGGCGATCGGTCAGTCCTCGAGGTCGTCGTCGTCCTCGTCGTCCGAGACGTCCGCGTCGGTGCCGAGCTCGTCGGCCGGGCGTTGCCGCCGTGCCTTGCGGGCCGCGAGCCGGTCAGCGGCCGAGGCGCGCTTGGATGCCTCCTCCAGCCGGATGTCGGTGCCGCGCGTGGTCGGGACATAGTCCGGACCGGCGTAGAGGGTGGGGCGCCAGTCGAACTCGCGCACCCCGATGCGGACCAGGTCACCGGGCTGAGCGCCGGCCTTGGCCAACTGCTCCTCCACACCGAGACGGGCCAGCCGGTCGGCGAGGAAGCCGACCGCCTCGTCGTTGTCGAAGTTCGTCTGCCGCACCCAGCGCTCCGGGCGGGCGCCACGCACCACGTACGCCTCGTCGGCCGGGTCGCGCTCGATGGTGAAACCGGCGTCGTCAACGGCCGTGGGACGGATCACGATCCGCGGCTCCTCGACCACCGGAACGGCCGCGCGGGTCTCCGCCACGAGCTGGGCCATCGCGTACGTCAGCTCCCGCAGCCCTTCGCGGGTGGCCGTGGAGATCTCGAAGACGCGGTAGCCGCGCTCCTCCAGGTCCGGCCGGACGATCTCGGCGAGGTCCCGGGCGTCCGGTACGTCGATCTTGTTGATGGCGACGAGCCGGGGCCGGTCGGCGAGGCCGCCGTACTGCGACAGCTCGTCCTCCAGGGCGTCGATGTCGGCCATCGGGTCACGGCCCGGCTCCAGGGTCGCCGCGTCGATGACATGCACCAGTACGGCGCAGCGCTCGATGTGCCGCAGGAACTCCAGCCCCAGCCCCTTGCCGGTGGCCGCGCCGGGGATCAGCCCGGGGACGTCGGCGACGGTGAAGGTGTGGTTGTCGACCCGGACCACGCCGAGGTTCGGCACCAGCGTGGTGAACGGGTAGTCGGCGATCTTCGGCTTGGCCGCGGAGATGACCGAGATCAGCGAGGACTTGCCGGCCGACGGGAAGCCGACCAGGCCGACGTCGGCGACGCTCTTGAGCTCCAGCACGGCGTCCAGGTGCTCACCCGGCTCGCCGAGTTCGGCGAAGCCCGGCGCCTTGCGGCGGGAGTTGGCCAGCGAGGCGTTGCCCCGGCCGCCGCGGCCGCCCCGGGCCACCTCGAAGGTCGTGCCGGCGCCCACCATGTCGGCGAGGATCGTGCCGTCCGGGGTCTGCACGACCGTGCCGTTGGGGACCTTCAGCACCAGGTTGCGGCCGTTGGCGCCGTCCCGGTGCGAGCCCGCGCCGCCCTTGCCGTTCTCGGCCTTGACGTGCGGCCGGAAGTGGAAGTCGAGCAGGGTGGTCACCTGCGGGTCGACGACCAGCGACACGCTGCCACCGTGCCCGCCGTTGCCACCGTCGGGCCCACCGAAGGGCTTGAACTTCTCCCGGTGGATCGAGACACAACCGTGCCCCCCGTCGCCGGCCTGCAGGTGCAGGACGACCCGGTCAACGAACGTCGCCACGTCGCCAATCCTTCCAGCGGGGTTGTCCCCCGCTCATGTAAACGGCAAAGCGGGCCCGGACACCAGTCCGCGGCCCGCTGAGCGCGAGAAAACTACTGCTGCACCGATGCCGGCACGATGCTGACGGTCTTGCGGCCACGCTTGGTGCCGAAGAGGACCGCCCCCGCGGAGAGCGCGAAGAGCGTGTCGTCGCCGCCGCGACCGACCAGGTCACCGGGGTGGAACTTGGTGCCGCGCTGACGGACGATGATCTCGCCGGCGCTGACAACCTGGCCACCGAAACGCTTCACGCCGAGTCGCTGAGCGGCGGAATCCCGGCCGTTACGCGAGCTGGACGCACCCTTTTTGTGAGCCATCTGGAAACGACCTACTTCCCGGTGGAGATGCCGGTGACCTTGACCTGGGTCAGCGGCTGGCGGTGACCCTGGCGCTTGTGGTAGCCGGTCTTGTTCTTGAACTTGTGGATCCGGATCTTCGGGCCCTTGGTGTGCGCGGCGATCTCGCCGGACACCGCGACCTCGGCAAGCTTCGCAGCGTCGGTCACCAGGTCGTCACCGTCGACGAGGAGCACCGCGGTGAGCTTCACCGCGTCACCGGGGGCACCGGTGAGCTTCTCGACCTCGATCACGTCGCCCTCGGCGACCTTGTACTGCTTGCCGCCGGTCTTGACGATCGCGTACATAGACGCGGACTCCCTGTCGTTGAGGCTGTTGGCGGGTAGTGCTCGCGGCGGCGCGGGGCGGTAGCAGATCACCTCGGCGGGCACGCGAGAACCTGGCGCGCAAAAGTGCGCCGTAGGCAAGGGTACGCCATGGCCTGCCCGTTGCCCAAACCGGGTCGCCCCGATGACCGGCGTACCGCCGGCGCGGGGGTCCCGCGGCCCCGTCCGTGCCCGCTGTCCCCCGTATCCGCGCGACGGGCACCGGCCCGCCGTGCCGGGGACGCCTCGGCCCGCCGACGCGTACGGGGCACCCACGGCGGTCGTACCGCCACGGATGCCCCGTCTGACGTCGCAATCGAAGTCAGGAGCGCGTACGCCGCCGGCCGGTGCCGCGACGGGCACGCCGACGACCACCGCCCTCGTCGGACGACTCCTCGTCGCCGGCCAGACCGTCCGGGTCGTCGGCGCCGGCCAGCGGCACCGCGTCGGCCCGGTCCGCCTCGGCCGAGGCCACACCGTTGGTGACGGTGTCGGTCTCGTACCGGGACAGGTCGTAGCCCATCGTGTCGTCCTCGGTGAGCACGGCGACGGCGGCGATCGGCTCCGCGGCGCCGGAGTCGCCGACCTCGGCCACCTCGGCCACCGTGCGCTCGGCGGCCCCCTTGCGACCGCGGCGGCGGCTGCCGGCGCCGGCCTGCTCCGGGGCGGTCGCCGTCGCGGTCACGACCTTGACCTTCTCGCTCGTGGCCGGCTTGGTCTTGTCCGCCACCGGCTCGGTGTGGATGATCACGCCGCGGCCCTTGCAGCACTCGCAGGTCTCACTGAACGCCTCGAGCAGCCCCGCACCGATGCGCTTGCGCGTCATCTGCACCAGGCCGAGCGAGGTGATCTCGGTGACCTGGTGCTTGGTGCGGTCCCGCCCCAGGCACTCGGTCAGCCGGCGCAGCACCAGCTCACGGTTCGACTCGAGCACCATGTCGATGAAGTCGATGACGACGATGCCGCCGATGTCGCGCAGGCGCAGCTGCCGCACGATCTCCTCGGCCGCCTCGAGGTTGTTGCGGGTGACGGTCTCCTCGAGGTTGCCGCCGGTGCCGGTGTACTTGCCGGTGTTGACGTCGACCACGGTCATCGCCTCGGTCCGGTCGATCACCAGGGATCCGCCGGAGGGGAGGAAGACCTTGCGGTCGAGCGCCTTGAGCAGCTGCTCGTCGATGCGCGAGTCGGTGAAGACGTCCCCGACGCCGGTGTAGCGGTGCAGCCGCTCGACCAGGTCCGGCGAGACGTGCGACAGGTACGACTCGACCATCGCGTACGACTCTTCGCCCTGCACGACCAGCTCGCGGAAGTCCTCGTTGAACAGGTCCCGCACCACCCGGATGACCAGATCCGGCTCCTCGTAGAGCAGCGCCGGAGCGCCGCCGGAGGTCGCCTTGGCCTGAATGTCGTCCCACTGGGCCTGCAGCCGCTTGATGTCGCGGGCGAGATCGTCCTCGCTGGCGCCCTCGGCGGCGGTGCGCACGATCACCCCGGCGCCGTCGGGCACCATCTTCTTCAGCACGTCCCGCAGCCGCTTGCGCTCGTTGTCGGGCAGCTTTCGGCTGATACCGGAGGTGTTGCCGTGCGGCACGTAGACCAGGTGCCGGCCGGAGAGCGCGATGTGGCTGGTCAGCCGGGCGCCCTTGTGACCGATCGGCTCCTTGGTGACCTGCACCAGCACCGAGTCACCGGACTTCAGCGCCTGCTCGATGGAGCGCGCCCGTCCTTCCAGGCCGCTGGAGTCCCAGTTGACCTCACCGGCGTAGAGCACGGCGTTGCGGCCACGGCCGACGTCGACGAAGGCCGCCTCCATGCTCGGCAGGACGTTCTGCACCTTGCCGAGGTAGACGTTGCCGGCCATCGAACCGGAGGAGTTGCGGGTGACGTAGTGCTCGACGAGGACCTCGTCCTCCAGCACCGCGATCTGGGTCCGGTCGCCGCGCTGGCGGATCACCATCCGCCGGTCGACAGCCTCACGCCGGGCCAGGAACTCCGATTCGCTCAGGATCGGGGGCTTGGTGCGGCGCTGCTCGCGGCCGTCGCGGCGGCGCTGGCGCTTCGCCTCCAGCCGGGTCGAGCCGGAGACCCCCTGCACCTCGTCGCTGCTCTTGCGCGGCTCCCGGACCTTGACCACGGTCGGCACGCCGTCGTCGGCGGCGGTGTCCGCGTCCGCGTCACCGGCGCCCTTGCGGCGGCGGCGCCGGCGTCGCCGGGTCACCCCGTCGCCGTCGGTCTCGTCCTCGTCGGTCTCCGCTTCGGCCTCGGCCTCCGCGGCGGCCGGCTCGTCGGTCTCGTCCTCGTCGAAGTCGTCCGCGCCGCCCTTGCCGCGACCGCGGCCACGACGGCCACGACGACGCCGGCGACGCGCGGCAGCGGTCTCGTCGTCCTCGTCGTCGATGTCGCCCTCGTCGGCCTGGTCCTCGGCGTCGGCCTCGGGTTCCACCTCGGGCTCGGCCTCGACGACCGGCTCGGCGACCTTGCGGCTGCGCCGGCGGCGGCGGGAGGTCTCGGCGGTCTCCGCCTCGACCTCGGCTGCCTCCTCGGTGACGACGGCGGGCACGGCGGCGGCGGGGACCACCAGCACGGCGTCCGGTTCCGGGGCCATGAACAGCACCGGCGGCGGGACCGCAGCGCGGCGGCGACGGCCCTTGGCCGACGTCTCGTCCGGCGTGGTCTCGTCGGCCGGCGGAACATCGGAAGCAGCGGCCGGCTGCGCCTGCACCGGCGCGTCCGCGGCGGCGGTCTGCGCGGGCGTGGCGCTCACGGGCGGTTCGGCGGCGGGTTCGGCCGGCGTCTCGCCGCCGGCCGATGCGATCTCGGCCGGGGCGGCCTCAGCCGCGGGCACCGCCTTCTTGCGCCGGGTACGCGTCACCTTGACCGGCGGCACCGTCGCCTCGCCCGCGGCGACCGGCTGCGCCGGTTCCGCGGGCGTCTCGGGCACCTCGAGCGCCTCGGGCGCCTTTTCGCGGGTCACGGCCGTACGCCGGCGCCGGGTGACCTTGGGTTTGTCCTCGCCGCTGTCCGCGGCGGGCGGGGCCGCGGGTGAGGGCTCCGCGGCGGCCGGCGCGGGCGCGGGCTCGGCCGCTTCACCTGCCGGCTCCGGCGGTGTCACCGCGGCGGCACTACGCCGGCGGGTGGCACGGACACGGCGGACCGGGGCCGCCTCGGTGCTCTCGGGCGTCGCATCGAGCGGCCGGACATCCGGCTGTTCGCCGCCCTCGGGCTCGTTTTCGAGCATTGGACGTTCTCCAGTTCTGGCTTCCCCGGGCGCGTGTGAGCGCTGCCACGCAGGGTCGCCGCAAAGGGTTCCGCCGGCGCGCGTACGCGCGACCGTCGAAGTCTGCCTGACCGACTGCCGACCGGAGACCGGTCAGCTGTCACCGATGCGTACCCCGTCGCGGTCCGCCTCCAACGGATCCACGATCGTTTCCTGCGCGGTGAGCATGCCCTGCGCGAGCCGCGTCACCCGAGGCGACACCGGCGGCACCAGATCCGCCACCACCCGGAAACCCGAAAGGACGTCATCGGGCCGGACGGCAGGAGTGACCTGCCGCACGACTAGGTCAAGTATCGCACACGGTACGGCCCCGACCCCGGAAGGTACGGCCGCCTCGTCACCGACCTCGGCGCGCACCACGGCGGCGCGGGCATCGAAGGTGCGTCGCCCCTGCTTGGTCATCCGTTCGACCGCCACCTCGTCGCGGGCGAGGAACTCGGTGACGGCCGCACGCAGCGTCTCCGGAGTCACCTGCGGCAGTTCGATGCGCCAGTGCGAGGCCTCGATCCGGTCGGCGAGGCTGCCGCCGGTGGCGACCACGGCGTCGAGCACGTCCAGCCCCGGGGAGAGCGCGGCGTCCAGCGCGGCACGCAGGGCGGCCGGGTCGGTCTCCGCCTGGAGACCGATCTCCAGGTACTCGGCTTCACTGGCGACACCGGTCGGCGCGGCGCTGGCGTACGAGATCTTGGGGTGGGGGGTGAATCCCTGCGAGTAGGCCATCGGCACACCGGCGCGGCGCAGCGCCCGTTCGAAGGCACGAGCGAAGTCGCGGTGCGAGGTGAAGCGCAGCGGACCGCGCTTGGCGTACCGGATCCGGATCCGCTGGACAACCGGCGCCTGGCCGCCCTCGGGTTGTTTTCTGGCGATCGTGGGCTCCTCGGGTTCTGCCGTACGGGTCCTCTCCATCCTGTCTCAGCAGGCGCGGCGGAGCACAGCCGGGGCGGGCGAAGGTGCACGTGAGGGCACCGGTCGCCCCGGGGCTCGCCGAAAGTCCGTACGGGCAGCCCGCCGGCGGCGCGGGGCGTGCGCCCCGCACCGCCGACCGGCGTGACGGATCAGGCGGGGGTGCCGGCCGCGGGCAGCTTCAGCCCGTTGTTGACCGGGGTCAGCGGCAGCAGTTTCTTGCCCGTCGGCCCGATCTGGATCTCGGTGTCCATCGACGGGCAGACGCCGCAGTCGAAACAGGGGGTCCAGCGGCAGTCGTCCTGCTCGTACTCCGAGACCGAGTCCTGCCAGTCCTGCCAGAGCCAGTCCTTGTCGAGGCCGGAGTCGAGGTGGTCCCAGGGCAGCACCTCGAGCTCGTCGCGCTCGCGGGTGGTGTACCAGTCGAGGTCCACCCCGCTGGCCGGCAACACCTCGGCGGCGGCGTCGACCCAGCGGCGGTAGGAGAAGTGCTCGCTCCAACCGTCGAAGCGCCCACCGTCCTCCCAGACCTTGCGGATCACCGCGCCGACGCGGCGGTCGCCGCGGGAAAGAAGTCCCTCGATCAGCGACGGCTCGCCGTCGTGGTAGCGGTAGCCGATCGCCCGGCCCAGCGAACGGTCCGAGTTGATCTCCTGCTTGAGCAGCTTGAGCCGGTTGTCGATGACCTCCGGAGGCTGCATGGAGGCCCACTGGAACGGGGTGTGCGGCTTGGGCACGAATCCGCCGATGGAGACGGTGCAGCGGATGTCCTTGGAGCCGGTCGCCGCCCGGCCGGCCTTGATGACCTCGTGGGCGAGGCGGGCGATCTGGAGCACGTCCTCGTCGGTCTCGGTCGGCAGGCCGCACATGAAGTAGAGCTTCACCTGCCGCCAGCCGTTGCTGTACGCGGTGACTACGGTGCGGATCAGGTCCTCCTCCGACACCATCTTGTTGATCACCCGGCGGATCCGCTCCGAGCCGCCCTCGGGAGCGAAGGTCAGACCGGTGCGGCGGCCGTTGCGGGACAGCTCCTGCGCCAGCTCGATGTTGAAGGCGTCGACCCGGGTCGAGGGCAGCGAGAGGGAGACGTTGCTCCCCTGGTACTGCTCGGCGAGCCCGGAGCACATGTCGCCGATCTCGGAGTGGTCCGCCGACGACAGCGACAGGAGCCCCACCTCGGAGAAGCCGGAGAACTCGAGGCCGTCGCGGACCATCTGGCCGACGGTGGTGATCGAGCGTTCCCGCACCGGACGGGTGATCATGCCCGCCTGGCAGAAGCGGCAGCCGCGGGTGCAGCCGCGGAAGATCTCCACCGCGTACCGCTCGTGGACCGTCTCGGCCAGCGGCACCATCGGGCGCTTCGGGTACGGCCACGCGTCCAGGTCCATCGTCGTGCGCTTGTGCACCCGGAACGGAACGTCCGGGCGGTTGGGCACCACGCGCTGGATCCGCCCGTCGGGCAGGTAGTCGACGTCGTAGAAGCGCGGCACGTAGATGCTCTCGGTGCGGGCCAGCCGCAGCAGCAGCTCGTCGCGGCCGCCGGGCGAGCCCTCGGCCTTCCACTCGCGGACGATCTGCGTGATCTCCAGGACGGCTTCCTCGCCGTCGCCGAGCACGGCGGCGTCGATGAAGTCGGCGATCGGCTCCGGGTTGAAGGCGGCGTGTCCGCCGGCCAGCACCACCGGGTCGGCCTCGGTGCGGTCGGCGGCCAGCAGCGGGATGCCCGCCAGGTCGATCATGTTGAGCAGGTTGGTGTAGCCCAGTTCGGTGGCGAAGGAGATGCCGAAGACGTCGAACTCCCGCACCGACCGGTGCGCCTCGACGGTGAACTGCGGGACGCCCTGCTCCCGCATGAGCTTCTCCAGGTCCGGCCAGACCGCGTAGGTCCGCTCGGCCAGCACGTCGGGCAGCTCGTTGAGCACCTCGTAGAGGATCTGCACGCCCTGGTTGGGCAGCCCCACCTCGTACGCGTCGGGGTACGACAGCGCCCAGCGCACCACCGTGGTGTCCCAGTCCTTGACGACTGCGCCCAACTCGCCACCCACGTACTGGATGGGCTTGCTGACCTGGGGAAGCAGCGGTTCCAGCTGGGGCCAGACAGAGTTCGCCGCCGGCGGGCGGAAGGTGGTCGACAGGTCGGTCATGGGATCCAAGCCTACGCGGCCCCCGGCGCCGCCTGTCGTGACCGTACGCACGCCGGGGCGCCTGCGTGGCGGACAGGCACCTGTCGTGTCCGTGCGGGCGGGTACTAGCCTCGGCACGGCGCGAGAGGAGAACACTGATGGCGCATCAGCCGCCGGAGCCCGACCGCCCGGCCGCCGAGCACCCCGCGGCGAAGAGCGCACCCCCACCCCGCGACCCCGCACACGACCTCGGCCCGGACGCTTCCGAGCTGCCCGAGCCGGTCGATCCCTGGGCCGACACCGACGCGACTCCCTGGCTCTTCGGCGCGGCTCCGGGCGGTGCCGCGCGGCCGGAGCTTGACGCGGCGGAGCCGGACACCTCGGAGCCGGAGGCGCCGACGGCGACCGAGCCGGGGCCGGAGCAGGGCGATGCGACCCGGCGCTACGCCACCCCGGCGCCGACCCGGCAGTTCCCCGCTCCCCCGCCGACCCGGCCGATGCCCACGGCTGCGCCGGCCAGGCAGCCGGCAGCCCCTCCGCCCGCCGCGGCACGTCCCCCGGCGAGGCCTCCGGCGCTGCCCGCGCCGGCGCTGCGTCCGCCGGCGGCGCCCGGACCGCCCCGGGTCTCCGCGCCACCGGTGCCGCCCGGACCGCCGCAGGTCTCCGCGCCACCGGTGCCCCTGCCGGTCGCCAAGCCGCCGCGCGCGCCCCGGCAGCGCCGCCGCCGCTGGCCGCTGCGGCTGCTGCTGGCCACCGTGCTCGGCCTGGCCTGCTGCTGCGGCGTGCCCGGCTACTACATCCAGCCCGCCTGGAACCAGTACCCGGCCGCGGTCGACATGCGCGAGGAGGTCGGCGACCTGCGCCTGCGGGAGGACGACCGCAGCGAGAAGGCCGCCGAAGAGCTCGCCAATGACATGCTCGGCGCGCATCTGCTGGCCGACGAGGCCTTCGCCGGTGTCTACAGCACCGGGGCGGGCAAGCGGGTGACCATCTTCGGCAGCACCGGCTTCCGGCTCACCCCCGAGTCGGACGTCGACGACGAGATCAGCCGCCTAACCGACCGCTACCGCCTCACCGGTGTGCGGGAGATGCCGACCGGCGAGCGCGGCGCGCACCTGCGCTGCGGCACCGGCCAGGACGGCGGGGAGTCCGTGGTGCTCTGTACCTGGGCCGACCACGGCAGCCTGGGGACCGGGCTGTTCACCCAGCTCTCGGTCGACGACAGTGCCCGGCAGCTCGCCGCCTTCCGCGAACGGCTCATCGTGCGGGGCTGACCACGCACCGGGATCGACCCTACCGATCGGCGGGCGGCGATGGCACTCTGTGCGCATCGCCCCACGCTGATCGGAGTCCCACCCGGATGGACGTCTTCCTCTTCGCGTTCTACGCGCTCGCCTACGTCGTTCTGCTCGTCTGGCTGATTCGGCTCGGGTTGCGCAACGGCTTCGCCACACCCTCCATCGTGGTGCTGCCGGTGGTCGCCGGGCTGCTCTACGACAACGGCATGGTCGCACTGGGCAGGTTCATCGGGGAGGGGGCTCTGCTGGAGAACCTCAACCTGGTCCGTTTCTGGTCGCACGCACTGCTCACCCCATTGCTGACGATCTTCGCGTGGGAGGCGGTCCGGCGTGCGGGTGCGCGCTGGGCGGACACCCGGATCGCGGCGGCCGGCGCCGTGCTGCTCACCCTCGCTCTGGTGACAGTCGAGATGGTCACCGAACTCGCGCACCTGAACCTGGCGCCGACCCTCGAGTACGGCGCGCTGCGGTACGCACCGGCCGAGTCCGACGGCCCGCCGATCATGGTGCTGGTGATCGCCCTCGTGCAGCTGATCGCCTCGGTCATCGTCTTCCGCCGGCAGCGCTGGCCGTGGTTCCTGATCGCCGCGACGCTCATGATCATCTTCAGCGCCGTACAGCTTCCGTTGCCCACCGGCGCCACGGTCAATTTCTTCGAACTGATCCTGCTGACCTCACTGGTGGCGACCAAGGCACGTCAGGATCGGCAGCAGCCAACGGCGCCTGCGCCGACGGCGCCGGCCACCTCCGCGAGCGTCTAACCGGCAAGGGCCGCCGGGCCCCGCCGACGACGCCCGGAACGACCGAACCCTCCAGCACAAGACGCGGCCCGCACCTGTCCGGTGCGGGCCGCGATCGGTTCGGCGCTGCCGGGACGGGTCAGGCCTCGGGGGCCGCGCTCGGCCGGCTGGCGCGCGGCGAGTACTCGTCGACGTACTCCTGCCCGGTGAGGGCCTGGATCGCCCTCATCAGCTCGTCGGTCATGGCGCGCAGCGATTCCCGGTCGTCGGCGCGGCCGGTGAAGTCCAGGGGCTTGCCGAACTTGACGGTGATCTTCCCCTTGCCCAGCCGCGGGACCCGCGCCCCGATCGGCTGCACCTCGTTGGTGCCGATCATGCCGACCGGGACGATCGGCACGCCGGCCGAGAGCGCCAGGCGCACCGCGCCGGTGCGTCCCCGGTAGAGCCGCCCATCCGGCGAGCGCGTCCCCTCCGGGTAGACCGCCACCAGCGCTCCCTGCTTCAGGCCGGGGATCGCGGCGTCGAAGGCCGACAGCGAGGCCCGGCCACCGGAGCGCTCGACGGGGATGGCCCCGAGGCCGGTCAGGACCGCCTTCTGGAAGATCCCCTTGGGGCCGGTGCCGGTGAAGTACTCGGACTTGGCCCAGAAGGCGACATGCCGGGGCGCCGCCATGCCGAGGAAGAGCTCGTCGGCGACCGAGAGGTGGTTGCCGCAGAGGATGGCGCCGGTGGCCGGGATGTTCTCCAGCCCCTGGACATCGGGTCGCCAGAACACACGCAGGCCGATGCCCACGGTCAGTTTGCCGATGAAATACAGCGGCGGCACGGCTCCTCCGAGCGGGTGATGGTGTCAAGCGGGTGGACAGGCGGTGTCACGTTAGCCCACCCACCCGCTCGATCCGAAAGGTGTACGCCTTACTTCCTACGCACGGACACCGTCACCGGCTCCCCTTCGCCGACCTCGCCGGTGAAGCCAGGGGTCGAGTCGACGAAGCTGATCTCCTCGGCCAGCACCTCCCGGGCAACGAAGTCCCGATACTGCCGGACCGCCTCATTCACCTCGCCGGAGGCGGCCAGGGCGACCTTGATGCGGTCGGAGATGTCCAGGTCGGCGTCGCGCCGTGCCTGCTGCACCACCCGGACCACGTCCCGGGCGAGCCCTTCCGCGGCCAGCTCCGGAGTGACCTCGGTGTCCAGCACCACCACACCGCCGTCGGGCAGCTGGGCCGACTGGTCGGCGTCGGTGACGACGAGCTTGAGCTCGTACTCCCCCGCCGCGAGCGTCACCCCGGCCGCCACCGGCGCCCCGTCGACGAGCTCCCAGTCACCGGCCTTGACCGCCTTGATGACCGACTGCACCTGCTTGCCCACCCGCGGGCCGAGCGCCCGCGGCACCACCGTCAGCACCTGCCGGCACCAGGCCGACACGTCGTCGGTGACCTCGACAGCCTTGACGTTGACCTCGTCGGAGACCAGGTCGGCGAAGGGACGCAGCTGCGCCGCCAGCGGCGAGGCGACGGTGAGCTTCGGCAGCGGCAGCCGCACCCGCAGACCCTTCGCCTTACGCAGCGACAGCGCCGCCGAGCAGACCTCCCGGGTGGCGTCCATCGCGGCGACCAGCTCGGGGTCGGCGGGGAACTCGGCGACCTGCGGCCACTCGGTCAGGTGCACCGAGCGCCCTCCGGTCAGGCCGCGCCAGATCGCCTCGGTCGTCAACGGCGCGAACGGCGCCATCACCCGGCAGAGCGTCTCCAGCACCGTGTGGAGCGTGTCGAAGGCCCGGTGGTCACCGGACCAGAAGCGGTCCCGGGACCGGCGCACGTACCAGTTGGTCAGCGCGTCCAGGAAGGAGCGGATGCTGCCGCACGCCCCGGAAATGTCGTACGCGTCCAGCTGCGCCTGCACCGCCGAGACCAGCTCCCCGGTCTTGGCCAGCACGTAGCGGTCCAGCAGCGCGCCGGCGTCGGTGACCTCGACGGCCGCCGGGTCGACCCGCGTCGCCTGGTAGCCCTCGGCGTTGGCGTAGAGGGAGAAGAAGTACCAGACGTTCCACAACGGCAGCAGCACCTGCCGTACGGCGTCGCGGATACCCCCCTCGGTGACCGCCATGTCGCCGCCGCGCAGCACCGGCGAGGACATCAGCATCCAGCGCATCGCGTCGGACCCGTACGCGTCGAACACGTGGTAGACGTCCGGATAGTTGCGCAGGCTCTTGGACATCTTGCGCCCGTCGGCGCCGAGCAGGATGCCGTGGCTGAGGCAGTTGCGGAACGCCGGCCGGTCGAAGAGCGCGGTTGCCAGCACGTGCATGGTGTAGAACCAGCCACGGGTCTGCCCGATGTACTCCACGATGAAGTCGCCCGGGTAGTGGTTGTCGAACCACTCGGCGTTCTCGAACGGGTAGTGCACCTGGGCGAAGGGCATCGAGCCGGACTCGAACCAGCAGTCCAGCACCTCCGGTACCCGGCGCATCATCGACCTGCCCGTCGGGTCGTCCGGGTTGGGCCGGACCAGGTCGTCGACGGCCGGGCGGTGCAGGTCGGTCAGGCGTACGCCGAAATCGCGCTCGATCTCGTCCAGCGAGCCGTAGACGTCCACCCGCGGGTGGTTCGGGTCGTCGGAGCGCCAGACCGGGATGGGTGAGCCCCAGAACCGGTTGCGGCTGATCGACCAGTCGCGGGCGCCGGCCAGCCACTTGCCGAACGAGCCGTCCTTGACGTGCGACGGCGTCCAGTTGATCTGCTGGTTCAGCTCGACCATCCGGTCGCGGAACTTCGTCACCGCCACGAACCAGGAGGAGACGGCCTTGTAGACCAGCGGCGTGTCACAGCGCCAGCAGTGCGGGTAGGAGTGGGTGTAGGTGTCCTGCCGCAGCACGACCCCCCGCTCCTTGAGTTCGCGGATGACCGGCTTGTTGACGTCGAAGACCTGCTCACCGGCGTACGGCGGGACCAGCGCGGTGAAGCGCGTGCGGTCGTCGACGGTGACGACGGTGGGGATGCCGGCGGCGTTGCAGACGTTCTGGTCGTCCTCGCCGAAGGCGGGGGCGAGGTGGACGATCCCGGTGCCGTCCTCGGTGGTGACGAACTCCGCGCCGAGCACCTGGTACGCGTTCGGCCCGGCCTGCTCGGCGAGGAAGTCGTAGAGCGGGGTGTAGCGGCGCCCCACCAGGTCGCGGCCGTACACCGTGCCGACCCGCTCGTAACCCTCCAGCTCCTTGGCGTACGCCTCCAGCCGGGCGGCGCCGACGGCGTAGCGCTCGCCGTCACGCTCGAGGACGGCGTACTCGATGTCGGGGCCGACGGCGAGCGCCAGGTTCGACGGCAGGGTCCACGGGGTGGTGGTCCAGACGCCGAGCTTGAGCGCCGGCTCGGTGTCGGTGGGTGCCAGCTCGAACCAGACAGTCAGCGTCGGGTCGTGCCGGTCGCGGTAGACGTCGTCCATCCGGGTCTCGGTGTTCGACAGCGGCGTCTCACAGCGCCAGCAGTAGGCCAGCACCCGGAAACCCTCGTAGACCAGACCCTTGTCGTGCAGGGTCTTGAAGGCCCACATGACGCTTTCCATGTAGTCCACGTCGAGGGTCTTGTAGTCGTTGGTGAAGTCGACCCAGCGCGCCTGACGGTTGACGTAGCGCTCCCAGTCCTGGGTGAACTCCAGCACCGAGCTGCGGCAGGCGTCGTTGAACTTGGCGACACCCAGGTCGAGGATCTCGGCCTTGCTGGTGATGCCGAGCTGCTTCTCGGCGACCACCTCGGCCGGCAGGCCGTGGCAGTCCCAGCCGAAGCGCCGCTCGACGCGGTGCCCGCGCATGGTCTGGTAGCGGGGCACCAGGTCCTTGACGTAACCGGTGAAGAGGTGGCCGTAGTGCGGCAGGCCGTTGGCGAAGGGCGGGCCGTCGTAGAAGACGTACTCGTTGTCGCCCTTGTCGCCGGCGGGCCGCGCCGCGACGCTGGCCTCGAAGGTCTTGTCCGCGGCCCAGAACTCGAGCACCTCGGTCTCGACGGCGGGCAGGTCGGGGCTGGCCGGCACACCGGTCGCGCTCGGGTCGTGCAATGGATAGGCCATCGCGGTCGCTCACTCCTCGTCGCAGCTCACTGTCTCGTGGTCTGCGAGGACGAGCCCGGCGGGTACGCCTCACGGCGTGCCCGCGACGACCCGCGGTACCACCTCGCTTGGCGGTCGTGGCGACCGCCCGCTCGTTGTCCGGCTGTGACGGGCCGGACCCGTCCGGTTCTACTGGGCCGGCAGTGCCGGCTGTTCTTCCGGAGGCTCACCGGTGATGGCCGGGTCGACGCCTTTGTCGCCAAGAATACTCGATCCGGCCCCGGTCGTGCCGTGCACCGCGAGCCGCTCCACCTTCAGCGCCGGGACCGCCGCGCCGCGCCGGGTGATCGCACGTACGGCGGTGCGGGCGAGGTGGCGGGTCGCGCCGGCCGGCCCGAGCCGGTTGACCGCCCGCGGCGGGCGATCCCGTTCGAGCACCGCGACGAGTTCGGCGGCCGCGACCTCCGGCGGGTCGGCGAAGATCCTGGTGACGACGGCGAACGGCTTCATTGCCCGCTCCCCCTCGTCCCCCACGACGTGCGGGTTGAGCAGCATGTCGGTCAGCATCATGCCGGGGTTGAAGCCCACGACCCGCACGGACGTCTTCTCGTACTCCTTCTGCAGGGTCCGGGTGAAGCCGCGTACCCACGCCTTCGTCGCCCCATAGGGACTGGTGTACGGCGTGGGGCCGGTGTTGTCGCCCCGGCCGAGCATGTTGACGATCACGCCGCCACCGCCGGCGAGCATCCGGATGCCGGCGGCGCGGGCCCCATAGTAGGTGCCGAGCACGTTGACCGAGACCGCGCGCCGGAACTCGGCCGGGTCGATGTCGAACGCGCGCCCCACCGGGGTGGCCGCCGCGGCGTTGTTGACCCAGATGTCGATGCGCCCGTAGGCGGCGACGGCCGCGTCGGCGAGGGCTTCCACCTGGGCCTGGTCGGTCACGTCGCCGGGTGCCGCGAGGGCCTCGACCCCCCGCTCCCGCAGCGCGGCGGCCTGCTTCTCCGCCTCCTCGGGCCACGGGCCGGAGACCACGACGCGCGCGCCGCGGTCGGCGACCTGCTCGGCCAGCACCCGCCCGAATCCGCGGGTGCTTCCGGTGATCACCACGACCTTGCCCGTCAGCGGCGCCATCTGTTCCTCGCTTCGGTTGTCCGGCGCGCAATCTAGCGCGCGCCAGTCCGCAGGCGCCAGCAACCGGCGCGAGGAAACGACGAGGGCGGGCACCCGCGGGTGCCCGCCCTCGTCGACCGTCGTGCAGGTCAGCCCAGCTCGGGGAACCAGAGCGCGATCTCGCGCGCGGCGCTGGCGGCCGAGTCGGAAGCGTGCACGAGATTCTCACGGTTTGACATCGACAGGTCGCCCCGGATGGTGCCGGCCGTCGCCTTGCGGCCGTCCGTGGCGCCGATCATGGCGCGGACGATCTCGACCGCGGTGTCGCCGGAGAGCACCATCGCCACCAGCGGGCCGCCGGTCATGAAGTCCTTCAGCGGCGGGTAGAAGTCGCGTTCGACGTGCTCGGCGTAGTGCTGGTCGGCGAGCTGCGCGTCCATCGTCCGGAGCACCATCGCCTCGATGTGCAGACCCTTGCGCTCGAAACGGCCGGTGATCTCGCCGATCAGGCCGCGCCGGACCGCGTCGGGCTTGATCAGTACGAGCGTCCGCTCGGCTGGGCTGGTGCTGGACACGCGGTTCCTCCTGGGCGGCAGGGTGACGATTTAATCGGTACGGTCAGCCTAGCCATCCACCGGGGCCCGGTGAGCGGCGGTCGCTGCATGTGCCCGCTCTTCCGGTTCGTCCGGTACCGGGCCTAGCCTGGTGTCGAGGCAAGGAGGTTCACCGTGGTCACTGCCGCCGGCCGGCCCGTCGCGCCCGCCCGGAAACTGGTCGGGGCCGTCACCGGCACCTTCGCCACCTTCATGGTCCTCTTCGGGTTGGGGATGCGGAGCTGGGCGATCGTGGCGCTCGGGGTGGCGCTGCTGGCGCTGGCGATCGCGCTGGCGACGATTCGCGCCGGCGGCCGCGCCTGGGTGGTCGGCACGGCGACCGTGCAGCAGGCGACGGAACCCCCGGCTGCCTACTCACACGGGCGGTGCGAGCTGGAGATCGTGGTGGACGCCCCGGGCCTGCCGCCCCGGTCCCGCCGGATGATCGAGCCCCGGGTGCCGATCGCCAAGTGGCCCGTCGCCGGGCAGCTGCTGCCGGTCAAGGTCGCCCTCGACGACCACCGTCGGATCCGGATCCTCTGGGACGAGGTGCCGACCCACGAGGAAGCCCCGCTGGCCGGCGCGGTGGACGGCACCCCGGCCGCCGGCACCGACACCCTGGTGGCCGAGTTCGGGGCACCCCTGGACGAGTTGCTGATCGGGGAGAAGCCCGCGCCCTGGCGCAACCGCCCGGAGGACGATGACTTCGCGTACCCGTCGCGCGAGGGCGAACTGGTGACCGACGACCTGGCCGGCGACGTCGCCCAGGTGCAGGAGGAGCGACCGCCGGTGGTGATGCACGAGACCACCGGCGGGATCACCGTGGTGGAGGGGACGCTGGTCGACGCACCCGCGCCCGCGCCGCGACGCCCGTCCCCCTCTCCGGCGTCCGCCGATCCCGGCCCGGCCGCCGACGGACCCGCGGCGGCTCCCGGCGCACCTGGTACGACCGCACAGAGCCGCACCGAGGGCCCCGCCCAGAGCGGTGCCGCGAGCGCGGCGGACCGCAGCACCCCGATCGTGGATCCGATCGACATCCCGCTCGACCCCGAACCCGATATCGCGCCGCCCGTCCCGGACGCCTCCGTCGACCCGGCTGCCGGCGAGCGCCTGTACGACGCTCCGATCCTCGACGACCTCTTCGGCGCTGTCCCCGCCGAGCCCTTGCGGGAAGGGCCCGGCATCAGCGGGGTCGGTGTCACCCTGCTCGTGACCGACCTGGCACGGGCGGTCGACTTCTACACCGACCTGATCGGCCTGTACGAGATCGACGGCGGCGACAACAGCGCCGTGCTCGCCTCCGGCGCGAACCGGCTCGTGCTGCGCGAGGTCGCCGAGGCCACCGGCAACCGTCGGCTGACCCACATCAACCTCGAGGTCGCCGACCTGGCGGCGGCCCACCAGCGACTCAGCGAGCAGGGGCTGGGGTTCACCTCCCCACCCCAGATCATCAACCGCGGTACGCGCTTCGACGTCTGGGCGGCAACCTTCCGCGACCCCGACGGCAACAGCGTCGCCCTGACGGAGTGGCGCGAACACCCGGCCGACTGAACGCCCACCGAGGCGGCAGATCCGCGCCCAGCGGGAGCCGGCAGGGAAGGACCGCCGGGCCCGGCTCAGTCGGTCAGGATCACCTTGCGCACGTGCAGCACGTACGCCCAGAGCAGCCCGAACATGATCCCCACCCCGGCCAGCGACCAGTGCAGGAAACCGGCGAGGATCAGCAGCACCTGCAGCGCCGTGCCCGCGTGCCAGGCCCACGGGCGCTTGAGCATCGCGATGATCACCACAGCGGCGAGGGCCAGCGCCACGATCACCCCGATGGTGACGCCGGTCAGCTCCACCCCGAGCGCGCGCATCGGCTGGATGGCGAGCAGCAGCACGAGCGTCTCGAACATCAGCGCCGCCGCACCGAGCCCGTGCACAGCGCCGCGCGGGTTGCGCAACCCCGAGCGGTGGCCCTGCTCCGGCGGCGCCGGCTCCTCCTGCTCCGGCGGCGCTGCCGGCTCGTCTCCCCGCTGCGCCGGCTGCCCGGCCGGGTACTGCTCCGGTCCGGCGCTCATCGCTTCAGCAGCTTCCGCGCGTCGGCGACGGTGACGACCGAACCGGTGATGACCACACCCACGCCGCTGAGCTCACCCGGCACGTCGGTTTCGGCGAGCGACACCGCCACCTCGATCGCGTCCGGCATCTGCTCGGCGGCCTCGACCCGTTCGGGGCCGAAGATCTCCTCGGCCAAGCTCGCCAGCTCGGCGACGGGCATTGCCCGCGGCGAGCTGTTGCGGGTCACCACGACCGCGTCGACAACCGGTTCGAGGAGTTCCAGCAGGCTCTCGGCGTCCTTGTCCGCCAGCACCGCCAGCACCGCGATGAGGCGGCTGAACGCGAACTCCTCCTGCAGGGCGGCGGCGGTGGCCGCCATGCCCTGCGGGTTGTGCGCGCCGTCGAGCAGCACGGTCGGCGCGGTGCGTACCCGCTCGAGCCGTCCCGGGGAGCTGGCGCCGGCGAAGCCTTCCCGCACCGTCTCGACGTTGAGCTGGCGCTCGGCGCCGGCACCGAGGAATGCCTCGACGGCGGCCAGCGCCACCGCGGCGTTCTGCGCCTGGTGCGCGCCGTGCAGCGGAATGAAGATCTCCTCGTAGACGCCGCCGAGGCCCTGCAGGGTGAGGACCTGACCGCCCACGGCGACCGCCCGGCGGAGCACCCCGAACTCGCTCCCCTCCCGGGCGATGGTGGCGCCGACGTCGGCGCAGCGCTCCAGGATCGGGCGGGCCGCCTCCTCCTCCTGCGCGGCGGAGACGACCGTGGCGCCGGGGTGGATGATCCCCGCCTTGGCCCAGGCGATCTCCTCGACGGTCTCGCCGAGCCACTCGGTGTGGTCCAGGCCGATCGGCGTCAGCACGCAGACCGGCGCCTGGAGCACGTTGGTGGCGTCCTCGGCGCCGCCGAGGCCGACCTCGACCACCGCGATGTCGACCGGCGCGTCGGCGAAGGCGGCGAAGGCCAGCGCGGTGGTCATCTCGAAGTAGGTCAGCGGCTCGGCGCTGCGCTGGTCGACAAGTTCGGCCAGCGGCGCCACCTCCTGGTAGACCCCGGCGAACCGCTCCTCGCTCACCGGTTCACCGTCGAGGGCGATCCGTTCCCGGACCGTCTCCAGGTGCGGGCTCGTGTACCTGCCGGTGTGCAGCCCGAAGGCGTGCAGCAGCGAGTCGATCATCCGGGCGGTGGAAGTCTTGCCGTTGGTCCCGGTCAGGTGGATCGACGGGTACGCCCGCTGCGGCTCCCCGAGCAGGTCGAGCAGCCCCACGATCCGTTCGGGGTCGAAGACCATCCGGGTGAAGCCGCGCCGCGCCAACTCGGCCTCGGCGCTCTGGAAATCGCTGCGCTCACTCACTGGGCAGCGCCTCCAGCGCGGCGGCGATCCGGGTCAGGTCGGCCTCGGCCGTCGCCAGCCGCTCCCTGATCTTGGCGACCACCGGTTCCGGGGCCTTCTCCAGGAACGCCTGGTTGCCCAGCTTTCCGCGTGCCTGCGCGGCCTCCTTCTCGGCCGCCGCCCGATCCTTGGTGAGCCGGGCCCGTTCGGCGGCCACGTCGATGGTGCCGCGGGTGTCCAGCGCGACGTTGACCTCACCGGGCATCGCCAGGGTGGCGCTGGCCTGGAAACCGTCGGCCGGCTCGTCGAGGCGGACCAGCGAACGGATCAGCGGCTCGTGGGCGGCGATGCCGGCACCGGCCAGCCCGTCGAGCCGGGCGACCACCCGCTGGGTGGGGCGCAGCCCCTGGTCGGAGCGGAAGCGCCGGATCTCGGTGACGACCCCCTGCAGGGTGCCGATCTCCGCCTCGGCGGCGTCGTCGATGAGCTCCGGGGCGGCCTGCGGCCAGGCGGCGGTCATCACCGTCTCCTGCCCGGTCAGGGCGATCCAGAGCTCCTCGGTGACGAACGGGATGACCGGGTGCAGCAGTCGCAGCAGCTGGTCGAGGACGTGGCCGAGCACCCGGCGGGTGTCGTCGGCCGCCGGACCGCCGGCAGCGAGCACCGGCTTGGCCAGCTCCACGTACCAGTCGCAGACGTCGTCCCACGCGAAGTGGTAGAGCACATCACAGACCTTGGCGAACTCGTACGCCTCAAACTGCTCGTTCACCTCGGCGGTGACGTGCTGCAGGCGGGAGAGGATCCACCGGTTGACCGGCGAGAGCTGCTGCATCTGCGGCAGCGGCCCGTTGGTGTGCGCGCCGTTCATCAGCGCGAAGCGGGTCGCGTTCCAGAGCTTGTTGCAGAAGTTGCGCGAGCCCTGGCACCACTCCTCGCTGACCGGCACGTCCTGGCCGGGGTTGGCGCCCCGGGCCAGGGTGAAGCGGGTGGCGTCGGCGCCGAAACGGTCGATCCAGTCCAGCGGGTCGACCACGTTGCCGAAGGACTTGGACATCTTCTTGCCGTGCTCGTCGCGGACCATGCCGTGCAGCGCGACCACGTCGAAGGGCGCCCGGCCGTCCATCGCGTAGAGGCCGAACATCATCATCCGGGCGACCCAGAAGAAGAGGATGTCGTAGCCGGTCACCAGGACGCTGGTCGGGTAGAACTTCGCCAGGTCCGGGGTCTGCTCGGGCCAGCCCAGGGTGGAGAAGGGCCACAGACCGCTGGAGAACCAGGTGTCGAGCACATCCTCGTCCTGGTGCCAGCCGTCGCCGGTGGGCGGCTGCTCGTCCGGGCCGACGCAGACGATCTCGCCGTCCGGGCCGTACCAGACCGGGATGCGGTGGCCCCACCAGAGCTGCCGGGAGATGCACCAGTCGTGCATGTTGTCGACCCAGGCGAAGTACCGCTTGGCCAGCTCCGCCGGCTCGATCTTCACGCGGCCGTCGCGGACCGCATCACCGGCGGCCTTGGCCAGCGGGGCGGTGTTGACGAACCACTGCAACGACAGCCGCGGCTCGACGGTGGTCTTGCACCGGGAGCAGTGGCCGACCGAGTGCAGGTACGGCCGCTTCTCCGCCACGATGCGGCCCTGCTCGCGCAGCGCGGCGACGACGGCCGGCCGCGCCTCGTACCGGTCGAGCCCTTCGAACGGGCCGGGCACGGTGATCACGCCGCGTTCGTCCATCACCGCGATCGCGGGCAGGCTGTGCCGCTGGCCGATCTCGAAGTCGTTCGGGTCGTGCGCCGGGGTCACCTTGACCATGCCCGTGCCGAACGCGGGGTCGACGTGGGCGTCGGCGACGATCGGGATCCGCCGGCCGGTGAGCGGCAGTTCCACCTCGGTGCCGATCAGGTGCTGGTAGCGCTCGTCGTCGGGGTTGACCGCCACGGCCGTGTCGCCGAGCATCGTCTCGGCGCGGGTGGTGGCGACCACGACCTCGTCGCTGTACCGGATCGAGACGAGCTCACCCTCGTCCTCGGTGTGCTCCACCTCGATGTCCGACAGCGCGGTCAGGCAGCGCGGGCACCAGTTGATGATCCGGTTCGCCCGGTAGATCAGGCCGTCGTCGAAGAGCTTCTTGAACATCGTCTGGACGGCGCGGGAAAGTCCCTCGTCCATGGTGAAGCGTTCGCGGTCCCAGTCGACGGCGTCGCCGAGGCGGCGCATCTGGCCGAGGATGGCGCCACCGGATTCGGCCTTCCACTTCCAGACCCGTTCGACGAACTTCTCCCGGCCCAGGTCGTGGCGGGAGAGCCCTTCGGCGGCGAGCTGCCGCTCGACGAGGTTCTGGGTGGCGATGCCGGCGTGGTCCATGCCGGGCAGCCAGAGCGCCTCGTACCCCTGCATCCGCTTGCGCCGGTTCAGCGCGTCCATCAGCGTGTGCTCGAAGGCATGGCCCATGTGCAGGGAGCCGGTGACGTTCGGCGGTGGGATGACGATGGTGAAGGGCGGCTTCTCGCTGTCGGCGGAGGCCTTGAAATGCCCGGCCGCCACCCACTGCTCGTAGCGCCGCTGCTCTACCTCGCCGGGCTGGTACTGGGCCGGCAGTTGGGGGGCGTCGGGGCGTGGGGTATCCAGGCGTTCGGTCACCCGTAAAGTCTACGAGCTTCCGGTTTGGCGGCGGCGTTCGCCACCACCGGTTCGCGTACGGTGTCAGCCATGTCGAACCCGCACCTTCCCGCCGGCCCCGACGAGACCCGGCATCTGGAACTGCTGTCGGAGCACCGGGAGCTCTCGGAGCCGACGGTGGCGCCACCGCAGAGCAACGGGCGGGGCTCGGCTCGCACCTGGGTGCTCGCCTCGTTGCTGGTGGCCGGCCTGGCCGGCGCGGCGGCCCTGGGCACGTTCGGCTGGCGCGTCGCCGACCAGCGGGACACCGCCCTGACGACGCCGGACCAGCTCGCCGGGCTGCACCGGGTCGTCGACGCGGACGCGGCGCAGACGGAAGAGGATCTGCGGACCGCGATCGCCGCCGGCATCAACCTCGACGACTCGGTCGCCGCGATCTACCGCAGCGCCGACGACGCGGACCGGCCGGTGCTGGTCTTCGGTGGCACCACCCTGATCTGGCAGCCGGAGCGGGATCTGGACACTCTCATCCACGACCTGGCAACCGACGCGGCGACCGAGGAGGTTCCGGCGGGCCGGTACGGCGGGGTGATGAAGTGCGGGCTTGCCAGTGACGAGACCGGCATGTTCGCGGTCTGTGGCTGGGCCGATCACGGCAGTGCGGTCCTGGCGCTCTTCCCCAGCCGCACGGTCGAGGAGGCGGCGCCCCTGTTGCGTGAGATGCGTGAGCAGATGCAGAGCCGCGGCTGAGCCGGCACGCAGCCGACCCAGCTGTGCGGGTGTGTTCTGGGTGCCGGCGCGCAGCCGGCCCGGCTGTGTGGTTGTGTTCTGGGTTTGGAAATGATTGAAGCCCATCCCGTGTGGGGTGGGCTTCAATCAAATGGTTGTCCGGCGGCGTCCTACTCTCCCACACCCTCCCGGGTGCAGTACCATCGGCGCTGGAGGGCTTAGCTTCCGGGTTCGGAATGTTGCCGGGCGTTTCCCCTCCGCTATGGCCGCCGTAACTCTA
>Ga0233365_1000189_pt1 | contig 30379 bp, 28 predicted proteins | sample ElkDunMinimDraft_27_FD_191535 | JGI IMG/M metagenome (GOLD analysis project Ga0233365, IMG submission 191535) | Fecal eukaryotic communites from dung pellets of Tule Elk in California, USA - Elk Dung C36 | ecosystem: Host-associated > Mammals > Digestive system > Large intestine > Fecal | place...
ATTCCAATGATATTACTAAAATCTTTATGGTAACCTAAAGCATTTTCTAAAGCAGCCCACAAACAGGAAAAAGCAGTGATTATTGCAGCCCATTTTAGTTCGATACCTATTTTATTCATTACTGTTAATTAAATTTTAACAAAAATAATCAAACTTTTACCACAAAAAAAATGATTGATCTTAAATAATACTTAATGATTTTTTTTATATTTAGTAAAATAAATATCATTATCTAAAAAAATTGAATGTTATGAAAAAGTTGATATTGATTCGACACGGAAAATCGTCTTGGGAAATGCCTTTAGAAGATCACGAAAGACCATTGACAAATAAGGGGATTAAAAATTCTAACTTCATTTTTGAAGAGATAAAGAAGAATTTGCCCGAGCGATTTTTAATATGGTCAAGCACCGCAAAAAGAGCACACGACACCGCAAAAATTTTTAACGAGGTTTTAAATATTCCACAGGAACTAACCGTTTTAAAAAACGATTTATACACTTTTGATTCGGGCAGTTTAACCAAATCTATAAGAAATTGTAAAGATACTGTTCCAAGCCTTATTATTTTTGGTCACAACAATGCAATTACCGATTTTGTTAATACATTTGGCAACAAATACATTGAAAATGTTCCTACTTCCGGAGTTGTTATATTGGAATTCGAGGGAGAAAGCTGGGACGTTATCAAAAATGGTAAAGTTATTGACACCCTGTTTCCAAAAGATTTAATAAATGCAAATTAACCAACCAAAATATATTGACAGAGAAAAAAGCTGGCTGGCTTTTAACGAACGTGTTTTACAAGAAGCTGCAGACCATACCGTTCCGTTATTAGACCGTTTGCGGTTTTTAGGAATTTTCTCGAATAATTTAGATGAATTCTTTAGAGTGCGATACGCCACTGTTCGAAGAATTTCCATGTCAAAAGACAATAATAAGAAATTAATAAACGGTGTTCAGGCAAAAACTTTGTTGCAGGAAATTACCGAAATTGTAATTAAACAGCAGGCAAAAAGTTTGGCTATTTTGCAGGAAATAGAAACCGAACTTGAAAATGTAGGGATTTTTATTGTTGATGAAACACAGGTGAATGAAGAACAAAAGAACTTTATTCACGAATTTTTCATACACAAAGTAAGTCCGGTTTTAGTAACGATCATCTTGAACGATTTGGCTGAATTTCCATTGGTAAGAGATTCATACGGATATTTAGCCGTTAAAATGGTTAAAAAATCTACCGAAGATACGGTAAAATCAATAAAAAAACGCACCCGTTATGCGTTGATCGAAATTCCTGCGCAAATCAATCGTTTTGTAGAATTACCTGCGATAGACGGCAAGCAGTACATTATTATGCTTGACGATGTGATCAGAATGAATTTAGACAACATTTTTTCTATTTTCGATTATGAAAATATTTCGGCACACATGATTAAAATTACGCGTGATGCCGAATTGGATTTTGATTCTGATTTACATAAATCTTTCCTTGAAAAAATATCGAATTCTGTTCGCGAACGTAGAGTGGGCGAGGTTGTCCGTTTTGTTTACGATAGTAAAATTGATAAAGATACCCTTGATTTTTTCCTTGATAAAATTGATATCGAGGCGGTAGACAGTATCATTCCGGGAGGACGTTACCACAACCGTCGCGATTATATGAGTTTTCCTAATTTAGGCAGAAAAGATCTTACAATTGGTAAATTAAATCCGTTACCGGTTAGTGGTTTAAGTATCGAAGGAAGCATTATTCAGCAGATAAAACATAAAGATTTCTTGGTACATACACCATTTCAATCGTTTAATTATGTGGTAAAATTCTTGCGAGAAGCTGCTTTAGATCCAAAAGTTACCAGCATAAAAATTACATTGTATCGTTTGGCAAAAAATTCGCAAATTATATCGTCATTGATTAATGCAGCGAAAAACGGTAAACAGGTTACGGTACAGATTGAATTACAGGCAAGGTTCGATGAAACCAGTAATATCAATTATGCGGAAACAATGCAATCTGAAGGGATAAAACTTATTTTTGGTGTAAAAGGATTAAAAGTTCACAGTAAAATTTGCGTGGTTGAACGTATCGAAGGCAAAAAGATTAAACGTTACGGTTTTCTTTCAACAGGAAATTTCAACGAAAGTACGTCGAATATTTATACAGATGTAACCGTTCTAACGTCGGATAACCGAATAATGAAAGAGGTTAATAAGGTGTTTGAATTTTTCGAAGTGAACTATAAAATTTATCGTTATAAAGATTTAATTGTTTCACCACATTATACTCGATCAAAATTTACAAAATTGATTGAAGACGAAATCGAAAAAGCCTTGAACGATAAACCAGCAATGATTCGATTAAAAATGAACAGTTTGTCAGATTATAAAATGATCGATAAATTGTACGATGCCAGTCGTGCCGGCGTAAAAGTACAGTTAATCGTCCGCGGAATCTGCTGTTTAATTCCCGGCGTTCCAGGTTTAAGCGAGAATATTGAAGCCGTAAGTATTATTGACAATTTGTTGGAACATTCTCGAATTTATATTTTCGGAATCGATGAAGATGCCAAAGTTTATATTTCATCTGCCGATTTTATGACTCGAAATATCGATGAAAGGGTAGAAGTTACCTGTCCGATTTACGATGATGCCATTAAAACCGAACTGATTGATACCTTTAAAATTTATTGGAAAGGAAACGTGAAAGTGCGTTTACACTCTGAACGATTAGAAAACCGTTACCGACGACTAGGTGAAGAACGTTTTAAAGCGCAAGAAGAGCTTTACAATTATTACAGAAATAAAATAGAAGTTGTTTTAGATTAATGATAAAAATAAAAAAATACGCCGCAATCGATATTGGTTCTAACGCCATGCGTTTGCTTATAGCCAATGTTATCGAAGAAGAAAACAAGCCTACGCAGTTTAACAAAAGTCATTTAATCCGCGTGCCCATTCGTTTGGGGCAGGATGCTTTTACGGTGGGCGAAATTTCCGAGGAAAGTGCCGAACGTATGGTAAAAGCCATGAAAGCGTTTAAATTGTTGATGGATGTTTATCAGGTTGAACAATATGCAGCCTGTGCAACATCGGCAATGCGCGAAGCTTATAACGGTAAAGATTTGGTTGAAGAAATTGCTAAAAAGACCGGAATTAATATTGATATTATTGAAGGAAAAACCGAAGCAGCCATTATTGCAAATTCCGATTTAGAATCATTTATAAAGAACGACGGACATTATCTGTATGTTGATGTTGGCGGTGGAAGTACCGAGTTTACGCTGTTTTCAGACGGAAAACAAATTGTTTCTAAATCATTCAAAAACGGAACGGTTCGTTTGTTGAACAATATGGTAACCGAAAGCGTGTGGTTGGAAATTGAAAAATGGATTAAAACGCATACGGCAGATTTATCAAATGTTGAAATAATAGGATCGGGCGGAAACATCAATAAGATATTTAAAATGTCGGGAAAGACAAACGACAAACCATTAACACAAACTTATTTGGTGCAACGTTTTAAATATCTGAATTCCCTGTCGTACGAAGAACGTATTTATACGTTAGGATTGAATACCGATCGTGCCGACGTTATTATTCCAGCCATTAAAATTTACGTTAATGCAATGAAATGGAGCAACGCCAAACATATTTACGTACCAAAAATCGGACTTTCAGATGGTATCGTTAAAGCAATGTACTACAAAAATACAAAAATTACGATAAATAAAATTCTATAATTTTGGACTGCACCCAAAAGTTTGGACAGATTAAAATTAATTAGTATGAAAATGAGTTCGATATTGTATCGGACTCATTTTATTTAAGTTCGATTTTGTTCTTTCGTTATTATAATATTAATTGTATTGTTTTATATCATTGCAGTTTCCTTTATGCGACATGATTTGGACAATTCTCTTTTTCTTTAATTCATCTGTTATTTTACGATATCCATAGCGCCCTTTACGGTAGTGATAGATCGATTGAATCAATATTTTTAACCTTTTGGTATTTATCTTTTTTAATTTGATGTTGATGATAATAAAAACTACTTCTTACCATTTTTGAACAATCTAAAAGTAAATTCAGATCAAAATACAGCCTTAATTCTTCAATGGCTTGCGTGGTTGTTTGAAATTTTCTTCCTTGGATTGAAGTAGCTTAAATGCTAAATAGTATCTTCCTTTGTGTTCTATAAAATGCGCCAAAATAGTATCTAACTTTTTGGGCAATGTAATTAGTTGCCTGTTTTTTATTTCAAGATTCTGTGTAGTTCTACAGGTTTGCTTGTATCGAAATGATAACGGTAGGTTCTTAACTTTCTGCTTAAGTCGGCACCTAAACTTTTGGCTACATTAATCATTTTCGGGTTAAAATCTCCAATCCACTGCATTTCATAATCCGTGTAAGATAATTGTTTATCCATGATTTTCTGACCTTCAATCATCATAAAATTATCAACACCTTTTCCCTGCCATTCCGGAACCACTCCAAAAGCAATACCAATAATTCGTTTACTTTTATTAAATGTTTTGTACCAAAGAAATTTAAGTTTGTGAAAAATATCGAACTTCCCGTTCAAATGTTTAAAGTACTGGTTTAAATCGGGTAAATTCAGCCAAAAAGCAACAGGTTCATTTTTATGGTACACAAACCACACAATTTTTGGATCAATAACAGGTTTCATTGTTTTAAAAATCAGTTTGCCTTGCGATAGCGAAAGATCTTTTCCACCGCCATGACTTGCCCATGCTTTATTGTAAACAGTCACGAAATCGGCAACATACTTATCTAAATTTTTCATATTTAGATATTCTGCCTTAAAATCTTTGTCTTTGGCAATATGTTCGTGACGATCGTGCAGTTTTGGTCTTAATTGCTGATTTATCGCAACCGAAAAACATTCCTGATTAAAATAGGTTTTAAAACCATAATTTTCGAACAAATCAATATAATACGGAAAATTGTAGTTCATATTGTACAAAGGTTCGTAGAAACCTTCAATCAGCAAGCCCCACCATTGGTCACGTTCACCGAAATTTATCGGCCCGTCCATGGTTTCCATATCATGTTGTTTCAACCATTCCTTCGCCTGATCAAACAAATAATTTGCAGCAGTTTGATCGTTGATACATTCAAAAAAACCAATACCGCCAACAGCCGCTTTTCCTTCGTATTTAGGATTTACAAAAGCAGCAATTCTACCAATTATTTCATCGTTACCGTTAAACAAAATCCACCGAATGGCTTTACCACCACGTTTAAAAAGCTTGTTTTGTTCAAGATCGAACACTTTTTCAATGTCCTGATTTAAAGGCTGGATCCAATTTTTATCGTTCTGGTACAGTTTAACCGGAAAATTTAAAAATTGTTTGCGCGTTTTATTGTTTTTGACTTCTACTGTGTACATAACCATGTTTAATCAACACAAATGTACAAAAAGTTTATGAGGTTGATTTGTTTAAAAATCGGGATCAACCTTAAAAATGACCCATTCTTTTGTGATTGGATGAAAAAATTCCAACGTATGCGCGTGCAAATGCAGTCGATTTGATTTTGTTCCGTACAAATCATCGCCTTTAATTGGTGCATTTAATCCCGATTTATGAGCCGAATGTACGCGTAACTGATGAGTTCTGCCGGTTATTGGAAAATATTGGATTCGAGTTAAATTTTCGGTTTTAGATAGTACTTTAAAATCTGTAACGCCCATTTTTCCGTATTCGTAACATACAACTTGCCTTGGTCGATCGTCTAAATCAACACGTAAAGGCAATTCAATTTTCCCTAAATCTTGTTCGATCAATCCATCTAACAACGCAATATAACTTTTCTTGACCTTACGTTTTATAAACTGTTTTTGAAGATGTTCATGCGTATATTTATTTTTTGCAAGAACCATTAACCCGGAAGTGGACATATCTAACCGATGCACAATTAATGGACCGGTTGCCTGTGGATACCTGTTTTTAATGCGTTCGTAAACCGAATCGCTGATATTGATTCCGGGAACCGATAAAAATTCGGCAGGTTTGTTAACAACCACCAAATAAGGATCGTCGTAAATAATTTCTAATTCTTTGTCTTTTGCCGGATTTTGTAAAAACGGATTTTCATCGACCTGTAACCCTTGCAGCATGTGACTTAAAATAGGTTCACATTTTCCCCAGCACGACGGATAAAACTGTTGGTGTTTGCGAACTTCGGATTTTGGCGATTGTCCCCACCAAAATTCAGCTAAAGCAATTGGTGTTAAATTATTTTTGTACGCATACTGAAATAATTTGGGCGCACAACATTCGCCGGCACCTGCAGGAGGTTGGGAGTGAAGTGCTGTTTTAAAAATATCGAGCAGTGATTTTTCTTCACTTTCGGCATTTAAAAAAGTATAGTTTGTAAAAAGCCAGTTTTGTAACGCATTCGACTTTTGTTTGCGAAGATTCTTTAGAATTTCAATTTGATCTGTTAAGATGGAAATCTTTTTTTTGATCGAATTTAATTCAGTTTCATAATTACCAGTTAATTCTTTCAGCAAATGTTTGTCGTATAAACTCTGTTTGATTAAATCGGCTTCAAATTGTTGATATTCTTCAATAGAAAGTGTTTCTTTTTTTAAGATTCGTTCTTGCTTTCTTGTTTGTTTATTGATCTTGATGTTTTCTTTGAAAGAATCGATTTCTTGTTTGGCAGCTACTTCTAAATCAATTCTCTTTTTTTGAAGATTTTTTAAATCTCTATTACTTTCTAACGATTCAATTTCTCTGTTTATGGTATTCAGTTCTTCTTCTTTTCGTAAAAAATAACCGTTATCTGTAAGCATATCAAATACAGGCGGAACAAAAAATGCAACCGAATTACTGTTTGCTAGTTTACCCGAATAAGCTGCTAAAAAACCTAATTCATCTTTATTTTCAACGATTAAAACGCCAAACATTTTACCAATTGGCAATAAATCAGAGTTGTTTTCTAAACCGAAATTATGTTGCAATTCATTATTAGTTTCAAGAAAAAATTGAATTTGTTTAGCAGCGATTTCACATAGCGGATGCACATCATAATAAAACGGAAAATTTAATTTTTCAGGTAATTTTATATGAGATACATCTTCGTTAAAAGGAATAAAACAAGTTGTTTCTGCTGAATTTGTACTCATGTAAATTTTAATTAAATGTCTGAATTGTGCAACTAATTGCGTTTTTTTGAAACGGTTTAGAACTGTAAATAGCCGTATATTTGTACAAAATTAATAAGAAATGTCTTACGTAAGTAAAGTTTTAGATGGTACTTGTCCGAAATGTGGCCAAACCAAAGTTTTTAAGGCAAAAGGAAATCCGTTTTTGTTTAAAATGCCGGTTATGAATGCGCGTTGTTCAAAATGCAGTTATTCGTTTCACCGTGAACCTGGTTTTTACTTTGGCGGAATGTACATGAGTTACGCTTTAACCGTAGCAGAAATGGTGGCTGTTTTTGTATTAGGCTTACTGTTCAACGTAGGTTTTTTAAGTATTTTCTTTGGCGTTGTTTTAATTGTACTGCTGTTATCTACGTTTAATTACCGTATGTCGCGATTAATGTGGCTGAATTTATTCTATAAAAACGAAGACGAAATTTAGCAATTATCTTTCGTTTTTATACATTTTTCGAAAATCTGATGCCGTAATTGTAACCTGTTTTTTAAACAACCGCGAAAAATAGGTATAATCTGTAAAACCTAAATCAAACGCAATTTCGTTAAGGGTTTTGTTGGTATAAAGTAATTGACGTTTAGCTTCCAAAACAATACGATCGGTAATAATTTCTGTAGTTGTTTTTTGTGTGATCGACTTAACTATTCTGTTTAAATGTTTTTGGGTAATATTCAATAAATCAGCATATTCGGTTGCTGATTTTATTTTTGAAAAATGTTCTTCAACTAACTTTTCAAATTTTGAAAAGACTGATTGATAATGTCTTAAATCTGAAAAATTAACAACACTTTGGGTTTCTAAAAATCGGTTTAAATAAATATAGATCTGTGTTAAATACGATAAGATCAGTTGTTTTTTCTTCCATTCTTCATTTGCAGATTCCATTAAAAGTGTTTTAAAAAGATCTTCTATCAACAGACATTTATCTTCATTTAAATAGATGCATTTATCGGAATAATTCGATTCAAAAAAAGGAAAATCCTTAATGGAATTATTCGCATACGTCATTTCATAAAAATCTTCGGTATGAAAAAAAATGTATCCGTCAATATCGTCTGAAAGTTCCCAAGAATGAGTTTGTCCGGGATACAGAAAAAAGACTGACCCTGGTTTTACTTCGTATTTATTAAAGTCAATTTCGTGAATTCCGGTGCCTTTCGTAAACAGAAAAACAGCATAAAAATTATGCTTATGCGGCTTCTCAATTCGCGAGTGATGTAAAAGCAAATGATTGGTTATGGTGTTGGTATAAAAAGAGTTTTCAGGTTCTTTATTTTTAAAATCATTTATTTTTAACAGTTCAATTTCAGACATTTTTAAAAATTTATTTGCGTAATCAATTAAAAATCAATACATTTGATTCATTACAAAATTAAACTTTGTATTTCATATTTATTTAAAGATTGCTGGGGTTTCTTGGCAATCTTTTCTTATTTTTAAATAAAAATGCAAATAGCAACGTTGTTTAAAAATTTACAACCGTATGTAAAACCTTACAGAACACTGGTTACGGGCACATTACTGCTTACTTTGGTAGGATCGTTAACGGCACAGGTTAACGCTTGGATTTTGCGTTACACGGTTGACGAACTTACTTTGATTATTCCACAGCAGAATGCTTTGCAACTTGGTTTAAAATTACTTCTTTTTATTTCAATTGTATTAATTGGTAAAGAAATTTTAAATGCTTTTATAACTTTCGGACAAAAATATTACGGTGAAAAACTGCGAATTTATATTTCTAAAGATCTTGCACAAAAAATTATCGATAAAATTTTAACCTATCGTTTATCTTTTTTTACATCGAACGATAACGAAGCAGGAAGATTGCAAACTAGAATTGATCGTGGTATTGAAAGTTTAACAAGGCTGGTACAAAACTTTTTTATTGATATTGTACCATTATTTGCAAATGCTATTGTGGCGTTGTTCTTTATGTTTCAGGCAAATTTTTACGTTGGTTTGGTTGGTTTGTGTATTGTTCCAATTTATTTTATAGTTACCAAAAAACAGGCACAGAAATTAAGCGGGTGGCGTAGAAATTTACGTGGTTTCCGTGAATCTAAATCACAGGGAATTATCAGTATTATTGATTCAATTACGGTTATAAAATCGTTTAATAGGGAAGATATTGAATCTAAAAAACAGCTTCAGCTTCAAAACGAATTAACCAACAACCAGTTGCAAACACGTAAAACCAGTTTTTTTTTCGATGGATTAAAATCGTTCATTGAACAATTCGGTGTGGTAATCATCATTATTTTAACGGCATATTTTGTGCTTACGGGCAATATGACCATCGGTACCATTATGTTTCATATCTTGCTTTTCAACAACGTATCGGCACCTATCAGGCAGTTGCACAGAATTTACGATGAAATGAACGATGCCATGATTTATTCTGAAAGTTATTTTGAAATTTTAGATGCTAACGAAGAAAAAGAAGCATCGGGAACCGTTAAAACCGAATTTTTAAAAGGTCATTTTAAAATGAATAATGTGTCATTTGCATATCCAAACGGAACAAAAGCGCTGTTTGATATTAATATTGATATTCAACCCAATAAAATTACAGCTTTGGCTGGCTTGTCGGGTGCAGGTAAAAGTACGATCATTAATCTGTTGGATAAATTTTACACACCTTCGTCGGGTGAAATTCTTTTAGACGGAATTCCGTTAGAAGATTACGACACTCATTTTTTAAGGGAAAGTATTGGATTGGTTCTTCAAAAAAATCATATTTTCAGCGGATCGATTGCTGATAATATCCGTTACGGAAAAGTAAATGCAACAAACGAAGAAGTTATAGAAGCAGCAAAAAAGGCATATATTCATGATCAAATTGTAAAATTGCCCGATCAGTACGAAACAAAAGCAACGGCTTTATCGGGCGGACAACAACAACGAATCGCCATTGCACGGATGTTTTTAAAGAATCCGCCTATAATTTTTCTCGATGAACCAACCGCAAGTTTAGACGCAATTGCTACCGAACAGATTAAAAACAGCTTGGATGCCATTAAGAAAAACCGCACGGTTGTTATTATTTCGCACAGTATTTCACAGATAATCGATGCCGATATTATTTACGCCATGAAAGAAGGAAAAATTACCGAAGTTGGCAAACATGAAGAAATTTACAGGCAAAACGGCGTGTACAAAGAAATTTTCGATGCCAGTGCACGAAGCATGAATATTGAAAAAATTGCAAAAACCTACGATAATTAAATTTCTTTAAAGTCAGATTTTTTTCCTACATTTAATAAAAAATGTAGCTTTTATGAAAATCACCAAACCTGTAAAAATCATAGGCATTATTGCCTTGTCTGTACTATTGTTGGCAGTTATTGTAAATGTTGCAATAAATTTGATCATTAAAAACCAGCTTCCTAAAATTATCGAAGACAAAAACGATACCGCCTATAATCTGGAGTATGACGATATGAATTTCTCAATTTTCAGCAATAGTCTGTCTATAGAAAATGTGAAATTGACACCAAAGAAGAACGCTGATATTAAAAAAGACATCGATTTTTTTGGAAAGGTAGAACGCATCAGTGTTACCGGTGTAAATTTCTACGAACTTATCAAAAATAAAAATCTAAAAGCATACACTATTTCTGTTATTGGTCCGGATATTACCGTTTTAAAACCTGCGGTGCGCGACACGCTTAAAAGTGAATCAAAGTTATCATCAATTATCGATATCGATAAAATCAGTGTGCAAAAAGCGCATTTAAGAATGATGACTTCGGGCAACGACACACTTTTACACGAGGTTTTTAATTTTAATTCAGAAATCGATGGAATTCACATGGGCGAGTACACCGCCAAAAAAGATATTCCTTTTACGTATACTGATTATAGTTTTAAAATTGATTCCATTTATAGTGTAGTGAATGATCTGCAAATTGTAAAATCTGCAAAAATAGAAATAGACAAAGACAACATTTCTGTGAACAATTTTAGAATGTTACCCTATAAAACGTCTAAAGAATTTAAGCAGAATGCTATTGAAACCAATACACGAATTTTGGTTGATGTGCCAAAACTTACCTTAAAAAATACCGATTGGGGTTATAATAACGACGATTTGTATGTGAAGATCGGAACAATTTCTATTGATTCTATTAATGTGAGAATTTTGGATCAGAAAAATCAGACAGTTGCTCAACAGGCAAAAAATGATATTGAAAAAGTGGCACAGCCGTTGATTCCTTTTCAGTTGGATGTTGATGAAATCGATATAAAAAAATCATCGTTTAATTCGTTGGGAATATTAGATATTAGCAATGTAAACATCAAAATTAAAAAGATTTCAAACAAAGTAAAACAACATTTATTGATTGATGAATTTCAGTTGAATAATCCGCAGTTTGTGCATGTTCCAATGAAAACACCTAAAAAAACAAGCGAACCAAGTAAATTGAACGATCTTATTTTAATTAATAAAGTTTCGGTTAACAACGCTAATTACGTTTTAAAAGATAAAGCTGAAAAGTACAAAAAACTTACGGTTAACAATTTTAATTTAACCTTGAGTGATATTCGGATCGATGATAAAACGGTTCTGGATAATGTTCCGTTTGTGTATAAAAATCCTTTGCTTACAACTGGTAAAATTCATTTCGATACCGGTAAAGATTACAACATTCATGCAGCCGGAATTGTTGTAAAACAGGCAAATGCATCGGTAAAAGATTTTAAAATGATTCCGAAAATAACCCGCAAACAGCATGCGTCAAAATTAAAATACGGTCAGGATTATTACAATTTGTCAACAGCATCTATTCAGTTCAACAACTTTAATTGGGGTTTTAACGCACAAGATGAATTTTTTATAAAGTTTAAGGAAGTAGTTTTAAACAGTATGGATGCGCATATTTATCGCGATGCATCGATTCCCAACAACCCAAAAGAAAATCATTTGTACAGTTATAGGTTGCGAAATGTTGATTTTCCTTTCGAAGTTCAAAGTCTAAAAATCAAAAATTCTAAACTAATTTACGAAGAAGATTCTGCTACAAGTACCAATCCTGGCAAGCTTACTTTTGCGAATTTTAATTTAACAGCATCGAATATTTACAGCGGATACAAGCGTTCAAGCGGACCAAAAACACAGATTGTTGTCAATACAAAATTTATGCAGCAGGGAGATTTGGTAGCAAGCTGGCAGTTTGATATTATGGATCGATCTGATAAATTCAACATCAACGGCGATTTAAAGAACTTTCCGGCTCCTTCAATGAATCCGTTTTTAAAACCTTATATGAAAGTTCAGGCAAGCGGCAAGATCGATCACATGGCGTTTAATTTCAACGGAAACAACGATCAGGCGAATGGAAATTACGCTATGGATTTCAAAAACTTAAAAATGACGCTTTTTAACAAGGAAAATAAAGAACGTAAAGTGTTAACTGCTGCTGCTAATTTGGTTGTAAGATCTGATACCGATGGATTTAAAAAGACAGAAATTAAACCGGTTGATCGTAAAAAAGAAAAATCGTTTTTTAATTTTTTATGGTTGTGCATAATGCAGGGCTTAAAACAAACGGTAATTTAAAAATGTAATTAACTTTGCCAAAAGATTTCGATTAATGAAAACAATACTTATTACCGGTGCAAGTTCAGGAATTGGCTATGCAACTGCGAAAATTTTTGCTGAAGGAAACCGATTGATTCTTTGTGGAAGAAGGTTGGAACGATTACAGCAACTGCAAGCCGAACTTACCAATACTCCAACTTTATTATTGCAGTTTGATGTTGCAAGAAAAGAAGAAGTTTTTACAGCTTTTGATTCGATTCCTGCAGATTGGCAAAATATTGATGTATTGATTAACAATGCAGGTAATGCTCATGGCTTGGCTAGTTTTCAAGATGCAGATTTAGATGATTTGGATGCAATGATTGATATTAACGTAAAAGGATTAATTTATGTAACCAAAGCGTGTTTGCCTTTTATTAAAAATTCCAATAACGCACATATTGTAAATATTTCATCGATTGCCGGTAAACAAGCATATGCAAACGGAGCAACGTATTGCGCATCAAAATGGGCGGTAGAAGCGCTTACAAAAGGCATGCGTTTAGATTTTCTTCCGTTGGAAATTAAAGTTACAGGTATAGCACCCGGCGCCGTTGAAACAGAATTTTCTTTGGTTCGATTTAAAGGAAATGAAGATATAGCAAGTAAAGTTTATCAAGGTTATGAACCTCTAAAAGCCGAAGATATTGCCGTAAATATTGCTTTTGCAGTGAATCAGCCTAAACATGTGCAGGTAGCAGATATTACAATTCTGCCGCAAGCACAAGCCGATGCCACTACGATTTTGCGTACTTTATAATTTTATTATTTCTGATTACAGAAAAAAATATCAAAACGAACTTATGAAATTACTTTCCAATAAATCACTATTATTATTTGTAATCATTTTTTGTGTAGTTTGGATAGATTCTTTTATTAGAACTAATGATTACGCAAATTGGTGGATTGAAAATATATTAACCTTCATCTCTCTTTTAACTTTAATTTTTACTTACAGATACTATCGTTTTACAACCTTTAGTTATTTTCTAATAATGCTATTTATGTGTTTGCATGTTTATGGTTCAAAATATACATATGCTGATAATGTGTTGGGCTATTGGCTTAAAGATACTTTAGATTTGATCAGAAATCCTTATGACAGAATAGTTCATTTTTCTTTTGGTTTACTGCTTTATCTTCCTTTAAAAGAGTTTTTCAGTGATTGGTTAAAATATCCGAAAAATCTTTCGATTTATCTTCCGGTTGTCTTAGTTCTTGCGTTAAGCGGAGGTTTTGAAGTTATTGAGTGGCTTGTTGCCGACATATTTTTTAAAGAACACGGTGACGCATATTTAGGAACTCAAGGCGATGTATGGGATCCACAAAAAGATATGGCGTTGGCGTTTGTAGGATCAATTATAAGTTGTGTAATTTTTCTATTTAACTCAAGAAAACCAACTAATTATTTCTGCCAAGCCAACAAAAAATGATATTCCAAAGATTATAAAAAGTAAAAAACAACCAATTGGAATGAACTTTTCAAAAAAGTTAGATTTTGTGGGTTCAATAACTTCCTTACGTTTGCCTTCAAATTTTTCTATATAATCAATTACTATTGGTGAATCTTCATCAATCCAATTTTCAAAGCGTCCAAAAGGTACAGTTTTGTCTTTTGAATCATTGGTAATTGAATCAATATTTTTTGAAGCAACAATTAAATTCATAGCATATAGCAACAAACCTTCTTTATTAGCCTTAATGTAACTATACTCTGCTTCATCAAAAATCCCAAAATAAGCATTTTCCTTTAATTTTTCCGTATCGAATTGATTTATTAATTCTTGAATTTGTTGATCATTCATAAGTTATAATTTAATCAAAAATAAAAAAACTTATTAGTTTGTATCATTTTCCAAATAATCAAAATACTCTTCAACTGTGTAAATTAATTTAATATTCTTATTTAATGTTTCTTGAATTAAATTTAGATCACTTGAATTAAGTTTAGTATCCGTAATTATTAAGACTCTAAGTTTAGGTAACTTATTAAGTTTTGGGATTTCGTTTATTATATTTAGATCCTTGTTTAACGCTAAATCTAAAACTTCTAAATTTTCAAGTTTTATAATTGAATAAGGGAGCGTCGTAAGTTTGTTTGAGTTTAAAATTAACTTTTTTAATTGAGTTAATTCAGATATTCTTTCGGGTAATTCTGAAATTTTATTTTGATTTTTATCTAGTTGGACAGATAATGGAGGATAGAAAACGATTTCATTTGAACCAAGATCTAAGTCTGTCAAATTTTTATTTTCAAATACACTATTCGGAATTTCGGTTAGTTTTTTATCCTTTAAATCTATCTTCAATTCATTTCTGTGCGATTTACATGAAACGGATAAAGTTACAATTGATAACAATAAAATTATTTTATTTAGTTGTTTATTCATAAGTTGCATTTTTTATCAAAAATAAAAAAAACTTATTAGTTTCCTAATAAGCTTTCTTTAAACGGGCTAAATCAATTTTGTTGTCGCGGTCTTTAATGGTTTCGCGTTTATCGTACAGTTTTTTACCTTTTGCCAAAGCAATTTCAACTTTAGCCAAGCCTTTTTCGTTGGTAAACAAGCGCAGTGGCACAATGGTTAAACCTTTATTCTGCACACTTTTATTTAACGATTTTAATTCTTTTTTATTTAAAAGCAGTTTACGTTCGCTTTTTGCCTTGTGGTTGTAATGTGTTCCAAACGAATATTCTTCAACATGCGAATTAATCATGAATAATTCACCATTTTGAAACTCGCAGAAACTATCTGCAATAGATGCCTTCCCTAAACGAATCGATTTTATTTCGGTTCCAGCCAAAACAATTCCTGCCGTATATTTTTCAATAAACTCAAATTCAAATTTGGCACGTTTGTTTAATATGTTTATACTTTTCTGCATGGTGCAAATGTACTAAAAGTTGGTGTTTTGTAAAACTATTTGTCTTTTTTCCAGATAGAATAAATAATAGTGATGCCTAAAATACCCGAAATGATAAATCCTAGTAAGCCTAAAAGCGAATTTCCGAAGAAAAGCGGCGGAATATGTGCCATCATTAAAATTGATGATCCTATGGATAAAGCTGCAATAATTATGGCGTAAGTTAATCTGTTAGATGCATTTTGAAGTGTTTTGCGCATGTCTTCTAAACCTTCAACTTCAAAGTTTACTTTTAATTTGTCGTCTTTAATCTTTTCTAATAAAACTGTTAAATCTTCTGGTAAATTTTGTAGGTTTGCCGCAAGTATCTTTAAATGTTTTAACGATTTTTGAGCGATTTGTTTGGGGCCATATTTCTTTAAAGCCAATTCATTTGCATACGGACGCATGCTTTCCATAACGTTTAATTCAGGATCTAACTGCTTACCAATTCCTTCAATAATCGATATTCCGCGTAACAGCAGATAAATAAATTCGGGCATCAACACATGGTTTTTTGCCATGATCGATTTTACTTTTGCTACAATATCGTTCACATTTATTTCGTTCAAAGCCGTATGTTCCAACATGTGGAAAATATCATAAATTTCCCGTTCCAGCGTTTTTTCGTCTTCAATATGATATTCAATTGCCAAACGTTTCATTAATCGAATAATTTTCTTGGCATCCTGAATCAAGAAACTCTCAATAATTCCCTCTAAAAGTTCCATATCGCCTTTCATGATCTGACCCATAGAACCAAAATCGATAAAGCAGAATTTTTGATCGTTCATTATAAAAACGTTACCCGGATGCGGATCGGCATGAAAAAAACCGTCTTCCAACACCATTTTCATAAACAACACAATACCGGTTTGCGCCACATCTTTAGGCAACATGCCGTTTTCAATGATTTTTTCTTTGTTGTTCACCTTAAAACCATCGATAAACTCCATGGTTAAAATGTTGTTGTTCGATAGTTCTTTAAACGTTTTTGGAACGTAAACTTCAGAACGGCTTGCAAAGTTTTTTCGGAACTTTTCTATATTATGAAATTCGTTTGTAAGCGATAATTCCCGATACATATTATTTTCGAACGAATTTATCAGCTGTGTTAAACTCATTTTTCTGGCAGCATCGTAATTTTTTTCAAGGATTTTTGCCAGATCCTTCATTATCATGATATCCGATCTTATGATTTCGTCAATCGTAGATCTTTTAACCTTGATAACCACTTTTTCGCCATTAACCAATCGTGCCACATAAACCTGCGAAATAGAGGCTGAAGCAATGGGAGTAGGGTTGATGTATTCAAAATGTTCATCGGGATTTATCAGCAGTTCATCGGCTATCTTCTTGTAAATATCCAATTCTTCTGGCGGAACATTATCTTGCAGTTCGGCTAATTCGGCAATCATTTCTGCAGGAAGAATGTCTTCGCGATTGCTGAACATTTGTCCTAATTTAACGTAAGTTGGTCCTAATTCTTCCAAAACCAAACGCACACGCTTGTAAACGCCCAGTTTAAAAATTTCTTCGCCTCGTTTTGATTTTAAAAAACCTTTTGGAAGAAACTTTTCGGCACTTGTGCGTGCAATGATATCATCGAATCCGTATTTGGATAAGATACTGATTACGTTGCCGATACGTTTAATTTTTCTGATCTGATTCATAGCCTTTTTTCCTGATTAAAAGGTATAAAAAAAGTAGTAAGGTTTTCTTACTACTTTCTTAAAGTTTTATTGAATTATTTCTTTAAAGAAGAATTGGTGTTTTTAATAGTCACCTTTAAAGCTTCTTCGTCTTTAATTTTATCCATTAACAAAACATCATTTTCATGAATGTTTCCGTTGATAATTTCTTCTGCCAATAAATCTTCCACATACTTTTGGATCGCACGTTTTAACGGACGCGCTCCATATTGTTTGTCAAAACCTTTATCTGCAATGAAATCTAATGCTTCGGTTGTTAATTCTAACTGATAACCTAAAGCGTTTACACGCTCGTACAGTTTTTCAATTTCAATATTGATGATTTTATGAATATGTTCTTTTTCTAAAGCGTTAAACACAACCACATCATCAATTCTGTTTAAAAATTCAGGTGCAAAAGCTTTTTTAAGAGCATTTTCAATAACCGATTTGGTAAGATCTTCCTGCTGGTCTTGTTTAGATTTGGTTCCGAAACCAACTCCTGTACCGAAATCTTTCAGCTGGCGTGCACCAACATTCGATGTCATTACAATAATTGTATTTCTAAAATCGATCTTTCTACCTAAACTGTCCGTTAAATGCCCGTCGTCTAAAACCTGCAATAACATATTGAAAACATCTGGATGCGCTTTTTCAACCTCGTCTAACAAAATTACCGAATACGGTTTTCTACGGACTTTCTCTGTTAACTGACCACCTTCTTCGTATCCAACGTATCCTGGAGGTGCACCAACTAAACGCGAAATGGCAAATTTTTCCATGTATTCGCTCATGTCGATACGGATTAACGCATCTTCAGAATCGAAAATTTCTTTTGCGATAACTTTAGCCAACTGCGTCTTACCAACACCGGTTTGCCCCAAGAAAATAAACGAACCAATAGGTTTGTTAGGATCTTTTAAGCCTGCACGGTTTCTTTGGATCGATTTTGCAATTTTAGCCACAGCTTCATCCTGACCAATAACTTTACCTTTAATTGCATCTGGTAATTTCGCCAGTTTTTTACTTTCGGCTTGTGCAATTTTATTAACTGGAATGCCTGTCATCATTGAAACTACATCGGCAACATGCTCTTCGGTAACGGTGATTTTATTGTTTTTAGAATCTTCTTCCCAACGTTCTTGTGCAACTGCTAAATCTTTTTCAATACGTTTTTCATCATCACGTAAAGCAGCTGCTTCTTCGTATTTCTGACGTTTAACAGCATCTGATTTCTTTTCGCGAACTTCTTCTAACTCTTTTTCAAGATTCAAAATATCGTCCGGAACTTCAATGTTTGTAATATGTACACGCGATCCTGCTTCGTCCAAAGCATCAATAGCTTTGTCTGGTAAGAAACGCTCACTCATATATCTGCTTGTTAATTTTACGCAGGCTTCAATAGCTTCCGGCGTATAAATTACGTTGTGGTGATCTTCGTATTTTGCTTTAATGTTGTTTAAAATGGTAATTGTTTCTTCTTCTGTAGTAGGTTCTACAATTACTTTTTGAAAACGACGCTCCAAAGCTCCGTCTTTCTCGATATACTGACGGTATTCGTCTAAAGTTGTTGCACCAACACATTGAATTTCTCCACGAGCCAATGCAGGTTTAAACATATTCGACGCATCTAAAGAACCTGTTGCACCACCGGCACCAACAATGGTATGAATTTCATCGATAAAAAGAATGATATCGTCGTTCTTTTCCAATTCGTTCATAACGGCTTTCATACGCTCTTCGAACTGACCGCGGTATTTTGTACCAGCAACCAAACTTGCCAAATCTAAAGTAACCACACGTTTGTTGAACAAAATACGCGATACTTTCTTTTGAATGATACGCAACGCCAAACCTTCTGCAATGGCAGATTTACCTACACCAGGTTCGCCAATTAACAACGGATTGTTCTTTTTACGGCGCGATAAGATCTGCGAAACACGTTCGATTTCTTTTTCACGACCAACAACAGGATCCAGTTTGCCTTGTTCTGCTAATTCAGTTAAATCGCGACCAAAATTATCTAATACCGGAGTTTTAGATTTTTTGCCTGCTTTGTTTTGTGCTGACGGATTATTGAAATTATCTGACATACTGTCACCTCTTTCCTCATCATCAAACGCACTGTTACGAGGTTGCTCGCTTAAAGATTCTGAATTTGATAACAGACTCACAAATTCTTCTTTCGAATTGTCGTAATCAACTTTACATCGATTCAAAAGAATCGTTGTTGGATCTTCAGTGTTTCTAAGTATCGACATTAGAATGTGTCCGGTGTTAATAACATCGGTTTTATATAATTTTTTTTCCAGAAAGGCTCTTTTTAAAGCGTTTTCTGCCTGTTTTGTAAGATGAATGTTCTTCTTCTCAGTGTTAATAATTTTATTAGGGTTCTCTGGAATCAATGCTTCAAATCGATTTCTAAGAAATTCCAAATCAATTGATAAGTTTTGTAATATCGTGATTGCTTCGCCTTGGCTTTCGCGCAAAATACCAAGCATGATATGCTCTGTACCAATATAATCGTGCCCTAAACGTAAAGCTTCATCTCTACTAAAGGTAATTACTTCCTTTACTCTTGGTGAAAAATTGTCGTCCATTTTATAATATTTAGGGTTTTTTTTAATTAACATATCAAAATCTGTACCTTAATTTTTTTGTCAGTTGGTTTTGATATTATCTAATTTAACAAACTAATTTCTATTTTCCTACTATGTTAAAAGAAAAAAGATAGCTTAATGGCTATCTTGATTTATTGAGTTTATGATTGATGCTTCTTCAGGCGTATCATCTACAGGTCCGTCTTCGTAACCTTCGTCATAATATTCTTCTGGTGAATTCATTGATTTAATATCGTCTTCTGTGTACTGATAATGCGAATTGAATTTCTTTATTTTTTTGTTGTAAACCAACGCTTCTTTTCGGTAATCCGTCTTAATCATTAAACCTCCACAAGATGCAGGTGTTAGTTTTGCTTCGTTTTCGTAGATTTTTGCACCAACTTTAAAAGCATTTATGGTAGGCAATTCATTTTCGAAATTTTTAATGTACAAACCTTCACCTTTATGATTAAAAATTACCAACATGCTACTTGTGTAATCGTTATTTTCAAACAAAACTGCTAAATCGTCTTCATCATTGTCATCATCGGTAAAATCACCAAATGCATAAACCGATTTTGCGCGGTCGGCAATTTTGGTTAAAAAGTACGTTCCGTCTAAATAATTATTATATTCTAAAAAGTTATAGATATGTTCACGGTAGTTTTCCGGAATGTTATCGTATTCCGCTACAGAGAAAATTCCGTTTATGGCATCTAAACGTTCTTGAGAATATTCTTTTTCATTTTCGATAGTTGCCATACGGTGCTTGTAATCTAAAAAGAAATATCCGCCAGCGCCAATTAATATAAAACCAAGTATTACTAATAAAATAATCAAACCTGTTTTAGATCTCTTTGGTTTGATTTCTGTTTTGCTTTCCTGAAAATGTTCGTTATTTGTTTCCATGTCTTTTTCTGAATTTTTATCAAATGTAAAAAAACCTTTTATTTTAACAATCTTTTTTAAAAATAAAGCACAAAAAAATAAGCCCGATATAACTATCGGACTTATCTATATATTTGGTTAGAATATTATCTGATTATGATAATGCTTCTTTAACGCGATCTGAAGCTTCTTGGAATTCGATAGCCGATAAAATTGGCATACCAGATTCGTCGATAATTTGTTTAGCTAAATCTGCGTTTGTTCCTTGTAAACGTACAATAATTGGCACTTTAATTTCGTCACCCATGTTTTTGTAAGCATCAACAATACCTTGAGCTACACGGTCGCAACGAACAATTCCACCAAAAATGTTGATTAAAATTGCTTTTACGTTTGGATCTTTTAAAATGATACGGAAAGCGATTTCAACACGTTTTGCATCAGCAGTTCCACCTACGTCTAAGAAGTTAGCTGGTTCAAAACCTGCATACTTAATTAAATCCATAGTAGCCATTGCCAAACCTGCACCGTTAACCATACAACCTACAGTTCCATCTAAATCAACATAGTTTAAACCTGCTGCTTTAGCTTCAACTTCGATTGGACGCTCTTCTGATTCATCGCGCATTTCAGCATAATCTGCATGGCGGTATAATGCGTTGTCGTCTAAAGTTACTTTAGCATCAACAGCAATAATTTTATCGTCAGATGTTTTTAAAACCGGGTTGATTTCGAACATTGAAGCATCGCAACCTATGTAAGCGTTGTATAATGAATCAACAAACTTAACCATTTCTTTGAAAGCACCACCTGATAAACCTAAGTTAAAAGCAATTTTACGTGCTTGGAAACCTTGTAAACCAACAGATGGATCAATTTCTTCTGTAAAGATTAAATGAGGTGTATGTTCTGCAACTTCCTCGATATCCATTCCACCTTCGGTAGAATACATAATCATGTTTCTTCCAGTGGCTCTGTTTAATAAAACAGACATATAAAATTCTGAAATTTCACCGTCGCCAGGATAGTAAACGTCTTCAGCAATTAATACTTTGTTTACTTTTTTACCTTCTGGAGGAGTTTGTGGAGTAATTAAATCCATACCAATAATTTGGCCTGCGATTTCTTTAACCTGGTCTAAATTCTTTGCTAATTTAACACCGCCGCCTTTACCACGACCACCAGCATGAATTTGAGCTTTGATTACATGCCAACCTGTACCGGTTTCTTCTGTTAATTGTTTTGCTACTGTTACTGCTTCTTCTGCCGTATTAGCTACATGACCGCGTTGTACACGTACACCATAACTAGAAAGTATCTGTTTACCTTGAAATTCGTGTAAATTCATTGAATTATATGTTTTTTAGATGTACAAAAATAGGAAACTTGTTTTACATTGCCTAAAAAAAATGAAATATTGTTGTTTTAGTAATGCAGGTGTTTTATATTTCTGTGATTAATTAATTGTTTTTGTACTATATTATTAAATCAGTTGGTGCTGAAGGAGATGGTGTTTCAACAATAACAGCACTTTCTTCGTTCACCTGTTTAAAGCCTATTTTATTGATTGGCGGTTTTTTTGCCTGATATGATTCCAGATCGGCTTCCAGTTCTAAAATTCTGTGAGAAAAGTCTTGTCCAACGTTTTGCTTTGCCTCCAGTAAAAATACTGCACATCTTTTAATATATTCTGCCGTAAGTTTAGCTTTCGCCTCATTGAATGATGCCGATAAAATTTTATCGTTCAATTCTATGTTTTTTGTTTCATCTTTTCGGTGCAGCGCGTATAAGCGTTTCTTTAAAGATTGCGTAAAATCGATAATCATTGTGTTTGAAAACAGTCTCATTTCATTTGCAATAGGCTCCCAGAACGATTTACACAATGCTTTGTGTGTTTTTAAAATATTTAAAAGCGGTGAATCTTCTACCAGATTTTGTACCAGATGGTAAATAATCAGTTGCGCCCGTTCGTCTGAATTGGGTGGAAAAACAGGTATCTGCATATCAAAATTTCCGGGCGATAATATTTCATCATCAAACAAGCTCAATATTTCTGCCGATCCTAGCACAAGCAATTCCTGATGAATGTCTTTTTTTGAATGACGCAAAATGGTATTTATCAATTCTATATTTTCAGAGAAGAACGTTTGGTTTTCGTTTCTGCTTACCAGCTCGTCTAACGAATCTATAAACAGCATGGTTTTAGGATGCTGCATTTTGGTGTTTAAAAAGTTTGTAAACGAATTCTTGCTGGTTTTCAGGTTTCCAGCCAGATAATCTTTATAAACATGTACAAACTCGTAACCGATCATCTGCGCCATTTTACGTGCCCAAAATATTTTTCCGCTTCCCGGTGGTCCGTACAATACAATTCCTGCGGGTTTTGATATTCCCCATGTTTGCAGCTGTTCTTTGTTTATAAACGGATCCAGCATATCGTTCAAATAGAAAAACAAATCGGTATAACCCACCAAACTTTTGTTGTTGTAGTTGTCGGGTTCCGGGAACGCTTTATCTATAAAATCATACTTACCGCCAATGTATAAATGTATCAGATAACTAGAAAGGTTCGTTTTTATATTTTTGGCGGCTTCTTCAGGAATTCCGTTTGATACAAAGAATTCCAACACCTTTTCTTCGTTTACTTTTATGACTTTTGCAATATCTGAAAGTGTTTTTTCTTTCGCATGATCCTTGCTATACTTCTTTAAAAATGCAATGTTTTTTTCTGCAAAATTTTTAAATTCTTCTTTTACGTTGAAGTTGTCGTCTATACAAAAACCTAAATCGATGTTAAAGTCGTAAATAAAGTTTTGTAAGCTTTCTAACGATATTCCTAACTGATCGGATAAATCTTTTAATTTCATTTTTTGTTTTTAAAGATACTAAATGAGTTAAATTAAATTACAACGTTGTATTTGTTTTAACTTTTTTTGGTTGATAGAATCTGGTCTATTTCCTTGATGATATCGGTTTGTGGCTGTTTGTTGGTATCTACAAACGTACTGCCGTTGCCGTAAGGCGCATAAACTTCGGTGCGTGTTACCGAAAATAACCCAATTGTTGGCGTTAATGCTGCGCTGCTTAAATGCATCATTCCGGAATCTGCAGCAACAACCAATTCGCAATTTGCCATTAACGATGCTATTTCGCGAACGTCTTTGCTGTAATAAGTTGGTAGTTTTCGTTCTAACTGTGAAATATCTTCAACAGGTAAAATTTCAATTAAATTATATTCTTCTGAATATTTTGGATAGAATTTTTCGTAAAAATCGTTCCACCATTCAATCGAATAACATTTTGCGCCTGTTGCAAACGTAAAAAATGCAATGGTTTTTCGTGTATCGTTTTCGGTAACCTTTAATAAGTCTTGTTTGCCTTGATTTAATTCTGCTGTTGATAATTTTAAATCTAAAACAGGAACATCTCCTTCTAAAGGTTTTTGATTTAAAACTTCTAAAAATCGACGGAAATTATAAACCGGATATTTCGCAATATGTTCAATATCGCTGTATTTATCTTTTAATTCTTCGAAATCATCGCCATAAAACTTAAAATCTGCCGATGGAATTATTGTTGATATTCTGCCCGAAGACGAGCCTTTTTCTACATTAATTACCAAATCGTATTTTGTGCGTTTTAACGAAAACCATACTTTTAAATATTCCGAAAAATCTTTCAATGGTTTTTTAGGAAGCTCGATAATATTTTTAACCTGCGGATAATTCTGAAAGATAATCGGCGTTATTTTTCCTTTTACAAAAAGATCTATGGTGCAGTTTGGAAACGTGTTTGCTATTTCCTGAACCAGCGGAGTGATTAAAAGCATGTTTCCCAAACGATGATTTGGGCGACTGATTAATACGCGGTTTACTTTAAAGTTATGTGCTTTTTTCTGCATGTCGCCAACAGATTTTTTCCCAATGTTGTGGGTTAAAGAATGCATTAGCTTTCTGCGAACAATATTTGCTTTAGATTTTAAGCTCATTATTACGTTACGTAAATTATTATTGTTTGTTTTTAGAATTGAACTGGTTTTCGCGATGTGTGGTGTACAGATAAATATTGGTCATGAAAAAGAATATAAATCCGAATAAGAACCAATGAAGAACATTTGCTGTTCGTACAATTGCCTTGTTATAATCTTGTAAAAGCCTTAAAATTTGACTGTCGGTTTTTATGTCGCTAACTGTTTCAGGATATCCAAATGTTTCTAATGCTGGTGTTGTTGGTAAACAAAGCCACAAAACCACCGCATAAATTCCGAAAAGAACAAGCGACAGTTTCATTTTATCAAAAGCATCAACATTTTTGTTTCTAAACCTTACAAAATAGGCGATAAGGTACATTAAAAACAATGAGGCAACAACGTATATTATAGGAATGTCTTTAAACATAAACATCATTTTTAATAAAGATAGCCTTTACAAGGTTTGCTAACTTAATTTTGACTGCAATTTATTGAAAACTATTTTATCTACCGGCAATGTAAACGGATTATTCGCTGTTAACGGGATCCAATTTACTTCCTGAATATTTGTATCAATTATTTCTAAATTGTGTAAATCTTTAATGGTGGCAAAAAAATACAGCGTTAATAGCTGTTTGCCGTCTTTAGCCAGCGATTGCACAAAATCTTCCTGAATGTAAAAAGCATCGCCTACAGTAATTTCCAGATTCAATTCTTCTTTAAATTCACGCTTTAAACAATCGGCAGTTCCTTCGCCAAATTCCAATCCGCCGCCGGGAAGTTTTACTACCATATTTCCCGCAAAGGGTTCTTTTAAAGTTAAAATTTCGTTGTTAACAATGCACAATGCATACACCCGAATGTTGAAACCTTTAAAGTTTTGTGTTTCCATTCTTCAAAAATATTCATATTTAACCAATTATTTTTAAGATTTTACTTTTAATTTAGACAGATCATATGATAAAAGTCAATATCAGTTTTTAATCAGATTACTCTAATTTATCGGTTAAAAAGCAGATATTCCAAATTATAGGCTAAATGAACGATATTTTAAATTATAGGTTAAATAGGCGATATTTTTAATTATCGGTTAATTAAACGATAATTTTTGTATCTTTAAACATTCAATAACTATAAAATGGTTGCAATTATAACAGGCGATATAGTATCATCACGCACTTTAAAACCCGCAGTTTGGTTAAAACATCTTAAAGAAGGTTTGCAGATGTTTGGAACTTCACCATTAAATTGGGAATTATATCGTGGCGACAGTTTTCAATTAAAAACAACTGCAGAAGATGCTTTATTACACGCTGTTTTATTAAAAACATGGATTAAGCATTTAAAGGAAATCGATGTTCGATTAAGCATTGGTATTGGCGACCAGACTTTTGAAGGAACAAAAATTACTGAAGGCAACGGCACTGCTTTTGAACTTTCGGGCGAAGGTTTTGATGCATTAGAGAAGAAAAATTTAACCATAAATACGGCAAATAAATCGTTAAACGACACGTTTAGGGTTATGACTGATTTAGCTTTGTTGATTATGGATAAATGGACAGATAAATCGGCAGAAATTATCTTTTTAAAGTTGAAAAATCCGGAGTTGAATCAAACACAGATTGCCGAAAAATTGAATAAAAAGCAAAGTACTATAAGCGAAGCTTTAAAACGGGGCGGATTTGACGAGATCGATCAGTTTATAAATTATTACAACCAAACAATGAAACAGTATGTGGCTACTTCTTCTTAAATTTTTAGCGGCTCATTTTCTGGGCGATTTTGTTTTTCAGACCAAAAAAATGGTGCAGAACAAACACAAACCGGTTTATTTTGCAAGTCATATTGCCATTCATGCCGTTTTAATGTGTCTGTTTTTATGGAACGATAATATGTGGTGGGCAATTATTTTGGTGACTGTTTTTCATGCTTTGTTCGATTGGATCAAACTGAAATTAGCATCAAAAATAAAAGCTCCTGTTCTTTTTATCGCCGATCAAATTGTACATATTGCGACAATTATTGTGGTTTTAATGATGTTTTCAACATTGGAAATTTCCATTGATTTTATAAACAAACCCCATATCTGGCTTGTCTTGGTCGCAGTTGTATTGGTTACGCAGGTAACCGCTGTTTTAATCAGAATTTTATTGTCGCCTTATCAGCAGTATAAAAAAGTACAGGAACATTCGGTACAAATTACGAGCGAAAAAGTGCTGTTTAATGCCGGAAAATATATTGGAATTTTAGAACGATTGTTTATTTTTGGTTTTGTTATCGCTAATTTTTGGGAAGGAATCGGCTTTTTGTTGGCAGCAAAATCTATTTTCAGGTTTGGCGATTTAAACAATGCAAAAGAACGACATTTGACCGAATACGTTTTAATTGGAACTTTTTTAAGTTTTGGATGCGCTATTGTGGTCGGTTTGATTTTTAATTACGTTTTACACCATTTAATATGAACAATATAGAAGATTTTCGCGATTACTGTTTATCGTTTAAAGGAGCTACAGAGAAATTTCCGTTCGATAAAACAACTCTGGTATTTTATGTAATGAACAAAATGTTCTGTTTGGTTGATATTGAAGAGTTTGAGTATTGCAATTTAAAGTGCGACCCCGATGAAGCCGAAGAATTACGTGCCGAATACAACGGTATAAAGCAGGGTTACCACATGAGCAAAAAACATTGGAACAGCGTGTATTTTAACAGTGATGTTTCTACCAAGCTACTAAAAGAATTAATTGTAAACTCTTACGATTTAGTGGTTAAGGGATTGACGAAAAAGGATCAGACTGCTTTAAATGAGATGTAGTTTATAGTTAAGTATAAAAAAATCCCGACTATTGGTGGGATTTTTGCTCTTCGTTAATTTCTAAATGTAAATTGTATACAACAAATTTTCCTGTCTTATTAAAGAAAAATTTCTTTTGATGTTGTGAAAAAATAGTATAATAGCCCAATCTATATTCTGTAAACATGTCAAGAAGCTTTCTTTCATTTTGTGTTTGTGGTCTGTTTGTCCCGAATTCTATTTCGTATCCTTTTTTTATGATTTCCTCTAAAAAAGGTAATGATTTTCGTGATTTAGTAAAGTTATATAAATCTAAATAGTGTTGGTTATTGACTACGTTGTTTTCATTCTCAATAACTTTTATGTTTTTTAATTGTTTTATACTGTCTTCCTTGTTTTTTAGTTCCAATTCATGTGTTTGTTTTATGTCATTTATTCTCTCTTCGTAAGAATTTTTTATACTTTCTATTGCTTTGTTATACTCTTCTTTCTCTTTTTTGCCTGATTTGATGTCTTCTATTTCAAGCTGATGTATAATATTTTCTTTTTCGCTAAGCTTAATTTCTTGAGATTTTAATTTATGTTCTCTTTTGTCAAGTTTTTTAGATGTTCGGTTTATCAAATTAATTAAAATTGTTAAATATGGGAATGCTATTGATGATATAAAAGCAAATCCTAAAGCTATGCCTAAGCATATCAAATGATCGGTAAGTGTGTAATTTTGGAACATACATCTTACATATGCTGTTCTGTCTTCTACAGGTTTTGAAGAAAATATTAAAATATACAAAGGTTCCCAGTAGCTTAATACTATTAATGATAAGTAATATGGAATCATTGGCATTTTAAACCTATCTACTGCAGCTTCTTTTGCTTCAAAATAGTAAGTTAATAATCGGTTCCAAAAACTCAAGTTTTGTGTATTTTCGCTCATGTTTTATAATTATTATTTTAATTAAACTTATAAGCCAAACCAATATGTATTGCTTGGTTTTTAGCATTAGCCGTAGTTATAGCATTTGGTGTTTTTGGTAATTTGTCTTCGTTGTAAATATTACTTATACCAAAATAGTAACGCGCTTCAACACTAAAGTTTTTTATAAAAGTATAAGAAACACCTGCAGTAAGACCATAATTTGTTTTTTTGAAGAATTCCGAATTTTTTGATTCAGTAGTTTCATTAATTTCTTCTTCCGTAAAAGGCATGGTGCTTACAATTTCTTGTTTTGATTTAGAGTTTATAAGTTGATTTATTTGCAAACCCAAACCAAATCTCAAATTATCAATTAATTTATATTCAAAAAAGATAGGTAACGAAAGGTAATCTTGCTGAAACGTACTTTTCTGGTTTCGTACCATTTTGCCGTTTGCACCCATTTGGTTGTAAATAAGCTCGGGTGTTACGCTAAAATTGTCTGTAATAAAAAGTTCATATCCCAAACCTGCATAAAAACCGGTTTTTGATTTTGTTCTTTCGTTGAAATCAAAAGTATGATTTTCGTTTGATGAAACTCTAACATTTGTAGATCCCGTAATTGATGAAATGTTTGTACCAGCTTTAATTTTTAATTGTGCACTAGCATTGGTTGCGCCTAAAATAGCTGTAAGTAATAAGAGTGTTTTTTTCATAAGGTTATTCTTTTAGTTAAATTTATAAGCTAAACCTATTTGGAATGCTTGGTTTTTCATTTCGGTATCGGTAGCAATTGCATTGTCAAAAATAGGTTTTTTATCATTGTTGTAAATATTGCTTAAACCTGAATAATAACGAGCTTCAATACTGAAATTATCATAAAAATTGTAAGCTAAACCTGCATTTAAACCAAAACTTAATTTGCTGTGTATTTCGGTGATATTAGCTTCTGAAACAGTGAACTGGCGTGCCCATTCGGGTAGGTGATCATGATCTGATTTTCGTACAGCCTTTAGTAAATAGTCTACCTGCGGACCTAAACCTACCCGAAAACCTTTAATTAGTTCATATTCAAATAATATAGGTAGTGAAAGATAGTTTTGCGAATAACTATTGATATTAACTGTATTTGTATTTTTGGCATCTGCACCGAATTGACTATAAATAAGTTCGGGAGTGACGTAAAGTTTGTTAATTAAGCTTATTTCATAGCCTAAACCAGCGTAAAATCCTATTTTAGATTTTGTTTGTTCTTCATAGTTCGGAAAAATGTATGTTGTTTCTCCGTCGCTTAATGTTGCTCTTAATGATCCTGTTATTGATGAAATGTTTGTTCCAGCTTTAACTTTTAATTGTGCAGTAGCAATGTTTGCACCTAAAATAACTGTAAGTAATAAGAGTGTTTTCTTCATAAGGTTATTTCGTGTAAGAATGCACAAATATAATTCTTTTTAGCTGTAGATAATATTAGGGAACTTATAGTTTTTTGTGAAGTAATTATGCTAAAAATACAATTGAACTGTCAAAAAAAATGAACACCTTTTAGTGCAGTCCATATAAAATAACAGATTCTCTTGTGAACTTTCCACCAAGAATATTTTTACATATCATTATTTCAAGACAATTATTACAACAAAAAATCCCGAAGTTTAAACTTCGGGATTTTTTTTGTTATTTATATTTTATTATTGTTGATTTTGCATTTGCTCAATCCATTGTTGTTGCATTTCTTGTATACCGTCGAAACCGTACATTGCTAATAAAACTATATTTGTAATTAAATAAATTACACTTAAAACTACACCAATAATACATAAAATTCTACCTGTATTCAGGTTAGAAAAATTGT
>Ga0233365_1000191_pt1 | contig 30143 bp, 39 predicted proteins | sample ElkDunMinimDraft_27_FD_191535 | JGI IMG/M metagenome (GOLD analysis project Ga0233365, IMG submission 191535) | Fecal eukaryotic communites from dung pellets of Tule Elk in California, USA - Elk Dung C36 | ecosystem: Host-associated > Mammals > Digestive system > Large intestine > Fecal | place...
GTGACCAGAAGGAGAGTAGTTGTAAATCTTTATAACTTATTTAAAATCAATTCTATAGATAAGAAATAAAGTAAAACTGTGAAACATTTGTGAAACAAAGTCCAAATTTCACTGCTTTTCTATCACTAAAGCTAAGGTATTCACTTCTCTATCGTTCCCTTTAAAATACCTTTCACCTATCGTGAATTTTAAGCCTTTACTTGTCCAACTGAAATCTTCCGGTAGGCTATATACCCCTGTTTTTTCGTCTTTGGAATATTGCGGAAACTCAGTCCCTCCTAAATGTTTTATCATTGCATTCCATGTTTCGGGTTCCGGAGAATGTACATCTGTTTCAGAATATGGGAATCTGAACTCGGACACCTTTGTAAGTCTACCTTCTGTGAAATCATACTGCCGGGTTCTTGCTTCTGGAAAATAAGTTGGTTCTCCGTACATAACCAGACTAGGAGATAGCTCAACCCAATTTGCTCCAGAACCAACCGAGCGTCCAATTTCGTTTTCTTTCGCCTCGGATTTACCCATCCCAAAATTCAACATACTTATATCATACTCCTTTTCTTGGACAACTACTGATAATTTCTGCGATCGAGAGAAAGTCTTATTCAGGGTATTGTTTTTAATATTTAACTTAACATCTAGCAAGGCTAACGGTTTTTCTACTTTAATCTCAATGTAAAAATTATGCCTCCATTTTTGAAGTATCTGGTCCCACTGCATTGCATACTTATCTACATATTCAAGGTCTGAAGGTAATACCCAGCTTCCTTCTATTTTGTGGCCGTCTTCAGCCAGGACAGTCCAACCTATCAGACTGGAATCAATTTCTGGAACAGTTTCAAACTTGGTTTTATGTATCGTCGTATGGTATACTTTTTCAGGATCCTTTAAAGATATGAAATCAGTATCAAACTCTGGTTTACTGTCCACAGGTGGTATTCCAGGGATGTTTGTTTCGTCCGGATCAATTTCGGTTTGCTTTTTCTTACAACCTTCGACAAGGATACTAAAGCCTATCAGGAGAAGTAAAGTGTATTTCATATTCGCTTACTTAAATGACCGTGGATCAACCAGATTGATCGGATCGCTTCTTTAGGCATTTCGAATTCATCATAAAATTTGTTTTCGCTTTCAAGAAGAAAATAAGTGTGCGGATCCTCTCGGTATTTCTTAATATACTTCAAGTATTTCCGACCGTCCTGGCAAACTATACCATATATCTGTCCATATTCCAGGTGTTCAGTCCAATTCTCAACTTTAGTACCAAACAGAACCGAACCTGATTTTATCAGGCCTTCCATGCTGTCGGAATAGGCTCGAAAGGCTGTACATCCTCTAAAGTCAGGGATGTCCATGTAATAATCGGGTTTGCTTCTCTTTATATCAACTGTGTCAAAAGCATTCCCTGCTATAAAATCAATGTCCCAAAAAGGTATCAAATTAGAAGAGGTAGGTTTATAATTAGTGATTTTTGTAATATCATCTTTTAAAGAAGAATCACTTAATGTATCTACTGAGTTGCTTTTTAACGGTGTGCCTTCTCCAGTTAAGAGCCAAGAAGGGTTGATATCTGGAATTAGCGATAATATATTTTCGATAGTTCCAGAATTTAAGGGCGTATCCTTAGCTTTCCCTCTAAAATTTGCGGATGATACGCCTATTTTCTGATAAAATTCTTCCTTTGGAATCTTCTTATCTTCAAGGACTTGTATAATTCTGTGCTTTATCATCGAAAAAATATTTGCGATTGTTTTTGTTTTATAGAAAATATATTTGCTATATTTGCATAGGATCTTTTACTAAGTACAAATAACATAGTAAAATTTACTAAGAACAAAACACCGATAAATAAATTTCGGATTAACTGATTAAACGGTACTCAATATGAGTGGGATAAAAGAAACATTGTTCAACAGATTTAAAGTAGCTCGGGAGATGATTGGCCAAAGTTGGCGCACGAAACTTGCAAAACACGATGATTACTTCAACTCCTTGGAGGGTGCCAGAACTATGGAACAGGCAGCAAGCACCAGTCAAGGAAGGCCAAGAATTTCAATTGACCGTCTTGCAAGGATTACCAAGGCTCTTGAAGAAGTTGCCGGAATTGATCATGAGGCAATCGTATAGATAATAGCGTTACTACATAACTAACTGATTAAAATGAATACGTTAGTACAAATTAGCCTACCTGCAGAACAGGTAGAACGGATAAACTATGTCTCAGAAAAACTGGATAAGCTTTTAGGGCACTTGAATAAAAGTGTCTGGCTGAACAGGGAAGAAGCTGCCGAGCGGTTGAAAATCAGTGAAACGCAGCTTGACCGCTGGGTAAAAGAAGGTTGGCTGAGGCACTGTAAAAAAGGAAACGGTTGCATCCGGTTCAAATCTGATCACCTGGATCAGGACTTTGAAGAATTCTGGCTCGTGAAAAGCAAAACAAACCTTAGACGATTCAAATAACATGAATGCCCATCTATTTTTCACAATACTAAGCTATATGGCGGTTATGCTGCTGATGGTACTGGTCTGCTGCATAGACAGCCTGTTTGATTACTTCGCAATGCGTATGGGAGCGGGTTGGCTGATGGCCTCCGTGATGGTTCTGGCAGCTATCTGGCTGATCCGTGACCAGCGCAGATTTGAGAAGGGCGAGAACTATGAAGAACAGAAGAAAATTAACCGATTCCGCAAATGAGCAGCTACTATAACGTCAGAATTGAATACCAGAAGGAGGATGAATCCGGTCGGTACAAGACTATAAAAGAGTCCTATCTGTTTGACGCGCTGTCTTTCACCGAAGCTGAGGCGAAAGGGTACGACGTACTACACCTGTTCGTTGCTGAGGACTTCCAAGTAATCAGTATCAACCCTGTAAGTTTCACCGAGCTTGTGAAATCGGAAGAAAGCGAGGACAGTGAAACACCCCTTTTTTACAAGGTTAAACTGGCTTACGACTCTATAAACGATAAAACCGGTAAAGCGAAACGAGTGAAGTTCGATGTACTGGTGAAAGCCCTTGATTTTAATAACGCTATACACACCCTTAATAGCCAGGTAATTGACAAATGGTTAGTTGACCTGGAAATAGAAGCCGTTGCACTGACCCCAGTGCTTGAATTATTCGAAAACTAAAACAGTCTATATAATGAACATTTCTTTGAACATCCAAGGCAGACCACAAGAGCTGGTCAGCGTTTTAACCGCCCTTAGTGGTTTAGCTGAGAGTCAATCTGATTCGATTCAAGTGCCTATTGCAATGCCGGCTGAAACAGCGAAACCGGTAGCAAAATCTTTACCTAAGCAAGCGAAAGCAGTTACGACCAAAGAGGAAGTAACTGAAGTAGCTGAAGTAGCTGAAGAAGCTTTAGAAGCTAAACCAGTGAAACCTCTCCCAGTTCAGGAGCCTGTTGCTGAAACCGAAGCAGCGCAAGAGGAAGTTGCACCAGTAGCTAAATCTGAGACAGTCGCAACTGATCAACCGGAAAACAGAGTAACCGTTGAAATGGCCCGTAAGCTTGTTCAAGCGAAAGCAGCTGAAGGCAAGAAAGACAATATTAAGAAAATACTTGATTCCATCGGTGCTTCAAGCGTGTCCACGGTTTCGAAAGAGGATTTACCACAGTTCTACGCTTTAATCTCAGCTCTGTAACATGACTCACGCTATTCTTTCACCTTCATCAGCAAGCCGCTGGCTGGCGTGTACCCCGTCAGCCAGACTTGAACAGCAATTCCCCGATACGTCGGGGGATGCTGCCAAGGAAGGTACTGTGGCACACACTTTAGGCGAGTTGCTGCTGAGGGAGTTTTTAGGACTGGTTAGCAAACCTATATTTAATAGGGAACTGTTCGAAATCAAGCAGTCCGAGTACTACAGCGACGCAATGCATGAGTACGCAGAGGACTACAAGGCTTTTGTACTGGAACGGTTCAGTGAAGCGAAAAGCCGTACCAGTGACGCTGTTTTGTTCCTGGAACACAGGCTGGATATGACCGAGTACGTACCTGAGGGATTCGGAACAGGGGACACTGTTATCGTCGCAGACGGCACGCTGGACATTATTGACCTGAAATATGGCAAGGGTGTTTTGGTGTCAGCTATCGAAAACAAACAAATGATGCTGTACGCACTTGGAGCCTTAAAAGATTTCAGCTTTCTGTACGATATCCACACCGTTAGAATGACGATTTATCAGCCCAGACTGGACAATTTCAGTACGTTTGAAATGTCAGTTTCTGAACTATACAAATGGGCTGAAAGCGAGTTAAAAGAAAAAGCGCAACTAGCATTTGAGGGCAAAGGTGAACAGGTACCCGGCAAGCACTGCGGATTCTGCAAGGTGAAACCACGTTGCAAGGCTCTAGCAGATTATAACCTGGAACTTGCCAAACACGACTTTGCAGCTCCTTTGCTTCTGGAAGATAGCGCTATCAGCGTCATACTTTCCAAACTGGACCTGTTAACGGACTGGGCTGGTGCGATTAAGAAACATGCCCTTGATCAGGCTCTGCAAGGTAAAAAGTGGGAAGGTTTCAAGTTGGTAGAAGGCAGGTCAGTTAGGAAATTTACCAACGAAGATGAAGCGGCTAAAACGCTTATAAAGGCTGGATGGCCTGAGGATTCCATATACAATAAGAAGATTGTAGGAATCGGAGCTATCGAAAAGCTTATCGGAAAAAAAGGCGTAGAGGAAAAGCTAGGGAAATTCATAGAAAAACCTGCTGGCGCTCCAACCTTGGTACCATCAACGGACAAACGTCCGGAATTCAATTCAGCAATATCAGACTTTCAATCAATCAGTTAAACAGTTAAACAGTTAAAATCATGTCAGAGACAAAAGTAGTATTCAAGCAATTAGTTAGATTTTCGTACGCTAACGTATTCGAACCACGTGCATCAGAAGAAGGTGGAAAATTGAAATATTCAGTTTCAATTCTGATCCCGAAAAGCAACACGGCTGATCTGGCCGCTGTTCGCAAAGCCATTGCCGCAGCAACAGAAGAAGGTAAGACGTCTAAATTCGGCGGAAAGATTCCACAAGTCAACTTCAAAAATCCGTTACGTGATGGCGATCTGGAAAAGGAAGGAGATCCGACCTACGAAGGGTGTTATTTCATCAATGCTACGTCCGTCAACAAACCCGGGCTGGTGGATGCCAACCTGAATCCAATCTTGGATAAGGCGGATTTCTACTCGGGTTGCTGGGGTCGTGCGGCAGTGAACTTCTTCCCGTTTAACAACAACGGAAACAAGGGTATCGCGTGCGGACTGAACAACATTCAGAAAGTTAAAGACGGTGAGCCTCTGGGAGGTTCTGCAAGCCGTCCTGAGACGGATTTTGCCGAGTTCGCAACAGCAGACGAAAACGATTTCTTAAACTAAAAACCTCAAAGGGAGGTGCAAGCCTCCCTTTTTTCTACTGAAAAATGAAAGCTCTACATAAATTACAAATAGACCCCCTTCGCCCTGTGATTTCGTTTGCGAAGGTTAACAACGGAATCGTATCAATGACCGACGGTTATGCATGTATACAGATGCCAGTTGAAACGGTGTTCGGTTCTGAGGATATTATACAGAATGATGAAATTCTGTTCATTGAAAGGAAAGCATGGGGTACTGCTAAAATGGATAAAGCTGTCACTATCCAACGTGATGGGTTGATGTTTAAGGGTTTCGACCGGAAAGGCAGTCCGCTTGGTTTTGTGGAGGCGGTGACTGAAATAGATGGTAGATTCCCAGATATTGAAGCTGTCAAACCGGAAGAAGGTTCTGAAATTGCTTTCTTCGGAATCAATTCGAAGCTGTTGCAGTCTGTTGCAGATGTAGTGGGTTCTAATCTTTTCGAATTCAAGGCATATGATCGTGGGCCTTTCACTGTCAAGGTGGCTGACTCTTCGAAATCCAATTTTGTAATTGACGAATCAATAAATATAGTTTTTCAAGGAGTTGCAACCCAGCCGAGTAGCGGCAAACCTTTCACGCTTGTAAACTCTAGCACAGCTGTTCAGACAGACACCATAACCCCTGAGGAACAAGGCGTTGACATAGATACTAGCCTTGAAACACTCGCAAAGCTGGAAGGGCAGATAACGGACTTAGAAAATCAACTGGAATACTCGGCATCTCAGCTGGCTTCAGCTATCAGGTTCGAAGAAGAGGCGGCTTCACTACGTGAGGAACTTACCCGTCTGAAATCCGAAAACACTGGGAAAGTGACAGCTGAAACGGGGATGGGTGATCTGGTCTATAAGGCTGATAACCTTGCACTTGCAGAACTGATGGCCGATTTCGTGGAAATCATCCGCACCGGCAACGCTAAGGAAATTATCGAAACCATGAAAATGCTCGCCTGATGGAAACTGCACCTGTAAAATTCACAGACCGCACGCCTATGCCTTTCGGCAAGTACAAAGGCATGGCACTGGCAAACGTTCCGGCTTTCCACCTTATTTGGCTGTATAACCGCGGCATCCTGGAAGGCTCCCTGCTTGATTACGTGGAAGAAAATATGGATCTGCTTGAAGAGGAGGCAACGAAATGAAAACATGGGATATCACAGTAATTACTAACTACGACGGTACCGAGACCGTGCAGGAGTTAAGAACCTATTCGGAGAAGGAAGTAACCAATATATGTAAGGAGTTCAAGCGTGTGCATGATGGACGTATCAACTACCAAATAGGACACCTGCCCAAAACTGAACGGGATATGTGCCTGAAGAAAAGCAGAGGAATGTCAGAGGACGAGTACATCCGTTTAGCGTTAAATTTTCGCCAGATGTATGACTATCGCAGGAATAATTGCGATACCCGCAAAGCTGCACTGATCAGAGAAAAATTCAGAAATGCCCCGATTATCCAAGCCGGTTCACTTAAAATAGAAATAAGACCAGGAAAATGAAAACCTTATCAATCGACATAGAAACATTCAGCAGCGTGGATATTAAGAAATCTGGGGTATATCCTTACGTGGAATCACCGGACTTCGAAATCCTGCTGTTCGCCTACTCGGTTGATGGTGGCCCTGTTGAAATTGGCGACATGACCGCTTGGGAGCTACCTGCTTCTATTATAAGAATGCTGTTAGATCCGACAGTGCTTAAAACAGCCTATAATGCTGCGTTTGAAAGGCTTTGTCTATCTAAGCATTTAGGGGTTGTCCTTCCGGTAGAACAGTGGGAATGTACCATGGTTCGTGCAGCTAGTGCCGGTTATCCATTAGGGTTAGGCGCCACCGCTAAAGCGATGGGATTGGAACAAGAAAAAGACACAGCAGGCGCCGCATTGATTCGGTATTTCTGCATCCCATGCAAACCAACTAAGACCAACGCGGGGCGTACTCGCAACCTACCAGGACATGCACCTGCCAAATGGGAGGATTTTAAGGAATATTGCCGTCAGGACGTAGTGGTGGAAATGGCAATTCGGCAGCGGGTAAAAGATTTTAAAATGCCTGTTTTCGAAAAACAGTTGTGGTTTCTGGATCAGAAAATTAACGATACCGGTATTGAACTGGACCAAACTTTCATGCAGAACGCCATCCAGATCAACAGTGCGTACATGGAAAAGTTGAACACTGAAGCAGTGGAACTGACCGGACTGGATAACCCGAACAGCGTTGCCCAGCTTACCGGCTGGTTGGCCGATCAGGGCGAACAGGTTGAAACCCTTCGCAAAGCCGATGTGAAAGAACTGCTAGAAGGTGATCTGGAAGGCGAAGCCCGTAGGGTGCTAGAGATACGTCAAGAAATGTCTAAGACATCAGTAAAAAAGTATAACGCAATGAGTTATACGGTTTGCCGGGATAGCCGGGTTCGCGGATTGCTACAGTTTTACGGTGCTAACCGTACTGGCCGATGGGCTGGTCGATTGGTGCAGTTCCAGAACCTGCCTCAGAACCATATCAGTGACCTGGAACTGGCCCGGAATATAGTAAGGTCTGGTGACGGGGATCTGCTTGAAATGCTGTATGGTAATGTTCCTGATACTCTTAGTCAGCTGATCAGAACCGCATTTGTAGCGGGTGAGGGTAAGCGGTTTATCGTCGCTGACTTCTCAGCGATCGAAGCCCGTGTTATTGCGTGGTTGGCTGGTGAACGCTGGCGGTTGGACGTGTTTAACACGCATGGAAAAATATACGAAGCTTCAGCGGCTCAGATGTTCAAAATTCCAATCGAACAGATTACGAAAGGATCTGATCTGAGGCAGAAAGGTAAGGTTGCAGAATTGGCACTGGGGTATCAAGGCGGGGTGGGGGCTCTGGAGGCAATGGGTGCTTTGAAAATGGGCTTAACAGCTGAAGAATTGCCTGAGCTGGTAGCGAAGTGGAGAGATGCCAACCCGGCTATTGTCTCCCTGTGGAACATCCTGAACAAGGCTGGTTTGGAAGCTGTCGGAAAGCCTGGGAAACTTGAACAGGTGAACCGTGGAATAAAGTTAAAGGTGAAAAATGATGCTTTATATATCCAACTACCTTCTGGCAGACTGCTCTGCTACGTAGGTGCTCGAATTACCCAAAACCGCTTTGGTTCTCCTTCTATACAATATAAAGGGATGGATCAAACTACGAAGCAGTGGAAAGACCTGGAAACCTACGGAGGCAAATTGACTGAGAACATTGTACAAGCCATTGCCAGGGATTGTCTGGCTGACGCAATGCTTCGCCTGGATGATTCTGGATACAAGATCGTAATGCACATACATGACGAAGTGGTGCTTGAAGTACCGAAAGGTGTCGGAAGCACTCAGGAGGTTGACGAAATAATGAGTCAGCCGATAAGCTGGGCCGAAGGTCTGCCACTTAACGCTGATAGTTTTGAAACTGAATTTTATAAGAAAGATTAAAATGGAATTATACCCACATAACCAAAAGGCGTTTGATTCTGCAATGGGGATCTTGCAAAACGCTGATAGAACCTGCATCATTCACCCGACTGGAACAGGTAAGAGTTTGATCATTGCGAAAACAATGACAAGCAATCCAGGTAAGAAACATTTGCTTTTGGCTCCTTCAACTGTGATTGAAGCAGAAGTGAAAAAGCATACTGGTTTGAACTTCGATTTCTCGACATATCACGGACTTTTAACGTCTGCCAATGCCGTTGAAATAGCTCGAAACAATTACGATTACATTTATCTGGACGAGTTTCACCGTATAGGTGCTACGCATTGGGGGCAGAAAACAATGGATCTAATTGCGCATAACAAGGGTGCTAAAATACTGGGTACGTCTGCCACGCCTGTAAGATATCTGGATGATCAACGGGATATGTCTTTTGAGTTGTTTGATGGTTCGGTTGCTTCACAGTTATCACTTGCAAAGGCTATCGGTGAAGGAGTGCTGAGATCTCCGAAATACGTTTCAGCTTTGTACTCCATTTCTGAAGAAGCGAAAGAAGCTATTAAGAAAATTAAGGAGTCAAATCATGCTGATAAGGACGGTCTGATCTCTAAAATCAAAAGCAGCGTGATTGACTGGGAAAGATCAGGCGGGATTGACGCTATTTTCAAAAAGCATCTTCTACCAGGGAGAAAAAAGATCATCGTTTTCTGCAAAAGCAGAACGCACATGATTCAGGCTAAAAACCTTCTGATGCCTTCGTTCAGAATGATATGGAAAGATGTAGAAGCCTACGAAGTGTATTCCAAGCTGGGTAACAAGCACAATGCCGAAACCCTTGCACAGTTTTCAGAGCCCTCAACTCAAACCAAAATATTGTTCACGATTGACAAGTTGAATGAAGGCTTGCACGTGAAGGGAGTTAATACAGTCATTTTGATGCGTGACACGTATTCACCTACGATATACTATCAGCAGATTGGTAGATGTTTCTCAGTCGGCCAGGATCAAAACCCGCTTATTTTTGACTTTGTGAATAACTTCAATATTCTACAAGGTTCTGAGTTCAAACAGGAGATTGAAAGGCTGGGAGACGGCTCAAAACCTGCAAGCTGTGAGTTCACAGAAGATGAAAAGTTTGAAGTGGGTTTCTTCGATGAAACGAAGCAGTGGAACGACATATTCACTGACGTGCTGTCTGAGTGCGATAACTGGGAGGTTATGTTTGCTGAGCTGGTGAAGTTTAAGGAGGAGAACGGGCATTGTGATGTGGTCCAAAGTTCGGGTAAGTTGGGTAATTGGGTAAATAAGCAACGGTATTTTAAAAAGAAAGGGTATTTGCCCGCCGAGCGAATTGAGAGACTGGATTCGATAGGATTTAACTGGGTTTTAGTTGAAGGTGTCAATTTTGATGAACGCTACAATGCTTTGGTTGAATACATAGAACTAAACAGAAGTTTGAAAGGCTTGTCAACTACACCCAAAGATTTAAGCCGTTGGCTTAATGATACTATCCGTCGAGGAGAAACCTCCAACCTCACCCGCGAACAAATCCAGAAGCTTAACGATTTATACGTATTTGCAAATCGTATATTTTTCGAAGAGCGATACAATACATTGGTTGAATACCTTGAAGTAAATGGTAGCTGGGCAGAGCTTCGTGAGTACGATAGATCCGGTTACGATTGGGTTAGAACCGCAGTCAGAAGCGGTAAAACCAGCCTCACCCCTGAACAAATCCAGAAGCTCAAAGACCTGCAAATTTTCACCCGAAAACCTGTCGATTTCGATGAACGTTATAATGCTCTTGTTGAATACCGAGAATCAAACGGCAGTTGGGTGGGTTTACTAAAATTCAATAAAAGATATTACGACTGGGTTAATTTAATAGTCCGAAAAGGTAGAACCTTCAATCTCACCCCCGAACAAGTCCAGAAGCTCAAAGACCTGCAAATTTTTAACGAAGATTAATCATGAAACTATTAAATCAAAAAACAGTAATGAAGACCTCACGGGCAAATATGCTCTGTGCAGTGACATTCAGCGCTTCGGGGAAGATAATGTTCTCTGCATATTTCTCCAGGATTAACGAGATGAAGAAAGGTGATCTGGTGTCGTTCGCAATCGACGAAGAAAGTGAACCGCTGATCGTCCTTAACGACCCTGACGGGTTTCCGGTGAATGTACATACTACAGGATACGCACATTTTAATGCGGTTGCTATTGTTAAGCAACTGGTTAGCCCGGGAATAGAAGGGGATTGGGCTCGTGTACGCTACTTGGTTTCGAAAGAAGCGGAAGAGTTTCAAGGGTTAAAAGTTTTTAGAATTATCACTAAAACAGCATTGGTATCATGAAATTAACAGACGTAAAGGGTGATCAGGTGATTAACTGCAAAACCCTGGGAGAGAATATCCGCATTTGCAGGATGTTGGATGAGCAGGGTTTTAAAATGATAAGTAACGGTTCTTACAAAAGTGATCGTAGGTGGAGAGATCACAAAGGATTAACATGTTACGATATTAATTCAGGTAAGTTCGGAACAGTTAATTTCTATTTAGATTGTGGGTACACCGTTATCAATTCCACCAAAATAACAGGCGAACCCAGTCAGATTGAAACACTAGTTGCCGAAACATTACCGGTAACAGCTGCACAGGTCAATACGCAACACGCTGAAACATTACCGGTAACAGCTGCACAGGTCAATACGCAACACGCTGAAACATTACCGGTAACAGCTGCACAGGTCAATACGCAACACGCTGAAACATTACCAGCAGCGCCCGACCCAGTCAACCACCCAACCCACTACGGTGGACAGGATGATCCCTACGAAGTTATTAAGGTGATTAACGCATGGGGACTTGGTTTCGAACTGGGTAACACGGTGAAATACATTGCCCGAGCTGGTAAAAAAGACCCTTCTAAACGACTGGAAGACCTTAAAAAGGCTGCTTGGTATCTGGCGCATGAAATAGCAAAATATTGATACAATATGAGACTATTTCGAACACTAATAGAGATTGCAGCAGCCATTTTTGTGATCATCTGCCTATTGATAATGGCTTTATTTGGTGTGAATCTTAAAGGAAAAGATAAATATTATTACGAGGACTGATTATGCAAATTGATATAGCGATAGGCAAACACCGTAACGCTCGGACGTGGAGAAATACCAGCATGGAATGGCCGGATCTGGTGTTTCGGTGCAGCGTAACCCACCGTACGAATGAATCTATAGCGGAGTATCTTGCTTCACCCAAGACTCGTCAAGCTGAGATTAAAGACATTGGGGGGTTCATCGGTGCTTATCTGGAAGGTGGTCGGCGTGGTAAAAATAACGTGGTTCACAAGCAGCTGATTATGTTGGATGCTGATCACGATCCGAAGTCTTTACTAGAGGATTTCCCGATGATTTTTGATTGTAATGCGCTGATTTATTCCACGCACAAGCACACACCTGAGAACCCACGTCTGAGGCTTATTATTCCTTTGGATCGTCCGGTTACCCCTCTGGAACACGGCCCGATCATTCGCAAGATTGCTGGAATACTGGGTATTGAGCAGTTTGATCATACTAGTTTCGAAATAAATAGGATGATGTACTTACCATCAACTGCTAAAGATGGTGAATATGTTTTCCAAGAGTTTGAAGGTGATTATCTGTCTGCCGATTCCATTCTTTCCCAATATACTAACTGGAAAGATGCGAGTAGCTGGCCAATGTCTGAACGCGAAACGAAGGCCATACAGGCGGGTGCAAAGAAGCAAGGCGACCCAACTGAAAAGGAAGGCCTTGTAGGTGCATTTTGCCGGATATACGACGTTGAGTCGGCTATCGAAGAGTTCCTGTCTGACGTGTATGAGAAGTGTGACGTTGAAGGTCGCTACACTTATACAGGTGGTACCACGGCAGCAGGTTTGGTGATCCATGACGGAGGTAAATTCGCTTTCAGCCATCACAGCACGGATCCTGTGTCGGGAAAGTTGTGCAACGCTTTCGACCTTGTTAGGCTTCATAAATTCGGTGATTTAGACGAGAACGCAAAGGAGGAAACACCTGGCAACCGTCTGCCCTCATTCACGGCCATGGTTGACTGGGTCGGGAAGAACAAGGAAGTAGTAAAACTGCTTGCACGTGAGAAGCTTGAAGAGGCCGGACTTGATTTCTCACCTTATACCGAGGTTCCTACTGAAGAGGTGGAACAGGAAACTGATTGGTTGGGTGAATTGGATATGGACCGGAAAGGTAATATTCTTAGCACTATTGGTAATGTCGTTAAGATATTGCAGTTTGATCCGAACCTGAAAGGATGTTTGGCATTGGACCTTTTCGAAAAGAGAGAAGTAGCCTTACGTGATCTCCCATGGAGGAAAGTAGACCGAAACACCAAATATTTGAACGACTCGGATGATTCTAATCTAAGAAACTACCTAGAATCAGTGTACGGTATCTGTAGCGGTCCTAAAGTAAAAGACGGTGAGGATATCACCGTTAACCGCAACGGATTCCACCCGGTCAGGGATTACTTGGACAGCCTGGTGTGGGATGGAGTGGACCGGTTAGACCGTATTCTAATAGATTATTTAGGGGCTGAAGATACTGAGTATACGCGTGCAGTTATTCGCAAATCTTTAGCTGCTGCTGTTACTCGTATATATAGACCCGGCAGCAAGTTTGATTACGTGCTCACGCTCGTCGGTGACGAAGGTTTAAAGAAAAGCTCATTAATAGCTGCTTTAGGTGGTGCGTGGTTTTCTGATAGCTTTGGAGACGTGGAAAAGACGAAAGAAGCCATGGAGAGTTTACAGGGTGTTTGGTTGATGGAAATAGGGGAGCTTGCAGGTATGAAGAAAGCAAGTGCGGAGACCATTAAACATTTTATCTCCAAACGAGATGACAGGTATAGGGTTGCATACGGTCGCAGGATGGAATATTTCCCAAGACAGTGTATTTTCTTCGCTACAACGAACGAAATGGACTTCCTAAAAGGCAATACGGGTAACCGCCGTTTCTGGCCTGTTAAGGCTAACAAAGATAAAATTATAAAGAATCCGCTCACAGACCTGGTAGGTTATGAAAGGGATCAGATTTGGGCTGAAGCAGTTGAGCTTTATTTGGCTGGTGAGCCTTTATATTTGTCAGAGGAACTGGAAGCGGTAGCGCGAGAAATTCAGGCTGATCACAGCGAAAAAGATGAACGTGTAGGACTTATACAGAAGTACTTGGACACGCTTTTACCAACAAATTGGGAAAGCATGGGCACGTATGAAAGGCGCAGTTATATCGACTGTATCAGCACGCCATCAGACCTAATGCCTGAGGGGACAGTACAACGTTCACGGGTGTGTGCCGCTGAAATTTGGGTTGAATTATTTGGAGGAAATCAGAAGGATATGAACGCTCATAATACCCGATTTATACATGATACAATGAGGAAATTAGCGGGTTGGGAGCAGTATAAAAGCCGCACGATGTTCAAAGGATATGGCAATCAGATAGGGTATTTTAAGGTGGAAAAGGATACTACAGTAGCCTCTAAATTTACTACAGTAGGGGCCGGAAATACTACAGTAAGACTACAGTAGATCAAAAACCCGATACTACAGTAACTACAGTAAGACTACAGTAAAAAAGGGGCTTACTGTAGTGCCAAAAACCGCCTAATTTAAGCAGAAACGAACTTTTTACCCCAAATACTACAGTAACTACAGTAAAAAGTATATAATAAGATAAAAAGCGAATTAGGGAGTAAAACAGCATATAACCCCCTGTAATACCCCCTAATCGTATATCTCACGTATATAAAGCGATCTTACTGTAGTTACTGTAGTATCCCTAAAAAATTGAAAAATGACAGTAACGGAAAAGTACCTTGAAAAAAAGCTTATCGAGCAGGTCCGGAAAAAAGGAGGGAAGGCGTGGAAGTGGGTAAGTCCGGGAATCACTGGTGTGCCTGATCGGATCGTCACCATGCCAACTGGAAGGGTTACGTTCGTAGAGCTTAAAAGCCCAGGAGGCAGGCAGTCACCACGGCAGAAAGTAGTAGCCTCCGAACTTGGAAAATTAGGACACCCAGTTTGGGTTGTCGATAGCATGGAATCATTAAATGAATTTTTAGAGCAATTATAAATCAAAACCGAAATGCTTAACCGTTCACATTTACATAATTATCAGGAATTGGCAGTTCAACACGCCTTGGAGAATAAACAATCAGGGTTGTTCCTGGATCTTGGTTTAGGCAAGACAATTTCAACGTTGACCGCCATCAATGAACTGATTTACGAGCGTTTTGAGGTTGAAAAAGTTTTAATCATAGCGCCGAAACGAGTAGCTGAGCATGTTTGGATAAATGAAATTTCCAATTGGTCGCATGTAAAGCATTTAAGTATTTCAATTTGTATCGGAACTGAGAAGCAGCGCAAAGCGGCTTTACGGGCAAAGGCTGATATTTACTGCATTAATCGTGAAAATGTCCCCTGGTTGATAGCGCATTTCAGGGGAGAATGGCCGTTTGATATGTTGGTGATTGATGAGTTATCCAGTTTCAAGTCCCCGCAGTCAGCCAGATTCAAAGCACTTAAAACTATACGACCGCAAATTAAACGCATCATCGGCTTAACCGCTACACCTTCGCCAAACGGACTTCTGGACCTTTGGAGTCAACTTTATCTACTGGATCAGGGTGAACGTCTCGGAAAGACTATTACGTCCTACAGGCAACGCTATTTCAACGAAGGAAAGAAGAACGGGCATATCGTCTACGAATACAACCTACGGAAAGGTGAAGACGATCTACTGGGGAAAGACATCTATCAGGCAGAAATCTACGATAAAATCAGTGACATCTGCATCAGCATGAAAGCAGAAGATTGGCTGGAACTGCCTGAACGTGTTGATGTTGACATGAAAATCAACTTGACAGCTGAGCAGCAGCAGAAGTACGACGAATTCGAAAAAGAGGCTGTTTTAGCACTTATTAGTGAAGACGAAGAAAGCCAAATTTCCGCAGTGAATGCGGCAGCCTTGACAGGCAAACTACTGCAGTACAGCAACGGAGCGATCTACGACGCAAACAGAGAAGTGCATGAAATCCATGACGCGAAGCTGGAAGCCCTGGAAGAAGTCATGGAGGCAGCAAACGGGAATCCTGTTCTGTGCTTTTACAATTTCAAACACGATGTCACCCGGATCATGAAACGGCTAAAAGCTTATAAACCCCATTTGCTGGGAGGGCCTTCGGACATAGACAAATGGAATGCCGGAGAATTTCAGCTTCTACTTGCACATCCAGCATCAGCAGGACACGGCCTTAATATGCAGCGTGGGGGTAATCGACTGGTTTGGTTCGGCCTTCCTTGGTCCCTGGAGCTGTATCAGCAAGCTGTTGCACGGTTGGACAGACAAGGCCAAACACAGTCGGTAATCAATACCCGCATCATCTGCGCAAAGACGATGGATGAAGACGTTCTGAAAGGCCTTGACAGGAAAGCACTGGGGCAGGAAGAACTGATGCAGGCTATCAAGGCTAAGATTAAGAAATATTCACTTTAACCAACATTTTCCTACAAATTATGGCAAAAATATTCTATTTCGATGTTGAGACAACAGGCTTAGACTCCATCGAAAACAGCATCCATCAATTTGCCTACATCGTTGAGATCGACGGCGTGGTAATGGAAGAGGGCAACATCCAGATGCAGCCTGTAGAGATCGACCAACTACCCGACGATTATGTAACGCCAGTAGGCGGAATCACTAAGGCTGATTTGTTGACATACGGCACGCAGGGACAAGGCTATAAGCGTATCATGAGAGTGCTGGATACCTACGTCAGCCGGTACGACAAAACCGATAAGTTTTTCATATCCGGCTACAACTGTCAGAGTTTCGACATGGCATTCCTGCGGAGGTTATTCGACAAAAACGGAAACAGCTTCTTTTATGCTTATTTCTGGTCAGCTTCGTTGGATGTTATGATTCTTGTATCACAGTTTTTAATCAACGTCCGCAGTACGCTACCAAATTTCAAGTTAGAGACGATTTCTAATCATTTTGGCATAGAGATACAAGGCAAAGGATTTCACGACGCCATGAGCGATATTAGGGCGACTCGGGAGATATACCAAATTTTACAGATTTTATAATAATAAACCAACCCCACCCGTCAGGGTATGACGGGGTAAATAACCTCATGCAACCAATAGACTTTCCAGAAGTAAATTTTGTTTTTAACAAGCCCGAGGGTTTTACAGATGAACAGTGCAGTAGCCTACCGGCGTACAGACAGAATGAGCCGGGTCAATTCCCGTTAATCGTCTCCTGCTGGAAGCTTTCATCTGAAGAGCTGGCAAAGGTTCAGGAAACAGGAGTCGTCTGGCTTACAACTGTCGGTATCAGTATACCACCTGTTGCCATAGAAGTTAAATCACCTTTTAATCCATCTGAAAAATTATGAAAAAAGAACTAATCACCCGGGCAATCACAGCCCTACGCAAACAGGAAGCCAAGGCGGCACGACTGAAAGGAAACGGGATTGATGTAGCGGTGTTTCAGGAAGAAACAGCCGATATAATGGAAGAAATAGTGTGTTATCTGCTTACAAATAGAACTGTCGATGTAGGGATTGTGCGAACGATGATATATAGCAATGATAAGGCTCCGGAGGAGGTGTATGATAACATTCAGACCCAGATGGATAAATATGTGAAGAAACTAATGAATTACGCTACAGGAGTGGGTGAAATGAAAACAACGGACAGCCCTTATATCATATCCGCTGTAAACAACCTTGTTTCGATGTGTCACAATCAATCCAAAACAGCAGGATGGCACGACAAACCCCGAGAAGTCGGAACCGATCTTATGCTTATCGTAAGTGAGATAGCGGAGGCCATGGAAGGGGATCGAAAAGGGCTTATGGATGAACACCTGCCGCATCGCAAAATGTTTGAAGTGGAATTGGCTGATGCAGTTATTCGGATTTTCGATACAGCAGGCAAGCATGAACTCGATCTAGGTGGAGCAGTCCTTGAAAAGTTGGAATATAACAAAAACAGGGCAGATCACAAGCGAGAGAACAGAGCCGCTAACGGAGGTAAAAAATATTAATCATTACCCCACCCGCCAGGGATATGGCGGGATAAAATAACATGAAACTACTTGTTTATATAGTTTCCCTGATTTTACCTATCTTTATTGCGGATATGGCTGTCAGCTTCGATCCTTTTACTATCAGCTTTCAAAACCCCATACTAGGGCTTTTGGTATTTACAGGCCTTATCAGTTCGATAGCTTTAGAAAGGATAATAGAGCTTGAAAATGAAATAAAAAAATTGAAATAACCAACACGTACTATGAAACGATCAGACTTTTTTAAAACACTCGGAACCAGCGCACTTGTAGTAGGGGCGACTAAAACCAAAGCATCAATTGGGAGTAATAATCTAAAGTTTTCCTACCGTCAAAATAGCCCATCATTCTTACTACCCTATATGACAAGAAAGGAATTCGAGGCTACCCCGAACAAAATACAAGGCCAAATAGCGGTTTGTGAAAACAATAAAATAGTCATCTGGAATGGGGTATCAATTATTGAAGTTATATAACTATCGAAACAATTTTAAGAATGATAAAACGGTATTAGGTAATATTTCAATCGATGAGTTTTGAAGGTACACCATTATGACAAAAGACCAATTCACTCTATTCGCTACAGTATTAACAACTAAGGAAGCATTTGACCCTGAATTGGTGAATAACGTAAATCCTAATGATTACGATAGTTTTGTCATGTGCTTGACATTAGGAGGGTCCTTAGAATCGGCTAAAGCGGCAGTAGCAGAAGCAAAGAAAATTGCAACTGAGCACAATATAAGTGAGGAAGAAATATTCAAAATGTTACCTAGGTATATTAGTTTGTTAGGTATACTTGGTTTTAAAATTTAACAATCTATGGAAACAATCTTTGATCACAACGTAACAGCGGAGGAAATACATGCTTGTGGGTTTTTAGATGCATGGCAAAGGATCCGGCACGGAATTGATTTCATGGAACCTATCGACAAGGCGCAATACTTGGATAAGATAACAGAAGAAGCAGCGATATTTGATATAGCACTGCTTCTAGAAGAACGCGGAGAGGATGCGACAAGTTACTGGGAGAAAATACCCGAGATAGCACAGGAATATAAACTTGGTTTCGATGATCAACAGATCCCTGTTTAAGGCTGTAGCATTTTAGCTAATTCACCGGCCACCTGGCCGTAGTTACGCATTAGAATAGGTTCTAAAATAGCTATAGCCTCTTTTTCTGAAATGCCTTTAAGCTTCAAGTCGTTTCTGAATTTATCCACCCACTTATGATAACCTAACCCGTTATCCAGTACTTGCTTTTGGTGTATTGCTTTACCACCTAAGGATTCGAGAAAAGAAGGATAAGTGTGACGGGCAATAAACTGATTTGCCGTTTCCATTTTCTCTGTATAATAGCCATCTAATTTTTGTGGTGCGGATTTTGTTTTTGCGTGTAAGATCTCATGCCAGAGCGATTCAACTGCGTATTCCTGGTGAAATGATAAGGTTTTGCCGCTTTTGATAGCCCCTAAAGCAGCTTTTAATTCTTCACCTGGATTGAATATCTCACCTTTAATTTTGAAAGAAGTAGTACTTATTGCGAAATCAGAACCACCTACCCAATGTTTTGTCCGTTGATTGTAAGACATGGAATGCTGCATCATGTAGGATCCTGATTTTCTGAAGCTTAAATTATTGAATCCATTCCTAAAGTTTTCAGGGAACATCGTTGCGTATTCAGCCATGATGTTTTTTACTTCCGAGTTTGATGGAATATCACCTTTGATGAATTTTTTCAGATCTAACTTCCGAGATGTAGAAGCCGGAACGGTTGATATTTTAGGTACTGCAGCTGTTAATCCTGACAAGTGTAATCCACCAGACACCGTACCACCTTTAAAATTATCCCGGATGAAATATGGCGGGTTCTTTGCCCTCAGGATCCGTTCCGTATTACCGCTTACCCATTCCGTGAAACCGGCCGGAACCTGCTTCACTTCGTTGAGTGACTTGAAGCCAGCCAGATCATCACCGTCCAGAATCATCTGAGTCATTCGCTCCTGCTCCTTATCGCTGATCAGAATTGAAGTGGAGACGCATCTGCACTGGGGATGCCAACCAACAAACTTGAAACTTTTCGGGTAATCGCCTTGCAGTTTATCGCAGACCGGACAGCTGTAAGGGTTGTTGCTTCTGCGGATCCTGACACCTACAACGAAGTCAAGTCCGTTCCAGCGATCGTGATCGGATTCTTTATAAGCCATGTTCACTTCAGTACGAGCCAGACGTATAGCATTTTTGAAACTGGAACGGTAGGTACCTTGTCCGGGATGATAGTTTGCAGCGGCCTTGGATAGATGCAGCAATCCACGTTCATCCCGAACACGCCTAAATAGCCGCTCAGGCTCGTTCAGATACTTCCTGATGTCTCTGGACAGTTCTGCGGCTGATCGTCCGTCTAACAGACCAATATCAATACCCATTTCCAGTTCAGAGCGGAAACCCTCATTCAGATTCCAGATTCTTTGCGATAGCCCCATTCCTGCAACTTTCCGTTTCTGAAAAGCTTCTAAGGCTTGCAGGTTCCGACCGAGGAACCTTTCAGAAATAGCCTGTGGAGGCGAATCACCGAAAAGCGATTTCACCAGATCATCATTTTTCTGATCAGCTAACAACCAAGCGGAGGCTGTTGCAGTGTTGAACAGTGTAATAGTTTTAGTCGCATGGTTGGATAAAAGTTTATTCACCTTCGTCTGCAATCCGGGATAGTCAGAGAACGAAAAAGGTTTTTCTGAATCACTTTCAACTGCTAAACCGAGTCTGACAGCCTCTTGAATAGCCTGCAAATACAACTGATATACCTGTTCTACAAGCTTATCAATGCGCTGTTGATGTATTTTATTATAGTGTGTTTCGTTTGGCATTATATTTAGGTATATTTGGGCTAAACCATTAAACCATTCTTATCTATGAGATATTTCTTATTTAGCTACAGCCATAAAAACAATCTTGATCAAAAAGAATTACCAGTTTTCAGAATTCTAAAAGTTGGCAAGTTCCCAGATATGAGAGAGGTGATAAGTACCTGGAACAGGATCCACGCACAAGAGGACCCCTTTTGGGTTATAAAAGGCGAATTATTGAGTTTCACTGAAATAACCAGCGAGGATTCTATGAATTCCGGGATGCTTGAATATAATCCGTATAACTAAACACCTTTCTACTTTTCAAGTAATCCGGATCATCCTCATTTTCATAAGCTTCACGCTCAAAACTGATATCGTGATAAGCCAGATCAGAGGCAACCCGGATTTCCTGCCAATTCAGCCTGTCAAGCCAGATCAATAGCCGAATTACATATTCCACAGCATACCAGAAGTAGAATCCCACCAGCAGTAATTCAATTTGCTGCTGGTGGTGAATCTTCTCGTGGCGGATTGTCCTGTCTGACAATTCTGCTTCTTTCCTGATAAATAGGATAGGATAGAACGCAAGGGCTGTGAAGCCCCTGAACGGTATCAATTTATTTCGGATAACTATCATATCGTTGGCTCTGAAATGCTGAATGAATTCTCCTTATCGTACTCCTTCTGAAGCTGCTCATATTCAGTTTCCACGTTTGTCACCAGCCCAGTCATCCCCACCAGTGTTTTCTGCGAAATAGCAGGTTTGGCACCCGCTGCATTCACAAGCATTTTGATACGTTCTGCTTCATCCTCAATCATGAAAGGTTGTATTTCTACGTCAATATTCAGCTTTTTAGCTGTCTTAGCCAGAGACAGGTTCATGTGTCCCAGATACGCCTTAATCAGGTTAATGCGTCTGGATAGATACGGGTCGAATATTTCACGCTTATCCATTACCTTCAGGTGAGCATCCATGAAAAGCAGTTTCAGAGCAATTCCAGATATACTTCCGAGGCCCTTAACAGAATCGAAACTGATATCAGGTGTCTGGGTGAACGATCGAATAATGTCGAACAGGTTTTCGATTTCGAGTTTGATACTTTCCGGAGCGTGATCCCATGACAGGTATTCCACTTTCCCGCCAGTTTCGATTTCCAGTAGTTTGCCCTGTTCCCCCTTCTTACCCATCGAAAGCACAGCACCTTCAACAACCACGGTCGGGGATCCGTTATAATCGTTCGTGTCAGCATGGTTGGACAGAAGCGTTTCCAGCCTTTCTATAGCCAGCTGAACGTCGGCCCATTCCGCCTGATCCTGCGAGGCATACACGACAGGAATCTTACCGATTATGTTCTTAACAGCCGGTTCAGGCTCCCACATTGCCCCAGAAACCTGCTTCCATAGAAATTTGTAATCTACGGTGTAAGTTTCAAACTGCCGGACTGTTTTGCCTTCTTCGTCTTTCACGTCGTATTCTCGGGAAAATGCAATCATGTCGCCGTAATCATCGAAGAACGGAAACAGCAATGAACCGTCCCACGGAGAAAATACACTCGTGCGGAGGTTAAACTTAGTCTTAAATCCGTAATCCTCATGCGCTTGGGATCCTTCAACGGGATACCAGATTTCCGCTACCTCTGTGGAGCGAAATAGCTGACGGGCAATAAGTCTGTTTTTGCTGTCAATTTTGGCATCTTCAAGCATTCGGGTAACAGCCTGAAGTACCAGCGACTCTTCGTCGGTCACGGGCTGGGCTGATACCACAACTGGATTGCCGAACAGAAACGAAACAGCTGAATTAACTATTTTCTTTTGAAAAGGTACCGGGATGCGTGCTACTTCTTCAGTTCTCTGTAGTGTCTGCGGCTTGTCAACAGGAGCGTCAGGATCTTCGTAAGATACAATTCTATTGGGCCGTGAGGTAATATCTATGACAGCGTGTTGACCCACATCCCATTGCTTTTTCAGATCGTCAATTTTCCTGCCTTCGTCAGACTTCTGCGAAGTAAGAACTTTGTAGATGGTCTGGAAATCGCTCGTGGCAATGATTTCTTTAAGTTTTTCGTAATTCATGTGTATTAGCGTAAAAATTGTGATAGTTTCTTAGCATTGCTACCAGGTTGATCTTTTCCGAAAAACTCAACCATCCCGGTAAGGGCATCAGGGGCGTCGTCGTGAGCGTTATCACCTGCGGCCATGTATTCGTTCACGTGCTTGTAGAACTTCGGCCATAGACTTTTCCAGTCGTGCGGGAATACAACCAGATTCTGAACAGTATTTGCATTCGTGAAGATCCTGTTGTGCTTGTTGTCGGATTGGTGGAACCATACTACTCGGGTAGTTTTGCTTCCCCCCAAACGGACCTGCGTTTCTACATTTCTGGCAAATCCACGGCCCCCGTTATTACTTTCCACCCTTGCAACATCTTCATTGTTTCTCAGGACCTGTTTTGCTACTGCGGGTTCTGTTACTTCCATACCCGCTTGGGTGTATTGCACGTCTGTAACGTACATGGCCGTTTTGGTTTCCAGGTAAGAAATTGAGCATAGATAATCTGTCCCCAGATCGGCTGTATCTGTGTAGCTTTTCCGGATAGACCAATCCAGTAAGGGCAGCGAATCCAGCCCATAATGAAGTTTCCACGGTCGGCCGTACAGGTACCCGCCTTTAGGAGTAGGGTTTTGCAAATATTGCCTCTCAAAAACCATGGGATTTTCGTCGTGCATTTTCTTCAGTTCTGCAAGGGTATGCTTCATTTCCCACAGTGCCTTTTCTTCTCCGTTCTCGTCAATTTCGATGCACGGTAAAGAAAGTACCTCCCATTCCCCAGGTTCATTTTCAAGCAAATACCCGCACAAATCATGTTCGTGGAGGCGTTGCATGATGATGATAATAGGCGTTTTACGGCTGTTGACCCTGTTCTTGATCGTTGAATCATACCTGTTATTAACCCGTTCCCTCCGGGTTTCGGAGTCCGCATCTTCTGGTTTGATTGGGTCGTCTATAATTAGAGCCCCTCCAAAATTCACGTTAAAACCTGCATCAATTAGAAACGAATCCAGTTCGGATGTTAATTCCTGATCATTTGTATCTCTGTCCACTTGGCCGGCCCCGAATCCAGTTACCTGACCAGCCGCGGAGGTAGCGTATACGCCGCCGCCAGCTGTTGTGTACCATTTCTTTTTGGAGCTACTGCCTTTTTTGATCTGGACTTCTGGAAACAGATCCTGATAACATTCGTGTTCGATAATGGATTTCACGCCTTCGGAGTTGTCTAGGGCCAGATCATCCGAATAGGACAGGTGGATGAATTTGGCGGCAGGGTTAAGGGCCAGACCGTGTGAAATGAAGTTCTTAACAGCTAATTCAGTCTTACTATAACGGGGAGCTATGTTAATCATGACCTTTGTTACTTCGCCTTTCAGGACTCTTGTCAGCAGGTCTGAAATAAGTACATGATGCTTGTTAATAGCGAATTTCCTACCGTACATTTCCTTGAAAAAGAAGCAGGTATAATCTAACAGGGAATACTGAGTTGCCAGTCTCGCCATCTTATTGAATTTGTCGATATCTAATTCATCTGTAATCATTTATATTTACTCGCAAATATTTTGGTGAATACTTCTACATCTTTTTCAGTGATTTCATGCTTCACCGTGGCGGTCACGTTGGATTCCACTTTCTCAGGCGCATTGAGCCCGTGGATCTTCGCCAAGTTGGCTAGTGCCGTGTCAGCTGCATACAATTCCACCTTTGTACCGTGCGGAGACGGTGTGAGCGTTTTTATGCGGCCTCTTTCCTTATCCTTCACCAGTTTCACCATGTCCAGTTCAGGCACTTCTACCATTTCAGTAGGCCCGTTGACGATCTTAGTTGCAGACGGGTTGCGTCTGAGTTCTATCTCATACCGGATCACCTGTCTGCGCATATCTTCAAGGTTCATTTCATGCCGCTTCAGTTCTTTCCCTTCCAACTCAGCACGGATGGCGTATTCTTCCTCAAAATCAATCTGTTCTTCCAGTTCAACGATTAAAAGGGATACGGGCTTTGTAATCCGGGGGGTAAACTCCTTTTTACGTATTACGAAGTAATCATTTATACTACTCCGGGCCATGTCGGAAATCATCTTTATGACCTCCTGCGGCCCCAGATTAGCTTCTTCTAACAACCGATTGATGTATTCTTTAGCCTGAGGTTTAGCAAGGGTTATAGATGCGGTTTCTCTAGCGTATTTAGGTTCATAGCCCGCACGTTCAGCGGCTCTTTGACCGTTGAAGTCCTTTAGGTATTCTTCACAGAAACGCTTCTGTTTCAAGGTTAAAGCTCTCTGTTTTTTAGGTTTTTTATCCATAAGGCTGTATATTTAAAATCTCTTAGAGGAGGGTTTAGCAAATAAGGGCTGGCCGTTTGGCTGGCCTCTTTTTTTTTAATAGTGTCTTTGGATTGTAACCCAGACTTTTTCACCGTTTTTCAAGGCAGCGTTTATCCGGTCGTATAATCTCTCTGTAGCAGATCGGCTACTGAACACCATGTAATCTTCATCCACCTTGTTATAAGTCAGTCCGGGCAGCAAACAGCCGTCTGTATGTTCGTGCCTGTTGCCTGAATGGATCCGGATACCTGAATAACCTGGAACGTTCAGAAGAATCGGCATCATCCGGCCAAATCGGGGTGAATACGTGACGGTGATCTGGTATCTACCAGTCGGTATTGCTGTCCTGCCTTTTATTTTAAGTTTCTGGATTTCGACTAACGGCATGGATTGGTCTAAACCTCTGTCCTTATCTTCCAGGATGAAGTGATTAGGCATACCATCCACTTTCATAGCGCCTAATGTGCTGTCTCGGCCTTGCCGGATTCGCTTAATTAGGATTTCCATTGACGTTGTATTTTTCTTCTTTCAAATCACCAACTTTCAGCAGATCCTGATACTTACCAGTCTTTCTGAATTGGCGTATACCAGCCGAAAACCATTTTGGCAAAAGTTTCGGAATCAGAATATCAATGAAGTCACAACACTTGATGAAAAAGTAGGTAATCATTATCGAGTACCCAGCGAAAATAAAGTACATGGAACTGCTGGGAACCACCTTTGCGCCTGGAATAGCCTCTGTAGCAAACTTGAACACTACAGCAAGCAAGATGGCAAGCAAGTACCCAAGTAGCACGACAGCCACACAAATGACAAGGTGAACTATTGTCTTAATCAGGAATTCCTTTGCGTCTGGCTCCCCCTGTTTCCAGTGTTTCACGATACCCAGAAGCGTCATGAGAATGAAAGCTACAAATGTGACTATAGCAAGATCAATGGTCAAATCAGAGCGGTAGGTAAATACCTGAAACACCCCGATTCCGGACGCAGATATAAGAAGAAAGACCGGATCCCCGAAGAGGCCCTTAAACCCGGTTAAGAACATGGCAGATACTGTGTGCCAGTCGTGATTGAAAAGTTTCATAACTAAAAGTGTGTGTAAGTGTTAATTTTTTCATTTCAGCGATAGAAGGAGTAGGAGGGTTATTGTTGTCAAGCTGGTTCCGACCCCCCATTTGAAGCCTTTCCAAAATGCTGAACGCTTAGAGGATTTTAAGTCCTTTGCGTGTTCGTCAGCGGTGTATTTCAGCTGCAACTCAGTCGCACTGATCTGCTTAGTCAGGAGGTTGTTCCGCTCGGCCTGAAGGGCGGTAACGATCTGCAATTCCCGGTACGCTGGTTTGATAAATTCGTACAGAATCGTGCTGTCCTCCAAAGCCCTGACGTACTCTTTCAAGTATATCTCTTCGAACTGTTTCGATGATTGCGCTGTCTGAGCTGTTGCGTTGCTTGCTGAAAAGGCGATAATTAGCCAAAATACGAGCAGTTTCATATTCAATATATTTTTGAGTTGCTGAGTCAAGTGAAAGCGAAATGCTGTCAGCCTTATGCTTATAGTAACGGGCTGAATCAGCTGCAATCAGTACCGGGGATTTCTGCGGTTTGGGTTTGCGGAGGTTCTTAACAATGTAGAACAGTACTACGCCCACCAGTACGCTGCTGATGACCAGGGTTATAATAGATCGAATGTTCTTCATAGCGGTATGGTATGTATCTTGCTCCCTTGCAACTGTCCGATATTGTACGTTTTCCCTTTATGTTCAATCACGACATTATCAGAGTCGGTCGGAAGCTTGTAGGTATTATAGTAGATCACTACATCCCCTGCGTCGCCTTCACCAAAAATCACGATAGGCAGCTTTTCCGCTGAAATATCCAGTATCGGGTTTTTGGGGTTGTAATTAGGTTTTTGAAAGTCTGAAACTTCTAATCCTCTGGTTCCGGCATTCGGGGTATACCAAGTCTTACCTCCGTCTTTGCTGTGCTTAACCCAGTATTTCGCTTTGTTTAGACGACTTTCGATCTGTGCGTAATCGGCAGCACCCGCATAAAAAGCATCTATTGCGGTAAGAGGATATTTCGAGAAACCGCCTTTGTCTGATATACTAGGCTGTCCGATCTTTCCCCAATCTTCCCACTCTTTGCCTTCAGGTTTCCAGCTTTTAATACCACCCGTGCTCACCAATCCCTTAGAATGCTGCTCTACAGGCACATCTGAAAACCCGGAACTGTCTGACCAAACACCGAATCCTTCCGTAAATATTTGTGAGAAGATACCTACACCATAGGCGATATACGGAGGGATGACCCCTAATGGATTAAAGCCTACGTAAAACTTGCCGTTTGGATTGGACCACTTATAACTCCATCCACTGGCCACATCCAGATAGGGCTTACCCATCATGTCCTGTATCTTATCCCAGGTGAAAACAAACTGCTTTCTGTCGGGAGCTGCGAGATACATTTTTTCAAACGTGTAAAGCAGATTTGGGAAATACCCACCGCCAACATCCGATAGCGACCAGAAGTAAACCCTGATTAAAACATTGTGTATCGGATATTTGCCGAGTGAAAAGTAAGTAGATTGATCTGTTGTAGAAAATCGGCTAAAACTAGGCTCGAAAGCACGTCTGGCCTGCTGTAGGCTTGACATGGTTTCCCGGTATGCGGCAATTTGCTCCGGTTTCCCGTAAATCCTGTTTGGTTCGCCTTGATTACCTACACCTCCGTATTCACCGAAAAGATAGAGATCACTTACCTTTGTTCCCGGATAGCGATCTTTAAAAGCTTGCAAATAACCTTCATAAAAGGCGTTGGTTCGTGGTAGCTTGGCTGGTTTAGGAGAGCCTTTATAATTATCAATCTGCTCTCCAATTTCACCTGTTAGTATTAGCTTTTTATTGACGCCTGTTTGGATTGCATAGTTATACCCGTACTGCCGAAAAGCGTCCTCTGAAGCCGCTGCATCCCCTCCGGCGGATTCTAACTTTGCTAGTGTGAATTTATTTTCGGGAGGTATGGGGTGCCCACCTCCTGTATCGAGCAGGTGCGTAACACCCGATGTATAAAACGCATTATCCGAAACCGTGTATTGATTCTTAAAGCCGGTTATTTTGTTCGGTGATAGCTTATATCCGGCAGAAAATAACTTCGGGTGAAAAGTAGGTTGCAAGAATGTATGCTGTGAACCGACGTCACTACCGTTAATTACCAAAATCTCCGTGTTGGAGACTTCCGGCATTATACCGTCATCCGTGGTTAGGTTCCATTGCTCTTTTTGAATACTCTCCCAGTCTTTAAACCGGGAGGCTTTTACGTATAGTTTCTGAAAGTAATATAAGCCCGGGTCGAGTTTCAGACCTTTTATATCCTCGATTGGATGCCCTTGTAGCAGATAATATATATTGTACTTCTCTCCGTACAGAGTAGCGTACCTTTTACCCCCCTGGTATTGATCGCTATGAATATCAGTTATTTTTCCACTAGCATCTATTGAATATCCAGAACGCTTCCCGGTGATATATCGAAGCTGCCAATTCTGATTAGGGCTAAACGCTTGATCTGCACCGAAAGCGGGTTTGGGCAAATCTCCCACAGGCTTATCCGGCACTGGATCCGGAACAGGAACGGGTATTACTCCACCACCTCCCGACTGCTCAGGCACGGTGAATGACTTAGTACTAACTCCCGAACAGCTTACACCTTGTAGTCGTAATGTATAAGTTCCGGCAGGTAGATTATAACCGATTCCGATCTGATTTGAAGTAGGTTTAATGGTTCCCGAAAATGCGGTTCCGACAATTTCCCATTTCAATTCCACCACCTGCACCCCGTGAAACTGAAAAACGGCTCCCGTGGAAGTAATAGCCGAAATCCGTACAATATCCGGGCCTTCTTTGCACTTCACTAGGTCGGGTTTCGGGTCTGGTATTGGCGTGGGAGTAATTGTGCTATCTTTAGATAGCCTGATCTGCTCCAAAACCCATTCTTTAGTAGGAATTGTTGCTGGGTCGGGAAAAGTGACTTGCGCACTCAACTGCACAGAGTACAGGAGCAGCAGGATGATAATTTTTGATAGTGTTTGCATTCGTGTATAGTGTTAATGATTACTTGTATTCTTCACCCATCTGCGCTACTAGCGTTTCGATGAAACCTTGTAGAAACGGGTATTTTGCAATCTCTTCCTGCACCTGTTCAGGGTTGTTCAGGTCGAGTGAAACACCGATGCGGGTGTGGCCGTATTCCTCCGGCATTTCCTTTTCACCGACTTTCAACTTCTTTTTGAAATTGATATGGCAGTCGAAACTAAGTGTATGCGCTTCCATGTCCATTTTGACATTTTTGGCACCTCCCACGTTGATTGATTTTTTCAGATTCATGATTTCAAATGTTTAACTTTTGTTTTCTTTTCGGTTTCTTCTTTCAGGATTATGAAACCCTCATATATGAGGTCTTGGTAAGCAATTAACGGGTCAACAGGTGCGCTGAAGGACATGAATTTCACGTACGACTTTTCAGGCAGATCAGCTACAAAATCCTCTGAAACTTCCAGAGTTACAGGCTTGATCTCTATTTCTTTTTTAACGTCCCACAGCTGATTTCTGCGTTTCACAATCGCTTGCAGTTCCTCGTTTTTCGCAATCCTGAGCCCATAAGCATCATCCTGCTTCGCTTCGTCTTTCACCTGCTCAAAAACCTCTTTTCTGATTGTTTCGGTGATCGCTTTTTCTGCCTCTTGCAGGTTTTCCAACTCGTCAGTTATTGTGTCCAGTTCCTTGCGTACTATGTGCGAAATAGCGTACAAGGCAGTGATTGTAGCAGCAGGAACCTTGCGTGAATTTGCTACTGCAAGGGCTGATACAGCGATTGATTGTAGTTCGTGATGTTTGAATTGTTTTTTCATTGTATAGTTGATTGTTTTATTGTTATTCTAGTTTAGCTAATAACTCC
>Ga0233365_1000192_pt1 | contig 30044 bp, 24 predicted proteins | sample ElkDunMinimDraft_27_FD_191535 | JGI IMG/M metagenome (GOLD analysis project Ga0233365, IMG submission 191535) | Fecal eukaryotic communites from dung pellets of Tule Elk in California, USA - Elk Dung C36 | ecosystem: Host-associated > Mammals > Digestive system > Large intestine > Fecal | place...
GCACGCTCGGGCCCACAACCGCTCCCTCGTGCTGCAGCACCTCTTCCACGAGGGCCCGACGTCGCGGGCGGACCTCGCCCGCGCCACCTCGCTCACCCGCGTCACGATCTCGGACCTCGTCTCGGTGCTCATCGCCGAGGGCCTCGTCGAGGAGCTCGGCGTTCGGCCGGGGCAGCGGGTCGGCAAGCCGGCGATCCTCGTGGGGATGCGCACGAGCGCGTACCAGATCGTGTCCGTCGACCTCACCGACGACGAGGTCCTGCGCGGCGCCGTGCTCACTCTCACCGGCGACTTCGTGGTGCGCCAGAGCCTCGCGGTCGACGGGCGCAGCGGCACGGAGCTCGTCGACCTCCTCATGCGCTTCTGCCGCGGGCTCATCGCGTCGGCGACCCAGCCGGTGATCGGCGTGGGCATCGGTTCCCCCGGGGTCGTCGACTCCGACGGCCGGGTCATCGAGGCGCCGAACCGGCGCTGGTACGACGTCCCGCTCGCCGCCCAGCTCACCGAGCGGCTCGGCCTCGCGGTCCACGTGGCCAACGACGCGAACATCGCCGCGCTCGGCGAGTTCACCTTCGGCGGCGCGGCCGGCGACGGCCTGCTCGTCCTCACCGTGGGCGAGGGCGTGGGCGCCGGGATCATGGTCGACGGCGCGCGCGTGCGGGGGCACGCCGACGCGGCCGGGGAGCTCGGCCACGTGACCGTCGTCGACGGCGGCGAGCCGTGTGCCTGCGGGCGCCGGGGATGCCTGGAGACCGTCCTGTCCGTGCCGGCGCTGCGCCGCGCGGTGGACGGGCTCGACACCGAGGCTTCCGACGCCGTCCTGGCGTCGGTGGGCAGGACCCTGGGCATCGCTCTGGCCCCTGTCGTGAGCGCGCTCAACCTGGCGGAGGTGCTCGTGAGCGGTCCGGCGGACCTGCTCGACGGGCCTCTGCGCGAGGCGGCGCTCGAGACCATCCGTGCACGCACGATGCCGGTCATCGGCAGCGGGCTCCAGGTGCGGATGGCCACGCTCGACGAAGACGTCGTCCTCGCTGGGGCCGCCGTCCTCGTCCTGTCCGGACAGCTGGGGGTCTCGTGAGCCGAGCGCGCACGGACTGACCCCCCGACGCCCGATCGGTTCGGGCCGCGGTCCCGAACCCCCAAGTCCCCTGGGACCCCAGTGCAGCAGCACCCCAGGAACGCAGAACGCAGCACCCCTGCGCACGCTGAATAACGCAGGACTCCTGCCACACGTCAGGTGGAGGCATCGCCGCCACCACCGCACGAATCATCGAGAGGAAGCACCCAGTGAAGAGGAACCGCCTCGTCGCCACCTCCGTGGCGTCGACGATCACCCTTGCGCTCGCGCTGACCGCCTGCAGCTCCGGCGGCGGCAGCGGCGACGACGCGTCCGACGACGGCACCGCGGAGGCCGCGGAGATCACGCTCTGGCTCGCCGGGCCCGACACCCCGCAGGACCTGCGCGACTACCTGGTCGACACCTTCGAGTCCGAGAACCCGGGCTCGACCCTGGTCATCGAGCAGAAGGAGTGGCCGGACCTCGTCCCGACCCTCACCACGGCCCTCCCGGACGCCGAGAACACGCCCGACGTCGTCGAGATCGGCAACACGCAGTCCTCGACGTTCACGACGGTCGGCGCCTTCCGCGACCTGACGCCGCTGTACGAGGAGCTCGGTGGCGAGAACCTGCTCCAGTCCTTCGTGGACGCGGGCAAGGTCGGCGACCAGAACTTCGCGCTCCCGTACTACTTCGGCTCGCGCTACATGTTCTACCGCAAGGACATCTGGACGGCCGCCGGCCTCGAGGTGCCCCAGACCCTCTCCGAGTTCACCGAGTCGGCCAAGGCGCTGCGCACCGACACCCAGTCGGGCTTCGCGATGGGCGGCCAGGACTGGCGCAACGGCATCTCGTGGGTCTTCGCGAACGGCGGCGAGCTCGCCGTCGAGGAGGACGGCGAGTGGGTGTCCACGCTGAGCGACCCCAGCACGATCAAGGGCCTCGAGCAGTGGCAGGAGATCTTCCAGGGCGCCTCGAACGTGCCGGCGACCGCGATGGACGTCGCGTACTGGGAGTTCCTCAACGACGGCGCGGACGGTGCCCCGGCCGAGGCCGCGACGATCATGGCACCGGGCTGGGCCCGCTGGTCCATCGGTGACCTCACGACCAACGACGACGGCGAAGAGGTCCGCGACGGCATGGTCGACGACACCACGTACGACATCTTCCCGCTCCCGGGCGTGGACGGCGGCCTGGCCCCCGTCTTCGCCGGAGGCTCGAACATCGGTGTCTCGGCGAAGTCCCAGCACCCGGAGCTCGCCGAGAACCTGCTGCGCATCATCTTCTCCGACACCTACCAGCAGATGCTCGGTGAGAACGGCCTCGGCCCGGCGAACAGCGAGTTCTTCAGCGCGCTGGGCGACGACAAGTTCGCGACGACGATGATCTCCACCGCTGCCGACTCCAAGCTGACGCCGCCGGCGCCGGGCTGGGCCGCGGTCGAGGGCGCGCTCGTCTACGAGCAGCTCTTCCAGGCCATCGCCGAGGGCGGCGACGTGACGGCGCTCGCCGCGGAGTACGACGAGAAGATCACGCCGATGCTGAACAACGGCTGACGTCACCCTCGTCGATCTGAGTCCGAGCGGCTCGCTCCCGGGCGGTCCCGACGCCACGGCGTCAGGGACCGCCCCGGGGGCGAGCCGAGCTCGGGAGGAGCTCTGAATGAACACCACCACTTCGCCGCCCGTCGAGGCGGCCGACCGGCTCGTCCGCGGTGCGGTACCGGCCCCGCGGCGTCGTCCCCGGTCCGCGGCGCCGTACGCGCTGCTCGTGCCCGCAGTGCTCGTGATCCTCCTGGGCATGGGGTACCCCGTCTACTGGCAGATCGTCACGTCGCTGCAGGAGTACGGGCTCGCCCAGCAGTTCGGGCAGCCGCCCGAGTTCGTCGGTCTGGGCAACTACGCGGAGCTGTTCACGAGCTCGGCGCTCTGGGCCGTCGTCTGGAAGTCGATCCTCTTCTGCCTCGCGAACGCCGGGATCACGGTGGTCCTCGGCATGCTCTTCGCGCTCCTCATGAAGGCGGCGTCGAAGCTCCCCCGCGCGGTCCTGCAGGTCGCGATGCTCCTCGCGTGGGCGATGCCGATGGTCGCGGCGGTCACGGTCTTCAAGTGGCTGTTCGACTACCGCGTCGGCGTCGTCAACTGGCTCCTCGTGCAGATCGGCTTCGAGGACGCCCGCGGGTTCGCGTGGCTCGCGCAGCCGCTGACCTTCTTCCTCGTCGCGACGCTCGTCATCGTGTGGATGTCCGTGCCGTTCGTGGCCCTCTCGCTGTACGCGGCCCTGACGCAGGTCTCCGACGAGGTCATGGAGGCGGCGTCGCTCGACGGGGCGAACGCCTGGCACAAGTTCTGGAACATCGTCCTGCCGACGATCCGCCCGGTGCTCGCGATCGTGCTCCTGCTGCAGATCATCTGGGACCTTCGGGTCTTCGCCCAGATCCGGCTGCTGCAGGACGGGGGCGCCCCTGTCGGGGAGACGAACCTCCTGGGCAACTTCATCTACGCGCTCGGCGTCGGCGAGGGCGACTTCGGCAGCGCTGCGGCGGTGTCGATCTTCGTCCTGCTCCTGACGATCGCGCTGAGCTGGCCCTATGTCCGCAGCCTGCTCAAGGAGGACGAGGCATGACCACCACCACCTCGACACGAGGACCTGTCCGGCACCGTCCCGGGACGACGGCTGCGACGTCGCAGCCCGCCCCCCGTCGCCTGCGTCTGGGCACCGCGGGCGCGTCGGTCGCCGCGATCGTCGTGGCGCTCGTGTGGATCTTCCCCGTGTACTGGATGATCAACACCTCGCTCCTGCCGCGCACCCAGGTCCAGTCGCGCACGCCGACGTTCTTCAGCCTCGACGCGGGCTTCTTCAACTACGTGCGCGTGCTCGACGGCGACTCGTTCCTCAACGCCCTGCGGATGAGCGTCGTCGTCACGCTCTCCACCGTCGTCTTCGTCCTGATCTTCGCGTTCCTCGGCGCGCTCGCCATCAGCCGCTTCCGGTTCCGTGGCCGCACGTCGTTCATCATCGCGATGCTCTTCATCCAGATGCTCCCGGCGGAGGGCCTGTTCATCGCGCAGTACCGGATGCTCTCGAGCGTGAACCTGCTCAACTCGGCGATCGGTGTCACGGTCCTCTACACGGCCGCGGTCATCCCGTTCACCGTGTGGATGCTGCGCGGCTTCGTCGCGGGCGTGCCGGCTGAGCTGGAGGAGGCCGGCATGGTCGACGGACTGAGCCGCACGGGCGCGTTCATCCGGATCACGTTCCCGCTCCTCGCACCGGGTCTCGTCGCCGCCGGGGTGTACGCGTTCCTGCAGGCCTGGAACGAGTTCACGATCGCGCTCGTCGCGCTGCCGTCGAACTCGGCGCAGACGCTCCCGCTGTGGCTGCGCGGGTTCCTCAACTCGAGCGCGAGCCAGGGGGTGAACTGGGGCGAGGTCATGGCCGCGTCGACGCTCATCGCCGTCCCGGTCATCGTCTTCTTCCTCATCGTCCAGGGTCGGATGACCGGTGGTCTCGTCTCGGGTGCGGTGAAGGGCTGACGTGAACGACCTGAGCACGGCCGCCTCGCTCGCGGGCGAGGCGGCCGCAGCCCCGGCCGGGCGGTCCGGCACCCTCACGTCCGCGCAGCCGGGTCCGCGACCCGGCGCGGCGTCCGGGCGGACGGTGGGCCTCGACATCGGCGGCACGAAGGTGCTCGCCACGTTCCTCGGGCCCGACGGCGTCGCGCGCGAGACCCTGCGCCTCCCCACGGTCCGCGGACCGCAGGGCGTGGTGTCCAGCGCCGCCAGCGCGGTGCGCGAGGTCGCCCGGCGCGCGGGCGTCGACGTCGCGACGCTCGAGGGCGTCGGCGTCGGCGTACCGGGCCTGGTGGACCCCGACGACGGGTCTGTCACGCACGCCGTGAACCTCGGCATCGAGGGTGGGCGCTTCCCGCTGGCGCAGGTCCTGTCCGACGCGCTCGGGGGAGTCCCTGTGGGCGTGGACAACGACCTCAACGTCGCGGCCCTGGGTGCCTCCCACCTGCGGGGTGACGACGGTGCCGACCTGGCCTTCCTCGCGCTCGGGACCGGCCTCGCGGCGGGGATCGTCCTGGGGGGCGAGCTGCGGCGCGGCGCGAGCGGCGCCGCCGGCGAGATCGGGCACATCCCGATCGACCCGCACGGGCCGGTGTGCGCGTGCGGTCAGCGGGGCTGCGTCGAGACGTACGCGTCGGGCACCGCGCTCGCCGCACGCTGGCCGTCGCGGCACGGTCGTCCGGCACCGGCGGAGCTCTTCGAGGCCGCCGCCGCGGGCGACCCGGAGGCAGTGCGGATCAAGGCGGAGTTCGCGTCCGCCGTCGCGTCCGCGGTCCGCATCCTCGAGCTCACCGTCGACGTCCGGCACGTCGTGCTCGGCGGCGGTGTCTCGGCCCTCGGGGAGCCCTTGCTGGACGCGGTGCGCGCGGCGCTCGTGGAGCAGTCGCGCACGTCCCCGTTCCTGTCCTCGTTGCGTCTGGCGGAGCGCGTGTCCCTCGCGCCCGTGGACGTCCCAGTCGCCGCCGTGGGCGCAGCCCTCGTCGGCCGGAGAAAGGTGTCCTGATGGAGGTCGTGATCGCTCCTGCGGAGCGGTTGGCGGTGCTGGCGGCGGACGCGGTGGACGCGTTGGTGCGTGCGGAGCCGGGTGCGGTGCTGGGGTTGGCGACGGGGTCGAGCCCGTTGAGGGTGTACGACGAGCTGGCGCGTCGTCATCGGGAGGAGGGGTTGTCGTTCGCGGGGGTGCGGGCGTTCATGCTGGACGAGTACGTGGGCCTGCCGGACGAGCACCCGCAGCGGTACCGCAACGTGATCGAGGCGGAGATCGCCTCGCGGGTGGACTTCGCTCCTGGTGCGGTGCAGGGTCCGGACGGGAACGCGCAGGACCTGGTGGCGGCGTGCGCGGCGTACGAGGACGCGATCGCGGGTGCAGGGGGTGTGGACCTGCAGGTCCTGGGGATCGGGACGGACGGGCACATCGCGTTCAACGAGCCGGGGTCGTCGTTGGCGTCGCGCACGCGGATCAAGACGTTGACGGCGCAGACGCGTGAGGACAACGCGCGGTTCTTCGGTGACGACGTGGACCGGGTGCCGCGGCACTGCCTGACGCAGGGGTTGGCGACGATCATGTCGGCGCGGCACCTGGTGCTGCTGGCCACGGGCAAGGGCAAGGCCGAGGCGGTGCACCAGCTCGTCGAGGGTCCGGTGAGCGCGATGTGGCCGGCGACGGTCATGCAGATGCACCCGCACGCCACGGTCCTGGTGGACGACGCCGCGGCCTCGCGCCTGCAGCTGGGCGACTACTACCGCCAGACGTACGCGTCCAAGCCCGACTGGCAGGGCCTGTAGCGACGTCACGGGTCCTGCGAGGACCCCGCAGCGGGCCGGCACCGGCCGTGGTCTCACGGCCGGTGTCATCCGCTCGACGTAGACTTCTCACCATGATCGAACCCCACGCGAGCACGCCCCCCGGGGGGCCCGAGGACCCGTTCCGGACCCCTGCGGCCGAGCCCTCGACCGGCACGTCCACCGGTGTCCTCGAGCGCGAGGAGACGCACGAGCAGACCGAGCCGGGCGACCACGAGCGCTTCGCGCACTACGTGCGCAAGGAGAAGATCATGGAGTCCGCGCTCTCCGGCAAGCCGGTGATCGCGCTGTGCGGCAAGGTGTGGGTGCCCGGCCGGGACCCGAAGAAGTTCCCCGTGTGCCCCACGTGCAAGGAGATCTACGACGGTCTGCGTGACCCGCAGGACGGCGAGGGTGACTCCGGCAAGTGAGCGGAGAGCACCGACCGACGTCCACGGAGAGCTCCGCCCCGAACCACTCCACCCGTAGCAGGCCGGGCCCGCCCGCACCCCAGAGCCCGTCGTCCGCGGCGGCGTCCCACCTGTCTCCGGCGTTCCCGCGCCGTGCCCCCTGGGGTTCGGCGTCCAAGCTGCGCGCCTGGCAGGCCGAGGCGCTCGAGCTCTACCGCGTCCGCGGCCCCCGCGACTTCCTCGCGGTCGCCACGCCCGGTGCCGGCAAGACGACGTTCGCGCTGCGGGTCGCGACGGAGCTCCTGGAGCAGGGGGTCGTGCGCCGCGTGACCGTCGTCGCCCCGACCGAGCACCTCAAGCACCAGTGGGCCGACGCCGCCGCGCGCGTCGGGATCCGCATCGACCCCAACTTCCGCAACAGCCAGGGCCGTCACGGGGCCCACTACGACGGCGTCGCCCTGACCTACGCGCAGATCGCGGCCAAGCCCGCGCTGCACGCGGCGCGCACGACGGCGGAGCGCACGCTCGTCATCCTCGACGAGGTGCACCACGGCGGCGACGCGCTGTCGTGGGGCGAGGCGGTGCGCGAGGCCTTCGAGGACGCCACGCGGCGGCTCGCCCTGACCGGCACCCCGTTCCGCTCCGACACCGCGGCGATCCCGTTCGTCGAGTACGAGCGCGGACCGGACGGCATCCGCCGCTCGCGCGCCGACTACACGTACGGTTACGGCGACGCGCTGCGCGACCACGTCGTGCGGCCGGTGATCTTCCTCACGTACTCCGGCCAGATGCGGTGGCGCACGAAGGCGGGCGACGAGGTGAGCGCGCGCCTCGGGGAGCCGTTGACGAAGGACATGACGGGCCAGGCGTGGCGCACGGCGCTCGACCCGAACGGCGAGTGGATCCCGTCCGTCCTCGCCGCGGCGGACAAGCGGCTCAGCGAGGTCCGCCGCGCGATCCCGGACGCGGGCGGCCTGGTCATCGCGACCGACCAGACCGACGCGCGGGCGTACGCCGGGCACCTCGCGCGGATCACCGGGCAGTCACCCACCGTCGTCGTCTCCGACGACGACGGCGCGAGCAGCCGCATCGAGGAGTTCTCCGACGGGGACGCGCGCTGGATGGTGGCGGTCCGCATGGTGTCCGAGGGTGTCGACGTGCCGCGCCTCGCGGTCGGCGTCTACGCGACCTCGACCGCGACCCCGCTGTTCTTCGCGCAGGCCGTCGGGCGGTTCGTGCGCGCCCGCAAGCGCGGTGAGACCGCGTCGGTGTTCCTGCCGAGCGTGCCGCACCTGCTCGAGCTGGCGAACGGCCTCGAGATCGAGCGGGACCACGCGCTCGACCGTCCGCTCACCGCGGAGGAGCAGGGCGAGGGCTTCACCCCCGAGGACGCGCTCCTCGCGGAGGCGAACCGCGAGGACAAGGCGTCGGGCGAGCTGGTCCAGGGATCGTTCGAGGCGCTCGAGGCGCAGGCGTCGTTCGACCGGGTGCTGTTCGACGGCGGCGAGTTCGGCACCGGCGCGGACGTCGGCTCCGACGAGGAGCTGGACTTCCTCGGGCTGCCGGGCCTGCTGGACGCCGACCAGGTGACGACGCTGCTGCGGCAGCGCCAGGCGGACCACCTCAGCGCGCGCTCGAAGAACGCCGTCGTGGCCGAGCGCGAGCGCTCGGAGCTCGAGCACCGCCGCGCCGCCGAGCTGCGCAAGGAGCTCCAGCAGCTCGTGTCCGCCTGGTCGCGGCGCAGCGGGCAGCCGCACGGGTCGGTGCATAACGAGCTGCGCCGCCGGTGCGGAGGACCGGAGGTCCCGCTGGCGACCGTCGAGCAGCTCGACGCCCGCGTCGCGACCGTCCGCGCCTGGTTCGTCGGCAAGCGCTGATCCGTGCCGTCCCCGGCGTCCCGCACCTGCGGCGCCGGGCGACGGTCACGCCCCGCGCCGCACGACGGTCACTCCAGCCGTTGCACGACGGTCGGGAGGGCGGCGTCGCCGGCGGACAGCCGGCGCGCGCCGCGCGGCAGCTCCGCACGTGAATCCCGGTGCCGGTGCGCGGCGTTCTGCACGCCGTACGAGCCGACCCAGCGCGAGTCGACCGCGCCGTCCACGACGAGGGGGACCTGCAGCGCGCGGAGGTCGCCGTCCGGCTCCCAGAGCCGCAGCGCGTCGTCGTCCCCGACGAGCACGACCTCTTCGACGGCGCGTCCGTCGTCGCCGTAGCGGCGCGCCGCGAGCTTGCGCCCGCCCGTGCTCGTCTTGGCCGTCGAGGCCTTGGCGACGGGCTGCAGCACGCCCGACGAGTCCGCGCGCGCGACGAGCTTGTAGACCATGCCGCACGTCGGGGCACCGGAGCCGGTGACGAGCGAGGTCCCGACGCCGTAGGAGTCCACCGGCGCGGCGGCGAGCGACGCGATGGCGTACTCGTCGAGGTCCGAGGTGACGGTGATCCTCGTGTCGTGCGCGCCCAGCGAGTCGAGCTGCCGGCGCACCTCGACGGCGAGCACTCCCAGGTCGCCCGAGTCGAGCCGCACGGCCCCGAGCCGTCCGCCCGCGGCGCGCACGGCGTTCTGCACGCCCTTGCGCACGTCGTACGTGTCGACGAGCAGGGTGGTGCCGGGGCCGAGGGAGGCGACCTGCGACGCGAAGGCCGACTCCTCGTCGTCGTGCAGGAGCGTGAACGCGTGCGCGGCCGTGCCGATCGTCTCCAGGCCGTAACGGCGTCCGGCCTCGAGGTTCGACGTCCCGGCGAAGCCCGCGACGACGGCCGCGCGCGCGGCGGCCACGGCGGCCTGCTCGTGCGCGCGTCGCGCGCCCATCTCGAGGCAGGGCCGGTCGACGGCGGCACTCGTCATGCGCGAGGCGGCGGACGCGATCGCGGAGTCGTAGTTGAGGATCGACAGCACGAGCGTCTCGAGCAGCACCGCCTCGGCGAACGTGCCCTCGACGGTCAGCACGGGGGAGTGCGGGAAGAACACCTCCCCCTCCGCGTAGCCGGTGATCGACCCGGTGAACCGGTAGCCCGCGAGGAAGTCGAGCGTGCGGTCGTCGACCACGGAGTGGGCGTGCAGCCAGTCGAGCTCGCGCGGGGAGAACCGGAACGTCGACAGCGCCTCGAGCACACGACCCGTCCCCGCGAGCACGCCGTACCGGCGGCCCGCGGGCAGGCGGCGGGTGAACACCTCGAACAGGCAGTGGCGGTGCGCCGTGCCGTCGGCGAGAGCCGCCTGCAGCATCGTCAGCTCGTACCGGTCGGTGAGGAGCGCGGTCGACGCCGTCGGCAGGTACGGCGGGGGTGCGGTGGCGTGGTCGGTCGCGGGAAGGGCGACGCTGCCCGGATCGGCGAGGCTCATGCGTCAACGGTAGGGCAGCGACCGGGGTGACGTGCGGCGACAGGCCCGCGAATACAGTGGGGGCGTGAGTCCCCAGCCGATCTTCACCCGCAGCGTCACCGTGCGGGCGTCCGTGACCGTGCCCGAGGAGGCGACGCGCACCGAAGCGGTGGTCGTCCCCGACCGTCCCTGGGTGACGCTCGTGTGGAACGACCCCGTGAACCTCATGAGCTACGTCGCGTACGTGTTCGAGTCGTACTTCGGGTACTCGTCGGCGCGTGCTCACGAGCTGATGATGCAGGTGCACCACGAGGGTCGGGCCGTCGTGTCGACGGGCGACCGCGAGCGCATGGAGGTGGACGTGCAGGCGATGCACTCGTTCGGGCTCTGGGCGACGATGCAGCGGGACGGCGAGCAGTGAGGCCGTTCCGGGCGGAGGCCCGCGGGTACGTCGCCGAGCTGGAGCCGTCGGAGCGGATCGTGCTCGCGCAGCTCGCGGGGGATGTCGCGCAGATGCTGCAGGAGGGAGCGCCGGCCCCGTCTCCCGGGGGGTCCGGGGCGCACGGCGAGCGGCCCGACGACGCGTGGTCGCCCCCGGGCTGGACCGGCGCCGTGCCGGCCGTGGCGGAGGACGACGGCCCGGTCACGGCGCCGCTGGACCCGGCCGTGCGCCGTCTGCTCCCGGACGCGTCCGACGACGTCGAGGTCGCCTCGGAGTTCCGGCGTCTCACGCAGGAGGACCTCGCGTCGGGCAAGGTCGCCCGGCTCGTGCTGCTGGGCCGGATGCTCGTGGACTCCGAGCCGGCGGCGGCGGCGCCGTTCGTCGTGGGCCGCGAGGAGGCCGAGGAGGTCGCGGGCGCGCTGACGGACGTGCGGCTCGTGCTCGCGGAGCGGCTCGACCTCCGCAGCGACGAACAGGTCGAGGGCCTGTACGACGAGCTCGACGCGGAGGCGGAGGACGGCCCGGTGGACGCCGACGAGGGGGGTGCGGCGCGGCGGTTCCTCGTGAGCGTGTTCCTCCTCACGGGGCTGCTCCAGGAGTCGCTCGTCCACGGGATGCTCGCCGACCTGCGCGCGGGCCGGGGCGGGCCGCGCGCCGGCCGCGGGTCCTGATCGCGGGAGCGCGCTGTGGGCGCTGCCACATGCCCGGGTGCGCGGTTCGGTGCGCCGCCGTCAGGGCCGCGCCGCTAGGCTCGGCCGGGTGAACGACGCTCCCATCGGGATCTTCGACTCGGGCGTGGGCGGCCTGACGGTGGCCCGCTCGATCCTCGACCAGCTGCCGAACGAGTCCCTGCTCTACCTCGGGGACACGGCCAACAGCCCGTACGGGCCGAAGCCGCTCGCGGCCGTCCGTGCGATGGCGCTCGCGGTCATGGACCAGCTGGTCGACGACGGCGTGAAGATGCTCGTCATCGCGTGCAACTCCGCGACGGCGGTCGCGCTGCCGGACGCGCGGGAGCGGTACACGGTGCGGCGCGGCATCCCGGTGGTCGAGGTCATCCTGCCGGCCGCGCGCCGCGCGGTGCTCGCGACGCGCTCGGGACGCATCGGCGTCATCGGGACCAAAGCGACGGTCGACTCGCGCGCGTACGAGGACGCGTTCGCGGTCGCGCCCGGCGTGGAGGTGACGTCGCAGGCGTGCCCCGCCTTCGTCCCGCTCATCGAGCAGGGCATCACGTCCGGTCCCGAGGTGATGCGCGTCGCGCACGAGTACCTCGACCCGGTCAAGGCCGCGGGCGTCGACACCCTCGTGCTCGGCTGCACGCACTATCCGCTGCTCACCGGCGCGATCTCCTACGTCATGGGCGAGGAGGTCACGCTCGTGTCGAGCGCGGAGGAGACGGCCAAGGACGTCTACCGCACGCTCGTCGCGCACGACCTCGAGCGGTCGCGCGACGCGGGCGCGCCCCGGCACCGCTTCCTCGCGACGGGCAGCGCGGAGCCGTTCGAGCACCTCGCACGGCGGTTCCTCGGTCCCGAGGTGCTCAGCGTGGAGGCGGCCTGATGCGCCTCGTCACGGTCGGCTGCTCGGGGTCGTTCGCCGGGCCGCGGTCGCCCGCGTCGTCGTACCTGGTGCAGGTCCCCGCCGCCGAGGCCGCGGCCGCCGGGTTCGAGGCGCGCGACTGGAACGTCGTGCTCGACCTCGGGAACGGCGCGCTCGGGCCGCTCCAGCGCTTCGTCGACCCGCTCGACCTCGACGCGGTCGGGCTGTCGCACCTGCACCCCGACCACTTCGTCGACGTGTGCGGCCTGTACGTGTACCTGCGCTACCACCCGGAGCGCGGCTCGGTGCGCACCGGGGTCCCGAGCCGGCTGCCTGTGCTCGGCCCGACCGACACGGCCGCGCGCGTCGAGGCGACCTACGGCGCGGGGCCGAGCGACGGCCTCACCGAGGAGCTCGACGTACGGCCCTGGCAGCCGGGCGTGCCGGTGCAGGTCGGGCCGCTCACGCTCGAGCCCTACCGCGTGCTGCACCCCGTCGAGGCGTACGGCGTGCGCGTCACCGGACCGTCCACGCTGCGCCCGGGGGAACGCGCCGTGCTCGCCTACACCGGTGACACCGACGCGTGCGACGGCGTGGTCGAGCTCGCGCGCGACGCCGACCTGCTGCTCTCGGAGGCGGCGTTCCACGAGGGGCGCGACGACGGCGTCGAGCGTGGCATCCATCTGACCGGGCGGCGTGCGGGGGAGGTCGCGACCGCGGCCGGTGCCCGGCGCCTCGTCCTCACGCACCTGCCGGCCTGGAACGACCCGCAGCGTTCGCGCGGGGAGGCGCGCGAGGTCTACGACGGCCCGCTCGACGTCGCGACCACGGGCGCGGTCTTCTCCGTCTGACCGTGAGTGCATGAAATAGTCGCGCTTCACGCCGCCGTGCGCGACTATTTCACGCACTCAGCGGGTCGGGGCGCTCGGTAGGGTGGCGGCATGACCACCCCTGACTCCTCCGCGGTCGTGCGCGCCGACGGCCGCACGCCCGACCAGCTCCGCCCCGTGACGATCACCCGCAACTGGCTCGACCAGGCCGAGGGCAGCGTCCTCGTCGAGTTCGGCCGCACCCGCGTCCTGTGCGCGGCGTCGTTCACGGAGGGCGTGCCGCGTTGGCGCAAGGGGTCGGGCGAAGGCTGGGTCACCGCGGAGTACGCGATGCTGCCGCGTGCGACGAACGAGCGCAGCCAGCGCGAGTCGGTCAAGGGCAAGATCGGCGGGCGCACGCACGAGATCTCCCGTCTCATCGGCCGCTCGCTGCGCGCGATCATCGACGTCTCCGCGCTCGGCGAGAACACGATCGTCCTCGACTGCGACGTCCTGCAGGCCGACGGCGGCACCCGCACCGCGGCCATCACGGGCGCCTACGTCGCACTGGCGGACGCCGTCGCGTGGGGCCAGCGGCACGGGCACGTCAAGGGCGGCAAGCCGGTCCTCACGGACTCGGTCGCCGCGGTGAGCGTCGGGATCATCGACGGCACCCCCATGCTCGACCTGCCCTACGTCGAGGACGTGCGTGCCGAGACGGACATGAACGTCGTCGTGACCGGGTCGGGCACCTTCGTCGAGGTCCAGGGCACCGCGGAGCACGCGCCGTTCGACCGCGCCGAGCTCGACGCGCTGCTCGACCTCGCCGTGGCCGGCACCGCCGACCTCACGGCGATCCAGCGCGCGGCGCTCGCGCAGGACGCGCGGTGAGCGACGCCGCGCAGGGACCCCGGTCCGACGAGCGCGTCGTCGTCCCCGACGGCGCGCGCCTCGTCCTCGCGACGCACAACCGGGGCAAGATCGCCGAGCTGCGCGCCATCCTCGCCGCCGAGCTCGACGCCCACCCCGGGCTCGCGCTCGCGCCCGAGGCGATCGTCGGCGCGGGCGACGTCGGCGCACCGGAGCCCGTCGAGGACGGCGTGACGTTCGCCGAGAACGCGCTCATCAAGGCACGCGCGCTCGTCGCGGCGACCGGGCTGCCGGCCGTCGCGGACGACTCGGGCCTCGCCGTCGACGTGCTCGGTGGGGCGCCGGGCATCTTCTCCGCGCGCTGGGCCGGGCACCACGGCGACGACGTCGCGAACCTCGAGCTCCTGCTGGGACAGCTCGGCGACGTCCCGGCCGAGCACCGCGGCGCCGGGTTCGTCTGCGCCGCCGCGCTCGTCACGCCGGACGGCGTCGAGGTCGTGCGCACCGGCGAGATGCGGGGGACGCTGCTCACCGCCCCGCGCGGCGAGAACGGCTTCGGCTACGACCCGATCCTCCTGCCCGACGAGCAGCCCGGGACCGCCGCGGCCCCCCGCTCGGCCGCGGAGCTGAGCCCCGCCGAGAAGAACGCGATCAGCCACCGCGGCAAGGCGTTCCGCGCGCTGGCACCGGACGTCGTCGCGGCCCTCACCGCGACGTAGTCCGCTCGAACCCCGGTCCCGCGGGGTCGAACCGTGGTTCCGGTGCCCGACGGCGTGTGGTCACCCCTCCCGGCGTCCGGTCCTACCGCGGCCGGCGCAGGCGGAGCGCGAGGGCCGCGACGAGGCGCCAGCCGACGAGGGTGGCGGCGAGGAACAGGGCCGAGACGACGAGGAACGGGACGGCGAGGCCTGCGCCGGTGGCGGCACGCAGGACCATGCCGACGACCCACGTGAGCACCCACGCTCCGACGCCGACCGGCCACGTGAAGGGACGACGCCAGGCGCGCAGCACGACCCACGCGACGGCGAGCCCGACGAGGAAGGGCCACGCGATGGTGGCGACGGCGGTGAGCGGGCTGTCCACCGAGTGCGTCGCGCGCCCGCCTGCGGCGAACACGAGGACGCTCACGACGTCCAGCACGACGGCGAGCGCCACCGCACCGGCGGCCGGTCGAGGGCGGGAGCCGGCCGGTGCGTCGGTGGGAGTGGCGCTGGTCGGCCCGTCGGGCGTGCTGGTCATGGCAACGACCGTACCGGGCCGGCGGCGGCGGTCCGGCATGCCGCGAAGGGCGTGGGACGGCCGTCCCCGGCACGGCCCGATGCCGCGCTGGGTGCGCCGCCGCCTAGGGTGGTCCCGTGCACCTCGCCGCCGACGACCTCGCCTTCGCCTATCCCGGACGTCCTGTCCTCGACGGCGTGAGCGTGCGTGTCGCGACGGGGACGCGCCTCGGCGTGGTGGGGGAGAACGGGACCGGCAAGTCGACGCTCCTGCACGTCCTGGCGGGCCGCCTGGTCCCGAGCCGGGGCGAGGTGCGGCGCGCGGGCTCCCTGGCGCTCGTCGAGCAGGAGCTCGTCGTCGAGCCCGGGCAGACGGTGGGCAGCCTCGTCGACGCGACGCTGAGCGGGCTGCGTGCCGTCGCGGCGGAGCTCGAGGCGGCGGCCGCGGACTTCGACCACGAGTCGGGCGACCTCGCGGAGCTGACGGAGGTCCTCGCGCGCGCCGAGCACCTCGCGGTGTGGGACGCGGACCGTCGCGTCGACGTCGCGCTGTCCCGTCTCGGCGCCTGCCGGGACCGCGAGCGCGAGCTCGCGACGCTGTCCGTCGGCGAGCGCTATCGCGTGCGCCTCGCCTGCCGGCTCGCGGAGCGCTCCGACCTGCTGCTGCTCGACGAGCCGACGAACCACCTCGACACGGACGGCATCGACTTCCTCACGGGCGAGCTCGTGGCCTGGCGCGGTGGTGTGGTCATGGTCACGCACGACCGCCAGCTGCTCGACGACGTCGCGACGGAGATCCTGGACCTCGACCCGTCGATGGACGGCAGGCCCGTGCTGTACGGGCAGCCGGGCTACCTGTCCTACCGGTTCGCCAAGAACCAGGCGCTGCACCGCTGGCGTCAGCGCTTCCGTGCCGAGCAGAAGCGCGCCGAGAAGCTCGCGGCGGTGCTCGACGCGTCCTACGAGGGGCTCTCGGACGAGTGGCGTCCGGCCAAGGGCAGCCAGAAGCACCGCCGTGCGACGCGCGCCCGCATCCACGTCAAGGCCGCCGACCGCCGTCTGCAGCAGCTCGAGGCGGAGGCGGTCGAGGTGCCGGTCCCGCCGCTCCAGCTCGTCTTCCCCGAGCTGCCCGCCATGTCGCCGGGCTGGGACCCGGGCGGCCCGGTCGTCGAGCTGCGCAGCCCGCGCGTGGGGCGCACCGTCGTCGTCCCCGGGCCCGGCGAGGCGCCGCGGGAGGCGCCCGACGACGCCCCGCGCCTCGACCTGCCGGGCACCCGGGTGGCGATCCCGGCGTCGGGCCGGCTCCTGGTCACCGGGCCGAACGGGAGCGGCAAGTCGACGTTCCTGGCGGCGCTCGCGGGCCGGATCGCGCTGGAGCGGGGCTCGCGGTCCGCGGTCGACGGCGTCCGGCTGGGTGTCGTCGGGCAGGAGGGCCCGACGCTGCCGCCGGGCGCGGAGGACCGCACGGGTTTCGACGAGTACGCGCGCGAGGCGCTCGAGCTGCTCGACGCGGGCCGCCTCGACCCGGACCACCTGGTGCCGGTGGCCTTCCTCGGTCTGCTCACCGAGGAGGATCTCGAGCGGCCGCTGCGCGAGCTGTCCGCGGGGCAGCGCCGACGGTTCGACCTGGCGCGCGCGCTGCTCGCGGCGCCGCACGTGCTGCTCCTCGACGAGCCGACGAACCACCTGTCGATCGACCTCGTCGACGAGCTCACGCAGGCGTTGCGGGTGACGCCCGCGGCGGTCGTCGTCGCGACTCACGACCGCCGCATGCGCGAGGACCTCGAGGACTGGCCCCGGCTCGAGCTCTCCGGCTGACCACGACACCGATCCTCGTCGGGCCGGGCGCGCGCAGGGTCTCAGGGCGTGGTCGCCGTGCTCGGTGCGGGGACGAGGACCTCGGCGAGCGAGCGGCCCCAGGAGCGCGCGCGGTCGAGCTCGCCGACGTCGAGCGGCCCTTCGACGTCCCCGACGTAGAACGACGCGGGGGGAGCCACGAGCCGGAAGCCCGCACGCCGCAGTGCCTTGGCCGCTCCACGCGCCGCGGAGCCCGGCAGCGGCTTGACCCGGGTCACGCGCGTGTCGAAGGTCGCGGCGAGCCGCGCCTCGTCCTCGTGCGGGACCGACCCGACCCATTCGCGCAGACCCGTCGTGCGGTCGGAGACGGCGCCCGTCGCGCGCTGCACGGCCTCGGTGCGCGTCGACGGGCGCGTCATCCCGAAGGCGTGGGTCGGGCCGCCGGCGACGAGGAGCCCGACGTGCCGCAGGGCCGCGGGGCTCGCCGCCGGGTCCGTCACGTCGAGGACCGTCACGCGGACCGTCTCGCCCAGCCCTTCGGCGACCGCGAACGCGACCCGCTCGCTGTTCCCGTACATCGACTCGTAGACCACTGCGGCATCCACGGTGCACTCCTTCGTCGCACGCCCGTCCGGTCCGGACGGGTCCCCTCCCTCTACCCTCCGAGCCGGGGCGGGCACCGCCCAGGGTCGAGCGGTCCCCGCGCAGGGGCCGTTGGTCCCGTGCGTGGGGGCGCGGCCGTGAGCCCCGGCGCCGCACGGGCGGGGTGCGCGACGGCCGCGCCGCTCAGGGCAGGCGGCCGACGAACGCCATCGCCTGACGCAGCAGCACGCCCTGGCCGCCGCGCATCTCGATCTGGACCTCGTCGCTGCACGCCTGCTCGGGCGTGAGCCAGGCGAGCTCGAGCGCGTTCTGCTGCGGGCGGCAGTCCCCGGTGACCGGCACGACGTACGCGAGCGACACCGCGTGCTGGCGTGGGTCGTGGTAGGACGTGATGCCCGGCGTCGGGAAGTACTCCGCGACGGTGAAGGGTTGCGGCGACGCCGGGACCTGGGGCAGCGCGACGGGCCCGAGGTCCTTCTCGATGTGGCGCAGGAGCGCGTCGCGGATGCGCTCGTGGTACATGACCCGGCCCGAGACCAGGGCCCGCGTCATCATGCCCTCGGGCGTCACGCGCAGCAGGAGCCCGACGGCGACGACGTCGCCCGAGTCGTCGACGCGCACGGGCACCGCGTCGACGTAGACGAGCGGCAGCTGCGAGCGCACCACCGCGATCTCCTCCGGGCTGAGCCACCCGGCGGGGTGCGGGTTCTCGTGCGAGAAGTCTTCGGGCGGGAAGTCGGCGGTGTCGGTCACGCGACTGTTCTACCCCCTGGCGTGGGCGGGAGCGAGTTCACGCGGCCGGTGTCGTCGCGCCGGTCGGTGTGGCGGTGGGCACGTCGGCCGGCTCGGAGACGCGCGCGACGACCTCCACGAGGGCCCGTTCGGCGAGCGGGCCGGGCAGGACCTCCAGGAGCGCCATGAGCGGGGCGAGCCGGTCGGGCAGGACGGCGCCGCCCGCGGGTCCCGCGCCGCCGTCGGCGGCGAGCATCGCGAGCAGGGCAGTCCAGAGCACGTCGGACGTGGGCCCGCCCGGTCCTGCGGTCCCGACCGCGCCCTCGAGCGCGCCGAGGGCTTCCGACACGTCCGGACGCGGGGCGCCGCGGACGGCGTCGGCACCCTGCACGAGCGCCGGGACCAGTTCCTCGAGCCCCGCCTCCGTCACGGGCGTGACGGTGAGGTGGGTCGTGTGCGGCAGGCGCGTCCCGTCGTCCTGCACGAGTCCGGGCTGCGGCTGCAGCACCCACCCGAGGGTGCGTACGGCGTCGGCCCACAGGTGCGGGTCGACGCGCACGCCGGGCGACGCCGTCTCGTCCGTCGCGACCGCGATCAGGGGGCCGGTGGGGCGTCCGACGACGCGCAGCCCGTCGATCGCCCCGACCGCCTCGTGGAGCGCGCGGGTCGCGCGCACGCAGCGCGCGGTGAGCGCCGTGTACCCCGCGCTGCCGAGCGCTCGGCTCACCGCCCACGCGGCGGCGAGCGGCGCGGCCGAGCGCGACCCGGACAGGGTCGCGTTGACGACGGGGTAGCCCGGCCAGCCGGTCGTCGCGAAGAACTGGCGCCGCTGGCGGTCCCGGCCGCGCACGAGGAGGACCGACGCGCCCTTGGGCGCGTACCCGTACTTGTGCACGTCGGCGGAGATGCTCGTCACGCCGGGCACGGAGAAGTCGATCGCGGGCACCCGGTCGCCGCCGGCGGCCTCCCAGAACGGCAGCACCCAGCCGCCCACGCACGCGTCCACGTGCACCGGCACACCGCGCTCGCGCGCGGCGGCCGCGACCTCGGCGACAGGGTCCACGACACCGTGCGGGTAGGACGGCGCGGACACCACGACGAGCGCGACGTCGGACGCGTCCGCGACGCCGGTCCCGTCGCCGGTCGCGCCCTTGCGGGCGGTCCCCGGACCGGTGATCTCGGCGACGAGCCGTCCGACGTCGGGCACCCCGGTCGCGGGGTCGACCGGCACGAGCGTCAGGTCCACGTCGAGGTACTGCGCGGCCTTGCGGAACGCCGCGTGCACGCTCACCGGGGCGACCACGCGCGGACGGACGCCGGGGTGCGCGGCGAGGAAGGCGTCGCGCGCGGTCTTCACCGCGAGCAGGCAGCTCTCGGTCCCTCCCGAGGTGACGGAGCCCACGACCGCGTCCGGGCCCTCGGCCGGGCCGCGCAGCATGTCCCGCGCGAACGCGACGAGCTCGCGCTCCATGACGGCGACGGACGTGAACGTCGTCGGGTCCAGGCCGTTGACCGGCTGCACGGCCCGTGCGGCCGCGGCGGCGAGCTCGTCGAGCTCGGCCAGGCCCGGGTCGTAGACGTACGAGAGCACGCGGCCGCCGTGCGTCGGCGCGTCGGCGGCGCGCAGCTCGGCGAGACGGTCGAGGATCCCTTCGGTGCGCAACGGGATCCCGTCGGGTCCCGGCTCCGAGACGGTCGCAGGATCGGTCGTGCGGGGCGGGTTGGTCACGCGGCAGCTCCGGTGCTGGTGTCGTCGACGTCCCCCCTGCGCAGACCGTACCTCACGAGCGGGACCAGGCTCAGCAGCACGAGGGCCGCCGGGACGACCGAGAAGGAGAGCGCGATCCCGTCGACGGCGCTCGCGGGCTGGGCGGCCGTCTCCCCGGCGCGTGTCGACACGTAGCCCGCGACCCCCAGGACGATCGAGAGCACGGCCGCGCCGAGGGCCATCCCGGTGGTCTCACCCGCGGTCCACACCCCGCTGAACGCCCCGCCCCGGCCCTCGCCGTGGGTGCGAGCGTCGTGCGCGATGACGTCGGGGAGCATCGCGAGCGGCAGCGCCTGCATGCCGGCGTACGCGATGCCGGCGAGCGCCGTGGGCACGTAGACCCAGGCGCCCGGCGCCCACAGGAGCGGGATCATCCCGAGCGCGGCGACGGCGAAGAGCACCGTCGCGACGACGAACCCGCGCTCCTTGCCGTCCCGGTGCGCGAGGCGCGTCCACACCGGCATGCAGAGCAGGGCGGGGGCGATGAGGGCTGCGAAGAGGTAGCTCACCGCGGCCTCGTCGTGCAGGACGTAGCGCGCGACGTACGCCGCGCCCGCGAGCATGAGGCCCGTCGCGACGGCCTGGAGGACGAACGCCGCCAGCAGCGCGCGGAACGGACGAGACCGGCGCAGGGCGCCCACCGCCTCGCCCACGGCGACGCGCCACGCGCGCGCGGCCGACCCCGCCGGTCCCGACCCGCGAGCGCCCGGCACCCGACCGGGGGACGACGCGCCGGCCGCGGTCGGCGCGGTGTCCGAGCGGGGCGCCACGCGGGACGCGACGAGCATGCCGGCGCCGATGAGGACGCCGGAGACGACACCCATGAGGAGGTAGCCCGACGTCGAGTCGCCGCCGCCGCGCAGCGCCGGCCCGCCCGCGCCGAACAGCAGGATCGCGAACGCCAGCGCGGCCACGCGCCACGCGAGCAGTCGCGTGCGCCCGTCGTAGGTGGCGTCGAGCTCGGCGGGGAGCGCGATGTAGGGCACCTGGAAGAGCGAGAAGGCGGTCGCGGCCAGCAGGAAGGCGACGAGCACCCAGATCGCGGCGGCCGCCGGCCCCGCCCCGGCGGGTGCCGCGAACGTCAGCGCGAAGAACAGGGGGATCGTCAGCGCGCCGATCGTCATGAAACGGCGCCGGGACCCCGTGCGCGCGAGGTCGCGGTCGGATCCGTAGCCGATGAAGGGGTCGACGAGCACGTCCCACACCTTGGCCCCCGTGACGATGAGCCCCGCGACGGCGGCGGGCACCGCGAGCGCATCGGTCAGGTACACGAGGAGCACGAGGCCGGGCAGCGTGCCGAAGCCCCCGGTCCCCACCGAACCGGCGGCGTAGCGGGCGATCGTGGCGCGCGAGAGGCGGGTGGTGGTGTCGTCCGTCACAGGGGTCAGCGTAGGGGGAGGCGGTCGCGGGGCCCCGCCCGGCACCCGGCGCGGGCGGGTGGAATCGCGGGGACCATGGGGAATAAGGGGGCAGGCGCGGTTGCTGCACCTGTCAGAAACCACCGTCCCAGGAGGAACACCCATGGCCACGCAGGCACTCACCGAGTCCACGTTCGAGCAGACGATCAAGGACAACGACATCGTCCTCGTCGACTTCTGGGCCGACTGGTGCGGTCCGTGCAAGATGTTCGCGCCCGTGTTCGAGGCGTCGTCGGACGAGAACCCCGACGTCGTGCACGCCAAGATCGACACCGAGGCGGAGCGCGGCCTCGCCGCCGCCGCGAACATCACGTCGATCCCGACGCTCATGGCCTTCCGCGAGGGCATCCTCGTCTTCTCCCAGCCCGGCGCGCTGCCCGCGCCCGCCCTCAAGCAGGTCGTGGACGCCGTGAAGGGTCTCGACATGGACGACGTGCGCACGCAGATCGCGGCGGCGGCCCAGGACGGGTCGTCCGCGCAGGACGCCTGACCCCGATCGGACGCACGACGGCCCGGCACCCGTGAGGGTGCCGGGCCGTCGTGCGTCCGGGCGTCACCTCCCGGCGCGGGGCGCGTCAGGCGAACGGGACGGTGAGGGTGGCGTCCGGCCCGGTGGTGAGGGTCGGCCTCGCCGTGCCGAGCACGCTCCAGACCTCGATCCGGATCGTGCCCCCGTCGAGGTCGCCGAGGGCGCCCGTCGTGGTGACGGGTCGGCCGGTCGAGGAGTAGGTCTCCGGTCCGGGCACCGGGTCCGTCGCGAAGTACGCGTAGGTCTCCGTGCGGTCCCACGACCCGTCGCCCGTGAGGTCGTAGCTCACCCGGGCCTGGACCGCGAGGCCCACGTTCGTCCCCGCGTCGACGGGCAGGTCGAAGGTCGTCGTGCCGGGCGTGCGCGACGCCGTCACGTCCGTGAGCTCGAACGTCACCGGGTCGTGCGGGGTGCCGTCGCGCGTCGTGCCGCCCGCCGACGCGAGGACGACGTCGGCGGCGGCGCCGCCGTCCGGCCCGAGCGTGCCGCCCTCGCCGAGTCGGAGCGTGCCGACGAACCCGCCCGGCGGGTCGGTCGGGTCGGTCGGGTCGGTGGGGTCGCTGGGGTCGGTCGGGTCGGTCGGGTCGGTCGGGTCGGTCGGGCCGCCCGTGGCACTGCCACCGCTCCACGTGTGCGCGCCCGTCGTCGCGACCGTGCCCGCGGCGACGGCGAGCGTGGTGCCGTCGGAGAACGTCACCGTGACGTCCTCCGCGGTGACGTTCGACGCCACGTAGGTCCGTGCGCCCTCGCGGGAGAACGCCACGGCGAGCGGGTGGTCCGCCGTGACGGTCGTGTCGACGGTGCCGAGCGCCGCGAGGTTCGCTGCCCAGTGGAAGGTGTGGGCACGCGACTCGCCCTCCTCGGGCGTCGGGTACCCGGCACGCACGTCCGCGAGCGCCGCGGCGCCGTCCCCGAGCGCGCGGAAGCTCCACAGCACGTCCTGCCACACGGTCGGCGGACCGCCGTTCACGGTCTCGAGGTGGCCGTACAGCGCACGCACGCGCTCCGGGTGGTAGCCCAGGTAGAGGTGCGACCCGGTGACCGGCAGGGTGTTGATGCCCTGGATCATCTCGGCCTCCGCGCTGAACCACGTCGCGTACGCGGCGCCGTCGCCCCACACCATGCCGACCGTCTCGTGCTGGAACGCGTCGGGGAACGTCGTGCCGTCCACGTCGAACCAGTACCGCTGGATCGCCGCGGACTGCGTCGTGTAGAGGTAGATCCCGGCGTCGCGGGCCGCGGTGTCGCCGGTGGCCTCGCCCCACTGGATCAGGGCGCCGGCGAAGTTCATGCCCTCCGACGACGACTCCTGGTTGTTGCCGGCCGCGAACGACCCGTGCCCGGACGCCCAGTCGTGGCCCGCGTAGACGTCGAAGTCACGCAGGTACGGGAAGCGGGTCTCGGTGCGGTCGTAGGAGTTCGCGTCCCGGACGAGCAGATCGACCATCCCGCCGTAGTCCTGTGCCCACTGCGGGTCGAACCGCGCGAGGGTCGCGGCGGCCGCGACGTAGTAGCCGTAGTGGAAGTGGTGGTCGTTGAGCTCGGTGTCCGACCCGTAGGACCCGGGGTAGCCGATGAGCGTCCCCCAGCGCGCGTCGTAGCCGAACACGCGCTCGGTCTTGCCGGTGCTCGCGGTGAACCAGTCCGTGAGGAGGGTGCGGACCTCGGCAAGGGCGGCGTCGCGCTGGTCGGTGCGGCCGAGCTGGTCGGCGATCTCGACGATGCGGGTCGCGCGGCCGAGCGCCTTGCCGGTCCAGTAGGTGTCGTCGCCGCGCTGGTCGAGCGGGTCGGCGGCGACCTGGTCGAGGTAGGCCTCCAGCGTGGCCCGGTCCGGGCCGGCGCCCGTCGCGACGGCGGGGACCTCGGTCAGCACGCCGTGGAACGTGTCGACGGTCGTGAACGCGTCGATCCCCGGGAGGACCGTGAGGTCGCCGCGGGGGGAGGTGTAGGTCTGCTCCAGCGGAGCCGGGCCGCCGGCCAGGTAGGTGGCCTGGTGCGGGTACAGGGCTGCCACGGTCCCCGTGCCGCCGCTCGTCCCCGGCCACGGCGTGGTCTCGAAGCCGTAGGTGGTCGTCACCCGGGACGTCTCCTCGTCGTAGGCGTACTCGGCGGTGGTCCCCGTGACGGGGGAGTAGGCCACGCCCGCGAAGACGTCGGCGAGGTCGGCACGCGAGGAGGGGTCGGCGTCGGGCAGGACGGCGACCGAGAAGAACCCGTCGCCGCCCAGCGGCGCGGTGAACGTCGTGCCCGAGCGCGTCCACGACGTCCCGGGAGGGGCGAACGCGACGTAGTCGTGGCCGTTCACCGTCAGGCCCAGCCGGGCGCCGTCGGAGAGCCAGACGTCCGGCGCGGCGCTCGCGGTGAGGACGGCGTCGCCGCCTGTCGCCTCGAACCAGGCGAACGGCAGGCCGTGGCCGATGGTCGCGCGCAGGGCGCGGGCGCCGTCGTCCCAGATCGGCGTCACGGTCCAGTCCGTCCAGTCGTCGACCGCGACGTGCCCGGCGGCGAGGCCGGTCACCCCCGCGACGAGGTCCTCGACGTACGGGTAGTGGTACTCCGAGACGCCTGCTCCGGTGCCCGAGATCGCGGGCGTCGTCGTGTAGGAGATGCCGAGCCCCGCGGGCCCCGGCTGGTACGACGCGGGGTGCGCGTGCAGCGGCGCGCTCCAGGCGCAGTCGAGCTTCTTGTACGCGAGCGAGGTCCACCAGTCGTTCGTCGGCAGCGGGGTGCTCGGGGCGTCGTCGGTGACGTACGCGCGCGGGTCGGCCTGGACGGCGGGGCACGCCTCGGGGGTCGGGCCGACCGGGTCGGTCGTGTAGCTGCCGGACCCGACCGGGACGGTGTCGGCCGCCGCGGCGACGGACTGCGCGACGAGCGTCCCCGCGGCGAGCGCGAGGGCGAGCGCGGCGGCGGCGGTGCGTCGCACGGTCCGACGGCGTGGGGCCGGGCCGGACGGGGAGGCGGAGCCCGGCGTCGCGGGCGCCGGGCCGTGGTGCAGGCGGTGCGGATGGTGCGGACGGTCGGGACGTGCGGGGTCGTCGGACACGACGGCTCACCTCGTGGGGTCACGCGCGGCACCTCGTCGTCCCGCGCTCGGCCGGGCCGGCTGCGGCGCCGGCCCCAGGAGCGGACCCTTGCTGGAAGCGCTCCCACGGACACGATAGAGCGTTCTCTCGCCGACGCAAGAGGGAGCGGGGGAAGAGAAGAACGGTGCGCGAGGCGGGACTCGAACCCGCACGTCCGAGGACACCAGGACCTAAACCTGGCGCGGCTGCCAGTTACGCCACTCGCGCGCGGTGGTCAGTCTACGGGGCGCCGACCGGTGCGCCCCGGCCCGGGGAGGCGCCCTGGGGACGTCCGCCTCGGGTCGAGGGAGCGCCCGGGGCGCGTCCCCCCGACCCGACGGGCGGTCGCTACCTCGGGTCGATGCCCAGGTCGCGGCGCAGCTTGGCGACGTGGCCGGTCGCCTTGACGTTGTACTGCGCCAGCTCGACCTTGCCCTCGGGGTCGACGGCGACCGTCGAGCGGATGACGCCCACGACCGTCTTGCCGTAGAGCTTCTTCTCGCCCCAGGCGCCGTAGGCCTCGAGGGTCGTGCGCTCCTCGTCGGAGACGAGCGGGAACGTAAGGTGCTCGGCCTCGACGAAGGCCCGGATCTTGTCGACCGGGTCGGGCGAGACGCCGACCACCGTGTATCCCGCACCCTGGAGCGAGGCAAGGCTGTCGCGGAAGTCGCAGGCCTCGGTCGTGCAGCCGGGGGTGCCGGCGGCCGGGTAGAAGTACACGACGACGTGCTTGCCGCGCAGGTCCGAGAGGGTGACGGTGCTGCCGTCCGCGGCGGGCAGCGTGAAGTCGGGCGCGGTGTCGCCGACGGTGAGGCGCGTGGACATGGATCTCCTTCGGTCCGAGCCGGGTGTCCTTCCGAGCGTAGGGGAGGGTGCGTGACGCGGGTAGCGTGGAGGCTGTGAGCAAGACGACGTCCGCAGCCCCGACCGCCCCTGCCCGTTCGAGCGCGACCCGGCCGGGCGCGCGCGACCTGCCGATCCGCATGCTGCACGACCGCCTGCTCGTCGACCCGGAGGTCGACGCGAGCGAGCGCCAGAGCTCGGCGGGTCTCGTCATCCCGGCGACGGCCGTCGGGCCGAAGCGTCTCGCCTGGGCCGTGGTCGTCGCGGCAGGTGAGCACGTGCGGCAGGTCGCCGTGGGGGACCGCGTGCTGTTCGACCCGGACGAGCGCGCCGAGGTCGAGCTCGGAGGCAAGGACCTGGTGCTCCTGCGCGAGCGCGACGTGCACGCCGTCTCGCAGGAGCTCGAGGAGGACGGGCCCACGGGCCTCTACCTGTAGGTCCGGGCGCGGCCGGGGCGCTGTCGCGGACGTCACAGCGCGGGCGGCGGAACGGATTTTCCCGGTGCCCCGGCTGCTGCTAGTGTTTTCTCTCGCGCGCCATTAGCTCAATTGGCAGAGCAGCTGACTCTTAATCAGCGGGTTCGGGGTTCGAGTCCCTGATGGCGCACCACCACCGATCGGGCCGTCCGCACGCCGGGCGGCCCGAGTCGTGCCGGTCGAGGGCCGGGACGACGACCGGTCGCCAGGCCCCCCTCGCGGGAACCCGGCGTCCGAGCGCTGGTAGTGTTCTCTCTCGCGCGCCATTAGCTCAATTGGCAGAGCAGCTGACTCTTAATCAGCGGGTTCGGGGTTCGAGTCCCTGATGGCGCACCCTTCCAGGCCGTCCACCCTCCCGGTGGGCGGCCTGAGTCGTCTCCGGACGAGCGCGCGGCAAGCGTCGCCGTCCGTTTCGTCGGAGTTCGCCCGGCGCAGACCTGGTGTTCACCCCTGCGGGAAAGGGTGTGTGGCGGGTGCCGTCGCTCGACCGCCGCACGCGCTCGCGTGCCGTCGCGCGGGCTCCGGTGCCCGTCGACCCGTTCGCCACCGAAGGGAACCACGATGGACACGTCCGTGCCCATGCACCGGACCACGCACCGCAGACGACGACGCACCCTCGCGGGGGTGCTCGGGACGACCCTCGTCGCCGGGCTGCTCGCCCCTGGCGCGACCGCGGCGGCGTCTGCGGACGACGACGCCTCCGCCGCCACCTCGCCGCGCGTCGCGGACACGCGCCCCGTGCTGCGCCCGACGTCGGGCACCTACCTCGACGGCGTCGTGAGCGTCGCGGCGGAGCCCGTCCTCGCGGGCGACCCCGTGGCCGAGCTGGCCGTCGACGGGACCCCGCTCGAGGCGACCCCGGCACACGGCACCGCGCGCCTGCTCTTCGACGTCGGGAGCAACTCGATCGAGAGGCGCTACGCCAGCCACGTCCTCGTCAACGGGGAGCGGATCGAGCTCGACCGCGACATGGTCTCCGAGCGCGTCGCGCTCGACGTCCCGGTGCAGTGGCTCGTCCCCGGCGAGAACGCCGTCCGGTTCGTCGTCGGCGCGGTCACCACGTCGTGCGGCTCCAACTACGACGACTTCGACGTCACGGACGTCTCGCTCGAGCTGCTCGGCGAGGTCGCCGACGGCTCTGCCAACTCGTACTCGTACGCGTTCGGTGACGGGTCGTGCGGCACGAACACCACGCGCCTGCTCACGGCCGACCTCACGTTCGACGTCGCGCAGGACCCCGCGGCGACGACGGGGCTCGTCGCGGACCTCGACACGACGACGCTCGAGAACGGCGCCCACACCCTGACGGCCACGACGGCCGCCGGCGTCACCGCGACGAGCTCCGTGACCGTGAACAACTCGGCGCCCGGCGCGCCCGCGATCACGCCCGCGGACGGCGCCCTGCTCAACGGGCCCCGCACCCTCCTCGCGACACCGCCGGCCGGCGGCGAGCCGCCCGCCGGCATCGAGGTCGACGGCGCGCCGCTCGAGACGGTGCGGACCCACGGTGCGGGCACCTCGCAGCTCGTCTTCACCGTGGGGTCCAACTCGATCGAGGCGCGCTACACCAACCACCTGCTCGTCAACGGGCAGCGCATCGACCTCGTCGACCGCGACTACGTGAGCGAGACGGTGCGGATCGACGTGCCCAACGCGGCGCTGCTCCCGGGCCGCAACACCGTCCGGTTCGTCGCCGGCACCTACTCGACGTCGTGCGGCGACAACCGCGACGACTTCGTGATCTCCGGCATCGCGCTCGACGTGACGGACGCCGTCGCGGCGGGCGTCGGTATCGCGCCGTCCTACTCGCTCGGCGACGGCGACTGCGGCACGAACACGACGAAGCCGCGCGAGGTCGACCTCGTCTTCGACGTGACGCGCGACCCCGGGGCGCCGGCGACCGGCCTGCGTGCCGACCTGGACACTGCGGTCCTCGCCGACGGCGAGCACACGATCACCTCGGCCACCTCCGCCGGTGCCCAGGCCGGCCGCACCGTCACGACCGACAACACCGGCCCGGCGATCGTGTCGAGCACCCCCGCGGCGAGCGCCGAGCTCGCGAGCGCGACGAGCCTCGCGGTCGAGCTGGCCGACGCCTCGGGCGTCCTGACCGGTCCCGACGTCACCCTCGACGACGAGCCCGTCGCGCTCGGGGACCAGGTCGGCCCGGGCCTGGCGCCCGGCGCGCACACGCTCGTCGTCACCGCGACCGACGTGCTCGGCAACGCGAGCAGCCACGAGATCGCCTTCACGAGCCTCGGCGTCCCCGACGTCCCCACGGACCTCGCGCCGGCGCACGGCACCCGCGACGTCGAGGGGAGCGTCGAGCTCTCCGCGCGCGTCGCCGCCCCCGGCGGCGCGGACGTCACGGCGACGTTCTCGCGCGCCGACCTCACGCAGCCGGTGCTGGTGGCCCAGGGCGAGTCGGCCGGGCTCCCGACGACGCTGCCCGTCGAGGGCGAGCAGGCGGCTGCCGTCGACGCGCTCGCGCCCGGCGACGGCGCGACGCTCGACTCCCCGCAGAGCCGCGACGTCAGCTACCAGCGGTTCGAGATCCCTGCCGAGGGCGACACGGCCGGCCAGGTCGTGCGCTGGGAGGGCGTCGTGGACCCGCAGCGCCTGGCGACCGTGCACGTGTGGGACGGGCAGGCGTGGGAGCCGCTCGCGTCCGCACGCGGCGCGGGCGAGGGCAGGACGGAGCTCGGCGCCGTCCTCGGGGCCGGGGCCGCCCAGGACGGCACGGTCCACGTCCTGGTCACCGGGACCGACCCGTTCGCCGACGACATCGCGGCCGGCGGCTCGCGCGACGAGACCGACTTCGCGCCGCGCGAGGACTACGACTTCTCGCTCGTGCACTTCACCGACACGCAGTACCTCTCCGAGGGCGCGGTGGAGCAGGAGACGGCCGAGGAGCGCGCCGTGTGGGCGAAGACCTACACGGACCTCACGCAGTGGGTCGTGGACAACGCCGAGCAGCGCAACATCGCCTACGTCGGCCACACGGGCGACGTGAACGAGAACTACACGCGCCTGCCGGCCGACGACGCGATGGCGGCCCAGATCCGCGGCGAGTACGAGTTCTCCTCGTCCGCGCAGAAGATCCTCGACGACGCCGGCATCCCCAACGGCGTCCTCGCGGGCAACCACGACAACCTCACGGGCCAGGACAACGGGCCGGGGGCGCTGTTCAACGAGTTCTACGGCCCCGAGCGGTACGAGGCGCTGTCCGCGGGCTGGGAGGACGCGTCCTACGGCGGCCCGTGGCGCGAGGGCGACAACCAGAACCACTACGACCTGTTCAGCGCGGGCGGGCTCGACTTCCTCGCCGTGTACCTCTCCTACGGGGTCACCGACGAGGAGGCCGCCTGGGCCGATGCCGTGCTGAAGCAGTTCCCCGACCGGAACGCGGTCGTCCTCACGCACGACTACCTCGTGCCGAGCACGAACCCCGACGGCCGTGACTCGGAGATCTCGACGCCCGACGGCCGGCTCGTGCACGCCAAGGTCGTCGAGCCCAACCCGAACGTGTTCCTCGTCCTCGCCGGGCACCGCCACGGCGTGGGCATCAACGTGCGCCAGGACGTGGGCACGCCCGGGAGCGGGGTGGTCGAGCTGCTCGCCGACTACCAGTTCTACGAGGTCACCGCCGAGGAGGCCGGCCTCTCCGAGATCGGCGGGTACGCGCCCGACCAGGGCCTGCGCCTCGGCGCGAGCTTCCTGCGCCTGCTGCAGTTCGACGTCGACCGCTCCGAGATGATCGTCGACACGTACTCCCCGTGGCTGGCGGACT
>Ga0233365_1000200_pt1 | contig 29613 bp, 37 predicted proteins | sample ElkDunMinimDraft_27_FD_191535 | JGI IMG/M metagenome (GOLD analysis project Ga0233365, IMG submission 191535) | Fecal eukaryotic communites from dung pellets of Tule Elk in California, USA - Elk Dung C36 | ecosystem: Host-associated > Mammals > Digestive system > Large intestine > Fecal | place...
GGGCTACAAAAACCGTGTCAGGTTCAAAGGTCCGGCCCCAATCACACAGCGTGACATTCAGCGGGGGGTGATCGCATGGGCAGCGGAGGAGCCCGCGCCAACCCCGGCCCGGCGCCGGACCCCAACGCCGCGCGCCGCAACCGGCCCGGAGACCAGGCGACCTGGACGACTCTGCCCGCCGAGGGCCGCGCCGGGCAGGCCCCGCCCTTCCCGCTCCTGGATGAGACCGTGCGCGAGCACGACCTGTGGCGGGATCTGTGGCGTCTGCCCCAGGCCGTGATGTGGGAGCGGCTCGGACAGGAGCTGGAGGTGGCGCTGTTCGTGCGCAAGCTCGCCGAGGCCGAGCAGCCCCGCGCCTCCGTCGAACTCCAGAAGGTCGTTCGCCAGTACCTCGGGTCACTGGGCCTGTCGGTGGAGGGCATGCTCCGGCACCGGTGGCGCATCGAGGGCGCCGAGCCCTTGATCAAGCCGTCCACGACGTCGACGCCCAAGCGCCGTACCTCGCGGTCCCGGCTCAAGGTCGTGCGCCCCGATGAAGACGCCCAGTCTTGAGAAGTCCTTCGTCGTCGCCTGGCCCACGATGTGGGTCGTCCCGGACTGGATCGAGGCCCACTGCGTGGTCCCGGACGGCTTCGACAAGGGCGCGGAGTTCGAGCTCTACCCGTGGCAGCTGTGGTGCACGGTCAACCACTACCGGGTCAAGCCCCAGGCCGTGCGCGGCCAGCTCGCCCCCGCGTTCGTCAGCCGCCGGTCTCAGATCATCGCCCCGCAGAAGACCGGCAAGGGCCCCTGGGGCGCGTCGGTAGTACTCGCCGAGGCGTTCGGTCCGGCCGTCTTCGATGGGTGGGCGGGCACCGACGACGGGTACTCGTGCGCCGACCACGGCTGCCCGTGCGGGTGGGAGTACCCCTACGAGCCCGGCGAGCCCATGGGCACCCCGTGGCCGACGCCGCTGATCCAGCTCACCGCGACGACCATCACTCAGACCCAGAACGTGTACCGGCCGCTCACGTCGATGATCCAGCAGGGTCCGCTGGCCGACCTGGTCCTGACCATCGGTGAGGACTTCGTCCGCGTCCCGGGCGGGCGCATCGACACCGTCACCTCATCGGCCAAGTCCAAGCTCGGCAACCCGATCACCTTCGCGTTGCAGGACGAGACGGGCCTGTACACCGAGGCGAACAAGCTGCGGTCCGTGGCCGAGACCCAGCGCCGCGGCGTCGCGGGCATGGGCGGCCGGTCGATGGAGACCTCCAACGGGTGGGACCCCTCGGAGCACTCGGTGGCCCAGCGCACCAGCGAGTCCAAGCGCAAGGACATCTTCAAGTACCACCCGCAGGCGCCCAAGCAGCTCTCCTACCTGAACAAGCGCGAGCGCCGCCAGATCCACCGGTACGTGTACTCCGGGTCCGCGCACGTGGACCTGGACGCCATCGAGGGCGAGGCCGCCGAACTCCTGGAGACGGACCCATCCCAGGCGGAGAGGTTCTTCGGGAACAGGTCGGTGGCCGGGACCAGGTCGTGGATGAACACCGCGGCGTGGGCCAAGCGCGCCAACGCACTCGGCCCGGCCCCGGCCGGGACGCGCGTGGTGGGCGGCTTCGACGGCTCGGACGTGGACGACTGGACCGCGATCCGCCTGGAGACCATGGGCGGCTACCAGTTCACGCCCACCTTCGGGCCGGACCGGGCACCGTGCATCTGGAACCCCGCGGACTACCCCGACGAGCAGGTACCCCGCGAAGAGGTCATGGCCGCCATGGACGAGGTCATGACCACCTACGACATGGTGCGGATCTACTGCGACCCGCCGTACTGGGCCTCGGAGGTCAACGCCTGGGTGGCCCTGTACGGGGACAGCGTCGTCATCCCCTGGCGTACCAACCGCACCGTGGCCATGCACGAGGCGTGCGAGCGGCTGCGCACCGACGTCACGAAGAAGGACACCACCTTCTCCCACGACGGGTGCGAGACCACCGCCGACCACATGGCCAACGCCCGTGCCGCCGCTCGACCGGCCAAGCGGTACGTGCTGGCCAAGCCCTCGGACTCCCAAAAGATCGACTGCGTCATCCCCTCGGTGCTCGCGCACGAGGCCCTGGGCGACGTCATCGAAGCAGGGCTGAACCTGGCTGAGCAGCCGACCTACGTCTACACCGGGTCGATGACCCGAGGGAGGTGAACACCATGACCGAGCTGGCGCTGTACCACCCGCAGATGCACGACCTGACCCGCGGCGCCCTGGGCGAACTGCAACGCCTCTCTGCGGACCTGACCGCCCGGCAGGGGTCGATCAAGCGGCGGATGGACTACTTCCGGGGCCGCCACCAGCTGTGCTTCGCCTCGCCGGAGTTCTCCGAGTACTTCGGTGAACGCTTCCAGGGCTGGTCGGACAACTGGTGCAAGCCCGTCGTGGAAGCGCCGGCCGAGCGCATCAACCCGCTGGGCGTGCGCCTGGCCGGGCAGACCTCCGCCGACACCGACCTGGCCCGGGTGTGGCGAGAGAACGGCGCGGACCGGGGAGCCTCGGAGGCGGTCACGGTCACGTTGGCCGCGGGCCGCGCCTACTCCATGGTGTGGGGCGACCCCGAGGACGACGACGAGGACACCCCGCTCATCACGTGGGAGCGCCCCGACCAGGCGATCGTCGGCTACGACGCTGAGACCCGGCGCCCCCGGTCCGGGCTCAAGCTGTGGCGGGACGAGAACTACGAGTACGCCAGCCTCTACACCCGCCGGTACCTGTGGAAGTGGAAGCGTTCCGCCGCCCGGGTGGTGCCCTACGGCGACCACCCCGACCCGGCGGTGCAGGCCGGTGGCGGGTGGGAGATGCGCCAGGGCCCCAACGACCACACCTGGCCGATCCCGAACCCGATGGGTCGGGTGCCGCTGGTGGAGTGGCGCAACCAGTCGCTGCTGGACGACACCCCGCTCTCCGACATCGACGGCGTCATGGCCATGCAGGACGGCATCAACCTCATCTGGGCGTACCTGCTCAACGCCCTGGACTTCGCCAGCCTGCCGACCCGGGTGGTCACCGGCGCCGACACCCCGAAGATCCCGATCCTGGACGCCAACGGCCGCGTGGTCGGCGACCGCCCGGTCGACCTGAACGAGCTGCGCCGCGAACGCATCCTGTGGATCCCCAAGGAAGCGAACGTCGAAGAGTGGACCGCAGCGAACCTGGAGGTGTTCTCCAACGTCATCGAGCGGGCCATCGAGCACATCTCCGCCCAGACCCGCACCCCGCCCCACTACCTGGTCGGCAAGGTCAGCAACCTCAGTGCGGAGGCGTTCACCGCGGCCGAAACCGGCCTGGTGTCCAAGGCCGGGGAACGGATCATCTACCTGGACCCCGCGGCCCGAGGCACCTACGAGCTGATCGCCCTGGCCCAGGGCAACTCGGCCAAGGCCCGCGCGGTGCGCGGCGGCAAGGTGATGTGGGGCGACCCGCAGTACCGGTCCATGGCCCAGAAGGTCGACGCGCTCATGAAGCTCAAGGGCATGGGCTTCCCCCTGGAGTGGATCGCTGAGCAGTACGGGCTGGAACCCGACGAGGTCGCCCGCGTCATGCTCATGCGCCAGCAGGAGGCCGCCCTGGACCCCCTCTCCGCCATAGCCGACGAACTCGGCCGCGGCCCCGCGCCCGGCGCCCTGCCCGCGAGCGGGTCCGCCGACCCGATGGTCTGACCCCGCAAGGGAGGTGGACGTGGCCGCACCCGCCCCGGCCCTGGACCACAAGGCCGACACGACCCGCCTGGCCACCACCACGGCCCGCGCCGCCCGCGCCGAGTGGGCCCAAGTCGACCCCGACCAGATCCGCACCTCCTGGCAGAACCGCCTACCGCGGGTGCTGACCCTGGTCGTGGCCGCCCAGCGGGCCGCCGCCGGATTGAGCGAGCCCTACCTGCGCCAACTCCTGGGCCTGGACGCAGAGCAGGCCCTGGACCCGGCCGCCCTGTCCGGTATTGCCTCGGACGGTCGCCCCCTCGACTCGCTGCTCGCCCAGCCCGTGGTCACCGCTCTGACCTACCTGGCCACTGGCCGCGCCGTCGGCGACGCCATGGCCGCCGGGCTCGCGATGCTGGAAATCATCGTCGGCACACAGGTCCATGACGCCGCCCGCGTCGCGGACCTGATCGGCATCACCACCCGTCCCGGCGTGGCCTACACCCGTGTGGTGGAACTGCCCGCCTGCGACCGGTGCATCGTTTTGGCCGGTCAAACCTACTCGGCGTCGGAGGGATTCGAGCGCCACCCCCGATGCGACTGCGGGATTCTCCCCATTCGCTCCGGCGACTCCATCCCGCTGTCCCCGCGCGAGCTGTTCGACGCCATGACCCCCGCCCAGCAGTTGCGTCGGTTCGGTGCAGGGGCGGCCGAGGCCATCAGCGCCGGGGCGGACATCGGCCAGGTCGTCAACGCCCGACGCGGGATGACCACCGCCGGAGGGCGCGCGGTGACCCGCGAGGGCACCACCCGCCGCGGGCTGGCCGGGGCCCGCATGGCCGCCGCCGCAGGGTCGGCCCGCGCCCCCGGGGACCGGTACGCGCGCGGGCGCGTGCTGCGCCCCATGCCCGAGCAGATCATCGCCGACGCCCCCTCCCGCGAGGCCGCCATCGCTGACCTGCGCCGGTACGGCTACCTCACCTAAGGAGCACACCGTGCGCATCCGTGGACGCCGCGACCTTCAAGCGGCGATCGAAGACCTTGCCGGGCAACCCGGCAACGACCGGGACCTCCGCCGCGCCCGCCTGGGCGTGATCGGCCGGGCCCGGCAACTCGGTGCCGCTGACCTACTCCCTACGGAGTGGGACACCAGCACCGGGCGCACCACCCCACGCCCCGCGCGCAACGCGAGGGGACGACGACTCCGCAAGGGAGACAGCACATGAGCCACCCCATGCCGCCCGCCAACGCAGCCGGAACCGGCGACCAGCCCGGAACTGGCCCCACCGAGGGTGCTCCGGCCGACCCCCAGCACCCCGCCCCCGGCACCGAGCCCCAGCCCGCAACGGGTGAGGGCGACGGCCAGGGCGACGCCCAGCTCGGCGACGCGGGCAAGCAGGCCCTCGACAGGATGAAGGCCAAGTGGCAGACCGAACGCGATGAGCGCAAGCGCCTCCAAGAGGAACTGGACGCCGCGACCGCCCCCACGCCCGGCACCGCCCAGGGCGAGACCGCGCCGGTCGACGCCGACACGATCCGCCGCCAGGTCGAGGCCGAGGTGATGGGCAAGGCCAACCAGCGCGTCATCGGCGCATCGGTCCTGGCCGCCGCCACGAACCGGTTCATCAACCCGGCCGACGCGATGCTCCACGTGGACATGTCCGTCCTGGAGGTCGACGCCCAGGGCCGAGTCGACACCGACGACCTGACGGCCGAGCTGGACCGGGTGCTCCAGGAGCGCCCCTACCTCGCCGCCGGATCCAACAGGCGGTTCCAGGGCGGAGGGGACGGCGGCAAGCAGGGCGCTCCGCCCAAGACGCTCGCCGAGCAGATCCGCGAAGCCGAGAAGGCCGGCGACACCCAGCGCGCCATCGCGCTCAAGTCGCAGCAGCTCTTCGGCCCCAAGCAGTAGACCCCGGCAGGTGCGAGCCTGCCCGACCAGAAGGAGGCCCCGTGCCCGGAATCACCGGTGCAGGCACCACGTTCAACCTGCCCAACTACGTCGGCGAGCTGTTCGCCGTGAGCCCTGAGGACACCAAGTTCCTGTCCGCGATCGGCGGGCTGACCGGCGGCCGACCGGCTGACGGCACCCTGTTCCAGTGGCAGGGCTACGACCTGCGCGACGCCGACGACGCCCGCCAGCGGGTGGAGGGAGCGACCGCCCCCGCGGGGGAGTCCCGCGTCCGTTTCAACGTGACCAACGTGGTGGAGATCCACCAGGAGACTGTGGAGACCACCTACACCAAGCAGGCCGCGACGGGACAGTACGCCTCCACCGGGTCGGCGCACACCGGCGCGGTCGGCGTCAGCGGTGCCAACCCGGTCGCCGATGAGCACGGGTGGCAGGTCTCCCAGCAGCTCAAGCAGATCGCCCGCGACGTCAACAAGAGCTTCATCAGTGGCACGTTCGCGAACCCGGCCACGAACGCCACCGCGCGTAAGACCCGCGGCATCCTCGCGGCGATCACCACCAACGTCATCACCAACGCCGAAGACGCCGAGCTGACCGAGGACATGGTCCACGACGTCATGCAGGCCGCGTGGGAGAACGGCGGGATCGCCGAGGGCGAGACCGCCACCCTGATGTGCAACGCCTGGCAGAAGCGCATGCTGTCCAAGATCTTCATCAAGGACAAGGGCTTCCAGGAGCAGACCCGCAACGTCGGTGGCGTCAACCTGATGACGATCGAGACCGACTTCGGGCGCATCAACCTGATGTTGGAGCGGTACATGCCCCCGGCCGAGCTGGCCGTCGTCTCCCTGGAGCAGTGCGCGCCGAGGTTCCTGCCCATCCCCGGCAAGGGGTTCCTCTTCCAGGAGGAACTGGCCAAGACCGGCGCGTCGGACAAGACCCAGATCTACGGCGAGATCGGCCTGGAGTACGGCAACGAGAAGGCGCACGCCAAGATCACCGGGCTGACCACGGCCCCGGTCGTGGACGAGGGCGGCGCCTGATGCCCCGGTTCGTCAGCGAGACCTACCCGCAACTCGTCGTGCACGACCTGGGTGTGCGCTTCACCGACGGCGAGGCCGTCGTGCCCGACGCCAAGGCGAAGAAGCTCAAGGCGGCGGGCATCCCCGGGGTGCGCGCGGTCGGCGGTCGCCCCAGCGCCACCGGCGACCAGCACAAGCAGCCGTCGGGCGATGAGCCCCCGGCCGTCACGCCCGAGAAGTAGGGGGTCCCCGTGCCGTATCCGCCCCTGGCCACCGTCGCCGACCTGGAAACGGCCGGGGTCACCGTGGACGACGCCGAGGTCGTGAGCGTGGGCTACTACCTCGCCGTGGCCTCGGCCGCCGTCCGGGAGGCGGCCGGGGTCCCCATCTCCTCAGTGACCTCCACCGTCACCCTGCCCGCCCCCGACGGGCTGTGGCTGGCGCTGCCCGGCCCGCCGATCACCGCCGTCGACCAGGTCCTGGACGCCGACGACCAGGAGGTCACAGGGTGGCGGCTGGTCGACCACCAGCTCTGGCGCGCAACCGGCTGGACGGCCGGGTGCGCGTCCGGGCCCTCCACTCTCACCGCCACCTACACCCACGGTCTGCCCGAAGTCCCCGCCGACATCGTGTTCCTGGTGCTGCGCATCGCCGCCGCCCTGCTCCAGAACCTCCGAGACAGCGACGGCGGGTCGGGCGGTCTGGCCGGGGACAGCATCCGACAAGAACGCATCGGCGACTACAGCGTGACGTGGTCCGACGCCGAGCGCATCAGCGAGCTGGAACTGCCCGAGCGCACCCGCGAGCGCCTGGCCGCGAGGTTCGGAGGCGGGGCCGACGTGATCCGGCTGGACCGGCGGGGTGTGCGCGGCCTGGGCTCGGGAGTGCGCTGATGAGCCGCGTCGGACGCCTCCTGAACGCCTCGGTGCAGGTGTGGCGTGTCGTGCTCGCCGACGACGGCGGGGGCGGACAGACCGAGACGTGGTCGGAGATCTCCACCCAGCGCGCCCGCCTGTCCCAGCCCACCGCTGCCCAGCGCGAAGCCGGAGACCAGGACGGCGCGCGCCTGACCCACGTGGTCTACCTGCGCCCCGGGGCGGACGTGCGCCGCGGCGACCAGCTCCGCCAGGAGGGCGTGCGCCTGGAGGTCCTCGCGACCTTCGAGCCCAGCGTGCGCGGCACCTACCTGCGGGCCGACTGCACATCCCGCCAACACGAAGGGAGGACCTGATGAGCATCAAGGTCAAGGTCATCGGCACGAAGATGGCCCGCCGTGCCATCGCCCGGTTGCGCATGGACATGCACGACGTGATGGAGGACGTCTCCCAGCAGTGGACAACGGCCACCCGCGACGGCGCCCAGGCGCTCGTGCCGGTCGACAGCGGCGACCTCCAGGAAGCCATCGAGGCGTCGGCCCGCGGCAAAGGTGCCAGCCGTGACGCCCAGGTCGGTGTCTACGACCGGGAGGAGTACTACTCCCAGTTCGTGGAGTGGGGGACCTCGAAGATGGCCGCGCAGCCGTTCATGTACCCGGCCGCCGCCGCCGCGAACAAGCAGGTGCCTGGCTGGATCAAGGACGGCATCAACGAGCGGCTGCCGTAGATGGCGACCGCCGCGTGGCCGATCCAGCAGGCCATCTACACGAAGCTGTCCGCCGACCCTGCACTGACCGCCATGGCTGGTGTGTACGACGAGGTGCCCGAACCCGCCCCGTACCCGCACCTGACGTTCGGCGAGTTCATCGAAGAGCGCGCCGACTCCCACGACCGGCAGGGCCTGGACGTCGCGGTCATCCTGCACATCTGGTCGAAGTACCGCGGCTACGCCGAGTGCGCCCGCATCCTCGCCCACCTGGATCGGCTGCTCGACCGGCAACCGCTCGTGGTCCCCGGGTTCGAGGACATCAGTATCTTCCGTGAGCACCACCGGATGATGCGCGACCCCGACCCCGACATCAGACACTGCCCGACCCGGTTCCGGGTCTGGCTCAGCAAGGAGGCATGACGACATGGCAGGAATCGACGGCTACGGCACCCAGCTCCGCCGCGGCAACGGCGCGGAACCCGAGGCGTTCACCGCGGTCGGCAACGTCGGCTCGTTCTCCGGGCCCAACATCGAGCGGGAGACCTACGACACCACTGCCCACGACGGCGACGGATGGCGCGAGTTCATCGGCGGACTCAAGGACGGCGGCGAGGTGTCCGTCGAGGTCCACTACGACCCCGACAAGCACGACAGCTTCGTGGATGACTTCGAGGCCGACGACGCCATCCGCTACGAGATGGAGTCCCCGGCCGGAGAGACCTGGAGCTTCAACGCGATCCTCACCGGCTTCGAGCGCGAGATGCCCGTGGACGGGCAGATGGCCGCGACCCTGACCTGGAAGGTCTCGGGCAAGCCCGAACTCACCCCCGCCCCGTAGCACCCCGCTTCAACCACCCTGCGACCTGAACGGACACCACACCCATGACCGACACCACCAGCCCGGACACCGAACCGACCGTGCCGCCCCTGCCCGCGTTCCTGTCGCGGGACGCGATCTTCGACGTCTCCGACATCGACTTCGAGGACGTGCCCGTCCCGCAGTGGGGCGGGACCGTGCGGGTCCAGGCCCTGACCGGCCGCGAGCGCGACAAGTTCGAGGCCGAGATCAACGGGTTCGCGCGCGGGGGCAGCGGCAAGAAGAAGAACTTCGACAACTTCCGGGCCCGCCTGGTCGTCGCCTCCGTCATCGACCCCGAGACCGGCGCCCTGATGTTCGGCGCGAGCGACGTCGCCAAGCTCGGACAGAAGTCCTCCAAGGCCCTGACGCTGATCGCCGACGTTGCCCAGCGCCTGTCCGGCCTGTCGGACGAGGACGCCGAGGAGCTGGCGGGGGAATAAGGGCCCGGCCAGAGCTGGCGTTCTACTACCGGCTGGCCGGGCACCTGAAGATCGGCACGCTCGCGGAGATGCTGGGCCGGATCTCCTCCCGGGAGCTGTCGGGGTGGATGGCCTACGAGCGCATCCACGGCCCGCTCGGGCAGCGCCGCGACGACATCCACACTGCGACGGTCATGGCGATGATCGCCAACACCAACCGACCCAAGGGCAAGTCGGCGATCGCCGTGGAGAAGTTCCTGCCCGACTGGGACCACGACCGACCCAAGACCGATGAGGACTTCTGGGCGGCGATCCGCGAGGCCAACGCCGCGATGGGCGGACGCGTCGCCGGGGCCGACGAGGCCCGACCTCCCCGCCGCAAGTTCCGCAGCGTGACCTGAGTGACCTGACGTAGAGGGGGTGTACTCCCGTGTCTACGATCGCTTCACTCCTGGTCAAGCTCGGGCTGGACGGCAAGAAATTCGACAGCGGCGCGAAGAAGGCCATCCGGGCGATGGACGCCCTGGCCCGCCGGGCCGAGGGGCTGTCCTCGCTCTCCAAGATCGCCGGGCTGGCGACCCTGGGCGCGTCCGCCGTGGCACTGGTCGGCGCCCTGGGCCCGGCCTCAGCCGCCCTTCTGGCGCTCCCGGCCGCCGCCGCCATCGCCGGAGCCGCGCTCGCGGTCCTGTCGGTGGGGCTCGCGGGCATGGGAGACGCCATGGCCGCCGTCGCCTCGGGCGACGCCGCCGCCCTGGAGGAAGCCCTGAAGGGCCTGGCCCCCTCGGCCAGGTCCTTCGTCAAGAGCTGGGCGGGGATCCGCGAGTCCTTCGCCCCCGTCCAGCAGGCCGTCCAGCAGCGGTTGTTCGCCGGGCTCGGTGAGCAGATGACGGCGCTCGGGTCGGGCATCATGCCGACCCTGGAGCGCGGGATGACCCGCGTGGCCGGGTCCCTCAACGGCCTCGCCAAAGAGGCCATGTCCGCCATGCAGAGCCCCCTGTTCCAGGGCGCCCTGGAGGACACCTTCGACGGCACCGCGCGCGCCACGAGCAGCTTCGGCGGGCTTCTGGGCCCCCTCCTCACTCTTCTTCTTCAGCTCTCCGCCGCTGGGCTGCCGCTGGTCACCCGGTTCACGGACTGGGCGGCCGGAGCCACCGAGGCCGCGACCGCGTTCCTCGGTACGGAGGCCGGCGCTTCCCGCCTCGCGGACATCGTCCAGACCTCGGGCGACGTCATGGCCCAGCTCGGCCGGATCGTCGGCGACCTGTCCCTGGGGCTGGGCAGCCTGTTCGGTGCCGCGTCCGGCGGTGGCCAGGGCCTGCTCGACACCATCGAGCAGCTCGCCGCCCGCTTCCGCGAGTGGGCCGCGTCCACCGAGGGCCAGGCCGCGCTCGCCGCGACCTTCGACACGCTCTCCGCCGCGGGCACCCAGCTCCTCGCCACCATCCCGCAGGTCCTCGCCGTCGTCGGCACCCTGCTCGGTCTGTTCCAGGCCCTGCCGGGGCCGGTCCAGCAGGGGGTCGGGTCCTTCCTGGCATGGTCGATCATCCTCGGCCCGGTCATCGGCAAGCTAACCGCGCTGGTCGGCATCGTGAAGATGGCAGTCGGCGGGATCGGCAGCCTGATCAAGGCCGCCAAGTTCGTCGGGCCCGGCCTGCTCAAGGGCGGTGCCGCCGCCGGGAAGTTCGGCCTGATGGTGGGCCGTGCTGCCGCGTCCGGGGCTGCTGCCCTGGGCCGCATGGCCGCGTCCGGTATCGCCTCGCTCGGCCGCCTGGCCGCCAGCGGGGCCGCCGCCCTGGGCCGCCTCGCGGTCTCGGCCGCCGCCGCGTCGGGCCGGGCCGCTGCCTCACTCGGCCGGATGGCCGCTGCTGCCGCTGCTGCTGCGGGCCGCATGGCCGTGGCCGCCGCGGGCACGGTCGCCAGCTTCGCACGGATGGCCGCCGCCGCTGCCGCCAACGCCGCGCGCGTCGTGGCGGGCTGGGTGCTGATGGGGGTGCAGTCCCTGATCCAGGCCGCCCGCATGGCGCTGGCGTGGCTGATCGCCCTGGGACCGGTCGGCATCATCATCGCGATCGTGATCGCGCTGGTGGCGCTGATCATCATGTACTGGGACCAGATCGTGGCCGCCACGGTCGCCGCCTGGGAATGGATCAAGGGCGCCCTGGTCGCGGTGTGGAATTGGATCGTCTCCCTTTTCATGACCTACCACCCGGTGGGCATCATCATCAGCCACTGGGATGCAATCAAGGCGTACACGGCCGCCGCCTGGCAGTGGATCAAGGCGAAAGTCTCCGCACTCTGGAATGGCCTAGTCTCGTTTATCTCGAATGGGATAAACAAAATCAAGTCCTTTATCTCAAATGGCTTCAATGCGGCGAAGACCATCGCCATTGCGGCGATCCTCGCCCTGCATAGCCGCGTGACCGCGACGATTGCCCGCGTGATCTCCACGGTCCGAGGCATCCCGGGACGCATCCGATCAGCTCTGGGCAACCTCGGTTCGCTGCTGACCGGGGCGGGCCGATCGATCATTCAGGGTTTGATCAACGGCGTGACCGGCATGATCGGATCCTTGCGAGCGAAGTTCTCGCAGATCACCGGGATGATCCCTTCCTGGAAGGGGCCGATGCGGGTCGACCTGAAATTGCTGGAGCCGACCGGCGCGGCCATCATGAGCGGCCTCACGAGCGGGATCGAGGGCAGCCTGCCCGGTCTGCGCAGCACGCTGGGCGACGTCACCGACGCCATCCCCAGCAACGTCAGCGCGTCCGTCCGCCACTCCGGTGGCGCGGGGGTCCAGGTGACCTTCGACCTCACGGGCGCCGACGGAGACATGAAACGGATGATCCGCAAGTGGGTGCGGGTCGACGGGCGCGGCGACGTGCAGAACGCATTCGGCCGATAGGAAACGGAGGTGCCCTGTGTGGCCACCCAACCCGCGTGTGGAGATCCAGCTCGACGGCGTCTGGGTGGACATCACCCGGGACGTGCGCGTGGAGGAGGTCCTCGCGATCCAGCGCGGTCGGGCCGATGAGGCTGCCCGCGCCGACCCGTCCTCGCTGTCCCTGCTGCTGAACAACCGCCACGGCCGCTACTCACCGCGCAACCCGCTGGGCCCGTACTACGGCCAGCTCGGGCGGAACACGCCCTTGCGGGTGCGGGTCGGCGAGCTGCCCGAGGAGGGCGCGGTCATTCTCCGGGACACGTTCTCGCGGACGGTGTCCCCGGACGGGTGGGGCACCGCCGACACCGGACAGCCCTGGACCGTGTTCGCCGACGGCGCGACCAACGACGTCTGGGTCGGCACCGGGGCGGGGCGGATGGAGGTCGGCACGATCGGCAGCATGCCCGGCGCCCGCACTCCGGAGATGCCCGCGGACGTCGACGCGCGGTGGTCGTTCTCGCTGTCGCAGATCCCGCGCGGCGACATGCCCGGGGCGTACTTCTGCAACCTGGAGTTCCGGCGGCAGGTCATCGGCGGGGTGCTCCACACCATGAGGGCCATCGTGTCGGTCAGGGTGTTCAGCGGCACCCCGGACGCCCGCTGCCGGGTGTCCGCGCACATCAACACCTACCGGGGCGCGACCAGCGCGAACTTGACCCCGATCGACTACGTCGCTGAGGGGGTGACCTACGCGGCCGGGGAGGAGCTGACGGCCCGCGTGCTCGCCGTTGGCCCCAGCGTGAAGTTCAAGGTGTGGGCCACCGGGGAGGCCGAGCCGGAGGCGTGGATCGCGCAGGGCTGGGTGGAGGACATCGTCGGGCCCGGCGCGATGGAGTTCCTGACCATGGTGCACACCCAGGCCAACCTCACCGCTCTCCCCGCGGTGACGTCGTTCCGCGACATCACGATCCGCGAGCCCGTGGCACCGTCCTCGGCGCTGCGGTTCTCCGGCGAGGTGAGTAGCTGGCCGTCCCGGTGGGACCTGTCCGACTCCGACGTGTGGGTGCCCATCGCCGCCGCGGGCATCGGCCGGCGTCTGGGCCAGGGCGCGAAGCCGCTCCGCAGCACCTTGCGCCGGGTGCTGCCGACCTACCGGCCGCTCGCCTACTGGCCGATGGAGGACGGCGCCCAGGCGGTGCAGGCCGCGGAGGGCACCGACGGCGCAGTCGGCCCGCTGACGACGTCGGGCCTGGTGTTCGCCGACGAGGACAGCCTGCCCACCTCCGAGGCCCTGCCGACGGTGCGCCCCGGCGCGCGAATCCGGTCCGGGCCGATCCGCGCTCTGACGACCGGGTCGTGGCAGGCGGACATGCTCGTGCGGATGGGCGAGCCGACCGAGGCCACCACCAACCAGACCTTGCTCGACATCACGTCGAGCACGGTCCGGGTGGTCGTCACCGGCCGCCGGTTCAGTGACGGGCGGCCGATCGTGGCCGCCTACACCTACGACCTCGACGGAAACCTCCTCGGTACCCAGTCGCTGTACACCGACCAGACGACCGCGCCGCTGATCTACGGGCAGTGGGTGCGCCTGCGGGTGCTCGCCTGGTCGGGGTCCCCGTGCACGACGCGGGTGGACTTCATCGACAGCGGCGAAGCGTTCCGGGGGGCGCAGCACACCTACACCTACAGCCCCGGCGTGGGGACCCCGGCGCGGGTCGACACCACGTTCGGGGACCTGGGCGACCTGGCCGTCGGGCACATCACCGTGTGGGGCGCCCGCTACTCGCTCGCGTACTACTACCCGTTCGCGGGCTTCGCCGGAGAGAGCACGGCCGCCCGCCTGTCCCGCCTGGGCACCTCGGAGCGGGTGCCGATCCTCGTGGTGGGCGACGCCTCCACGCCGTTGGGCACCGAGCCTGCGGGCACGCTCCTGGACGGGGTGGGGTCGGCGACCGACGCGGACCTGGGGGTGCCGGGCGAGCCCCGGGACCACCTGGGCCTGTCGTACCGGGCTCGCACCACCCTGTACAACCAGGCCCCGGCGATCACCCTGGACTACCAGGCCGGGACGATCTTCGACCCGGTGGAGCCCCAGGACGACGACCAGGCCACCCGCAACGACGTCGAGGTCAAGAGGTCGGCCGGGTCCAGCTACCAGGCGGTGGACGAGGACGGCCCGCTCGGTGTGAACCGGGTGGGCCGCTACGACGAGTCAGTCACCCTGTCCCTGTGGCGTGACGACCAGGTCGCGGCGCAGGCCGGGTGGCGGCTGCACCTGGGCACCGTCGATGAGCTGCGCTGGCCGACCATCCACCTCAACCTCGCCAACACCAGGATGCGCCCGCTCATCCCGGCGCTGCTCGCCCTGGACGCCGGTGACCGGATCCGTATCCTCAACCCCCCGCACTGGACCCAGGCCACCCACCTGGACCTGATCGTGCAGGGCTACGAGGAGAGGATCGGCGTCTACGCCTGGGACCTGACGCTGACCTGCACCCCGGCGTCGGCGTGGACGGTGGGGGTGGTGCCCGAGCAGGACCCGCCCCCGCCCCCGGTCGCCGCCGCGTCCAGCGTGGTGCACGACGCCGCGACCACGGTGACGGCCGCCGCGACCCTGCCCGGGGACGTGCTGATCGTTGCCCAGCTCTGGGACTGGATCGACGGCACCGGCATGGCCACCAGCCCGACGTGCCCGACCCTGGGTGCGTGGGAGCTGCTGGTGTCCGTGCCGCCGCCGCCCGGGGAGGGCCCGCACGTGCGGGTATGGGCGACCACCGTGGCCACGGCCGGGGCGCACACCATCACGGTCCCCGTGGCCATCCCGCAGGGGTCCAACAACCAGGTCCAGATGTGGCTGGTGCGCGGGGCGGACCAGGGCGCCCTGGTGGCCGCGGGGAACTCGTCCTACGCGGTGGACCCCAGCGACCACCACCACGCCCCCTCGGTGACCATGCCGGGGCCGGGGCTGCTGGTGTGCGGGTGGCTGACCACGTCCTCCAACGCCGTGTACACGCCGCCGCCGGGGATGACCCGCGCCCTGGCCGACCAGGTCGGGACCTCGTCAGCGGCCATGCCCGCCTACCAGGCGGTCCCCGCGGCAGGGGCGACGGGTGTGCGCACCGCCACCGTCGCGCCCGCCACCGAGGGGACCCGGCTGTACGGGGCGTACACGGTCGGTGCGCCGATGAGCCTGCCGACGCTGCCGACCGCCGACCCCGACCGGGTCGACACCGCCGGGTCCGCCCTGGCCGCCCCGGTGTCGGCGACGGACACGCTCCTGGACGTGGCCACCACCCAGGGGCCGCCCTGGATCACCACCGTCGGGCAGCCCGACGACTTCCCGGTGGACGTCGTCCTGGGCGGTGAGGTCGTGCGGGTCACCGGGATCGCCGCGGGCAGCCCGGCGCTGGCCGGGGCCGGGGCGGCGACCACCAGCCCCGGCACCGCCTACGTCGCCCCCTCGGTCACCGCACCTGGCGACAGCCTGTTGGTGTGCGCCTGGACCACGTTCACCGCCGCGTCCGGCACGTTCACCCCGCCCGGGTCGATGACCGCGGTCGGGACCACGTCGGGCACGTGGTCGGTGTGCGTGGCCGCCACCGAGGCCATCGCCGCCGGGGTGACCGGCACCCGGACCCTGACCGGCCCGAACTCGGCGTGGTCGGCGACCTCGGTCGCGGCCCGGGGGGCGTCCGGGGCCCCGGTGGTGGAGCAGGTCCTGTCCCACCGGGGCGGCCTTGGCGAGGACGTCACCCTGACCACCGCGCCCGCGGCGGCCGGGTGGTGGCTGCTCGCTGTGCACGCCTGGGACTGGGTGCCCGGTGACCCGCCCCTGCCGGGTGCGCCCTCGGGCGGGGGCTGGCAGGAGGTGGCCGTGTCCGGGGCCCCGCAGGACACCACCTCGCACACCCGCGTGTGGGCGCGACGCGTCCTCGCCGACGGCCCGCAGACGGTGACCTTCGGCGGGAACCCGAACGTGGACGACAACCACGTCCACCTGTTCGTGCTCTCCGGCGTCGCGCCGAACGTCAGCGGGCAGGCGTTCACCGTCGCCCGCTCCATCAACAACATCGCCAAGGGCCACGCGGCCGGGACAGACGTGCGTCTGGCCCAGCCCCTGATCGTCGCCCTGTAGAGAGAGGAGGACGCGATGCCGTTCCCCTGGTTGGCCGGACAGAGGATCACCGCCGCCCGGCTCATGGAAGCCGCCCCGGTGTACGTCCAGAAGACGGCGCTCCAGGCGCGCACGTCGACCGTCACCCCGACGTCGGACCCGGACCTGCGTATCACCCTGGACCCCGGCACCTACGACATCGAGTTGGAGCTGGGCTACGCGGGCACCGCCGGGTCCGGTGGCATCCGCACGAACTGGTCGGTCGACGCCGGGGTGACCGCCATCTCGGGCATCCGCTTCACGCGCGGTACCGGCGCGGACGCCACCGGCCGCAACAGCGACCCGGGCCGCCACACCGCGAACGGCCTCTCCACAGAGGCCGTGTACGGGCTGACCGCCGGGTCCGGGCAGCGCGGCTGGGGTTCGGAGCGGTGGCGGGCCCTGGTCACCGCCCGCGGCGAGATCCGGTTCTGCTGGGCCCAGAAGACCAGCAACGCGGGTGAGACCTGGGTCGCACCCGAAAGCTTCCTCAAGGTCACGAGGACCGGATGATGGCCCCGGACGCGAGCGCCCTGGGCGCGTGGCTCATCGGCGCCGCCGCGGTGGTCGGAGCGCTGCTCGCCCTGTGGAAGGCGACGGCCGCGGGGTGGCGCCTGGCCCGCCGGGTCGGACACTTCCTGGACGACTGGGCGGGGGAGGCCGCGAGGCCGGGGCATCCCGCCCGCCCCTCGGCCATGGAGCGCCTGGCCGACCTCGACCAGCGGGTCGGCGGGGTGGAGGGGCAGCTCGGGCGGATGTGCGAGCGGATCACCCAGGTCGACGGCCGGGTCGCGCGGGTCGAGCACGAGCTGCACCCGAACTCGGGCGCGAGCCTGCGGGACGCGGTCGACCGGATCGAGGTCCGCACCCAGCAGCCCGCCTCGCCGACGGTTCACCAGACGTTCGTGACCCCGCCGCCGTCCGACACCACCGACTGACCTCGCCCACCTCGCCCCTGGTTTTACGCCGGGGGCTTCCTCACGCCCTGGAGGCACCCTTGCCCTGGCTCACCCAGCTCGCCGACGTCGCCCGACGTACCGGCTTCCCCGTCGAGGAGGTCTCCGGCTGGCGGACCCGTGGCCGCGAGGCGCAGGCCGCCGTCGACGGGATCGTCTGCCACCACACCGCCACCCCCAAGAGCGTCAAGGGCGACTACCCGACGCTGCGCGTGGTGCGCGACGGACACGGGTCCCTGCCCGGCCCGCTCAGCCACTTCGGCCTCGGCCGGGGCGGCACCATCTACGTGATCGCCGCGGGCCGCTGCAACCACAATGCGCCCAGCACCAGCCCGCAGCACACGAACAGCCGGAGCATCGGCATCGAGGCCGAGAACTCCGGCCGCTCCGACGACCCGTGGTCCGACGTCCAGAAGCGCGCCTACGTCGCCCTGGTCGCCGAGCTGGCGCGCGAGTTCGACCTGCCGGTGTCCCGGATCAAGGGACACAAGGAGGTCAACACCGCCAAGAACGACCCCACGTTCAACATGGCGACCTTCCGCCAGGAGGTCACCGACTACCGGCCCGGCCAGGGCCAGGAGGACAACGACATGCCCCGACACCGCCGGTTCGAGAAGGACCGCGCCCAGACCCTGCCCCCCGGCGAGTGGACGTCGCTGGAGTTCGAGACCGTGGTCGACGCCGACCACGGCGGCACCTCCACGGGCAGCCTCTACTCCCTGGTGGGGGTCAACGAGAAGGGCGGAGCCCTCTACGACTTCTCCGTGGGGGTGACCATCGCCGGGCTGGAGCCGGGCGCGGAGGTGCAGCTGCGCGCCACCGAGTACGAGCCCGACGGCAAGGGCGGCTGGGAGTACGCCCGCAACCGGCCCATCGACAGCCCGGTCCACGCCGGCGGGAACGGCCACTTCACCTACGCGTGGAAGGGCAACCTCGCCAAGGGCAGGCGGGTCCGTGTCCGCGTCGTCCAGTACGGGGACACCCCGGCGTCCATCACGTCCGCGACATCGGACGTCTTCTACTGGCCGAAGTAGGCCCGCACTCCGGGGGGGCTGGTACCGCGCGTACCGGCCCCGTCGCCATGCCCGCAGCACCTGACCGACCCTGTCCCCGAAGCTAGGAGAGACCATGACCCACTCCGCTCCCGCGCCCGTCCCCGGCACCCCGGCCGCGACCCGCGCCGACGCCCGCGCCCGCGCGCTCCGCACCGTCCTCCAGGGCGCCGTCTCCACCGTCCTGGTCGCGGTCGCGGCCACCGTCGTCACCGTGGTCACTCCGGCCGAGGTGATCGACTGGACCGCGCTCGGCGTCGCGGTGGCCACGGCCGCCGGTACCGCGCTCGCGGCCTACGTGCAGCGCCGCCTGGAGGGCGTCGGCCAGTAGGTCCCGCACGCGACCGCCCCCGCTCCTCGAGGAGCGGGGGCGGCTTCGTCGTGTGCGGGATTCCCTCGGCGGACACGAAAGCCCCCGACCGTCTTTTGACGGTCGGGGGCCGGGCCCGCACCTCTTATCCCCACGGGCCCACCCGGGAACCACCCCGGGCCCGCCGCGCTATACCCCGTAGGGCGCGCGGAGGCCTACCGCTCCTCGCGGTCCATCTGCGCCGCCAGGAGCCGAGCGGCGACTTCGATCTCGGCGTCGGATCGGCATCCGGGTCCGCAGAAGGTTCCGCCGACCGATCCGGCGAAGCCGTCCCCGCGAATCTCGGTTCCGCACTGGGTGCACGTCGTGGCCATGACGTCCCTCTCGGTCTCTCGGTGGTGGTGGGTCCCGCGCCGCGGGTGTCGACCGGTCTCCCCCTGGGGGTACGGACCGCGGCGCGGGGTCTGGTCCCGCGCACCCGGGCCTGGACGGCGGTCGGGTGCGCGGGGGTCTAGGTGGCCGGCCGGAGCAGCGCCTGCACCTCGGACTCTCGGAACCGGTGCTGGCCGCCGGGGGTGCGAATGCTGTTGATGCGCCCGGAGGAGGCCCACCGGGTGACGGTCTTGGGGTCGACACGGAACAGTTCGCCGACCTCGGCCGGGGTCAGGTAGCGCTCGCGTGCGGGGGTGGTCACCGGACGCGCACTGGGGTGTTCCATGGGGTGTTCCTCTTCATCTGTCGGGACAACTCGTCGGGGTCTTCGTGCCGGAGCGGCCCAACCCTGTGCGGCCCGAGGTAGAACCCCACCCATGAGCGGTGGTAGCTCAGCCAGATGACCACCCAGTACGGGGAGTGGTGGCGGGCGAGGGCGGCGGCGACGTCGCGCTGGTCGCGATCATGCGAGGGGTCCCACCGGCTCATGGGTTCTCCACCACCGCGCGCACGGTGAGGGGTCCCATGCGGGTGCCCTTCCACTCCCACTCCCAGTCCCAGAACACGGCCAGCCCGTCGACCAGGCGCAGGCCGGAGAGCGGGGCCGCCGGGCTCGGTTCGCCCAGCCGCGGGTAGGGGATGGCGGCGGTGTGCCGGGGCCCGTTGTCGGTCACGCGCAGGGTGATCAGGTACGTGTCGACGACGACAACCACGCGCACCGTGCCGCCCGGATCGCCGCTGCGGGTGTGGCAGTGAGCGTTCGACACCAGGGCGGTCGCGATTCGCTCGACACGTCGCGCGACACGAGACGGCACGACGGCGTGCACCCAGTTGATGAGGTCGGTGTGGTCGCGCTCGTGGCCCAGCACGATGCCGTGCTTGTGGGCCTCGGTGAACCGGATGCGGTGCGGGTACGGGACGGGGTCTGCGTCCGAGCAGAGCGGGATCACGCGGCCCTCACCTCCAGGGCCTGGAGTCCGGCGAGGGCCCGCACGAGGACCTCGACGCGCGGCGAGGTGGCGAGCGGCACGGCGCGGCGGTGGCGGCCGGGCGCGTAGGCGCGGACGCGAGCGGCCCGGCGCGGGCGCTGGCGGCGGACGGCGACGAGCGCCGACGGGTTCAGGTAGCGCGACATGGCGATCTCCTGGTCCAGATGCCGGGTGGGAAGCCCGGCGGGGAACTGAGTGGCTCCATACTGATATTAGGATTCCTAAAAAGCAAGACCGGGACACCTAATCACAAGATTCCTGGGTCGGGTGTCCTAAAATGTCTGCTTCCGCGAGGGGCCCGTCTACGATCGGAGCACTATGGCCACCAGGTACTCACCGACGATCCGTCGACGCCGACTGTCCGCCGAGCTGCTGCGCTTGAGACAGGTCGCTGGAATGACCAGCGAGGAAGCCGCGCGGGGCTCAGAGCTGAGCAAGACCGCGTACTCGAACATCGAGAACGGATTCAGGCAGAGGCCGAAGCTCCCCGAAATCCGCGCGATTCTGCGGGCCTTCGAGGTGCCGCCAGGGCAGGAGTATGACGAGATCCTCAACCTCTGCCGCCAGTCCCTCGAACGTGGGTGGTGGAGCCGCTACCGCGACGTCCTCGCCGCGCGCTACGTCGGCTTCGAGCAGGAGGCCGCGACGATCTCCACCTGGGAACCGATCGTCGTGCCGGGCCTGCTCCAGGTGCCCCGGTACATGGAGCTGCTCGCAGAGTCCGCCCTCCTTCGCCCGGAGGAAGCCCGCCGCTCAGCCGACGCCCGGATGACCCGGCAGCACATCCTGCACGAGGACCCGCCGGAGCTGTGGGCGATCTTCGACGAGACCGCCCTACTGCGCCTGGAGGACGACCACCCCGACGTGCTCCGCGAGCAGGCCCGCCACCTCCTGGAGCTGAGCGAGCAGCCGTCCATCACCATCCAGATGACCCCGGCGCGGCGCATCAACAGCGGCAGCGGAGGGCCGTTCGTGGTACTGGACTTCCCCGACGCCGTAGACCCCTCGATCGTCTACCTGGAGACCGACACCGATGGCCTATACCTGGAAGAGCCGGATGAAGTTGCCCGGTACCGCACACTGATGAAGCACCTGGTGATGACTGCTCTCCGCCCCGGGGAGACAGCTGACCGCCTACGACAGATGATCGAGTAGCCCCATGACGAACTCAGTTCCCGCTGAACTTCCCGACCTTCTCTTCCGCAAGTCTTCCTACAGCCAGCCGACCGGCAACTGTGTCGAGATCGCCGACCTGCCTGCGGGTGCCGCCGTCCGTGACTCCCAGAACCCGACAGCCGGGCACCTGGAGGTCCCCGGCACGGAGTGGTCCGCGCTGCTCGCCAGCGTGCGCACCAGGTAGTTGCACGCGAAAGGGGCCGCCTGCATATGCAGGCGGCCCCTTCTCAGTTCCCGAGCCCACTCTACCCCGTCGTGCCGACGCCGGGAAGCTACCGCTGTTGCTGCATCCCGCACTTCGTGCACACCCAGATGCGATTCGGGGTCTCCATCCAGTCGTGGTCGCACGAGGAGTGGCGCCCCTCGATCGGCGCTGCGGTGGTCGCCTCGCACAGCATGCACTCCATCTGGCGGGCGGCGGGGTTCTCCACCCACAGGTGCGGGTGCTCGCTGATGAAAGGTTCTTCGGGCACTTCCATGATCGGCATGTGGCAGTACCGGTCCACGCGGCCTCCTCACGAGGGGACCACCACCGTAACCCGCCGACACCGGCCGGGGAAGGCGAAGACCGACCCCGGCCACCGCCTGGTGGCCGGGGCTTCCCCGCGGCGAGCTACGCGGCCACGAGCTGACCGTCGGCCATGGCCGCGCGGACGGTGGCCAGCACCCGGCGGGCGGTCCGCTCGGACACCTCACCGTGGCCACGCTCGGCCAACAGGGTGACGATGTCCGCGCCGGTGGCCGTGGCCATCCGCGTGTCCGGGGCGCCGGGCTCGGTCGCCCAGTCCAGGACGGTGTCCTCGCGCGGCCCGGTCGTCGTGGCCACGGTGGCCGGGCGGGGCGCCGGACGGTCATCATGCTCATCAGCATGCTCCTCGGCCACCGGATCGGCGGTCACGGCCGTGCGGGCAAGGACCTCGGCCACGGACACCACCTGTCCGCAGATGACCGGCCGGTCCTCGGCCACGACCTCCACGGCCAGGTGTCCGGCCAGGGTCGCCGCGGGGATCAGCCCGCCACCGCAGATGGCCGGGCGCTCCACCTCCACCTCGACGGCGGACAGGCGCGTGCGCAGCGTGGCCACGGTGGTGACCGCCGTGCAGATGGCCGGGCGGGTGTCCGGCGCGGGCACGGGCAGGCTGGCCACGAGCGCGGCCACCGGGATCGTCTGGCCGCAGATGGCCGGGCGCGCGGCCAGCGCCGCCGCCTCCGTGGCCACGGCCGCCTCGGCGGCCAGACGGACGGCGGTCACCGGCGCCATGACCGTGGCCACCGGGATGACACGGCCACCGCAGATGGCCGGGCTGCGGTCACGCTGGCCGTGGCCGCCGTCCGGGCCGATGCGGACAGCGGACATCGCGAGCTGGTACGCCAGCTCGGCGGCCACCGGCACCCACAGGGACACGACGATGCCCATCCAGCCGTGCTCCCACCCGTGGTGGAGGTTCGCCCCGGTGGTGGCCACCACGCCGACGAGGAGGGCGGCCTTGGCCATGGCCGGGGGGTGGTGGCCGACGGCGCGCGCGTGGCCGATGGCCGCGATCGACAGGACCACCAGGCTGTCCACGGTGACCGCGATGACCGCGGCCTCCCACTCTGCGGCGCCGGCCTCGATGGCGAACTTGCGGATGTGGCCGTAGCTGACGACGACCAGGCCGACGGCGATGGACAGGGACCCGGCGATGGTCGCGTAGTAGGGGAGGTTACGCACGGGGCACCTCCGGGCGGCCCTCGTAAGTGGAGACCAGGTCACCGAGAAGGGAGTCGAGACGGGGGAGGGCGGCGCTCAGCGCGCGCCCGGGGGCACGGTCGTACCCGTGCGCGGCCAGAACGTCGAACACGTCGGAGAGGAGACCCGCGGAGGGGCGCGGCTGCGGGGCGGTGGGGGCGCTCATCGGTCGCCGTCCTTCGCCAGCTCCTCGCGCATCCACGCGGCGGCCGTGGTGGGGCTGACGGCCGCCTCCGTGACGGTGCGGGCAGCGATACGGGCGATGGTCGCGCGGTCGGACAGGATGTGGCGCCGGTCGGCGAGGGTGTCGCCCGCGTCCATGGGGACGTCGAGGATGTCGGCGACGGCCGCCAGGAGGGCGCGCAGGGCGTCCGTCTCGGACGGCTCGGGGGTACGCGCAGCGCGCGGTACGGTGGTCACGGTTCAACTCCTGGTAGGTCAGGTTGTTGTTCAAGCCCTCGGGTCGGTGCTCCAACACCGGCGCGGGGGCGTCTTCAGTTGTGGGTCGAGGTGTAGCAACAGGTGTAGCTACTGGCTGAAAGACACCACGGTTCGTGGCAGGTCGCCATTAGTCAAAGTTGCTGGTCAGTGACCCATGGCAACCCATGGCGACCCGCCTGCCTACAACTTCTAATCCGATGGCCGCTGGTTCGAATCCAGCCGGGTGCACCACATCTGACCAGGGCCTTCACTCTCACGAGTGAGGGCCTGACGTCATTGTAGCGGGCTCAGTGTAGCGATGGGTGTAGCAACCGTAATGGTTCGCGACCGGTCGCCACGGGTCAGAGCGCCTAATCGGGCGCGGTTCCAGGGGTCTCACCCGCCAAGCGCCGGAGGGCAGCGTCCATCACCGCTGTCGTCCGCGCCTGCGTTTTTTCGGAGAAGTGCGTGTAGATCTCAGACGTCGTCGCCAACCTCGCATGCCGCAACGCCCGCTGAATGTCCTTCATCTGTGAGCCGCCCTCGAACAGCCACGACGCGGCCGAGTGACGGAGGTCGTGCACACGGGCGCCCTCGACCCCCGCCTTCGCGCACAGCACATCCCAGGCCCGGTTGACGTTGCGCGGCTCGATCGGCGTCCCGTACCGGGTCGTGAACACCAGGTCCGGTTCCACCCACACGTCAGCGGCTTCGCGCTCCTCCTCCACCCGCTCCTTCCGAGCCAACAGGACGGCGAGGAGGAACGGCGGGATCTGGACCGTGGCCATCGACGCCGAGGTCTTGCCGCCCACGATCTTGAGCACCCCGGGACGCCGGCCGTTCGCGTCCGCCTCCACCGCACGGACCCGCTGAAGCGACGGCCCGACCGCGGCCAACCCCGCCTCCAGATCCAGCGTCGACCACCGCAGCGCCAGCGCCTCGCCCTTGCGCAGCGCCAGTCCCAGAATCGTCACCCACAGGTCCGCCCAACGGTCGCCAGCGGCGTGCTCCAGGAGCCTGCTCGCCTCCTCCTCCGTCAGCGACTTACCGCGGGCGCCCTCGCCCTTCGGAGGCTCGACGAGCAACGCCACGTTGCGGGTGACGATCTCGTCCCGCATCGCGTCGGCTAGCGCCTTGCGCAGGATCGCGTGGCAGTACGCGACCATGCGGGGGGACAGCGTCGTAGCCAGGGTGCCGTCGGCGCCCCTGCGCGGTGTCCTGGAGGGCGGTTTCACTTGGAGCTCCCCGAGCCACGCGCGCACTTGCGCCGGGCCGAGGGCCCCGATCGCGAAGTGCCCCAGGTGCGGGATGAGGTGGAGCCGCGTGTTGTCGGCGTAGGACACCAGGGTGCTCTCCGCGAGCCTGCCCGCCTGCACCCGCTGGGGCAGGATCTTTCCGACCCACTCCTTGGTCAGCCACTCCCCCAGGGTGATGCCCTTGCCGGAGGTGATCGGCAGACCGGCGTCGATCTTCGCCTGCAACTCCTTCAGCTTCGCGCGCGCCTTCGCCTGGGTCTTGGCGTAGACCGGCTTGCGCTTGCCGTCGGGCAGGGTCACGGACCCGACCCACATTTCATCGGAGGACCGCTGGTACAGCGACCCCTCGCCGTTAGCTCGGGTCTTCTTCTTCGGGGGCATCTGAACTCCCTTCCGATGTCGCATACCCCAAGTTCTTATGGAACCGAAGCAGAGCTTCGCTGGCGTCCAACAGCGGCAACAGGCCTGTCCACGCGACGGCAGTCCCATCAGAGGCGACGAGCAGCGCCCGCCAGCGGGCATCCTCAAGGCGCACGTTGGTCTCTGCCCCGTCCCAGTGGCCTATGAGCGAGTGGACGAACGATGGGAGCGGTTCGTCCACCTCGCCCGACGGTCGGTACCAACCCGTGTCTCCGTATGGGCGTCCGTCCTGGAAGTCCACGACGACTCCCTCCTCAACGAGGGAGTCCGTGAGGCTATGAGCGAAGTCGCTGAAATGGGAGGTAGCGTCCGTTCGCGTCTGCGCCTTCAGCTCCTCCTTCACGCGTTGCCTATCGAGACCGTCCTTGATGGCCCGTTCTGTGAAATCGATGAGCCTCGACAGGCGCTCCTGCTCTTCCTCCAGCCGCGACGCCCAGAACCGTTGCAGTAGATCCCTTTGGTGACTCGTAGACACCCTGGCGTTACTGATCATCTGCTCGGCTCTGGTGTGCACACCGAGCGGATGTAGATCTTCAGGAGCGGGCGGCGGGGCTTCGAGGTATCCAGCGAGGACGAGCAGGACCTTGATGTCGACGCCGAAGAGTTCGCTGATCCTGGCGAGGTGCTCGACGCCTGGCTTCGCGCTGTTCTTCTTCCATCGGCTGATGGTGGACTGCTGGATGCCAAGCGCCCGCGCAAGGGATGCATCGTTGGTGTACCCGAGCGCAGTTCCTGTGCTCGTCACCCAGTCGGAGAAGGTGGGCCGTCGTGACGGCATGGTGACCTTTCGTGTGAGGGTCGGATGGTGGTGCCCCGTGGCGAACGGTCGCGACCCGTGGCGGACCGATCACTCATCCTTGCACGCTCGCAAGCCACGAAACAAGTGTCGCCGTAGAGCAAAACTGATCTCTGACGATCTCCAACCTGGCTTCGCACGTGTGTCCTAGTGCGTCCGAGCGCTTGGAGGCGGACAGGTACGGGAGATCAGCCGTGAGACGCATGTGATGAGTGTTGGAACATCCTGGACTCCCGCCCCACCAGGGGTTCCTTGCCAGTGGTTGTCTGAACGTCGCTGAACAGGACTGAACAGGGCTGGACGGGGCTGAAATCCGACTTGTGCTTCGCGAAGTTTCGCGAAGTTCCGGCACGGCACGCAAGCCCGGATGTCGCGGGAGGGGGGGAAGGTGTGCGAGGATGCCTTTAGACCCTCCCGACCGTTATCGGTCGGGGCGGATCTGGTAGGGGCTGCCCACACAAGTGGGGGCGGCCGGTGTATCAGCACCGACCGCCCCTAGGCGCAACTCCTGCTTTGTGACTAGCAAGCCGGTCAGACATGGTCTGACCTCGATAAACGGGCGCTCTAGAACAGCGCCCCGTTTGGAGTACGCATGCGGCAGTCTAGCCGAACGCTGTCCGACGAGGTAACTGGGGACGCGAACCCGCACCCTCAGGTTGGCAAACTCCTGCTGACCTACGAGGAGAGCCGGTTCCTCCTGGGGTGCAGCCTGACCACGCTCAAGGGTCTCGTGAAAACGGGAGAGCTGCGGTCCATCGCCCTCACCAGCAAGTCGAAGCGAATCCCCGTCGAAGCCCTGCACGAGTTCATCGCCTCGCGCGCCGTGCAGGCCGACGTCTCCTGACGCTGCTCCGCAGCTCTCCCGTCGGCTCTGAGCCCCGCCGACTCCTCTCTTCACCCCAAGCCTCGCCGACCGCGCCATGCGCCGTCCGGCTGTGAGGCGTACCCACATCAGGGGGAACCGTGCCCGAAAGCACGTACACCGTCCCGGCCCAGCCCCACCAGAGCACCGACATGCAGATCTTCAACGTCGACGACCGCCCCTGGCGGTTCGGCATGACCGAGGACGGCAGGACTTACGCGGTCGCCACCGACGTCGCCAAGAGCTTCGACTACCGGGACGCCGCCAACGCGCTCCGCGTCCTCGACGAGGACGAGAAGGGTACTCAGATCGTGAGTACCCATGGCGGACCCCAGGAGATGAAGGTCATCTACGAGGACGGCCTGTGGGAGCTGATCTTCCGCAGCACCAAGCCCGAGGCCAAGTCCATCAAGCAGCGGGTCAAGGCCATCCTCCGCGAGATCCGCGAGACCGGACGCTACGAGGTCGAGTTGGCCGACCCGCTCGCCGAACTGGAACGCCAGACCCGAGCCACCGTCCGCGCCATCGAGGTCGCCAAGGCCGAACGCGCCCGCGCTGAACTCGCCGAAGGCCAGGTCGCCGCCCTGGAACCGCAGGCCGCGAAATACCAGGCCGTCATGGACGCCGACGGGCTCACCGACATGACCGCCCTCGCGGACATGCTCGACATCAACGTCAACCGGCTCACCAACTGGCTCGTCGAGCAGGACATCTTCCGCAAGCAGACCTCCGAAGGTCAGGCCGGGCCGAAGACCCGCAACCTCCCCCGCCGCCGGTACCAGCACTCGGGACAGTTCCTGGTCCGCACGGAGCGCAAGGGGTTCGTCAAGTTCCCCGTCGCCTACGCCACCAGCAGCGGTCTCGACCTCATCCTCGACCGCTGGAGCCAGCGATGAGCATCCCCATGCGCCACCACGAGACCGTCCTCGCCCAGCTCACCACCGGGCTGACCCACCCCACCCCGACGGCCATCGCCGCCGCGCACACGAACGAGGCCAGCCGATGACCCAGCCCACGATCACCCCCGCCGACCAGGCCATAGCTTCCCGCTGGATCACCACCACGACCGGCGGCCGCACCACCACGTTCGCTCACCTCGGATGGGTCGAACTCGACGGAACCGAGTGGACCATCCACGCCGAGGTGGACCCCGAGCGCCACACCAAGTACGCCTCGAACCCCGAGCTCGCCGCGTACCCCAGCGTGTTCCGCGCCCCCGGCGTGAACCTCCTCACCTACCCCGTCGTCGGCGAGAACGAGACCGTCGCCCGCCTCCTCTTCCACGCCCCCGCGTTCCTGAACGCGCAGACCCCGACGCCCACGCGGCCCCTGGACTGGCAGCCCCGCCTCCTGGAGAGCGGCCACACCATCGCCGAGGCGACCGCCGCCACCATTGAGGACACCACCGGCCCGTACCCGGTGATCGCCCGCGTCGACCAGGTGTTCACCGACCTCGCCAACGGCAACCTCGTCGGCGCGGCCGTGACCATCGGCGAAGGTACCGACCGCCGCCTGATCGTGCCCGTCATGTCCACCGACGCCACCGCCGCCGACGTGTTCAACCAGCTCGCCGAGAGCCGCCGCTTCAGCTGAGCCCCCGAAGGCGGGGCCTCCGTCATGGAGGCCCCGCCCCGGACCGGACCAACACCGTCACCAGCCCTCGGGGGAGAGCATGACACCGACACTCGAACACCAGTGCGGGCACTACATCGGCGACGAAGCACGCCACTGCGGAGCTACACCCACACGCCACTACCTCACCGGCCACCGGTGCGAAGACCACACCCCCGCACGGCTCGCGGGACAGGCCGAATCCGCCCCCTTCTATGACCGCGAAGAGGGCGACCAGTGATCAAGACCAGCTCCTTGGACACCGTCCGAGACGCCTTCGAGCGCGCCGGATGCAACGTGCGCGGCAGCGGCGCCCAACTCTCCGCCACCTGCCCGCACCACCCAGACCGCACCGCGTCCCTGTCCATCGGGTACCACGACGGCAGAGTCCTCATCTTCTGCCACGCCAGATGCGGCATCGAGGACATCCTCGACAAGGTCGGACTGACCAAGGCAGACCTGTTCGACGAGAAGCCGGAACCTCGTCCAGGCGGTCGCCCCACCGTCACCGCGACCTACTCCTATCCCGATGAGCAGGGGCTGATCGGCTTCGAAGTTCGCCGCTACGAGCCCGGGTTCGGCGGCGACAAGAAGACCTTCCGCCCCTACCTCCCCGGGGCCACCAAACCCGGTATCGGGAAGGTCCGCCGTGTCCTGTACCGGCTCCCCGAGGTCATCGCCGCCGCGCAACAGGGCGGCACCGTCTACATCGCCGAAGGCGAGAAGGACGTAGACCGCCTCGTTGCCCTCGGGCACACGGCCACCACCAACATCGGCGGCGCGGGCAACAACAAGTGGAAATCCGAGTACAGCACCTTCCTGCGCGGTGCCGACGTCGTGATCATCGCCGATAACGACGACCCCGGGCGAGACCACGCACACGCCATCCAGGCATCAGTCACAGCCGTCGCCAAGTCCGTAACGCTCCTCAAGCCCGCCGTCAACAACAAGGGCGCCGACCTCTCCGACCACCTCGCCGCCGGATACACCCTCGACCAACTCCTCCCCCTGGACGAGGAAGAGGAGGACGACCACACCGAGCCGGAAGCGGCGCCGCTCCCGAACGCCGAACCGACCCCCGGCTTCGACTACGCCCACGTCT
>Ga0233365_1000201_pt1 | contig 29391 bp, 28 predicted proteins | sample ElkDunMinimDraft_27_FD_191535 | JGI IMG/M metagenome (GOLD analysis project Ga0233365, IMG submission 191535) | Fecal eukaryotic communites from dung pellets of Tule Elk in California, USA - Elk Dung C36 | ecosystem: Host-associated > Mammals > Digestive system > Large intestine > Fecal | place...
GCGGTGTGCCGCTGGTCGGGTCCTCGAGGATTCGGCATTCGATGCCGAACACCTCGCGAACCAGCGCTTCGTCGACGATCTCGGCGGGCGGACCGTGCGCGACCACCCGGCCGTCCTTGAGCGCCAGTAGCCGGTGCGCGTACCGGCACGCCTGGTTGAGGTCGTGGAGCACGACGACGACGGTGCGACCCTCCTCGCTGTGCAACCGCAGGAGCAGCTCCATGACTTCGAGCTGGTAGGCGATGTCGAGGAAGGTCGTCGGCTCGTCCAGCAACAGCGTGGTGGTCTCCTGCGCCAAGGCCATCGCGATCCAGACCCGCTGGCGCTGGCCGCCGGACAGTTCGTCGACGAATCGGTGCCGCAGCTCCTGAGCCCCGGCCAGGGTGAGAGCCCGTTCGACGGCGTCGTGGTCGGCGCGGCTCCACTGTGACAACCAGTTCTGGTGCGGGTATCGGCCACGGGCGACCAGGTCGGACACCAGAAGTCCTTCGGGGGCGATCGGCGACTGCGGCAGGAGGCCGAGTCGCCGGGCCAGCGCCTTGCTCGGCAGACCCGCGATGTCGGCGCCGTCCAGCAGCACCTCACCGGAGCGGGGCGACACCAGTCGTGCGATCCCACGCAGCAGTGTGGACTTGCCACAGCCGTTCGGCCCGACCAGTGCGGTGATCGCGTGATCCTGCAGGGTCACCGACAGGTCGGTGACCACCTGGCGCCGTTCATATGCCAGGTCCAGGTTGCGTATATCCACTGTCGCCATCAGGTGGCCTCCCGCCGACTGGTCCGTCGAAGTAGGAACAGGAAGTACGGTCCGCCGATCAGCGGGGTGATCACACCCAGTGGAAGCGAAGCCGGAATCACGTGCTGCACGAGGTGATCTGCGACCACGAATATCAGCGCTCCCAGCGCCGCCGCGACCGGGAAGATCGCGGTCCCGGGTGTCGCGGCCAGACGACGTGCCAGGTGTGGCGCGATGAACGCGACGAACCCGACCGGCCCGCACACGGCCACGGCGCCGGCCGCCAGCAACACGCCGACAGCCAGGACCGCCAGCCGCATCGGCTCCAGTCGGACCCCCAGCGACCGGGCGGTGTCGTCGCCCAGCGTCATCATCTCCAGCGGTCGCCGCAACGCCACCGCCAGCGGCACCAGCACGGCCAACGCGATCAGCAGGAACCACATCGACGTCTGGTCGACGTGACTGAGCGAGCCGACCATCCACCGCACCGCCGCCTGGGCCCGCATGCTCTCGCCCTGAACCAGCAGATAGGACACTCCGGCGCGGCAGAACACGTCGACACCGATTCCGATGAGTACCAGTCGATACGGTGACAGGTGTCCGGACCTGGCGTTGAGGTAGACGACGGCGGCCGCGGCGATCGCGCCCAGGAACGCGCCGATCGGAATGAACGCCTGATTGCCGGGGAAACCGACCAGGATGGCCACCGCGACCAGGCTGGCGCCGGTGTTGACGCCGATGATGTCGGGCGCCACCAACGGATTGCGGGCGAAACTCTGGAACAGGGCACCGGACAGGCCCAGCGCGGCACCGGCCAACAGCGCCACCGCGACTCTCGGCAGGCGGAAGTTCACCACGACCAGGTCGTAGGTTCCGTCTCCCCGACCGAGGAGGGTCGTGACGATGTCGGGCAGTGGGATCGGGACCGATCCCAGGGTCATCCCGTAGGCGCCGACTCCGACGGCCGACGCGATGGCCACGACCAGGATGACCATCACCCGCCGGTCGAGCCGCCGACTGAACCGGTCGTTCCACATGCGAACGATGTAGCGTCGGCGCCGCTCGGCGGTCTCCGGTTCCCGTACCGATCGGCTCATGCGGCCACCATTCGCCGTCGGCGCACCAGGAACACGAACAGTGGGGCGCCGATCAGCGCGGTGGCCACGCCGACCTCAAGTTCGTCGGGACTGATCACGTAGCGGCCCACCAGATCGGCACCCAGCAGCAGGATCGGCGCGTAGATCAGCGAGCAGGCCAGTATCCAGCGATAGTCGGGGCCGATGACCAGCCGAACCAGATGCGGCACCACCAGACCCATGAACGCGATCGGTCCGGCGGCGGCGACCGCACTGCCGGCCAGCAGCACCACGGCGAGGGCGGCCAGTCCCCGGATCAGCGAGATCCGTTGCCCCAGTGACCGGGCGACGTCGTCGCCGAGGACCAGCACGTTGATCGCCGGGGCCATCAGAAGCGCCAGGATCACGCCGATGATCAGGAATGGCGCGACGGCGCTGACCACCGACAGATCTCGCCCGGCGATGGAACCGACCATCCAGAAGCGAAACTGGTCCAGGCTTCGTTCGTCCAGCAACAGGATCGCCGATGTCGCCGAGGACAGCAGTGCCGCCAGGACGGCTCCGGCCAGAGTCACCTTGATCGGCGTGGCGGCGCCTCGTCCGCTCGATCCCAACGCGTACACCGTGATCGCGGCCAATGCGGCTCCGGCCAGTCCGAACCAGACATACGTCAGGGCACTGGTGATGCCGAGCATCGATATCGCCAGGATGATCGCCAGGGCGGCTCCGGCGTTGACGCCGAGTATGCCGGGGTCGGCGAGCGGGTTTCGGCTGATGGCCTGCATGAGTGCGCCCGCCAGCGCCAGTGCCCCGCCCACGCCGAGCCCCAACAGGGTTCGCGGCAGTCGAAGCTCCCGCACCACGAGGGCCTCGTTGCTCAGCTCATTGTTATCCACTGTGCTCAACGCGCTGAAGACGTCCGACCAGTCGGTGGCGACGCTGCCCAGCCGCAGACTCGCGATGAGCGTGATGGCAAGCGCGACAAGGCCACCCGCGATCCACAGTGCCCGAAGACCGGGGCGGGCCGCAGCCACCATCTCACCCCTATCGGGCCGGCGCGTCGGTAGCCCTGTCATCCACGTCCTCGTTCGCTGGATCGAACCGTGGAGTGAATATACAAGGTTTGCCTAACCTAACTCCATGGGGTGGCTAGCGCTTGCCTGACGGCGACCATCATCGCGCCCACCGTCACGGACAGTCCGCTTCCGACCGCACTACCTGGTATGACGACCACCGGTGCCGCCGACACCCGCGATCTCACCGGGTATGCTCGACAGCGGTGTGCCGGGAAGCCTGGTCGGCGTTGTTTCGACACCCGACGCCGCGAGGAAGCCGTGTACCCCTCTCCCAGTTCTCCCCGGCCCGATGCGCCAACCGCGCTCGCGCCCAGCGGAGTATTCCCGACCGGTGACTTCCGGTCGACGCTCATCACCTCCCCCTCCATATCCCCACTGCCAGGCCGATCGCGAGTCGCGACACCGAAGCCCGCACCCGGCCGGACAGGATCGGCATCATGAAGGCGGTCTACCGCAACGCGGTCAGCCAATACACGGTGCGGCAGTGGTGCCTCAACCGGCTCGCGCAATGGTCCACACCGCACAGTCGCCAGGTGGTCAAGGTGGACGGTGTCGACGTTCACCTCACCCATATCGGCGATCAGGCCGCCAAGGTGGTCTTCCTGCCCGGCACCAACTTCAACGCCGCGACCAGCCTGGAACTGGGCAGCGCCCTCGGTGAACGCTGGCCCACCATGATCATCGATCTGCCGGGACAACCCGGCCTCTCCAGCGGGCACCGCCCGCACAACCCGCACGACGGCTGGTACGGCCGGATTCTCGCGAAGGTACTGGAGGCCACCGCCGCGCGCGAGGTGGTGGTCGTCGGCCACTCGCTGGGCGCCGCCGTCGCCCTGGGCTGCGATTCACCGCGTGTCGGCGCCCGGGTGCTGTGCTCCCCGGCGGGGATCACTCGGCTCGGCATGGACATCCCGCTGCTGGCCTGCTCCACCCGATGGCTGCTGACGCCGACCGTGGCCGCCAGCCGGCGCCTGCTGAACCTGCTGACGGCGCCCGGCCATCGTGCCTCCCGCACGGCGGCGGAATGGATGAGCCTGATCGGACATCACTGCCGCACCACCCTGGCACCACCGCCACAACCGCTCGCGGTGCTGCGTCGAGCCGCAGAGACCACAATGGTGGTCGCCACCGGCGAGCACGATCGGTTCCTCGGGCCGCGTCGGCTCACCAAGGCGGTGCGACGGGACCTCGACGCGCCACTGCGCGCGCTGCCGGGGGTCGGTCACCTCGTCGGCGACGAACGGCCCGGCGAGATCGTCAACCTCATCGAAGGCGTCCTGACGCGTTCACCGAAAGCGCACTGATCGCACCGTGGCCGGCCGGCCACCGGAATGACCAACATCTCAGAGCATGGATTTCGACATGTCGATCACGATAGGGTCGGTCACTGGTGTGCCGGGAAGCCTGGTCGGCGAGACAGTGTGATGCTCGAATCAGGCGCCTTCGAACGCGTCCAACGAGCGATGTGACGATGAGATCGAGGTGGAACCGGTGAAGCCAGTCAACCGTCTGGCCCATGCCCTGCGCAGCGACACCACAGGTGGACTGCTGTTGATCGGCGCGGCGGGATTGGCCCTGCTGTGGGCGAACTCGCCATGGGTGAACGCCTACGAATCGATGCGTCACTTCGTCATCGGCCCCGCCTGGCTACACCTGGATCTGGCCTTGGAGGCGTGGGCCGCCGACGCCCTGCTGGCGCTGTTCTTCTTCATCGTCGGCAACGAACTCAAACAGGAGTTCATCAACGGCCAGTTGCGCGACCCGAAGAAGGCGATGGTCCCCATCGTCGCGGCGGTGTGCGGAGTCATCGTGCCGGCGTTGATCTTCACCCTCATCAACCTCGGTCAGGGTGAGGCCAGTACCGGCTGGGGAATCCCGATGGCCACCGATGTCGCCTTCGCGATCGCGGTCCTGGCCATCGTGGGACGACATCTGCCACCGGCGTTGCGGATCTTCCTGCTGACGCTGGCCGTCGTCGACGACCTCATCGCGATCCTGGTCATCGCGGTCTTCTACACCGGCGGCGTCAACTTCGTGGCCCTGGCCGCTGTGCTGCTTCCGTTGGGGCTGTTCGGTTACCTGCAACGTGGTCGCGGTCTGGCCGCCGTCCTCAACCGGTCTCGCGTCCCCAACTGGGTCGTCTACCTGCCGATCATCGCCGCGACCTGGACCCTGGTCCACGCCAGCGGCGTCCACGCCACCATCGCCGGAGTCGCGATGGGCCTGCTCATGCGCACCAGCAAGCAACCCGGGGAGAAGATCGACCCCAGCCACCGCGCCGAGATCCAACTGCGGCCGTGGGCCATGGGCTTGGCGCTGCCGATCTTCGCGCTCATGTCGGCGGGCGTCGCGTTCGACGGATTCGGTGCGATCTTCACCGACACCGTCGCACTGGGCATCGTCCTGGGTCTGGTCGTCGGCAAGCTCATCGGCATCGCCGGAGGTGCCTGGCTCACCACCAAACTCACCAACGGTCGACTCGACGACTCGTTGGCATGGCCCGACATCATCGGCATGTCACAGCTGGCCGGAATCGGATTCACGGTATCGCTGCTGATCAGTGAACTGTCCTATCCGGATAACGGGTCGATGCTGGATCACGCCAAGAGCGGGGTGCTGATCGGATCGTTGATCGCCGCGGTTCTGGCGATGGCGATCCTCACCGTCCGCAACCGCCACTATCGACGCCAGAACGCCGAGCCGATGGTGGGCACCGGGTTCGAGTCGACCTGAGTCCTGCCACGACCCCGTCGCCAGAGCCCGGGAACGGGCTCGACATGCGAGTGCCGCAGGCCGTTGAGCACGCGGAGCATCGGTGCGTGGACGGCAAGGTGGTGTCGAGTCGGCCCCCTGTGCCCGACCACGCCCGACATCAATCCGAAAAACGCTCTACTGTTTCAGTGACCGACCGATTGGGGTTCTCATGACCGCCGCGCCGATTCCCGCCGAACTGGGTGTTTCCATCTTCTCTCGCATGGCCGCTCTGGCCGTCGAGACCGGCGCCATCAGCCTGGGTCAGGGATTTCCCGACGGCACCGGACCGGAACCGATGTTGCGCACCGCGCAGGAGGCGATCGCCACCGGGAACAATCAGTACGCCCCGGCGATCGGAATCAAGCCACTGCGCGAGGTGATCGCCGCTCAACGCGCCGACCGCTACGGCACCGAGTACGACCCGGACACTCAGGTGGTGGTCACCGCCGGTGCCACCGAGGCGATCACGGCGGCGGTGATGGCGGCGGCCGGACCCGGCGATGACGTGATCATGTTCGAGCCCTACTACGACAGCTACGCGGCGGCGACGCGTCTGGCAGGCGCCAACCGGATCGCGGTACCGCTGATCGCCGACGAGACCGGCTTCGAGTTCGATCTGAACCGACTGGCCGAAGCGTTCACCGACCGCACCCGGGTTCTTATCCTCAACACTCCACACAATCCCACCGGCAAGGTGTTCACCACCGAGGAACTGGACGCGATCGCGCAACTGTGCCGAGAGCGCGACGTCGTGATCGTCAGTGACGAGGTCTACGAGTACCTCACCTTCGACGACGCCCGCCACGTCCCGATCGCCGCGCTGGCACCGGAGCGCACGGTCTCGGTGTCGGGCATCGGCAAGTCGTTCTCGGCGACCGGCTGGCGCGTCGGATGGGCTTGCGGCCCCGCCGACCTGATAGCACGGGTCGCCAGCGTCAAACAGTTCCTCAGCTTCACCACCGGTACTCCGTTCCAGCTGGCCGCCGTCACGGCACTGCGGGACTGTCTGGACTGGGTCGAGCAACTGCGCGTATCGCTACTGGACCGCCGCGACCTGCTCACGTCCACATTGACCGATGCCGGGATCACCGTCTATCCCACCTCGGGCAGCTATTTCCTGCAGGTCGACGCCCGCTCGTTCGGAACCGACGACGGCATGGCGCTGTGCCTCGACATCCCCAAGCAGGCCGGTGTGGTCGCGGTGCCCAGCGTCGCCTTCTTCGATCACCCCGAGGCGGGCCGTCACCTGGTGCGGCTGGCGTTCTGCAAGGAGTCGGACACCTTGGCCGAGGCCGCCTCCCGGCTGGTTCGATACCGCGATTCGCAGCGGTGATATCGGCTGACCCGACCCGTCCAACCACAATCACGCCATAGCCGACCACGGCGCACCACCGCCGTCGTGGTTTCGCGCGTCAGCGGTTCGGTGCTCCACATCCGCTACCACCAGCGGAAAACAGGCCACAAGCATCCTTTGTGGTCGCGCGTTGCGACCGGCGGCCACCCGAACCTCTCCGGCCGACGTACACAGTGCGACGCCTCCCCAACACACCGGCGTTTCCGATAGCCTGAGGGCGCGTCTGATAGATCCAGACGCGGGCTTACCGACGTGGTGATTGGCGGCACGGTCTTGAACGCGGGATGTCGACGCGACGGTGTCAGCGCCGGTCGCATGGCGGCTGGATGCACGGCGGCCGGACGTATCGAGGCCGCACGTATCGAGGCAGCGTGTCGACGGGGTGATGTTCACACCGCCGGATCCCTTGTCGCCGCCACGTTCGGCAGGGCGGAGGAGCTCCTACGGGAGTGCCGCAACACTCCCCCGCTTCGCTTACCCCGCCGCCGGGCGCCGAACGTGGTGCCCGCGAGCCCACCGCCACCACCACGACAACCAGACAGGCACTCAGCCTGTCCGCGCCGCCGAACCCTTACCCGAACCCGGCGGCCCGACCACAGGAGAATCATGGACAACGCCCCAACGGCCCGTCGATCCTTCAACCGACGTCGACTCCTGACCGGCATCGCCGGCGTCGCCGCCGGAACCCTGGCCGGCGGTCTCGTCATCCCCAGCACCGCCGCCGCCGCGCAGGACGGACACGGACTACACATCGTGGACCGCAACGAGAACGGCGGCCGACTGCAGTACTACCGGTTCGCCACCGACGCCATCGGCTGGGACCCGGCGGTGAACGTGTTGCTGCCCGACGGTTACCACACCAGCGGAAAGCACTACCCCGTGCTCTATCTGCTGCACGGTGGCGCGTCCGACTTCCGCGCCTTCCACATGCACGAGAACATCGTCGGGCTGACCGCCGGACGCGAAGTGATCGTCGTGATGCCCGACGCCTCGACCGGCTGGTACTCCAACCCGGTCAGCGCCAACGCCGGTCCCCGCGACTGGGAGACCTTCCACATCGGGCAGCTGCTGCCCTGGATCGAGTCGAACTTCCGCACCTTCCCGGAGTACAACGGCCGCGCGGTCGCCGGGTTCTCGATGGGCGGATTCGGCGCGCTCAAGTACGCCGCGAAGTACTACGGGCACTTCTGCTCGGTCAGCTCGCACTCCGGACCCGCCAGCCTGCGTCGCGACTTCGGTCTCGTCGTCCACTGGGCCAACGCCACCTCCGCCGCGTTGGATCTGGGCGGCGGAACCGTCTACGGTGCTCCACTGTGGGACGAGGCTCGGGTCACCGCCGACAACCCGATCGAACGTATCCCCAGCTACCACAACAAACGGATCTTCCTGGCGGCTGGAACCTCGCCCGATCCGATCAACTGGTTCGACACCGTCAACGAGACCCAGGTGCTGGCCGGACAACGTGAGTTCCGAGGTGCGCTCGGCCAGGCCGGGATCCCGCACGAGTGGCACGAGGTACCCGGTGGGCACTTCTTCCGACACGATCTGTTCGTTCAGGACCTCAACGGGATGCTCGCCCGGTTGAGGCGTGCCGGATAGGCTCGCTCGCCTGCTGATTCGGTCCTCGGGGTAGCCTCTGACTCGGCTGTCTCGGGGACCGAAAACCTGTTGCGGGTGCGGTGTGGCCGTGATTGGCTGTGCCGTCCACATCGACAGGAGAATCAGTGGCCATCACCTCGCACACCGCATCGGGCATCGCCTACGACCGCGCCGGTCCGTCCGGTGGAGTCCCCATCGTCCTCGTTCACGCCGGGGTCGCCGACCGACGCATGTGGGATGACCTGTGGTCGCACCTGACGGCTCGACATGACGTGGTGCGGTTGGACCTGCGAGGTTTCGGAGACTCGACCCGACGTCCGGCGGCGCAACTGTTCCCGGTCGACGATGTGCTGGAGACACTCGACGAGCTCGACATCGACAGCTGTCACCTGGTGGGTGCCTCGTTCGGAGCCGGAGTCGCCACCGAGGTGACCCTGACCCGGCCGAGCGCGGTGTCGTCACTGCTGCTGATCACCCCCGGCGGGTCACTGATTGACGAGGTGACCCCGACGCTTCAAGCGTTCATCGACGCCGAGGACGCGGCGCTGGAAGCCGACGACCTCGACGCCGCGGTGGAAGCCAACCTCACCACCTGGGTGGACGGGCCGCATCGTGATGCGACGGCCGTCGATCCCGGAGTTCGCGAACTGGTCGGCGTGATGCAGCGTCGCGCCTTCGAACTCACCGCCGACTGGGACGACGTCGAGGAGACCGAGCTCGACCCGCCCGCGCTCGACCGCCTGGGCGAGATCACCACGCCGACACTGGTCCTGGTGGGCAGGTTGGACCTGGACGCGATCCTGACCGCCGCCGACCGGGTGACCAACGACATCGCCGGTATCCGTCGAGTCGACTGGAGCGAGACCGCTCATCTGCCCACGATGGAGCGTCCCGACGAGTTCGTCGCGCTGCTGACCGACTGGATCACCGAGGTCTCCGGCTGACCCCGATCATCGGGTTGGGAAGCGTCACCCGCCGTATCGGCCGAAGTCGGACAAAGCGCGCCGTCTCACGTTCCGGACAGCTTGTGGAGCATCTATGTTCGGCGACCGCACGATGAAGTCTCCCAACACAGGAGGACTTCATGACCAAGAATGGTCGAGTTCGTCTCGGTGTCGCCATGGCCGCCGTCGCGATATCCCTGATCTCCTTCGCTCCCCAGGCGTACGCCTCGGTGACGTTGCCCGCCGGCATGGCCAACTACACCGTCGCCGTCGGCAAAGTGGACGCGAAGGTCAGGACCAACTGGCAGCGGCTGGCGACCTACCAGTTCGCCGACGACGGCACCGTGACCGAGAAACACTGGCACTGGACTCAATCGAGGCGCGTGGTGCGCAGCTACACCGGGGTTCAGGCCACGAAGTGCCCCGCGCGCGACTGCAACATTCAGACCGCCAACGGGTTCCAATCCAAGAACGCTCCGCAGAATCTCTCCGGCACCTACAGCGTCACCGACGACCTGGTTCGCATCGAGTGGGACGTCAACCAGTGGGAGGAGTGGAGGATATCCACCCCCATCGAAGGCAAACTGGCCCGGTTGGCGTTCCACCGCAGCAACTTCGGCGCCACCCACGGCTTCGGGTACGGGTCGCAGGCAAGCCTGACCGACCGGGCCTCCATGTCGGAACTGGCCGCCGTCGACCACACCGAACTGAAGCACCGCTTCTACTTCTGGAAGACCGACAAGGGCAAGCCGTACATCGACATCGGTTTCGGTTCGAAGTTCTGGATGACCGACTGGGAACTGTGCGGGGCCGGAAAATGCCTCAGCGGTGAAAGCTCGACCCCCACGGAGTACTATGTGGCCGCACCGAACTCGTCGACCGTCGATCGCCGAGATACCCTGTGGCACTGGCAACGTGGGCTCGCCGACGGACGCGGAGAGTACTGCTACACCGGCAATTCACATGTCAAACCGATGATGCAGATCATCGATTCCGACGGCGGATTCCATGGCTGGGTGGGCATTGAGGCGTCTCTGAGTCAGACCTCGTCGGGCACCGACTCCGACGACGTCGGAATCTTCGAGATATCGCGTTTCGCGGTGTAAAACCACACCATCATGGACCATGTCGCACAACGGGTGCGACATGGGTTGTGGGGTAACGGATGACGATATTGGACGCCAGTCGTCCTCAATGATCCCGGACTTCGTTGAACCGTCGACTGGCGTACCATGAGCGCCACATTTTCCTTACGAGACAAAGGCTGCGCCGATGACCGCATCCGACGGGACGCCTCCTCCACCCCAGTTCGACATCGATCAGCCCACCATCGCTCGTGTCTACGACGCGCTGCTGGGCGGCAAGGACAACTTCGCGGCGGACCGCGAAGGCGCCAAGATTTACCTGAAGCACGTCCCGGAAGCGGGCAAATGCGCCATCGACAACCGCGCCGCCCTGGTTCGCGGTGTGCAGTACCTGGCCCGTGAAGCCGGTATCGACCAGTTCCTGGACATCGGGAGTGGTCTGCCGACGGTCAAGAACACTCACGAGGCCGCCCAGGAGATCAACCCGAAGGCCAAGGTCGTCTACGTCGACAACGACCCGATCGTGCTCGCGCACGGACGGGCCCTGTTGGCCTCGAATGACAGCACCACGGTGATCACGGCGGATCTGCGCGACCCCGAGTACATCCTGGCGCACGAGGAGGTGAACGCGATCCTCGACTTCACCCGTCCCATCGGTTTGATGATCGTGGGTCTGCACATGCACTTCCACGACGACGAACAACCCGACGAGTGGGTGCGCACCCTGCTGAACGCCTGCCCGCCGGGCAGCTACCTGTTCATCACCGACTTCGTCGACACCGGCGACGATCTCCAGAAGGCGATCGAACGGGCCGGCCTGGAGAGCCTGGGCAACGGATGGATTCGCACTCCGGAACGGATTCGCGAGCACTTCCTCGATCTGCCGCTGATCGAGCCCGGTCTGGACTTCCTGGCTCGGTGGTACCCGGAGGACCCCGACCGCGAGGTTCCCGACGCCGAGAAGCTGGAGCCGTACCAGCGCATCCTCATGGCGGGAATCGGTAAGAAGGAATAGGGGTCAAACCTGCCGATGGGGCGCGAGACCAGTCCGGTCTCGCGCCCCATCGCGTTGTTGACTCCCGAATCAGCGCCTCAGTCGGCGGACAGATCCTTAAGAATCGACCCCAAGATCTCCGGCGTGCGGCGTGGTTCTTCAGCTTGTACGCAAAGATGTTCCATCGACGCTGTGTACAGGTCGACATCCTCACGCTTGTCGAGATACAACGCGCTGGTCAGCTGTTCCAGATAGACGATGTCGGGAAGATCTACGTCCTGGAACCGCAGCATGGTGAAGGCACCACCGGCTGCGGCGTGACCGCCAGCGCTGAACGGAATAACCTGGATCTGCACATTGGGGCGTTCCGCGATTTCAATGAGCGCCTCCAACTGGTTACGCATCACGTCGATGCTTCCCAACGGTCTCCGCAATGCGGCTTCGTCGAGTACCGCCCACAACTTGGGCGGGTCCTTCTCACGAAACAACACCTCCTGCCGGGAGACTCGAAGATTCACTCGCTGTTCGATCTCTTCACGCCCAGCGAAACCGTGACCCAGCATCACGACCGCGCGAGCGTAATCCTTGGTCTGAAGCAAACCAGGGATGAACTGAATTTCGTAGGTTCGGATCAGGGAGGCTGTCGCCTCCAGTCCCAGATAAGACTGGAACCAGTTGGGCAGCACTTCACCGAACCGGTGCCACCAGCCGGGGTTGTTGGCGTCTTTGGCAAGTTGTAGTAGTCGAGTCAGCTCAGGCTCGACAACTCCGTAGTGCTTGAGCAGGTCCTCCACGTCACGCTCTTTGAAGCTGACGCGACCAAGCTCCATGCGGCTGATCTTGGAATCTGAGGACCGGATTTCCCAGCCGGCGTCTTTGCGGCTGATTCCACGCTCTTCACGAAGTTTGCGCAGGTGAGCGCCCAGCAGCATGCGAAGAGCTGTCGGACCTCCCGGGGAACCAACCCCAGGAGCAGTTGCACTCACGTCCCGAACCTCCGGACTTCCACTACCCGATGGAATGCGGTCTCGCACCCAAGCATGTCATTGACACAGGCTAGCCGGGACCGCTAATCGGTTCGATTACAGGTAACCGTCATCGGGCGATAGGTCACTACTACTTGACGATCAGATTGTCGAAATCGCCGTCTTTAGCGCCATCGATGAACGCAATCATCTCGTTCATCGTGTACACCAGGGCCGGACCTTCGGGGTCACGTGAGTTGCGCACCGCGATGCCTTGCCCTTCAGGCAAAGCCGCCATCTCGACACAGTTGCCGCTGGGGTTGCTGCGGCCACTCTTCTGCCAGGAGATGGACAGTTGTCCGGCGGGGATGCCGTTGTATGCCTTGTCCATTTGAGTCCTTCCGATGTTTTACGGACTGTCGTGACCTCGGCCTGGACCGAAGCCGACCGGCATGTTCACGCGTGCCCGCAAAAGGACCGCAAGCACCCACCGCGCGAAGCCATCGGCGTAACTCGACGGCCGGTCAGGGCTCAGCCTGTCACATGCACGGACCGTGTCTGCACGCGCCTATGCACGTGCATATGCCCGGTGTTGATGCATAATATGATGAGTGTGATAATGCACAGCGAGGTATGGCTCGTCCTTACCCGTGCAGTAACCGACCCTTGCTGATCCTCGTCAGATCGGAATTGGTGCCATGGTTGAACAACAGCTGAAGACACTCCTGGATGTCGCCACAATCGACAAACTGTGGAGTTCGGCCTGCCAGCAGGTGATGGAGTTCGAAGGTGGTCCCGAGGATCAGGCGATATACCGGTGCGGAGATCCGTGCCGGACGCATGTAGCCGAGGCGACCGCCGTTCGCGCCGGTCTCCTATGGCACTACCGGGGTCGCAGCGCCACCACGACGTACGGCCTGCCCGATGAGGCCATCCTCGGCGACATGGTCGAGGCGTTGAACCTGGCGTGGATACGGGACGGGAAGATCTATACCGCGAGGTTCTATTGACGGGAACGGGACCAGGACACCTATCCATATAGGTGGATCGAGGAAGCTGGTGGGAGCTTCCTCGATCCACCACAAGGAGATCGAACCGCCGGTGGGGCTGTTATTCGATCTCCGACAGGTGGGGGTCGATTGGGGAGACCGGTGGGGGTCTCCCCAATCCCACCACCGTTCAGGTGATGGATAGGGGAAGCCGGTGGGGACTTCCCCTATCCATCATCCCTAAGCATGATGGCGGTTGCCACGTGATCACGGCGAAAGCCATGACCGTGAAACCACGATTCTGCCCTATTGGGTCACATCAGCCTGCTTCGGTACTGGCTTCGGCCAGATTCTCGACCGCCGAGTCCGAATCGACGGCCTCCTCATCGGCGGGAAGTCCCTCTGTCTCAGCGGTCTCGGGGATGAGCGCGGCAGGGTCGGGTTGAAGCGTCGCGGGGTCGACGGGCAATTCGACGACCAGGCACGGTCCACCCTGGTAGATGCCGCCGTCGACGCACAACACCATGGCTTCGCAGTAGCGGCGCGGGCCGACGATCTGGTCGCCGGGCAGGCCCAGTCGGTCGGGAATCGTGCTGTGTCCGTGCACGAGTTGACTGCCGCCGAAGCAGTCGAGCATCGCGGCGGCCTGTTCGGCGCCGTCGATGGCTTCGAACCGGTGCCGGATCGTCAGTCGACGAAACAGCATCCACCACTTCTCATGATCGTTGGACTTCATGATCTTGCGGATCGCCTTGTTGACACCGGCGACGCTTCGGCCGTAGGCGGCGTACTCCACGGTGTCGGTGTGGACGAGGAGATGATCGGCGACATAGGTCATCACCGGTCGGTTCTGCAGCCAGTTGAGCTGTTTGGCGCTGAGCCGGGCGACATCGTCGTCCTGGCCACCGTTCAGATGCCACCACATCATGAAGTTGCGTGAGTTGCCGTCGTCGTCCTCGAACTCGTCGTCGCCGAATCTTCGCGCGCCCAGCATGAGGATCTCGTGGTTGCCCAGGAGGCAGTCGACCAAGCCACCGTCGGAATCGGCTTCGTCGGCCAGTCGCATGATCAGGTCCACGATGCCGACGCCGTCGGTCCCCCGGTCGAACAGGTCACCCAGGAACCACAGCCGCGCGTTTCCGCCACTCCAGTGTCCCGAATCGTCAATCAGCTGGGCGTCTTTCAACGCGGCGACGAGTTTGTCATAGTGCCCGTGCACGTCGCTGACGACGAAGAGTGCGGGGTCAGAGGCCATTTCCTGATGGTAATGCGCCGCCGTTGGCCTCGCCACGGCTGCTCAGCCACACTTTGATATCAGCACGCGGCGATCACGCCGAGAGGGCTTCGCGCTTGCTGTTGGCGCCCTCCACCGAGGGCTCCAGTTGAGGTCGCGGCCACACCATCGGTGTCGGCGAGGGTGCGACCACGGTCCGGCGACGGGCCACCAGACCCATCACGATGAGGATCGCGGTCTGGTTGAGCAGCAGGGCCCGCTGCGGCAGGCCACGCCAGTCACCGCCGCCGGCGATCTCGGGCAGGAACGTGTTGAGCGCGGTCAGCAACAGGGTCGCCACACTCAACCCGGTCAGTCCCCACATCCAGGCCCCCAACCGTCGATCGGTTGGCGCCCAGGTGAGTTCGCGGCACACCAACCAGGCGGCCAGTACCAGGAGCACGAACGCGGCTCCGGCGGCGTAACGATGGATCTGGCCCGCCATCGAGGTGACGGTGTCTCCGGTGTCGGTGCGAAACACCACCACCAACGTCAACATGACGGCCGTCGCTCCCAGCAGCCGGCGGACCCGGTGCTGGTGCGCCGTCCCCAGGCCCGCGTACGAAAGGACCGCACAGGCCGCCGCGATGCTCAACGTCCCGACACCGAACAGCGCGGTTCCCGGTGAGACCAGCGCGTAGCTGCTGACCGGTTGTTGGAGTGGGTCGACGACATCGGCCATGAGCAGGTGCAGCATCACGAAGCAGGCCACCGCGATGAGACCCCCGGAGACCGCGGCCACCCCCTGCCACGGTCTCCGGTGCGCGGGGCTGGTCATGCCGGGCTCCCCGCGCGGCTGACCAGCTTGTCGTAGATCTCCTCGAACCGCTCCAGCGACCGGCTGTGATCGTGGGGGTCGGCCATCTTGCGGCTCTCGGTTCCCATGCTCGCCAGGTCCTCGGGCGAGGACAGGAGCGAGTCCAGTCGAGCACTGATGCCCTTGATGTCACCGGGGTCGAAGAGGTATCCGTTGCGGCCGTTCTCGATCAGGTGCGGCAGTGCCACCGCGTCGGCGCCCACGATCGGCAGGCCCGAGGCCATCGCCTCCAGTGTCACAATGGACTGAAGCTCCGCGACGCTGGCGATCGCGAACACGTCCCCGGTGTGGTAGACGCGCGGCAGGTCCTCTTCGGAGACGAAGCCCAGCAGGTGCACGTAGGACGAGATTCCCAAGTCGGCGGCCAGCTGCAGCAGCGTGTCGTGGTACGGCCCGACACCGGCGACCACCAACTGCACGTCGTGGTGGCGACGCAGCGACGGCAGCACCCGGATCAGCTGGTCGATCCGCTTCTCCTGGTCCAGGCGGCCGACGAAGACGACGGTCTTGCGGTCCGGAAGTCCGAAGTGTGCCCTCGCGGTCGCCGCGTCGGTCTGGCGAGGCTGGAACCGTGACAGGTCGATGCCGCAGGAGACCGCGTCGATGAATCCCCGGTAGCCGCGATCGGCGAAGTGCTTGGCGGCCAACGGGGTCGGGGTGCTGACGTAGTCGGCACGCTCGAACACGCGCGCCGCGTCCTTCCACGCCAGGCGGGCGGCCCAGTCGCGGACCTTCTGCGGTACCGGAACGTGGTGCAGCAACGGTTCGGGCATGAAGTGGTTGGTGGCCATCACCGGCAGGCCGCGGCGCTTGGACACTCGCAGGCAGGCGCGGCCGACGATGAAGTGCGACTGGAGGTGGGTGACGTCGGGGCGGACCTCGTCGAAGATCTTCTCGACGGCGGAGACCGTGCCACCGGGCAGAACGATCCGCTGGTTGGGGTACACCACGGCCGAGTGGGATCGCAGTCGGTGCACGGTGACCCCGTCCATCTCGTGGGTGTAGGCGCGCCCCTTGTCGGACACCGCCACCACGTGAACGTCGTTGCCTCGCTCGGCCAGGCCGGTCGCCAGTCGGTAGGTGAAGTAACCGGCGCCGTTGACGTCCGGCGGGTAGGTGTCTGTCGCGATGAGGATTCGACGGCCCCCGGAGGTGAACGCGGACGGGTCGATCTCAGCGGCGTCGGCGGGCGTGTCTACCAAAGTGGGTCGCATCTGGTCGAACATGGAGTTCTCCTTGTGGTTTCCGTTGGCAAAATCAGGGATTGACGTTTGTCATCTGGTGAGAGATCCGAGGCGCGACCGCGCTTCGAAGGAGCTGATCGGTGCTCCGGGGTGACACGGCGCGTTGGTGAGGTGTCAACGGCTCGTCGGAACGGGTACCGGCCGGTGGGCGCGCGGTTCTGGCCAGCGCGACCACTCCGATGACGGTGAGCGCGGCCGAGAGCGCGGCGGTGATTCCACCGAACACGGTGGTGGGCAGCGGTTCGGCGAGGAACACCACACCGACGCCGGCGGCCACGATCGGGTCGACCACCAGAAGCACCGCATAGGACAGTCCGAAGTGACCGGCCCGGTAGGCGTTCTGCAGGATGAGCCCGCCGATGGCGACCAGGCCCAGCGCGACCAGTGCGCGCCAGTGCCACAGCGCGGACCAACCGTCGCGCAGGTCGTGGCTGATGACCCTTACCAGTGCGGCGGTGACGCCGAAGCACAGTCCGGCGACCGCCGCCAGGATCGCCGCGCGAGACCGAGCTCCCAGCAGGTGCCCGCCCAGGACCGCGGCCATCGCCAGCGGGCCGGCGATGACCGACAGCACCACCAGGTGACCGTCGGCCAGCATGGGTGCCACGTCGGTGTCGTGGGGCAGGTTGGCCACCAGTCCGATGAGTCCGACGGTGACCGCCGCCGCGCCGAACCATTCGACGCCGGTGAGTCGGCGACGACGCCACCGGGCCGCGACCCACACCGCCACCAGCAGTCCGCTGATTCCCAGCGGTTGCACGATCGTCAACGGCGCGGTGGTCAGGGCCGCCAGGTGCAGGCCCATTCCGACGACGGTGACGAGTCCGCCGACCAGCCAGCGAGGATTGCGCAGCAGCTGCCACACCAGGTGAAGCCGACCGACGGCCTCGCCCTCGGCGGCGGTGGCAGGTTGTTCCTGCGCGGCGGCGCCGATCGCGATGAACCAGGCGCCGATCACCGCCGCCACCACCTGCCAGGTCATACCGACCGCCCGACGGACGGTCCGTGAACCTCGGTCGTCGTGACCGCCGATCCGGGCGCCGGCATTCGCGAGGTGAAGAAGCCCTGCGGTACCGGTGCCGTACGAGCGATCCCCCGTGCACGCCGCGAGGCGCCACCCGGTCGCCGCGAGGCGGTCCAGCGGGTTCGACGACAGCCTCTGGCGGTGAGCGGATGCGTGCCGGTCACAACGGGCTCCTCATGGTTCGGTCATGTCTGTCAGCTTCGACAGGCTTGGTGTCTGACAAACAGCCTCCGCGAAATCGAGGCGGTTAACATCGGGGAACGTCCCGGTTGAAGCCCTGAACCGGCGACCCTGAGATGTCCCTGAGTGGACCCTGAAGTGCCCAGGCCAGGACCGGTATCGGCGACGGGTACGCTCGTGTCTCATGGCGGGTACAACGGGCCGAGTACAAACCAGACGAGAGCTATCTGCCGCAGCGTTGGCACTGTTCGCCGACCGGGGATACGAGGCCACGACGGTCGACCAGATCGCCGTCGCCGCCGGAGTCGCCCGCCGCACCTTCTTCCGCTACTTCCCCACCAAGGAAGACGCGGTGTTCCCCGACCACGACTCGACGGTGACCCGGGTTCAGTCCGTATTGGACGCCGCCGTGCCGTCGGATGATCCGATAGACGTGGTGTGTCAGGGCATTCGCGAGGTTCTGCGCATGTACGCCAGTGACCCCACGGTCGCGGTGGCCCGCTATCGGCTTCTGCGGGAGGTGCCGGCACTGCGAGAACGCGAGATCGCGGTGGTGTCGCGATATCAGCGGCTGTTCACCAAGTTCCTACTGGCCAACTGGGCGGCGGCGTCACCGTTGCCCGACGCGGCCCTGTACGCGGAGGTCTCGGCGGCGGCCGTCGTCGCGGCCCACAACCATGTCCTTCGACAGTGGTTGCGAAGCGACGCGCGCGGCGACGTCTTCGAACAACTCGACCAGGCGTTGGACTCGGTGCGCCATCGATTCACCGAAACCGTTGTGCCGCAACGCAAACGGGTACTGGTCACCGTCACCGATGTCGGAACCGACAGCGAGGAGATCGTCGCCGCGGTCCGGGATGCGTTGCGGTTACTCGTAATTCGGTTGCGGACCGAATGCGGCGGGGCTCACACTTCTCGCCATGTCTGAAGCTCCAAAACCGAACCACGACCTCGATCGCATCGGGGACTACCTCGTCCATCCGCAGTTCCCGCGCTCCGCGACCTACGATCCACGGTGGCAGTATGACAACGCCATGGGCCCCAATCCTCTGTGGCTGCTGGAATCGCTGAGCGAGCACCTGGATCTCCAGCCGGGAATGCGGGTACTCGACCTGGGGTGCGGCATGGCCGTCACCTCGATCTTCCTAGCCAAGGAGTTCGACGTCCAGGTCGTGGCCGCCGACCTGTGGATCAAACCCGGACCGAACTGGGAACGCGTCAAGGAGGCGGGCGTGGCCGACCGGGTCATGCCGCTGCACGCCGAGGCTCACGACCTCAAGTTCGCCGAGGGCTACTTCGACGCCATCGTCAGCATCGACTCCTACCACTACTTCGGCACCGACGACCTGTACCTGGGTTACCTGGAGCGGTTCCTGCGGCCCGGCGGCCAGATCGGAATCACCGTGCCGTCGGTGAACCGGGAGATCGCCGGTTTCGTTCCCGAGCACCTGGCCGACTCCTGGGACTGGGACTTCCACTCCTTCCACAGCCCACAATGGTGGCGCGAGCACTGGAGCAAACTCGGCAAGGTCACCGTCGAGCACGCGGACCTGGTGCCCGACGGCTGGAAGCACTGGCTTCGCTGGGAGGAGTACGGCGCCATCGCCGCTCCCGAGGAGTGGCGCGACCAGTGCGTGGGCTGGGCACGCAACCTCACGACCGACCAGGGTGAGGTACTCGGCTTCACCAACGTCGTGGCGCGCAAGCCTCTCGCGGACTGACGACTGATGGCACCCCGGGGTCCGACATGGAGTGGCGGCGCCCTCAGTCCGGCGTCGAGGCCAACGTCTGGGCGACCGACAACGCCTGCCTCGCGATCTCCAGTTCCTCATTGGTGGGAATGACCAGAACCGCGATTCCCGAAACGCGCGTGGAGATCCAGGTGTCCCCACGCGCGTTTCGGTCGCCGTCGATCACGATGCCGAGGTCGCGCAGACCGGCCAGTGACGCCTCACGGATGCCCGCGTCGTTCTCGCCGACACCGCCGGTGAACACGATCCCGTCGACGTGTCCCAGCTCCACGAGGTAGGCACCCAGATACCTGCGTATCCGATGGCAGTAGACCTCCCGGGCCAACGCGGCCCGTCGGTCACCGGCCTCGGCGCGTTCCCGCACCCGCCGCATGTCGTTCTCACCCGTCAGACCGCGCAGCCCCGAGTCGTGGTTGAGTGCGTCGTCCAGTTCAGCGGAGGACAGACCTGCCGATCGATGCATGTGCATGAGGATCGCCGGGTCGAGGTCACCGCTGCGGGTGCCCATGACCAGTCCCTCCAGCGGAGTCAGACCCATCGAGGTGTCCACCGATCGACCGGCCCGCACCGCGCAGACACTGGCACCGTTGCCCAGGTGGAGGGTGATGAGGTTGACGTCGGCGGGTTCGGCGCCCAGTTCCTGAGCCGCCTTCGCGGCCACATAGGCGTGGGAGGTGCCGTGGAATCCGTAGCGGCGCACCCCGTGCTCGGTGCGCCAGGATTCCGGCACCGCGTAGGTGTAGGCGGCCTCGGGCATGGTGGCGTGAAACGCGGTGTCGAAGACCGCGACGTGCGGGACGTCGGTGAACAGGCGCCGCGCGGTGCGGATCCCGGCGAGGTTGGCCGGGTTGTGCAACGGCGCCAACGCCGACAGCCGATCGATGGTGTCGCAGACCTTGTCGGTTATCAGGGTCGGTGCGCTGAATTCGTCTCCACCGTGGACCACGCGGTGGCCGATGGCCGCCAGCCGGACGCCCGAAAGGTCCGGGCCCTCCTCGTCGAAGGCGGACAGGATGCGCAGCATCGCGGTGTCGTGGTCGGGGAAGTCGACCGCAAGGTCGACCTGACGGTCCTGGAAGGAGTGATGGAAACGTCCGGCGGACTCCCCGATGCGTTCGGCCAGGCCCGCGGCGACCACCGCGCCGTCGGCCAGGTTCAGCAGCTGGTATTTGATCGACGAGGAACCGGAGTTCAGCACCAGTACATGCGAGTTCATCGCGCGCCTTCCTGGGCTTGGACGGCGGTCAGCGCCACCGTGTTGACGATGTCGTGAACCGTAGCGCCTCGGGACAGGTCGTTGACCGGCTTGCGCAGTCCCTGGAGTACCGGCCCGATCGCGACGGCACCCGCACTGCGCTGCACCGCCTTGTACAGGTTGTTGCCGGTGTTGAGGTCGGGAACGATCAGCACCGTGGCTCGTCCGGCGACCGAACTGTCCGGCAGTTTCGTCGACGCCACCTCCGCGTCGATGGCCGCGTCGTATTGAATCGGCCCCTCCACGGGCAGCTCGGGGGCTCTCTGACGCACCAGGGCGGTCGCCTGCCTCACCCGGTCCACTTCGGCGCCGGTGCCCGACTCTCCCGTGGAGTAGGACAACATCGCGACTCGGGGCTCCACCCCGAAAGCGGCAGCCGACGCCGCCGAGGACACCGCGATGTCGGCGAGTTGCTCGGTGGTCGGTTCCGGGATCACGGCACAGTCGCCGTACACCAGCACCCGTTCGGCCAGACACATGAAGAACACACTGGACACCACGGCGGTGCCCTCAACCGTCTTGATGATCTCGAACGCCGGCCTGATCGTGTGCGCGGTCGTGTGCATCGCGCCCGACACCATCCCGTCGGCCAGTCCGGAATGGACCATCATGGTGCCGAAGTACGACACGTCGGTGACGATGTCCCGGGCCTGATCGAAGCTCACTCCCCTGTGGGCACGCAGCCGGGCGTACTCGGTGGCGAACCGGTCGCGCAGGCGGGAATCATGCGGACTGACCACTTCGGCGCCGGAGATGTCGGCGCCGACGCGGGCGGCCAGCTCGGTCAACTCGGCGCGCTCCCCCAGCAGAACGATGTCGGCGACACCCCGGCGCAGAATGATGTCGGCGGCGCGAAGCACCCGCGGCTCGGTTCCCTCCGGCAACACGATCCGGCGGCGATCGGCGCGCGCCCGCTCCATCAGTTCGTGTTCGAACATCAACGGCGTCACCGCCGCCGATCTCGCCAGACGCATGCGCTCGACCAGCGCGTCGGTGTCCACTCTGTCGGCGAACAGCCCCAACGCGGTGGCCACCTTGCGTTCGGAGCCGGCCGAGATGCGTCCGTGCACGGTCGCCAACCTAGCGGCCGTGTCGAAGGTGTCGTACTCGGTCAACAGGATCGGCAACTCCGAATCCAGACCGTCAAGCAGCCGAGTCACCTGGTTGGGCGGTCGCAACCCACCGGTCAACACCACTGCGGCGCTGACCGGTGAACCGGTCGCGTGGTGCGCGGTCAGGATGCCCAGCAACAACTCGGCACGGTCGCCCGGCGTGATGACCACGGCGTTGTCCACCAGGTGATCCAGCATGTTGGGAAGCGTCATCGCCGCGACCAGCACGTCGCCGGAGGTCCGCCCCAGCAGCTCCGGGTCACCGGACAACAGCTCCGCCGACACCGCCTCGGCCCGCTCACCGACCGTCGGCGCGGTCAACGCGGAAGTCTCCGGAAGTACCCACAGTTCGGCGTCCAGTTCGGTGACCGTGGCCGCCACCCCGGGATCGACCCGATTGGCGACCACGCCGCAGACGGTCGCGTGAGCGGCGGTGGCCTCGGCGCGCCCCAACGCCGCGGCGGCCGCGATCTCGGCGGCGGTGCGATCGGTTCCGGTCACCACCAACAGCACCGGCGCCGCCAGGTTCACGGCCACGCGCAGGTTGAAGTCGAACTCGGTGGGTGAGGCCACGTCGGTGTAGTCGGTTCCGATCACCACAATGGCGTCACACTTGTCGGCCAGCGCGTGGAATCGGGCGATGATCCGGCTGAGCGCGGCCTCGGGGTCGGCGCGCACCTGGGCGTAGTCGACACCCACGCAGTCGGAGTAGTCACCGGCGGGTGCGAACCGGCGTCGCAGCAACGTGATCAGCCGATCGGGTTCGGCGCCCTCCCGAACCACCGGACGGAACACCCCGATGACGCCGGCCTGCCGGGTGAGCAGCTCCGCCACCCCCAGGGCGACGAGGGATTTTCCACTGCCGGCATCCAGTGCCGCGATGTATACGCTGTTGGCCACCGCTCCACGATAAGCGCGTTCGGCCAGTCGGTGCCGCGCCTCCCCCCTGGCTAAGCTGGCCGAATGACTGTCGTACGACGAGCCGGCGAGCAAGATCACGAGGAGATCGTCCGACTGCGCTCCCTCATGTACGCCTCGATGAATCAGTCGGACGCCCCCGCCTCCGGATGGCGATCGGCGGCGGCGAAGCTGTTGCGCGGCGAACTCGCCTCCCCGACGCCTCGACTCATGGTCTTCGTGATCGACGGGGTCGACGGACTGGCCGCGTGTGCCACCGGTTTCACCGAGCAGCGACTACCCAGCCCCACCAACCCGAGCGGCCGAATGGGGCATGTGTCCAATGTCTACACCGATGTGGCGTACCGGCGTCGCGGATACGCCCGCACCTGCACGGTGGCGCTACTTGACTGGTTCGCCGAACAGGGTATCTCCCGGGTCAACCTGCGGGCGTCGGCCGAGGCGGAACCGCTGTATCGGTCGCTCGGGTTCGAGCGAACCAGCGATCCCTCTATGCGACTCCACCTCACCACCGCGTCGACCGACTCGTGAGGATGACTACTGTGGTCGGTGCCCCCTGACCGGTGCCGGCCACCCCGGTCCTCGGCACGTCATGAATCACTGAGACCGCCGCCGCCCTGTTCGGTACCGGTACCCGGATCCGTCCCCACTCGCTGAAGGACCCCCATGGAACTCATCGCCTCCGGCCGCGACGCCGACGTCTTCGCCATCGACGACCAGCGGGTACTGCGTCGATACCGCCATTACCCCGTTTCCGACCGGGAGCTTCGGGTGATGCGCCACCTGGCCGAGGTCGGCTTCCCGGTCCCCCGCATCCACGAGGTGTCGGGCAACGACCTGGTGATGCAGCGATTGGACGGCCCGACCCTGGCGACCGCCGTCGACGTCGAACCCGGTGAAATGCTGGCTCGGCTGCACAACCGGCTGCACGCGCTGCCGGCACCGGAATGGCTGGGTGAGGGCGAGGCGATCCTGCACATGGACCTGCATCCGTTCAACGTGATGGTCACCGACGACGGCCCGTACGTCATCGACTGGACCAACGCCCGCGCGGGCGACCCGGCACTGGATGTCGCCGACACCGTCGCGATCCTGCGGGCGGTCGAACCGGAACTCACGAATGTGCCGGACTTCGCGCAGCTGCGCGACACCTTGCTCGACCGGTTCCTGGCGCATATCGATCACGACCCCGCGCCCCGGTTGGCCGAGGCTGCGGGCATCCGTCTCGCCAATCCCAACCTCACCCCCGCCGAGCTGAAGCGGCTCAGCGACATGGTCGAGCAGAGCTGACAAGTAACACGGTCGAGCAGAGCTGACTCAACAGTTGGCCGAGCAGAGCTGACAAGTAACACGGTCGAGCAGAGCTGACTCAACAGTTGGCCGAGCAGAGCTGACGAGCGACACGGTCGAGCAAGGCCGCCCCGGGGGTCACAGGCCTTCGACCACCATCGCCACACCGTCCTCGTCGTTTGCACCGGTGCGATCGGTGGCCGCGGCGACGGCTTCGGGGTGAGCTCCGGCCATCGCGAACGATCGGCCCGCCCACTGCAGCATGGGGGCGTCGTTGGGCATGTCCCCGAAGGCGACCACCTCATCGGACGCGATCCCGTTGGCGGCGCAGTACCGCGCCAGAGCGCCGGCCTTGGTGACGCCCGCGGCGCTGATCTCCAGCAGTCCGGGTCCACCGGAATGACAGACCTCGACATCGGGCAGACCGGCGGCCCGAGCAACGGTGAGAAGTTCGTTCACGTCGCGGCCGGGACAGTGCGCCAGCAGTTTCAACACCGGGTCGTCGACGCCCAGCACCTCTTCGAGACCGGGGGTGGCCGCATGCCGGTCGGCGTGGTAGCGCCAGCCCTGCTCCGCCATCACCTCCCACCCGGTCTCGACGGCGAAGTTGACCTCGCCGACGACCTCCCGAAGCATCGTCGCGGCGGCTCGCACGATCGGCACCGGGATGGGGCTGCTGTCCACGACCCGGGCGCTGGGTGCCTCGATCAGCAACGCCCCGTTGACGCAGATGGCCCCGTCGACCAGCTCGGCCAGCGGCCCCAGTTGGGTGACGGTGCGCGGCGGGCGGGCGGTCACCGCGACCACCCGCAACCCTCGACCCCTTGCCGCGCGCAGAGTCTGGGCGGTGCGCGCCGATATGGTCCCGTCGGAGCGCAGTAGTGTGCCGTCCAAGTCAGTGGCAATCAACCTCACCGGTTTCACAGGTAACACCCTAGATGTGTGACGGTCGTTACCGACCTGCTCAGTGACCTCCACGGACATGATTCCGACATCGTTCCTCAACCGTGATCTGGGGCGGTATCGCGACGGCGGATCTGCGGCTAGCCTCGAAAACCGTGACAGCAACGTTCTACACAGCCAACGGCATGGTGTGCTCGGTCGATCAACTGGCCTCATCGGCGGGAGTCGCGGCACTTCGAGCGGGTGGCTCCGCCGTGGACGCGGCCATAGCGACCAACGCGGTTCTCGCGGTGACCGGCCCCCACCTGTGCGGGATGGGTGGCGACCTGCTCGCCCTGGTGCACCTCCCCGGTGAACCGGTGCACGCGCTCAACGCGTCGGGCCGGGCCGGCTCGGGTGCCGACGCCGAGGCGCTGCGGTCGGCGGGGCACCAGTCGATGCCGCTGAAGAATCACATGGCCTCGGTGACGGTCCCCGGATGCGTCGACGGCTGGATAGCGCTGCATCAACGGTTCGGGCGACTGCCGTTGTCCCAGGTGTTCGCCGACGCGATCGCGTTGGCCGGCGAAGGTTTCGCGGCCTCTCCCCTGTTGGCCGGATCAGCGCCGACCCTGGCCGGGGCCGCCGGAACCGACGATCTCACCGCCGCCTCCCACGCCGGGGCCAGGGTGCGTCGTCCGGGTGTGGCCCGCACTCTGAACGCCATCGCCCAACACGGGCGCGAAGCCTTCTACCTGGGAGAGTTCGGAACCGGTCTGTTGAAACTGGGCGAGGGCCAGTTCAGCACCGACGATCTCTCCGTCGACAACGCCGAGTGGACCGAGCCGCTCGCGGTGCGGGCCTTCGGACACGACGTGTGGACGTTGCCGCCCAACTCGCAGGGCTATCTCATGCTGTTGAGCCTGGCGATCGCCGACCGGCTGGACCTCCCCGACGACCCCGACAGCCCACTGTGGGCGCACCTGCTCATCGAGGCGTCCCGTCAGGCCGGTTACGACCGACCCGACCAGCTCTTCGACGGCGCCGACGTGACCGGTCTGCTCAGCGAGGGAGAGGTCGGTCGTCGTGCCGCCGCCATCTCGCGCGACCGCGCCGGGATCACCGCCGTACCCGGCGATCCGGGTGACACCACCTATCTGTGCACCATCGACTCCGACGGCATGGGCGTGTCGTTGATCCAGTCCAACGCGGCGGGATTCGGTTCCGGAATCTTCGAGCCCACCACCGGAATCGGTCTCCACAATCGAGGGCTCGGATTCAACCTGTCACCGGGACACCCTGCCGAGTACACCTCCGGCAAACGCCCACCGCACACGTTGCTCCCGGCATTGGTGACCCGCCCCGACGGTTCGCTGCGCGCCATCTCGGGAACCATGGGCGGCGACACCCAACCCCAGATCATGTTGCAGGTCCTGACCCGACTGCTGCGCCACGACCAGACCCCCGGCGAAGCCATCGGCGCGCCGCGCTGGCGCATCGGCAACTCCACCGGGTTCGACACGTGGACCCACCCGCATCCGAATCCGATCGACCTGGAGTCCGATGCCCCCACTGGCTGGGACTCCCTGGCCGAACTCGGTCACCCGACAAGTCGGGTGACCGGTATCTTCGGACACGCCCACGCGATCAACGTGGACGACCACCTGATGAGATCCGGCGCCGCGGACCCCCGCGCCGTGATCTCAGCGGTGGCCACCAATTGAGAACCGTGTCCGTTCACCTTCGGACACTTCTTCAATCCCACCGCCGGTGCGGTCAGCGAATCGACCGACCGCACCGGACTCGATTACTTCACCAGCTCAAGCAAAGCAGCGAACTCGGAGCGCGAGACACTCAAGATCGGTGAACCGTCGCCAAGTTTGCTGTCACGGACCTGCGGGCCGACGGCGGCTAGACGAGCCTCCACACAGCTGCCACCAGAACCACCGCTACGGCTGGATTTACGCCACTTTCCCGGGGTCATAACAGGTACTCCTCCAATGTGATTGCGGACGAACGGACATGGTTGAAAGTCCGTTCGTATAGGGACACTACGGCCTGATCTTCGATGTAGCGACACCCATCCACCGAATCCACATACGCGAAGGAAACCGAGTTCGTTGCGGGAGTGAGTATGTTGAACGACCCCGCCATGGCCGCGTGCAGTCCGACGATGACCCGGATGTGAACACCTGGGATGTCACCGATCTCCACCAGGCGTTCCACCTGGCTGCGACGCACTTCCGGCATACCCTGCAAATAGTCCAAAGTTGAGCGTCCGATAAGGAACTCCATAGCGGGGAGCGCCCTCCTGCCGAACAGCAGCTCCTGCCGCCGGGACCGCAGGACCCGTACCGCCTCGGCCCGGGCCGAGGGCAACGGCGGCTGCGCGTCCTGAACCGCCCGAAGGTACTCCGGCGTCTGCAACAGGCCCGGAATGTACTCGGTCTCCAGCACCCGAATTCGCGACGCGTCGTGCTCGGCCTCAAGGAACAGTGGGAACTCCGAGGGAATGCCCTCCTTGTGCGCCTGCCACCAACCGCGACGGTTGCCGTCCAGTGCGTAGCGGTACATCTCGCTCATCAGAGCCGGTGGCGCGTCGTACAACCGCCCCAGCCGCTCGACCTGATGGTCTCGTGTCGCCTGCGTGCCCTCCTCGATACGTTGAATCGTTTGTGGACTGTAACCGATGGCGTGCGCCGCTTGCGATCTCGATATTCCGGCCGCCTCACGCAGTTTGCGCATCGAGGATCCGAGAGCGCGTCGGGCCACCGTCGGTTGCATATGGGACATATGACTCTTCCGCTGCCGTCTTTCCGTCTCGGCGCTTCCGTAACGGAAACCGAGTACTGGCTTCACATTGTGCCATCGGGGACATAACGTCATTTCGTGGACTGTTACACCATCGGCGCCCGCGCCACTTCCGTCCAACACACCGGTAACGGTGACCAGCGGAGCCGACCATGAGGGAAATCGAATACGGCCGATTCTCGGACGCGGCCGGCACCTACGCGGTGGCTAGTTCAGCCGCACCCAACACGATCCGCGTGTACGCGGTGTCGTCCGGGGACCGGTCCATCCTGTGCACCATCAGCGGAGTCCAAGGCTCACCGATGGCCTCATGGGGCACGACCTGGCTGCACTGTGCGCCGGAGTGGTACGACTCGGTGCAGGAACGCGCACTGAACACCTACTGGGGCGCTGTCGGCGGCAGCGCCACCACGATCTGAAACCGATTCACGGATACCCATACGGCCCGTTCCAATCCTCCCGGCGACGGGCCCCTTGAGCCGCCTCCGGTCCCACCTGGCCGGGGGCGGCCCTATCGTCACTTCGCATCTGTGCCACCGATCGTCGCAAGATGTCCAAGGCAGCCCCGACCCTGAAGGCGCGACGGTATCGTCTGGGGCCTAGGCATCTGAAACGGGATGAAACGAAGCAACAGAGCTGGTCAACTTACGGCAGTGGCCACACCGACCAGGTCGGTGAGCCGAAACTGCGCCACTGATTGACCGCAACGAAATGCCTGCTCCACGCGTTGACCCTGGCGTCATCGCGCGGATCGGGCCGCGGTCGCACCGCCGGAAGGAGCCGTGCCATGTCCCCATCACGCCGTACTGAGCACTACCCACTGGTGGTGTCCACCGAAGCGCACGCGGCGATCGAAGCCGCGTTCCTCGCAGCGGTCAGCCCGCCACCGCCAGCGTCACCGCCAGCGTCACCGGCACCGGCACCGGCACCGGCTGAGCCGAACTATCAGATTCCCGACAGTCCGGCCGAGTTGTGGACCTCGGTCAGTCGTGCCGGGATCATGGTGGGTCCGTCGGATGAGCAGGTTCCCAGCGAGTTGTCCGCGTGGGTGGCACCGCCGCTCGTTGTCAGATTGACAAGCAACTAACACAGCGTCAGGTGGACAAGCAACTAATACTGCGTCAGATTGACAAGCGAGTGAAGATTCTCCGCCGGGTACGAGCCCCGGGTAAGCGGCCACAGAACGTCCCATTGACAGGCGAACAGCAGAACAGAATCTGGGTGCGCGGGCCCAGCATCGGGAACACTTGGAACGCGTCGCG
>Ga0233365_1000202_pt1 | contig 29387 bp, 28 predicted proteins | sample ElkDunMinimDraft_27_FD_191535 | JGI IMG/M metagenome (GOLD analysis project Ga0233365, IMG submission 191535) | Fecal eukaryotic communites from dung pellets of Tule Elk in California, USA - Elk Dung C36 | ecosystem: Host-associated > Mammals > Digestive system > Large intestine > Fecal | place...
CGCCGGCACCTTTGTAGGTTACGTTGACGTTGCGGTCCACACCGCCCTGCGTACTGGTGAAGATGGTAGCAGCTTCCGTTGTTGGAAGGGCTACAGCTCCCTTGGTCGTTAAGTTCGCCAAAGGGTTCAAGCTTCCGTTGGCAGCAGTTACGGTAATTCCGGATGCCACAATGGTTTCGGTGTTGGTTCCTGTAGCTTTCAGATCGGATGCTTTTACTTTTACCTGAAAAGCTCCGGTGCTGTAAATGCCTGTAACCTGTTGTAGTAAAATCATGATGGGATGTAATACCAGTATTAGTCGACTACAGTGATCCTAACTTTGTTGCTTCGTATTACATCGACTCAGCCAACGAAATAAGGTCACTGACGAAGGGCTTCGCTTGATAGTTGCGATCGAACAGCAAAGGATAATCGGTACGACCTCGAATCGGGAAATGGTTTAACCAGGAGTCTTTATCGCTGACGCCCCAGAGGGTGACACGGTCGATTTTGTCATGATGCTTAAGGTATAAACCGAAAAAATCGAGGTAGCGCTTTCCCAACTGACTCATCACGTCCTTGGGTAACCCTTCGGTATAGGGGTTGAGTTCCTTCTTATATTCCGCGGTTTCGCTTATCTCAGCGCTCATATTTGGCCGCGGGCGAGGCAGTACAGAGATGTCCATCTCGGTTACCATGACTTTGACTCCTAAATCTGAAAAATGATTGATGGTATTTTCCACCTCTTCGACTGCCGGGAAATGTAAGCCATGATGTTCTTGCATGCCGATCGCATGGATTTTCCCGCCGGAATCTAACACCTGTTTCACGACTCTCGCGATTCCGTTTCTTTTGGATGGAATGGCGGTATTGTAATCGTTATAATAAAGCTCAGCTTTGGGGTCGGCCTCATGGGCAAATTGAAATGCAAGTTTGAGGAAGTCTTCGCCGATGATTTCATAAAATTTGCTTTTTCGCCACTCTCCGTTGTCAAGAATCGCTTCATTGACGACATCCCAGCCGTGAATGCGACCTTTATAATGGGAAACGACGGTATGGATATGGGTCTTCATTCTTTCAATCAGTACTTCCCTTGAGACCTCATGACCCTGGTGATCCACAAAAAACCATTTCGGAGCCTGTGAATGCCAGATAAGCGTATGCCCAATGATCTTCATGCCGTTCTTTTCTCCAAATTCGACGAACCGGTCAGCCTCCCTGAAATCAAACTCTCCTTCCCTGGGCTGCAAATACATACTTTTCATGGAATTCTCTGCGACAATCGAACTGAAATGTGCTTTCACTATATCAAGGGCTGGTTGGTTGGAGCCCCGGAGCTGAGGTGTCGTAAGTGCTGTACCGATATAGAATTTCCCTTGGAAAGCTTCCTTGAGGGTCGCGGTATTTCCACGAGTGGCTGGAAGTTGTGAATTGGCTGAACCAGATGTGATACAAATGGTGGCTAAGCTGATCAGAAAAGTTCGTCTTGAAAAGTCCATCAGGTCATTGTTTAGATTCAGGGATGGTTGTTGGCCCTGTCATCAAATCTAAGATTTCGTTGCTAATTTATGTTTAGCATCTTTAAATTATTCAATCCATCCGAGAATTGAATTCAGCCAGGGGAGATCGATGGTAATCCACTCTTCGCGGGTTTGCGACCAAATTTTTAAGCCTTTGGGGGCACCGAGGTTTTCGCCTGCTTCCGCATATGCTAGTGCTATAACGTCCTGTCCCGCTACGGGCATAGTACACCAAAATTCTCCGATATGGCTGTTTTTGTAGAAAATTGTATTTCCTGAATTCTTGCCGATTTCGTCATGCGATCTGTTGAATGAAAAATAACTGTTTAAATAGAAGGGTGGATTCGTCTTTCCACTGACTCCTGATATGTTTACGAGATAAGTTGACAAATTATTCCCCCGGTAGTGTATCTGACCCAACGCATCCTCGGAGAAGTGTCCGGGAAACCCAGAGATCAACGGTGAATGATATTCGAATAGCAAAGAATCGCTCTTTACGTCGATACGATAGACCCGGATTTCTACTTGATGATACGGCCTTTCCCCGGGAGGATCCACGTAAGTGTGTTTATCGTAGACAAAGGAATTGTTATCAACCCAATGGGCTGCAACGCGGGAAAGTTCGAGGTTTGAAATTTTGGGGAAACCAACGCCATGTACAAGTGCTGTATCGCTTTTTCTTTGAAGGTGACTGACGGAGGTTGGCGACTGAAGATGAATTTCTGGAGGAAGTGACCTGTCAGCCGCGAGGAAAATGTCGAATCCTCCTCCTCCCAAGCGTGACGGCATCAGATAGAGCTCTTTATGGTCATTCGCATAGGAACTTGTTCTGCTGAAAATTCGTGTCTTCTTTGATCGTCTATATGCACCAGCCGCGGCCTCCCGGAACATCAGGTCCCTTAAATTCAGGAAAAAGTAGGTCCGTTTCTCGCCTGTGTGGCTTTCATATACCAGAGAATCTCCAATAACGTCCACGAAGGAATACTTTCCAAAGGCATTTTCCCACACTAAATCCTCGCTGCTAAGATCGATTAGGGACCCATTACTCGTTACGATATACTTATCTTTTATTAAGGTTTGAGTTCCGCTGAACTGAGCGTAAGGGGCCTTGTTTTTAAATCGGGGACCTTCAAAAATTGTGTCTTTTGACATGTAAACACCGTCTTCGAAGTTGTACGAGGTGACGTAGGAATAACCGGCATCACCGGCTTTATATTCCGATACTATTAATCGTTGTAACTTTTGTTTCTGCGAAAATACCGGAAGCCATACTGAGCAGCAAAAAGCGACGAGTAGCGTCTTCCTGGTGAACCCCTTCATGATCGACGGTTGCTATCTGTATTTTTTCCTTTATTGGAAGTTAAATTCAGGTAAGCAATGATGACGAAAAGGAGCAGCAACGATGCATAACCCATGTTTCGGTTAACTGTGCTGAAGAACAGAAAATATATCATGGAGATGGACGCCAAGATCGCTAATATGATGGTTGCGGTTCTCATGCTGATGGTTTATTAGTGGTTGACATTCTAATTTAATGTTTTTTTAATCTTTTCCTGAATTTATCGCAAATTTGCCGACCGGGAAGGCGGGGTAAAAGCCCTGAGCTTTACGATTAATGAATACCGACGAAACTATGGAAGAGAACGATTTTGTATCTATCTGGCTCGAAGAAACCGGAAATCCGGCAATTGAGGAATTGACACAGCAGAATGAAGAGTTTGCTCGTAAAGCCTCTGTGCGTTTGGAAGAAAAAGGTCTGTCTGCGGGTGACCTGGCGATGGCCGTCGACATAAATCCCGACGAGATTCAACGGTGGTTGAACGGCCGGCATTCCTTTAGTTCGTCTGTATTGGAAGAAATCTCCGCAGCGCTGAACGATTCCTTTTAGGTTTCAGCCCTTAGTTGATAATCTCGCCCTTGTTTTTCGCTAATTTCTCCTGCCATTGTTGTAGCTCCTCGGGCGAGAGCTTCTTCCAATGATCGGCTTCTCCAATAATTTTCAACGTGTCCTTGCTACGGTAGGAGCGTGAGGGATTGCCCGGAAATTTTTTATTGGTAAGGTTGGGATCGTTTTCAAAAGCGCCGGTCGGCTCCACTATATAGACGCGCTCTTCACCGTCTCCTTTTGCCAGGGCGGCTGCAAGTGCCGCTCCACTGACGATTGCCGTGAAATAAATATGGTTCATGACGATTTCCTGCTGATAATTGGATACCCCACCCGGAATAAGCAAACCCCCTGGCCGCAGGTCAGCTCTCGTGCCATGATAAAAAGGTCCTTTGTCGCTTGGGGTTTCTTCCACTTTAGCTGCCAGCTCTCTGTGTTTTCTGGCAGTTTCCGAATCGCCCAATTCTTCATAGCAACTTGCAATATCAGCATGTAGCGATGGTAAGGCACTTCTAACCGCTTCGCCCTCTGCCTGCAAGGCATGTTGTAGAGCAGTTTCAAGCCACTTGAGCCTTTCAGAAGTATTGCTCTGATGTCGCACCAGAAAGAAGGCGGCTATGAATTTTTCAAAGTCGTTCGTTGCTTCGCTCCACGCCTGAAAAAATAGCTCCCTGGCTTTAACAGCGGGTTTGCTTTCTTCCATGGCTATTCCCTGGAGGCAGAGCCTGACAATCGGATTGTTCGGGTTAAATTCCATCTTCTATGACAAATGCTTTTAATTCTGCTAATTTTCCGTCGTGAAAGCGCCAGACGTCGCTATAGGAATAGTTTATCAGCCTTCCTTCCTTGTTTTTCAGACTGATTTTTCCGACAGCGGTTAGGAAATCGCCTTCGGAAATCAGTTGTTCAACCTCGAATTTCGGGGGGTCCAGGTAGTTTTCTTTCATATACTGGCGAACAGCTTCCTTGCCGTTCAGGGTTTGCTCGCCCACGAAGATCCATCGTATGTCGTCGGTACAATAGGTCAGGAAGCCTTCGTGGTCGCCCCTGCTGACAGCTGCATTCGCTTCGGTTAGGGTTTGTTTGTTATCCTTGGTCATAGCGATTCCTTGTAATGATCGATGAGTATATTTAACAGATGTAATTTAGCGATTTTTTACTTTTGCAGCAATTGCTTCGAGATTCGCTCAGGATAACCTGTCTGCCAAACATTTAGAGTGACTTGATCGTTACTTCAAAAGAACGTCAGTTTTATCCTTTCAACAGACCTAAACAAACGACTATGAAGAAGTTACTGGTACTCACCGCTATCTGTCTTTTTGTAGTGATCAGCTGCGTCAACACAGATCAGAAATCCAAATCAGCTTATGCCAACCAGGAAGCCGAAAAGCTCCTGGAGCAGGCTCAAATTTATTTTCAGCCTATTTCTTCGATCGAAGTCGAGCCGCCCGACGAGAATATGGTGAAGCTTGGGAAATATTTGTTTTTCGACACCCGCCTATCGGGTGAGGGAAATATCAGTTGTAATTCATGCCATAGCCTGAGCAATTTCGGAGTGGATAATGAGCAGTTCTCGCTGGGTGACGATCAGAAATCGCGCGGCGGACGGAATTCACCCACGGTGTTTCACGCCGCTTTGCATAAAATGCAGTTTTGGGATGGACGGGCGGCCGACGTGGAGGAGCAGGCGGCTGGACCAATCTTAAACCCGATCGAACACAACATCAAAAATAAAAAGGAATTGGTTGAGCGCCTGAAGCAAGTAGACCTGTATCAGGAACTCTTCCCGAAGGCATTCGGCACTGATCAGGATCCGATTTCCTTCGACAACGTTACCCGGGCTATTGGTGCATTTGAAAGAACCCTGATGCCGGAGAGCCGTTTCGACAAATATCTGGAAGGGGATGTAACGGCTTTGAACGAACAGGAGCAGCAGGGACTGGATATTTTTATCCGCTCGGGTTGCATCACCTGCCATAACGGTGTTGCTTTGGGCGGGCAAATGCTGATGAAGTTCGGGTTATATGAAGATTACTGGGAACAAACGCATTCGCAGAAAGTAGACGCGGGTGTGTTCGACATCAGTCAGAATGAAGCAGAGAAATATTTCTTTAAGGTACCTGGTTTGCGCAATATCAGCCATACCTGGCCGTACTTTCATGATGGTTCCGTAAAGGATTTAAACGAAGCTGTGCGCTTAATGGCGAAATTACAACGTGGGGTAGATCTTTCTCAAAATGAAGTCGAGGACGTCGTTGTATTTCTCGGAAGTTTGTCGGCCGATATTCCGGATGAGGTTAAGAAGTCGCCGTTTGAGTAGAGCGATGTTTAATGCCCCATTCTTTAAGTGCATAAATAATGGGGGCAAGGGTTTTGGCATATGCTTCCGGACGATAGGAGATCTTAACGGGGTATTCGTCTATAACCACCCGTTTAATGAGCTTATACTGTTCCAGTTCTTTTAGTTCTTTCGCTAAAACTTTCGGTGTGATGCCGGGAATGCTGTTCTGTATGTCGGTGAACCGATCGTTCCCGGCTGCCACAGATATCACAATAGGAAGCTTCCATTTTCCGCTGATGACCTCCAATGCATCTCGTACGGGTTTTACCGTTTCGATACAACACAAGTGTTCCTTTTTAGTTGCCATGGTCTTATTTTGACATTACATCTACTTTCCTTTTGGAAAGTACTATACAAAGTAAAGCATAATTTAGCGAACTTTGTTGATAACAAATAGATGATCCATGGCAAAGAAGAATATAGCATATTCCATACTTGAACTGGCAATGGTACCCGAGGGTGCCACGCTGAAGCAGACACTCAACAATTCCCTTACCATAGCAAAAGTTGCAGAAGAACAAGGTTACAGACGTTTTTGGTTCGCCGAGCATCATAATGCCGGAAACATCGGAAGCAGCGCACCTTCGATATTGATTGGTTATGTAGCTGACAATACGGAAAAGATCCGGGTAGGATCGGGGGGCGTTATGCTTCCCAACCATTCCCCGTTGGTTGTAGCTGAACAATTTGGCACGCTTGCCCATCTGTATCCGGGTCGTATTGATCTGGGCTTGGGTCGCGCTCCTGGAACCGACCGCCAGACGGCTCAGGCAATCCGCTCTGATTTCATGATGGCCGCTCAGTCGTTCCCTCAGGAAGTAGAAAAAATACAAGCCTATCTGTCGCTCGACAACCAACGCGCGCCGGTTAGGGCGAACGTTGCGGAGGGAACCGACGTAGAGCTGTATATTTTAGGCTCGAGTACAGATAGCGCCCATTTGTCGGCTTCAAAAGGCTTGCCGTATTCCTTTGCTAGCCATTTTGCTACTGCGCATCTGTTCGAAGCCTTGAAGATTTACCACGAAGAATTCAAACCTTCTGAATTTTTGGACAAGCCTTATACCATGGCGGGCGTGAATGCCTTCGTAGCCGACACGGATGAGGAAGCAGAAGCTTTATTCAGTACGTTGATCCGTATGTTTATGGGAGTGCTTTCGGGTGTTTCAAGACCTCTTCAAGCGCCGACGCCCATTACGGGCGATTTGGTTGAGATGTTGCGTCACCCGTCCTTGCACCAGATGCTGAAGTATTCGTTCATCGGAAGCAAAGAAACGGTGAAGAAGCAAGTATTAGAATTCCTGGATCAGACACAGGTAGATGAACTCATTACCGTAACGCCTACTTACTTGCTCGAAGACCGTGAAAAATCGGTGCGCTTGTTTGCGGAGGTCATGAATGAAATCAATGCGAAATAAAAATTTTGATTACTTGCCATAAGGCAATTTTTTCTTTCTTATAAAAACGTAAACTTGTTCGCCTTAACAATTTGTATATAAGGGTCGTGCCGGTAGGTTTCTTTGCGGAAAGATAAGAAAAGGAGGCGGCCGACGTTTATACTTTAGTGTCAGGACGGTTATGTGCGGTGGGATGAATTTTCAGTACATATAACAGTACAACCATGATCAATGATTCAATAGTACGTGAACTGCCTGCACTCACCAGGCGCCTCCCGCTAGGGTCACCTTGTGCGGGGCAGAATACACGAAACATTCTGGTAATTGAAGACCTGCATCTTTCGAAAGGAAAATGTTTGCAGGATGACTCGTGGTCGGAGGCGATGTCTGTTTTTGTTGTAAACAGCGGAGTCGGCAGAATTCATTTCAATTCTGGCGAAATACATATCCGGGAGAATAGTATGGTTCAATTGCCGACCAACAGACTGAATGCAGTTTCCTGGGAGGGTCAATCGTTCTCCATTTCAGGGGTTAGCTTTACCGGGGAGTTTATTGAAGAAATGCAGATCATGACGGAGCTTTTGCCGAATACGCTCACCGTATCGACAGGCACTTTTCAGGCCTGGGAGCTGAATGCTTCCGAGCGCAATCGCGTTCAGCGCCAGATAAGCTTACTGGCCGATTATACGAAAAAGATGGATGGGCCCTACGGAAAGCAGGTACTGGCTCATGCCTTCGCGACCTTTTTATTCGATATGGAGTCGCTCCGTTTGCAACAATCGGGGCAGGCTACCCTGCCGTCTTCCCGGCAGGAAGTTTACGTTCAGAAATTTATTCAACTGGTGCAGCAGCACTTTAGAAGGGACCGGGCCATTAAAGATTATGCCGATCAGCTGAATGTCTCAGCGAAATATTTAACGCAGCTTGTCAAACAGCACACCGGCAAAAATGCGAGCGACCTTATCACAGAACAGGTTATGAAGGAGGCGAAGTCCTTGTTACGGGATCCGCAGCTAAGCATTGGGGAAATTGCCGACCGACTTTACTTTAGCGACCAGTCTTTTTTCGGCAAGTACTTTAAGCGTCAAACCGGTATTTCTCCCAAAAGCTATCGTGCTTCGGTGCTGCGAAGCGGTAAGACGACACCCTTAATAAGCCCCGTGAATGTAAGTGCCTAATTCAAACGAGAAGGGTATTGTTTGGTAGATTATTTTTATTTTAGCGCCGGAAAAACCGAACCTAAATTCACGATATGAAAACCAAATATTCGACTCTTCTGCTTCTTTTATTTCTTTCAGTACCTTTCTTGAGCAAGGCACAGACAAGTGCTGTTTCCGCCGGTGAGGGCGACAATATGGTTAAATTCAATGTGTTGCCGCTGTTCGGAGGAAAGTTTGCCTTTGAATATGAACGACGACTGACCGACCGTATTTCCGTTGGCGCCAGTTTGAGCTTGCGTCCGGAGCAGGGGGTGCCGTTCCGTTCGGTCGTAGAAAATATTGTCGACGATGAGGATGTGAACGACCTTCTGAACGATCTGAAAAGCTCTAATGTGTCGTTTACGCCGGAGGTTCGGTTCTATATGGCCGACCGGGGTACATTCAGGGGGCTCTACCTGGCTCCCTTTCTGAAATATACAAGCTACGGCGCTTCTATGCCTTACGATTTCGAGGTCGACCTGGAGTACGAGGGCACGGAGATTTACCAACGCACGGAGACCATTCCCCTCGACGCCAATTTATCCTCCTTCACTGCCGGGGTGTCGGTAGGGATCAATTTTCAGGTATCGAAAAATCTGTATCTCGACTGGCGGATCATCGGGCCGGGTTTCGGTATCGCCAGCGGCGATGTGTCGGGCGACATGACGCTGAGTGCCGAGGAACAGCTTGCCCTTCGCGAGAGTTTGGAGGAATTCAAAACCGATCTTAATGACCTTCCATTATCCATCAAGATCGATTACGATGTACGCCCTGACGGCGCCAGCATTGATGTAAAGAAAAGTCCGTGGGCGAACATTCGGAGTGGTCTGTCTATCGCCTACCGCTTCTAGTGAGCCGCGGTCATCGATGAGCTTATCCCGACTTCGTCGATGCTATTGTCCTTTTATCGCTTCCTGAGTCGCCTTCGTCGAAAGGCCCGCTAAATACTGTCATGACCTGATATTTTTGTTAAAAATGGTCATGAATATGTGTATAAATCAATTAACGGGGAGGGGGGTACCGGTGGCTATCCTCTTCCTTCCCCTGATGCTGCTTTCAATCACTGAAGTTTCGGGGCAATCGATTCTTAAACGGGTTAAAAATAAGGTCGAGCAGACGGTAGGCGATAAAGTCGTCGATAAAGCGGATAAGGCGGTAGCCAAAGGTGTCGATAAAGTAATGGGCGTGGAGGCAGAGGAAGGCAGTCAATCCCCAAGCCCTGCCTCTGAAATAGAAAGCGAGTCTGCGGTCACTCCGTCCTCCCTGTTGAAAGCCTACAGCAAATATGATTTTATTCCTGGCGATTCCGTCATCTATGCAGCCGATTTTTCATCGGAGGCTTTAAGTGAATTGCCTGCCGGCTGGAATACCAATGGGAATTCCAGTGTGGTCCAACTTGAAGGCCTGCCGGGTCAATGGCTGAGAATTGCTCAAAAAACCGTAAATCTGACCGATAACCGAAACGACTTTGGTGCCGATTTTACGGTTGAGTTTGACGCATTTATGCAGTTTACCTTTAAAGGTTGGTATCCTCCGTCGTTACGTTTCGGTTTATTCGCATCTGGTGTGGAAGATCCATCAGGGAATCGCTTACTTTCCGATCCGAAGGGTGACAAATCCTTGTATATGGAGCTTTCACCGATGGCCAACGGTGCCAATATTTTATTGGAAAGCTACCGTAAGAACACCCGGCATTTCCATAGTCCGGTAAAATCAGCACCTTCTGCACAGGGTTGGTATGCCAGGGTCGTTCACGTGGCGATGCAGGCTCAAAAAGAGCGGCTCCGGATATGGATCGATGGAGAGAAAATGTACGATATCCCTAAGGCCATTCCTTCTGAAGACGTTTACAATCAATTATTTTTTCAGCTGGGCAGTAGCTCTTATACCGATGAACAGGTGGGCGTTTATGTCAGCAATATAAAAATAGCGAAAGGGATGCCAGACGCACGCCATCAGCTGGTAGAAGAAGGTCGCTTCAGCACCTCCGGAATTCTCTTTGATGTGGGTTCAGCGGTTATAAAGCCTGAATCATCGGGCGTCTTGAATACCATTGGCGAGGTGCTGAAACAAAATCCGGATATGCAGGTGCGGATCGTGGGACATACCGACGCCTCGGGCGAAGAGAAAGCCAACCAGCTTCTCAGTGAGCAAAGAGCTGAGGCGGTGAAGGGCTTTCTGAGTTCCCGGTTCAGTATAGAGGATGGGCGTTTGGAATCTACGGGCAAAGGCGAGACGGAGCCGGTAGGCGACAACCGAACCAGGGAGGGAATGGCCCAAAACAGAAGAGTGGAATTTATTCGCTTATAAACGGAAATCTTCAATTTATGAAAATGCTAGGCGTTTTGGCGTGGGCAGTGCTGTTACTGGCGGTATCCATGGAAAGTTTTGGGCAAAAGCGGAACACCGCACAAACCTATCCCCAGGAATTGGATTTGCCAATTCTTGACCTGCCTTTTGCGATTGAGTCGGCTAAATCGGGTCAGCTATGGAATAGCTTTTCCATGGAACAGTCGTTAGCAGTCACTCAAGATCTTCATCGGATCAATTATCATTTAAATAATCGGCTTTGGGACAAGTGGATTGAACCCGACAGTAAACGCAGCAGGACGTTAAACCGTGTTGCGGCCAACCTGAGTTCAGGATTGATTGACTATGTCTTTACCTATTACGGGATCGTATTTTCTGCACAATGGCTGCATGAAGAATACCATCGCAATGCTTTGACATTGAACGGTATTCCCTCTTATAATGAAACATACAACCGATTCACCAGCGGCCATGCGAACGGTTCGATAAGCAGGGTAAGGGACGAGGATCTGGTGCGTATAAAACGGGAATCGCCTCAGGAACTGGTGCGCAGCTTTGCAGCGGGTATTGAAAGTGAATACCTGCTCCTAAGGGGCTTGCAAAAAGACAATTTCTACCGCCGGTCCGAACATCCGAATATTCTGCTGAACCTGCTGTTGACCAAACACACCGTTAATTACGTCAACCAGTTCAGGAAGAAGGATTATAATGCAAGCATCGATAGCATGAATGCTCACGGGCTGACGGTGAATAGCCGCGATTATGTAGGTTGGGATTTCACTCCGTGGGTGTACGACCTTTTCCGGCCCGACGAACCCTATGAAGCCAGAGGGGTGCATCCCAGCGGTGTCGGGGTCGACCGGGCAATAAAAACAACTTCGCTGAGCGGGGAAGAGTATTCTTATCTGAAAAAAATGGGACGGATGCAGTACCTGAATTTCTTGTCGCCCTTTATGCTGGGTATCCATCGAATTCACCTAAATGGCGAAACATCCTTTAATTTCGCTCTGAGGCATTACCTGACCTCCTTTGGTTATGACTTGACGGCTGATTTCTTCCTGAATCTGAAGGGGAAGGACTATCTGGTGGCTTTGCATGGCTACCGTAATAAGGAGCGCTTTCTGCCGGGCATCGAGATGGAGTTACCGGCGATCCACGTGTGGAAGCTATCAGATACCCAGTATTGGATTTTGTATCCCGCCGCAGTCCTGTGGCTGCAGCCGGGTAGTTTTTATTCCAGGAGCGGACACCCGGGAGGACTGGTCAGGCTCCGTGCTGCTTATCCGCTTAACAGCCGCTGGCGATTGAATGCAACATTTGAGGGAAAAACAAAGGGCTGGGTTGCCGGGAATCCATATTTGAAAGCCAATGCTTCATTTCGAGTAGGGTTTTCCGCTCAACTTAACTCGAACGGAAGGAGAGCAGATGATTTCAGAAAATCAACTTTTTAATGCTTGGGAGGTAGCTGCGACCAACATGGATTTCGGTGCGGTTGGATAGCGAAACAAATAATTTGCTGATATCGCGGTAGCAACCGGTAATGTGTTCGGTATTGACGATAAAGGATCGGTGAATCCGAATGAAACGTTTGGAATCGAGCTTCCTTTCAATATTTCCGATGCCATGCGAGCTCAGGTAAGCTCTATTGGAAACGGTATGAATCCAGGTGTAATCTTTTTCTGCCTTGAAATGGGTAATGTCGTCGAAGGATATGCTTTCATGTCGTCGCCCGTTTTCTACCAGGATTCGGTTTGGCAATGGGTCAGTTTTCGGGCTGCGGGCGACTGTATCCCTGTTAAACCGCAGGTATTTTTCTAGGGACGCCAGCAATCGGTCGCAATCTAAGGGTTTCAATAGATAGTCGATTGCATGATGTTCAAAAGCTTTGAGTGCCTGGCTCTGATTCTGGGTTGTGAAGATAACTTCCGGCAGGTGGCTGACTTCTGCCAGTATATGAAATGCGCCTCCGCCGGGTATATCCACCTCCATAATGAGCAGGTCGGGTTCGAGAGCATTCACAGAACGAATGGCTTCGGGCGCGTTTGAGCAGTGGCCCAACAGATAAAACGAAGACGATGTCTTCAACCATTCCCCGATTTGTCTTCGGTGCGACTCATCGGGGTCCACAATAAGTACGGATCGCTTTTTCATTTTAAAGGTTCTTTACTTCAAAATTAGGTTTCCGCTAAGCTGCTACATCTGACATTTGTCAGAAAAAATCAATCGCTTCGTTGAGCGATGTTTTTTCGAATGCGGCTGAGGCTGTCCTGGTGGATGGCGAAATAAGAGGCAATGTATTTCAGGGGAATGGACTGCAATAGTTCGGGTTGATCCTTCATCAGTTTATCATACCTTTCTTCGGCCGTCAGACAGATGGCGTCGATCTGGGCGTCCTGCAGCCAGGTGAGCAGTCGGTGCATGATCGCTTGCTCAATATCGTATGCCTTTGGTACCCTCTCTTTAATGAAGCTTGCATCTGCTTTTGTCCACTCCAACACATCAATGTCTGTCAAAGCCTCCAGGGCACAGGTGGATGGTTCCCCGTTCATCAGGTATAAAGGTGTGGATATGAAATCGTTTTCCGTTACGAAGCCGAGGGTGTAGTCATTCCCTTCGTGAACACGGAATAAGCGCACAATGCCCTGGTTGAGAAAAAAAAGCTTGCGTACAACTTTGCCCTGCTGCATGACGATAGAATGCTTCCTATATCGTTGATGGCGGGTCACCGACGCAATGATGTCCACATCAGCGCGACTAAACGAGATGCCTCTTTTATCCAGATAGGCGCATGCTTTCTCAAACATATTTAATCAATTTGCCGGCTCAGTATTTAACATTCTGGAGGCTCATGTACTATTCCTTATACTTTTCCCGGAGGAACTCGATGGTAGCGCCCATTAGTTTTTGTAATGCATCAATGTTGATGTCTGATAACTTTTTCACATAGAGGCAGGCTTTCCCCATTTTGAATTTACCGAGACCTTCGAGCAGGTGCTCGTGCTGTTTGCTGCCTGTGTAGACATACAGGGAAATCGCCGCCTTTCGCGGTGAGAAACCCACCAGCGGCCAGTCGCCTTCCTGCCGGCTTCGTTCTGATTTGTAATGATATTTTCCGAACCCAATCATGGTTGGCCCCCACATCCTGGGCTCATAGCCGGTAAAATCTTCCATATCTTCAGCAATTCAAAGCTGTCCGCTCGCTTTTGTTCCGTGTCGGCAAATGCATTGATGAAGGCGTGTACGTCTGCTTCGGTTTGTTTGGTTTTAATTTTAGCCATGGACAGGTTTGTAATTTTATCTAATTTAGTGAAAAGCGGTGCGGAATGCAAATGGAGGTTTTCCTGGCGGTGGGTCAAAATATTGGTGCGTACTTCTTGTCCCTGAATTTTGTATTGGGCAAATTTTATTGTATTATTACAATTACAATTACAATTGCAATTCAATGTTAATGTGAAGAAACGCCTTTTTCCTGACGGTTTTTCCGCACCCTCGCCTGAAACCTTGTTCAGGGAGAATTTCGGTCGACTAAGTTACTTTGCCTTTCGGTATGTTCAAGATAAGGCAATGGCTGAAGACTTTGTACAGGATGCATTTGCGACGTATTGGGATAGAAAGGAGACAGTCTCTTCACACCCGGCAGCTATCAAAGATTTTCTTTACACCTCTGTCAAAAATTCCTGCCTGAATCATCTGAAGCGCCTCAAAGTAGAAGAACGGTATTTCGTTTTACGCAACGAAGAGAGCTTTGAAAACGAGAAGGTTTTGGAAGGTATCATTGAAGCTGAAGTGATAGCTAACATCCACAGGGCTGTCGCCGCATTACCGGAAAGCTGCCGGAAGGTTTTTATTATGTCGTATTTTGAAAATCTTAGTAATTCGAAAATTGCAAAGATACTAAACATAAGTGTGAATACGGTTCGCTGCCATAAGCAGAACGGACTAAAAACACTGCGTTCCCAGCTCAACCTGGAAACATTCTTGACCTTGATGATTCTTATCTCCCGATAGAATTTAAATTATTTTCACTTTTCCTTAGTCTTTTTTGCCCGGCATGTTTTCTTAATAGGGAAATAAGGCTAAAATGAGTTTGAACCCCTACCAATTATCCGAACTGATTACACGATACATTCAGCAGAAGCTGTCTGAAAGCGACCGACTTCGTTTAGACCAATGGTTGAACGAATCGGACGATCATCAGAAACTCTTCGACCGCCTGGTCGGGACCGAGAAGCTGAAAACTGGCTTGGAATATTTTGATAACATTGATCTCGATGCTCAATGGGAGAAGGCGAAAGCACGGTCCTTCCGACCAAACAGGCTGCGTCCGTACTTATGGTATGCGGCAAGCGTTGCCGCAGTTCTGATCTCGGTATTCGTTTTCTGGCCAAAGAATGATCAGCCGTTTGCTCAGGAATACATCGCTACGGTTGACCGGCCGATGTTCGATCTGGAACCTGGAAATGTGAAGGCCTTTCTGGAATTGGAGGGAGGAGATATCATTCAACTAAGCGAAACGAATGACCCCCGTCTGCCTGTGCCTTATCTGAACGGGGCGCTAAATTATATGCGATCTGCTTTTTCAGCGTTGGAGGGTGGGTATCATCAGCTATCAGTTCCTAAATCGGGCACCTACCGGGTCGTATTATCTGATGGAACGAAAGTTTGGCTAAATGCAGCCTCTAAACTTCGATACCCCGCAAGCTTTTCCGCCACCAGCAGAAGGGTGGAACTTATCGGAGAGGCTTACTTTGAGGTAGCACCGGATAGATCACGACCGTTTCTGGTTGAAGTGGGATCGAATACGGTGGAGGTGCTGGGTACCCAATTCAATATTAACTCATACGATGCGCAATGGAGCACGACCCTGTTCGAGGGGAGCGTGAAAGTCAGCAGCGATCATGCATCCAGACTTTTGGCTCCCGGTCAGGAGGCCCGGATCAAGAATAAGCAAATTTCAATACGGAAAGCAGATCTTAGGAAGGCAGCGGCCTGGCGAGATAATGAATTCTATTTCCGGAATGAATCTATGTTTGATATCCTGTCGGAACTTTCGAGGTGGTACGACTTTGAAGTTGAGCTGAAAGATATACCCTCCGAGCGTAAATTTTCGGGAAGCATTGATAAGCGCCTTAAATTATCTGAGGTGCTGAAGATCTTGAAATCTTTAAGCGGTCATGAATTTTACTTTGATGGAAAACGATTGCATATGAAGTAATCATTAAACGAAACCACTAACCCAATACCTTAATATTTTAACCTTAATCCCTTAAAACATTATGAATTTCATTCGCATTATGAAGTTAAACATGCTTTTTATGCTGTTTCTAACACTGTCGTCGTATGCCGACAGCAGGGCTCAAACGGTCACTCTTTCGGTAAGGAACGCGAGCCTGGAAAGTGTATTTGCTCAAATTTCCCAGCAGACGGATTATAAATTCATTTATGATGATGAGTTGATTTCCCGCGTCCCTGCAATTTCTCTGGAAGTAAAAAACAGCTCGTTAGATGCGGCCCTGACAAAGACGCTGGAGAACACGAATTTCCAGTTCGAGATCATTTCCAAAACAGTCGTTATTAGTCGCAAGCCTGCCAGGGCGCGCACCCTTGCATCTGCGCCGAAAGCGATGAAACAGAAGCAACTCAATGGTCGTATTCAGGATGAGGAAGGGTTGTCACTGCCCGGAGCTACTGTTTCAATAAAGGGTAAGTCGGGATCGGGGGTGGTGACTGATATAAATGGCCTGTTCTCGATTTCAGTGCAATCAAATGATGTTCTTCAGGTTTCATTTATTGGATATGCGTCGCAGGAAATACCTGTGGACCTGGATGCTTCCGAGTTGGTTATCACATTAGAACGAGCAGACTCACAGCTGGGAGAGGTGGTCGTAGTGGGTTATGGAACCATGAAGAAGCGCGACGTTACAGGGGCTGTGAGCCAGGTAAGCGGCGATAACCTGAAAAATATGCCTGTAAGAAATGCGACCGAGGCCTTGCAAGGCCAGACTTCGGGAGTGATGGTTACCTCAACCGGAGGAAGTCCGGGAACACCTCCGGCGGTACGCATCCGGGGAATCGGTACGGTAAATAATAATAACCCGCTTTATGTGGTCGACGGCCTGCCGCAAACTGACATCGGATGGCTCAACCCCAACGATATCCAGTCGATCGAGGTACTGAAGGACGCATCTGCATCTGCGATCTATGGAACGCGGGCAGCGAACGGAGTGATTATGGTAACCACAAAACGAGGAAAGCAGGTAGGCGACGAGCTCAGAAGTACCGTGACCTTCGATTCCTATTACGGCGTTCAAAACCCGATTAAAACCTACGATATGATGAACGCTGCAGAGTTTATGGAATATAAGAATCTGGCAAACACCAATGCGGGACTGTCACCTTATTTCTCTGAAAGCCAGAAAGATGAAGTGCTGGATTTCTTGCGATCTAATTTCGGATCGGAGGAGGGTACCAATTGGTGGAAAGAAATCAATCATGCCGATGCACCTGTTCAAAACTACAATATTACCATATCCGGCGGCATGAAAGACCTCGCCTACAATACCAGTTTGGGATATATGGATCAGAAAGGTATTATCGAAGGGTCTGACTACGATCGCTTAACCTGGAGAACGAATTTTGATCATAGCGTGAAAGACTGGATCAAGTTCTCAGGGAATGTTGGACTCGTTCATGAAACCCGTCGCAATGTACTGGAAGGCAGTCCGGGTTTTAGTACTGCATTCATTGCTTTTGTGGCAGATCCTATATCGCCTGTTTTTCGAACTGGCTTAAAGAATATTCCCTCTTTCCTGGAAGATGCTTTCTTCCTGAACGAAATTGACCAGAACAATCCGTATTCTTTTTACAGTCCTATTTTAATGACCAACAAGGAGAATCCGGCCTCCCAAGTAGATATTTACAAAAATAACGTCTGGCGAGGCATTCAGTTGAAGGGTGGCCTGGCTGCAGATGTTCAAATTACCGACTTCCTTAAATATCGGAGCAGTTTCGGACTCGATTTGAGTCGCGGAGGTTCTGATGGTTTCACACCCAAATACCGCTTAGATAATGAGCAGTTTACAACCGATGCTACGGTAAGCAGGCTGGTTACTCAAAACAATTACTGGGTGTTTGAAAATACATTAACTTTTGAAAAGGAGTTTGGCGATCATCATGTCAACGTTATGGCAGGAACTTCTGCCGAAGAAACGAAATATGAACAAACCGGCGCTTCGAAGCAAGGTTTGGTGACAAACGATGAAAGCCAGTGGATCATTGATGCAGGAACCATTAATCCGGGTGCTTCAGGCTATAAAACCGAAAATGCACTGGCATCATACTTCAGCCGGGCATTCTATTCCTATAAGGATCGCTATCTGTTTACCGCGAATTTCCGGCGCGACGGGTCATCAAACTTTGGTACTGGTCAGAAGTGGGGTAATTTCCCGTCATTTTCGGCGGGATGGGTTTTTTCAGAGGAAGAATTTATGCTTTCTTCAGATTGGATGAGCACCGGAAAGCTAAGAGCAAGCTGGGGTCAGATCGGTAATCAGGCCATCGGAGGCGGCGCTTACCGAAACACCTATTCCGGAAATCTGGGCTATTACTTGTTTGGCGACTATAATGGTTATCTCCGTGGAGGAAGCAACTACCGGGGAAATCCAAACGTTCGTTGGGAAACAACTGAACAGACCGATATCGGTATTGAGCTCTCCTTGTTCGACGGACAGGTCGACATTGTGGCTGACTGGTTCTCTAAAACAACCGACGGCATGTTGCTGAATGTTCCTTTGCCTAACTACCTTGGATTTCCAAACTTTCCATGGACCAATGCCGGAAAAGTTGAGAACAAGGGACTGGAACTCGACCTTGCATATCACAATAACAAAAATGCTTTTCAGTATTCTGTTTCAGCCAACTTTTCAACCTTTGAGAATAAAGTAATTAGTCTGGGCGGCGGTGAACCGATTTTGGGCGGCGGATGGATTAATTACACCACCACCAAGACGGAGGAAGGGATGCCCATCGGATATTTCTATGGACTGAAAACGGATGGGATTTTTCAAAGCCAGGCTGAGGTAGATAATTATTTCCAGGAGGGTGCCCGGCCCGGCGATCTGCGCTTTGTGGATGTGAATGGTGATCAGGTAATCAATAACGAAGACAGGACCCATATCGGAGATCCATTCCCCGACTTTTCTTATGGTTTCAACTTTAATTCTTCTTTCAAAAACTTTGATTTTCTGATTTCCCTGCAAGGGACGGTTGGGAATGACATCATGAACATCAAAAAGATTGACATGAACTCAGGTGTGGGGTGGTATAATGCTCCGAAAGACTTGATGGACAAGGCATGGTCGCCCACCAATCCAAGCAATGAGCAGTTTGCTATTAATGCAACGAACACGAACAACCTTCAGATATCAGACTGGCTGGTGGAAGACGGGAGTTATTTGAGGTTGAAAAATATTCAGCTGGGTTACTCGCTTCCGGAGAACGTTCTGTCGAAGGTCGGGATTGGCAGTGTTCGCTTTTGGGTAGGAGGTTATAATTTGCTGACTTTCACGGGCTATTCAGGTCTTGATCCTGAAATCGGAAGTACATCGCCGTTAAGCAGTGGCGTAGATCAGGGTTACTACCCGGTAGCAAAATCATATATGTTTGGTATTAACGCAACTTTTTAATCATAAGAGACCACGGAAATGAAAGTATTAAAATATTATTTAGGAGCAGGGATTATAGCCATAACGTTCGCCGCCTGCGGTAAATCTTTTCTTGAAAGGGAGCCCAAAGGTAGCTTAAGTGAGAACGAGTATTTTCAAACAGATAACGCCGCTTTTAAGCTGGTAACGGATTGCTACGGAGCGATGCTCGATGGTTGGGGTTATACGGTGAATAAGATTGCTCTGGGCGATGAATCGGTCGATAACGCCGATGGTGGCGGATCAGATCCCGGCGACCGTCCGCAAACGATAGAGGTGGGTCGGGGAAGGCCCCTGGCATCCAATCCTTTGTTGCAGGAGATGTGGAACAACCGGTATTTGGGAATAGGGAAGTGTAACCTGGCCCTGGAAACCATTCAGGATAACTGGGATAACCTGGTTGCTGGGGGTGCTGCTGTTTCCGAGGAAACAAAATCCCGCTTCATTGCTGAAGTGAAGTTTTTAAGAGCCTGGTATTACTTTGATCTGCTTTGGGTTTTTAAAGAAGTGCCTTTGGTAGTGAACGTTATGGATCCGGAAACGCGACTGCCGAAAAATTCGATTGAAGAGATCCGTCTGCAAATTTTCAGCGACCTGGATGAAGCCATTGCGGTTGCCTCATTTCCACGTAGTGCTGCTCTTCCCCGCAGTGAGAAAGGGCGTGCGAGTAAAGATGCTGCGTATACGCTTAAAGCCCGCGCGGCACTTTTCTTTGCCGGACTTATGGAGAATGGAAAAATGAGTGGCGACGCTGCCCAGGAGTATCAGATTGCCCGCGCAGCGGCCGAAGAAGTGGTGAAAAATGGTAACCTGCGCTTATTGCCCGACTTTCAGGACTTGTTTCGGGGCGATTACAAAATAGGTCCCTATTCTGAGGAGTCGATATTTCCGGTATTGAGATCATTCCTTCCCGCCATAGGATTTAGCGGCGACGCTTTTGCCATCATGAATGTTGGCCGAAACAATGTGGGGGGCTGGGGCGGAAATACGCCTACCCGCGACCTAGCAGCAGCGTATCATCCTCAAGATCCACGAAAGATGTTTACGATCATCAGCGATGGTGATATCTTTCGTACGGCGGCCGGTGGGCAGGAGGTTCATAACTACCGGGGATACTACAACGATTATAATCTTCAGCACAGTCGTAAAGCCTTTGTACCTCAGCAATTCCGTGTTGACAACGATTTGCAGAGGAGTAACTGGGGCCCGTATTGGATTCGCTATTCCGAAGCTCTGTTAATTTATGCGGAAGCCTTACTGAAAACCAATGCTAGTCCGTCGGAGGTGATTAAGTACATTAATGAAGTTCGTTACCGTGCATTTGTAACCACTTCCAAGCAAGACGGGTCGGCGATTTTCCGGAAATTCGGCGAGGACTTAACGCCGATCAGCGACGCTGATTTTACTGCCAGCTATGCAGTGAAAGTATCTGATAATTTGATGGAGGCCATCAAAAAGGAACGTAGGGCGGAACTGGCCTTAGAAGGGTTCAGGTTGTACGACCTAATTCGCTGGAATGAATACGCCCCTACAATGAAAGCGTTCCATTCCAAATACGGCTTCGCTGATAAAGGGATAAACGCGGGTGAGAATAGCTGGCCATTCCCGATTCCTCAGTCTGAAATTGATCGTTCAAACGGTGTGTTGGTTCAGAACGAAAACTACTAAGAGAATGAGTATAAACAAGATATACGACCGGCGCTCCTTTTTAATACGGACAGCCGGTGCCGGAGTGGCTTTACTCTCGTCGGTCCCGCCTGCATCGGCTTTCCGACAGCAAGGACAGAACGTGTCGTCATTAACAGCCAAACGGATCGGGATTATTGGCCTGGATACCTCGCACAGTGAGGTGTTTACCCGATTAATCAACGAGGGTGAACTAAAAGGAGCGTATCGGGTAGTTGCGGCCTACCCTCATGGAAGCAGGGACATACCGGAGGCCCTCGAAATGAAACCTGGAATTATTGCGGCGGTAAAAGCAATGGGAGTAGAGATTGTTGATTCCATCGAGGAATTGCTTAAAAGGGTCGACGTGGTATTGCTGGAAAGCATTGATGGCCGACCGCACCTGGAGCAGGCTTTGCCTGTATTGAAGGCGGGCAAAAGAATGTTCATTGATAAGCCGTTGGCGGCCGATCTGGCCGATGCAAAACGTTTATTCGAGGCTTCACGGCAATACAATTCACCGATCTTCACCAGTTCTGCACTCCGTTTTGACCCTTCGGTTCAGCGCGTGGCCAAAGGAGCGATTGGCAGGGTGACCGGGGCCGATGTCTATAGTCCCGCCGTAATAGAGCCTCACCATATGGATCTGGCCTGGTACGGAATACATGGCGTTGAGATGCTGTTTACCGTAATGGGGCTGGGATGCAAAGAGGTGCGTCGTGTGTACGAGCAGGGGACCGATCTGGTGGTTGGTGTTTGGGACGACGGGCGCATAGGTACCGTACGGGGGATCAGGGAAGGAGCGTCCAACATTGCCGGTACGGCATTTGGTGAAACCGGCATTGCTTCGTTAGGTCCTTTTGCCTCGTACAATCCATTGGTCGAAGAAATACTGTCATTTTTTGAAACCGGGGTGGTGCCCGTAACGGAGCAGGAAACCCTCGAAATATTTCGCTTTATGCATGCAGCTGATATAAGTAAAAGACGAAAAGGAAAAAGAGTAGCGATTTAACAGTGTAGCCATCGAATAATGAAAAGAAACATACAAATTGTAGTATACCTGTTTTGCCTGTTCCTGACGATTGGCTGCCAGCCTAAACGTGAAAACGTACGTGTTGTCTATTTTGCAGGCGACGACGCGAGATCAGACCTGCAAAAAGTTCTGGAGAATGAAACCGACTGGAATATTGGCCGTAGCAGCAATTCTTCGCTATTGCGCGACGATTCGTTGAAGCAAATCAGTGCATTGGTGATTCCGGTGAGCGAATTAAATAAGTTGGATCACCGTGCTATTCCGGCTCTCAAACGCTATATCGAGGCGGGTGGAGGAGGAATTCTCGCTCTGCGCGATACAGCATTTGTCGACATTGGATGGCCGTGGCTTAAAAGCTGGCTTGCCAAAGAAGACGGCACCAGTTTCGAGCAGGATAAGGGTCGCCTGGCCGTTCTGGGACCAAATGCTACTGACGAGCAGATGAGAACGATACTGGTGTTTCTGGTGGGGAAAAACCGGCTGCCCGATTACGACAAGGTTAACACGCTCAATGTACCGGACAGCAACCGCTACGTGCGGGAAGAATTGGTTGAAGGACTGGACGAACCTTTGCAGATGGCTCTGCTACCTAATAACGACGTCTTGTTTGTCGAGCGGAAGGGCGGGATAAAACTTTATGAGGATAGTAGCGGAGTAACGAAGAGCCTAGCCAATTTAAATGTTTTCAGTGGTATTGAAGACGGTTTGCTTGGTGTGGCTATCGATCCGGGTTTCGAAGAAAATCGATGGGTATATTTTTATTATGCGCCGGCTGGCGAAAACGCTGTTAATTATCTCTCCCGTTTCGAACTGCATGGTGACAGCCTTGCACTTGGGTCGGAAAAAATTGTGCTCGAAGTTCCTACACAACGGGTCTATTGCTGCCATGCCGCCGGCTATTTGGCTTTCGACAAAGACGGATTCCTGTATTTGTCTACGGGCGATAATACCAATGCTGAAGAAACAGAAGGTTATACCCCTGTAGACGAACGTCCGGGCCGTTCGCTTGCCGACGATCAGGCAACAGCGGCAAATACGAACGATCTGAGGGGAAAAATACTGCGCATTCGGCCACTTCCTGATGGTACCTATGAAATTCCGGAAGGAAATTTATTCCCCAGGGACGGGGCTGTAGGCCGCCCCGAAATTTATACAATGGGTTCCCGGAATCCCTTCCGTTTTAGTGTCGATTCAAAAAACGGTTATGTTTACTGGGGCGATGTAGGTCCCGACACAAAAGTGAAAGCTTCGAACGGAGCGTTTATGAGTTTTGATGAAATCAATCAGGCCCGCGAGCCGGGTTTCTTCGGCTGGCCTTACTTCCTGGGCAACAACGAGGTGTTTCCGAAATATAATTATGAAACGAAAAAAGAAGAGCCTGGAAAGGATCCGGCAAAGCCCATCAATTCTTCTCCTAATAACACTGGCGCCCGGGAATTACCCCCTGCCAAGCCGGCTATGATCTGGTATGGCAAGGGAAATTCCACTGAGTTTCCGCTGGTAGGCAGTGGAGGAGCGAGTGCCATGGCGGGACCTGTTTATTATACATCGGATTTTAAAGACGCGCCCTACCGATTGTCGGAGTACTACGACAAGAAGTTGTTTATTTATGAATGGATCCGGGGATGGATTTTGGCTGTAACGCTCGATGATCAGGGGAATTATCTGCGAATGGAACCCTTCCTAGAACATCTGAAATGGGATGCGCCTGTCGATATGCAGTTGTCAGCCGACGGCTCCATATATCTTCTTGAGTATGGAACGAATTGGTTTTCCAAGAACACGAACGCACGCTTGGTTCGTATTCGCTATGCGGAGGGTAACCGAAATCCGGTAGCCGATATTCAAGTGGATAAGCAGTATGGTGGAGCTCCGCTGAATGTCGTGTTGTCGGGAAAAGGTTCGGGCGATTTTGATGAAGACGACCAGCTTCGTTATACCTGGCAGGTAAATGGTGTGGAGTTAGACGGCGAGGAGGTTCGCTACAATTTCGAGAAACCCGGAACGTATGAAGTAACACTGACCGTAGCCGATGATAAGGGAGGAGCGGGCATTGCAAAACGTAAAATCTATGTCGGGAATACCCCTCCTGAGGTCTCGATAATGACCGGCAGTAACCGAAGTTTTTATTGGGGCAATAGCAAACTCGACTACTCGGTGGAAGTGGAAGATGAAGAGGAGAAAGTTGATCCTTCCAGAATAGACATTTCATTCGGATTTATTCCTTCCGGAAAAGATGCCGCAATCGTGCTTGCCGGAAACCAGGATGTGAGCAGTTTCAAATATATAAAAGGGGAACAGATGATTGCTTCGCTCGACTGCAGATCGTGCCATTCGGTGGACCAAGAATCTGTCGGACCGACATATCGGGCCATATCCGACCGGTATGCCGGGAAAAAGGATGCGTTGAACGCGCTTGCACGTAAGATTATTGAGGGCGGGAGTGGAAATTGGGGTGAACGGGCCATGACCCCTCATCCTGCAGTATCGGCCGAGGATGCCAGGGAAATGGTTTCTTACATTCTTTCGCTGTCGGAGCGGATCGAACGGTTACCTGTAAAAGGGGAATTCGTGCTCGACGAACATATCGGCAAAGGCTCGGAAGGGGCTTATCTGCTGAACGCGGCGTACCGCGATCGGGGCGCAAACGGTATCGGTGAGTTACAGAGCCGCGATTATGTGCTGCTGAGGTCACCAATAATACAGGCTGAAGACTTTGATGAAGGAAACGTCAGGATTGCCACAGTAACTACCTTATTTCTTTCCTATGTGATGGATGTGCAGGCGGGTAAATATATCCGCTTCAATGAAGTAGACCTCGCTCATGTGAAGCGATTGAAATACAAAATGCAGACGAATGGCGTTGGCGGCACGGTGGAGCTGCGGCTGGGTGGAATTGACGGACCGGTTATCAGCAGTTTGAAGGTACCGGGCGCGACTGGCAAGTCGTCTGACGCCGAATGGCGCGAAATGATTTCGGACGTGAAGTTAACACGCGGAAAGCACAATCTCTACTTCGTATTCAGCGGGCAGGAAGGAAATGTTAATTACTTCAATTTGGATTGGATTGAATTCATCAATTAGTAAACGAAAGCAAAAATGAAGAATTCAATTCGGGTAAAGCTATCCTTTTTAATGTTCATGGAGTATTTCATCTGGGGTGCATGGTATGTAACGATGGGTACGTATTTGTTTGTGCATTTTGACGCGAATGCACTACAGGTGGGTTCCTCGTACGCAAATCTGTCGATAGCGGCTATTATTTCACCCTTTTTTGTGGGACTGATTGCCGACCGCTATTTTGCCGCCGAGAAAGTGATGGCTGTGTTGCATCTCGCCGGTGGGGTGGTTCTGTATTATATCAGTACCGTTTCTGTTTTTGTCGACTTCTGGTGGCTGATTTTGCTATATACCTTGCTATATATGCCAACGATGTCGCTAACCAATTCCATTTCGTTTCACCAGATGGAAGACGGAGGAAAGGAATTTCCAACGGTTCGGGTTTTCGGCACCGTGGGTTGGATTGTTGCCGGAATTTTGATTGGGACGATGGGTTATGAGAGTTCGGTGATGTCGTTTCGGATCGCTGCATTGGCGTCCGTTGTTCTGGGTATCTTTAGTTTTTTTCTGCCTGCTTCGCCTGTGGTCGAGAGGGTTGAGCGCAAATTGTCGTCTATTCTCGGTCTCGACGCATTGGTCTTATTTAAAAGTAGGTCGTTTGTTATTTTCTTCATCGCCTCCATCAGTATCTGTATTCCTCTATCGTTCTACTATAGTTTTACAAACTCCTTTTTGAATGATATCGGGATGGTAAATGCTGCCAGTAAAATGACCTTGGGACAAGTATCGGAGTTCGCCTTTATGTTATTGATTCCGCTGATGTTTCGCCGCCTTGGCGTCAAACGGATGATTATGATCGGTATTGCAGCATGGATAGTTCGTTATTTGCTATTTGCCTATGGGAACATCGGGGCGGAGCTTTGGATGCTTTATTTGGGTATTCTTCTCCATGGAATTTGCTACGATTTCTTTTTTGTAACGGGTCAGATCTATACCGATCATAAGGCCGGCGAATCGATTAGGAGCGCCGCCCAGGGAATTGTTACTTTTGCAACCTATGGTGTGGGTATGCTGATCGGCTCTTATCTTTCCGGTGCGTTGACAGAGGTTTTCGTGGCTGCGGAAGACAGTGCATTCCGGTACGACTGGCGGACGGTTTGGCTGGTTCCCTGTTTGGTTTCCGGCTTAATACTGTTGATATTTGGATTATATTTTAAAGATAAGTCCGTACAGAAAAATTAAATAGAAGGTTAATTTTAACAACGACGAATATGAATAATTTACGTGTTTTAGTGGTAGGTTGTGGAAATATGGGTGCGTCGCATGCGATGGCATACCATAGCCTTCCGGGTTTTGAGGTATGCGGACTGGTGTCAACGGGCAACAGCAAGGTGCTGTTGAATGAAAAGTTGGGGGGAGCATATCCTTTGTTCAATAGCTTCGAGGAAGGTTTGGCAGCTACTCGACCCGATGCGGTGTGTATTTCAACCTATCCGGATACGCATGAGGAATATGCCATTAAGTCGATGGAACACGGATGCCATGTGTTCGTAGAGAAACCTTTGGCCGACACGGTGGAGGGGTCGGTCCGCGTGGCTGAAGCCGCTAAAAAGTATAATAAGAAATTAGTGGTAGGTTATATATTGCGCTATCACCCTTCCTGGGAGCGCTTTATTGAATTAAGCCACGATATGGGCAAACCGCTCGTGATGCGGATGAACCTCAATCAGCAAAGCCACGGTCATATGTGGAACGTGCATCGGAGCCTAATGGAAAGTTTGAGTCCGATTGTCGACTGCGGAGTGCATTATATCGACGTGATGTGTCAGATGACGCAATCAAAACCGGTGCAGGTGTCGGCCATCGGCGCGCGCCTTACGGATGATATTCCTGCAGATAACTATAATTACGGGCAGCTTCAGATACGTTTTGAGGATGGTTCGGTGGGTTGGTATGAGGCAGGTTGGGGACCTATGGTGAGCGAAACGGCATTTTTTGTGAAAGATGTTTTCGGTCCGAAGGGCTCGGTTTCAATCGTTGCTAAAGAAGCGAGCCATTCCGGTAAGTCGGATTCCGTGGAGGCGCATACCAAAACAGAATCGCTTCGGGTTCATTTTGCAGATCTGAACAAAGAGAACCAGTTTGTAAAGCCGGATGAATGGATTGATTTGCAGGATGAACCCGACCATCAGGAACTGTGTAATCGCGAGCAGCGTTTCTTCCTGAAAGCCATTCAGGAGAATTTGGATCTCACTTCTTCCGTTGATGATGCCATTAATAGTCTTCGTATCGCCTTTGCTTGCGACGAATCGGTGAGGACGGGTGAAGTGGTGATGCTTTCGTAGACGTATCTCTTACGATAATCTTCCTACCCAGTTTCATCTTGCCGGGCTAATCGAGTTCTTCTCCGAGCACCGGAAAATTGCATAATTTGCTTCAAACAAAGATTTGGTACGAGGCGTTTAATTTTCGCGCAACATGGAATGAAAAATTAAAGTCCTAGCAAATGTTAAAAGAGCCGATTCTAAAGATTATCAATAAAGTATACGAGCCGAATACCATGGTTGAACTGAAGTTCAAGCGCTATGACCTGGCGCTTAAAACTGACGATCAAGGCCGCGGTATCATGCTGTTTATGGGCGAAAAAGATGCCAACGGAAAGATCAAGGGCGACCGGTACGCTCGAAGGTTGGTACAGAACGAGGATGGAACCATCGTGAAAGATCACTGGGAACTGAAAGGCTCGGCTAGTCCGACTTAGTCGATTTTCAGCTCAATCCCAGTTGGGCTTTCACCGCTTGCAGATGCGTATCGTTGTTGGTGTCGAGAGCGAAAACCGCGTAGTTTAGCGGTGCTGCCGCGTTTCGTTCAACAATATGCTCGAACATACCCTCCCAGCCTTGTCCGCCATGCGCTTGATATTGCGCAGTAAGTTCTTTCAGACTGTCTTCTCCGAATGCTGCGATATGCCCGGCGAAATCAATTGCCGGATCGCTTACATGGGCTTCCGACCAATCAATAATGCCTTGAACGGTGCCATCGGAGTTGGCAAGGACATGACCAGCATAGAGGTCGCCATGAATAAAAGTGCAGAAGTTGGGCCAGATGCGATGATTATCCAGCCACTTCTTCCATCGCGTCTCAAGTGTGGTACTTATACCTATTTCCTTGCTCACACGCTCCAGCCGGTCGGCCACCTCCTGCCTTGCACTTTCCGGAGTGTGAATTTTAAGACCTGCATTTTCTGCTTGTTCCTTAGGAACTCCATGTAGTTCAACCAGGACCTTTGCTAAGGTCGGCACATAAGCGGAATCGTTCTGATCGATATTCCATGTCACATCGTAGGTTTCTGCATCGAATGTGAGGGCGGGTTTGCTTTCCAACAGGGGGTAAGCAATAAGCGCATGACTTGCAATTTTCCAGTCGGGCACCGAAATACTCAGATGCTTTGAAGCTAAACTTAATATTTTTTTCTCCTTTTCGATTTGCTCGCCAAGTCCTTCCCGACGCGGTATCCGTAAAACCCATTTCCGGCCATTCACATCTTCGACAAAGGCAATCCTGTAATCGATTCCCATTTCATTGAATGAAATCTCATTTTTTAAAGTTAAGCCATGGTCGACGGCTAAGGCTTGAATTTCTTTAACGTCCATAAAGCGGTTTTTTAATAATAACGAAAGGAAGGCGGGCTGACGCTACACCTCGCCGGCCGGATGTTGCCAGGGCTCGCGGTACGGGCGCTTCAGCAGGCGGGTTGCCTCAGGGTCGCCGACGCAGATTTTTTTAAGCGGATCGTATTCCAAGGGGCGGTTAAGCGCCATCGACATATTGGCTAAAATACAGCTTGCAGTAGAGATGTGTCCTTCTTCGATATCGGCGACGGGCAAATGATTCTTTTCAATGGCTGAGAGCAGATCTTTCATATGAAGACGGGTGGCTGGTGCAGCGTTCAGCTCAATTCGCGGTTCATGAAGATCTTCAGGGTATTCCTCTTTTTCGAAGACGACATCCCTTACGATTCGTTCACCTTTGCCGGCAGGGATAAACTCATACTTCATGGTATTGCCCTTCAATGTTCCTTTCTCACCATGGATCACAAAGGCCCAGGGATATTCCGCGTCTGCCGGGTTCCCCCAGGTGCGATGTTGCCAAATACAGTTTAGCTCATCAAATTCAAATATGGCGGTTTGGGTATCGGCAATATTGGATTTCCCGTCCTTCTGCACGAAGATACCGCCCGTAGCACTGATTCGTTTGGGCCATTTGAGTTGGAGAAGCCAGCGAACGGTATCGAGCATA
>Ga0233365_1000205_pt1 | contig 28947 bp, 59 predicted proteins | sample ElkDunMinimDraft_27_FD_191535 | JGI IMG/M metagenome (GOLD analysis project Ga0233365, IMG submission 191535) | Fecal eukaryotic communites from dung pellets of Tule Elk in California, USA - Elk Dung C36 | ecosystem: Host-associated > Mammals > Digestive system > Large intestine > Fecal | place...
AACGCAGGAGGCGCACGGGTCAGGCGGCCCCGACCGGCAAGATCCGATCCCCCCTCCCCCACCTGCAAAAACGCCAGGATGGAGGGTGTGGGGGGTGGTGGCGGGGTTCACCGGACCAGGCCCGTGGTGACGGTGGGTGAGCACGGTCGTGGTGTTGTGACCTGTGCGAATGCGGGATGCGGGGTGTACCCCACCCTGGGGTGGGGGGAGGGGGGTCCCCTGGGGGTGGCCCCCGTGCCCGGGGTGGTCAGCCCTGGGACGGCTGGGTCCCTGCCTGCCCGGCCACGTGGCCGCGGTGCGGGAACTCCGACGTGCGTGGGTGTCGGCAGATGGAGGCAACAGTGTCGGCCATGACACGGGCCACGGGCTCACGGTCGTCCCCGACGGTGAACAGGTACTCGCTGCCGTGGCGGCCGCACAGGTCGGCGTCGACCCGGTACGGGGCGCGGCTGTCGCGCAGATCAACGGTGTAGGTGTGCGCCGGCGCGGGCGGCTCCTCCTCGGCCAGGGCGAGACGGACGCCACGCTGCACGGCCAGCTCCTCCAACCCGGAGAGGACGATGGGCTTGTGCCCCAGCCGCTCAGCGAGACGACGCTCGAGGGCGTTGATCTCCTCCCGGGACAGGAGGCGGCTGAGGCCGATGATCAGGGTGTCGCCCGGGTGCAGGACCAGAGGCTCCATGGTGGTCAGCGGATCCGGTAGCTGGGCGGACTGTGCTTCGGGCATTCGCACGCCTTTCGGGAGTTGCACCTGCGGCACTCGGTCTGCAGGTTCTCGGAGTCGTTGGTCCCGCCGCACTTGCGCGAGATCTTGTGTCCGGCCGTGAGCGGGTTGGGCTGGCCGTACTCGTCCTCGCCGCCCTCCTGGCCGCACAGGACGCAGGCCGGGGTCTCGGCGATGACGGCGGCGCTGATGCGCGGCCAGTCGGGGCCGTACCGGTCCACCCAGGAGGGGCGGGCCTTGGTGGTGCGGCGCTGGATCTCGGCCTGGCAGTCGGGGCACCGGCGGTTGGGGGTGAGCCGGTTGCAGGTGTGGCCGTGCACACCGAGGCAGGGGCGCAGGGGCATCAGTCGTCCTCGACCCGGGAGCGGATCGCGGCCCAGTTGGAGCCGATGAACCGCAGGCAGCACACGGTGCCGACGACGGCCCCAAGGACCAGTCCGACGGTGAACCACACTGCCCCCATCAGGACTCCCCGGCGCGGCGGGTTTCCCGAACGGCGTCGGCGACATCGAGCACCGCGTTCGTCAGCGCGGCCAGGACGAAGAACTGCGCGCGTGCGGTGTGGACGGACACGATCTGGGCGGGCGCGTTGTTAGGGGTGTCGTCGAATTGCCTCTTGGCCTCGTGGAGGAGGTCTTCGGCGAGTTGCCGGGTGGTCTTCATGTCGTCCCCTTCGGGGTGTGGGCAACCGGGGGCGGGGGTGGGGCGTCTCAGGTGCACAACCCCCTGAGGCGAGGAGCCAGCCGTGACCGCTGTCCAGATTGTTCGCACCGTCGGCCTGGCCATGATCCTGGCGGCCCTGGTGCTGGGGCTGATCCCGATGGGCCCCGGTGGGGCGTGCGGGTCCGGGTGGCTGGAAAGGGCCGGCTACGGGCCCGGGTGCGGCGACGTCATGGCGCCACTGGGGTCCTGGGCGCTGGCCCTGATCGCGGCGGGGGCAACCCTGCTGGTGTCGGCGTGGATCAACACCCCGTACCGGCCGAAGGACCGCAAGCCCCAGCAGGCGAAGTAGCAGGCGCACCTGTTGGGTGTGGAACCGTCCGGCGGCTGATGAGCGATCGAACCGCCGGACGGAGATTAGGGGCCTCGACCGGCCACACCCCATGGAGCCGGTCGAGGCCTACGTCTGCGCTGCTGCCCGATCAGCGGCGCGGACGGTACCCGGCGGGGCCAGAGCGGTGAAGGTCTGGCGCAGCGCGGGTACAGGGGCGCCCGGCAGCTGGGGACGCAACCGACGGGGTCGGTGCTGAGCTGCCGGGCGGGTCTATTGGCGGCGGCGCTTGGCGCGGGTGCGGCGCAGCTCGTGCTCGAGGCGCTCCCGTATGGCGACGTCGATGTCCTGGTATTCCGTCGTGGTCACGACGACGTCCGGCAGGGGCATCCCGTGGGGGATCCCGGTTTCCGGGGTGGCGATGATGACCTTCTGGGAGTTCGCGGCGAGCGTGTCCGTGGCGGCGTCGGCGTCCAGGGTGTTGGCGCCGAGCACCAGGACCAGCCGCGTGGGCCCGCCGGTCGTGGGTGCGGGGGTGCGCATGGCCTCCACCGCGGCGGCCTCGTCGGGGGTGAGCCGGTAGTTCTTGCGCTCGGGGGGTGTCTCCCCGCGGTACACGGCCAGGGCCTCGCGGACGTCGTCCTCGTCGCTGTCGTAGGACTTCCACCACTCCACGGCCTTCCAGATGCGGGCCAGGCGGGCCAGGGCGGCGTCGGCGTGGACGTCGGCGGCGTCGATGTTGGCCAGGAGGGCGTGGGTCTCGGTGGCGGCGTCGGCGGCGTAGCCGAGCCGGGCGAGGGTGTCGGCCATGTCCTTGAGGTGGTGGCGTTGGGCGAGCAAGCCGGACAGGCCCTCGGCGCGGTAGAGGTAGTCGAACGATCCGCCGCTCACGGGAGTGCTCCAGGGGGTCGGGACATGCGAAAGGCCCAGGAGCGGTGCTCTCTGGGCCTGTGGGGGTGTCTACGCCAAGCGCCCGGGGCCGTGGGCTCCCGGGCGCTGGATGCAAAAATCTCGATCTTCGGATGATGCTAGGACATGCGAGGTCAAGCTAGCAAGCTGACGGCCGGCCAGTGTGCCCTCTTCGGGTCCGCCCCGCGGGGTGCGAGGCGGCCAGGGGCGGGTCAGGCGTTGTCGGCGGGCTGCCACACGACGTCGAACCAGTCAGGGGCGTGGCTGGTGTAGGTGGCGCCGTCGGGGCTGTGGGTGACGGACAGGACGCCGGGGATCGGCAGGCCCACGTAGGTGGAGTGCTGCACGGCGTTGCGGGCGTGGAAGGTGATGCGCGCGCGGCCCTGGCCTTTGGTGCCGGGCGGGACAACGGTCACGCCGCGGTCGTCGGCGACGTTGGCGGCGAGCCAGTCCGCGACGGCCTGGTAGTTGTCGGCGGTGACGCGGAGGGCCTGGGTGGTGTCGGGGCGGAGGGTGTACTGGGCGAACATGGGGGTTCCTTCGGGTGGGGCGGGCCGTGTGGCCCGCCCCGAGCGGGTGTGTAGTGGTTACGCGGAGGCGCGCACGTGGTAGTCGACCTGCCACGTTTCCAGGCACGAGGTGCACACGGTCTCGATGTGGTCGCACTCGTCGGCGTTCTTGACGGTGACCGGGCTGTAGCCGTCCGACATCTGGCCGCTGTCGCGGCCGGGGCGGTCGTCCTCGCGGAGGAGGACCTGCACGGTGCCGTTCGGGTTGATGCGCATGGGGTGCTCCGTGGGGTGTTGGGGCCGCCCCGCAGGGGTGCGGGGCGGCCGTGAGGGTGGGGGCTAGGCGGGGGTGATGTCGGTGACCGTGTAGGGGTCGAGGGGGATGGCGGAGGCGATGGTGGCGGTGGAGGCGGCGACCCAGCCGCCGGTGGGGCGGGCGATCTTGTAGGTGGTGGTGCCCGCGACCGTGGTGGACGCGATGACAGTGCCGACCGTGCGCTTGCCGGTGGTGTAGGTGATCGCGTAGCGCTTGCCGGTGGTGAGGGGAGAGGTCATCGGGGGTACCGCCTTTCGTGGATATCCAGCTTGGATATCCACACTCTAGCTCGATGTGGATATCCACGGCAAGCCCGATCTAGCAATTGGTGGATATCCACGGGTACGCTGTCCCCATGAGCGATCCCCAGAGCACGCAGAGCACCGACGACCACACCCCCCACCGCCCCCTGCGCATCCCCGAGGAGGAATGGAAGCCCTTCGGTGAGCGCGCGGGCGCCCGTGGCCGCACGAAGGTCGTCCGGCAGTTCATCCGCTGGTACAACCGGGCCCCCGGCGCCGAACTCCCCGATCGCCCCAGCGCGTAGCTGGTGGCGCCCGCCGCGCTCAGGGCACGGCGGGCGCAGGTGGCCTAGAGAGCGGCCAGCCGTTCGCGGGCGACCCCGGCGTAGTGCTTCGTCACCTCGATGCCGACGAAGCGCCGGCCTTCGGCGAGGGCCGCTTCACCGGTGCTGCCCGACCCCGCGAAGGGGTCGAGCACCGTGCCGCCCTCGGGGGCGATCTTGACCAGCTCCCGCATGACCTCCACGGGCTTCTGCGTGATGTGCTTGCGCTTGTCCCCGCGGGGCTGGGAGGCGCGCAGGTACCCGGGCAGGTAGATGGTGGGGGCGTGCCGGTAGGGCTCACCGTGGCTGGCCCACAGGACGTACTCGCACTCGCGTCGGAACCCGTCCTTCTGGGGGCGTGCGATGGGCTTGTGCCAGGGGATGATGCCGCGCCACGTCCACCCGGCGGCCTGCAGGGCATCGGACGTGGTCGGCAGCTGGGCCCAGTCGGTGAACACCAGCGCGGACCCGCCGGGGCGGGTGATGCGCAGGCCCTCGGACAACAGCAGGGCGAGCCAGTAGCGGTACGCGCGCTGGTCGCGGTTGTCCCCGGCGAAGTCGGCCAGGTCGTGCATCGCGTCGCTGGAGACGTACTTTCCGCGGGCGGTGTCGCCGCGCCTGGCGGCCGGGGTCCGACCGCCGGAGTTGTAGGGCGGGTCGGTGATCAGGGCGTCGGCGCTGCCTGTGGGCAGGGTCGGCAGGATGCTCAGGGCGTCACCCTGGTGCATGGTCCAGTCATCGGACATGTGCGCTCCGTGGTATCGCGGCACACAAAAAACGCCCGAGGCGGGATGCTTCGGGCGTTAGTCATATGTATGCCTATTTAGTTAGAGATTAGGACACGCTGCGTCAAATCGACAAGCGTGCTCCGGGGCGGCCCCGGTGCCTCCGGGCGCGCTGGGAAGCCTCCACGTCGAACAGGGCGTCGGCGTTGACCCGGCCGAACCGGGGCGTGAGCAGCCCGGAGGAGATCCACCGGTTCAGGGTGCGCACGCTGATGTCGGCCTCGTGGGCGGCCTGGTCTTTGGTGTACCAGCGGTAGCGGGGGTCGGTGTGGTCCACGGGTCCTCCTACTGGTCGGTGTGGCGCTGCTCGTGGGGCCTCATGCGGTGGCGCTCCTGGTGGTGTGGGCGTCGTACTCGGCGGCGGTCATGGTGTGCCCGCACGCCGGGGTTTCGCAGCGCACCAGGCCGCGGTCCTGTTCGGCGATGAGGGTGCGGCGATCGCACCGAGGGCAGGGCAGGGTGCGGCGCTGGCGGGAGGGCCGGGTGCGGGTGGTGTGTTGCAGGACGCGCTGCCAGCGCAGCACGGTCAGCCCCCACTCCTCGGAGCCGGTCCAGGTGAGCAGGTCGTCCAGGTGGCGGCCCAGGCGGGCGATGGTGCCGGTGAGCGCGGAGGCGCCGCGGGTGCGGGCGGGCGGGGGGCCGTAGTCGTGCAGGTCGCGCCACGTGCGTTCGATGAGGGACAGGTCGCTGTAGAGCTCGTCGAGCAGGTCGGCGGCCGGGGACGGCGAGGGGGGCTCGGTGCTGGTGGTGGGTTCGTCGGTGGGGCCGGTGCGGGTGCGGTAGCCGTCGGCGTTGGCGGCCGTGATGGCGGCGAGGGTGTCCAGGTCGGCCAGGGCGGCACGGACCGCCCCGGTGCAGCGACGGCACCAGAGGGGGTCGCCGAGGTGGGCCTTGGTGAGCACGGGGGCGGGCGGTTCAGGGGCGGGGTCCGGGCTCCCGGCGGCCTGCCAGGCCTCGCGGGCGCCCTCCCATTCCTGGACGGCGCGGGCGCGGGCCTGGAGGTTGGTGCGGTGTGCCCGGTTGCACGGGCCCGGGCAGGGATCGCTCATGGTGGTGGGCCTCCGGTCAGGATGCGGTGCGGTCGGCGATGGCGGCCTCGACCAGGTCGCGGATGCACTGGGCGTGGAACTCGTAGATGCGAGGCTGGTTCTCCGGCCGTCCCATCTCCTCGAAGCTCCGGCGCTGGGCGCGACCAGCAGGCGGCCAGATCAGCCGGGCCAGCTTCGTGAAGGGGGTGTGGACCTTGTGGTCGATGAACCCGTGAGTGAGGGATCCGGACTCGCCGGGCTCGTAGCCGTCCTCGGGAATCTCCTCGTCGCACAGGTCGCACACGGTCACGAGGGTGGCTTTGGAACGCTCAGCCCTGGCCATGGTCGCCCCCGATGCCAAGTTCGCGCTCCAGCTCCTGGATGCGCTTCTGCGCGTCGTCGCGCTCGCGTTTGATCTGCTCGTGGGACTCGGGCGTTCTCCACATGACGAGCACTCCGATGAGCACGAAGGGCCACAGGAGACCGATGAGGAGCGCCAGGGCTCGGCCAGCGGCGACGTCGGCGCGGTCGGCGGGCCTGCTGAAGGTCATGTGGTCGGTGATGCGGGGGGCGAGCCAGCGGGCAGCGAGCACGGTCCCCACCAGGTAGACGGCCGTGCCGATCACTGGTCGCCGCCGCTGGTGCGGGAGGCCAGCAGGGCGTCGAACCGGGCGCGGGGGATGCGGAACGAGCGGCCCACGAGCAGGGAGGGGATCTCGCCGGAGTGGCACTGGCGGTAGATGGTCATCTTGGACACGCCCAGGCGGGCGGCGATCTGGCCCACGGTGTAGTACTCGGGGTCGGTGTCGACGGTGGTCTTCGGCACGGGGGCTCCTTCGGTCAGCGGCGGCGGGATGCGGTGATGGGGGCGTAGGGGTCGGCGTCGGCGGCGATGCCGCGCAGGGTGGCGGGGCGGAGCCCGTCCCGGTCATCGACCAGGCGTTCCACGAGGTTGGTCAGGTCGGCGGTCAGTTCCTCCAGGTCGGTGAGGCGCTGCTGGGTCTGGTCGTGGGCGGCGGGGGTGGTCATGGGGGTGTGCCTCCTCGTAGGCGTGGATGGCGGTGGTGACGGTGTCCACCAGGGCTCCCAGGTCCGCGATGGTGGGCGGGGGCTGTCCGGTGGCGGCGCGGCGGCGGGCCAGGTGGTCTCCGGCGGCGGCGACGGCCGCTTCCAGGGCGGCCGGGTCCAGGTGGTCAGGCACCGTCGCGCTCCTGGCCTGGTCGGGGTGGGGGTAGGGCGGCGCGGGCCGCGGCCAGGTGGCGGGCGACCGACTCGGGGGTGGCCGGGGCTCCGGCGGCGGTGTCCGCCCAGGCGTGGGGGGCGCGGGCGCCGGTGCGCCTCCACCCCTGGGCGGTCAGGGCCTGCAGGATGCCCAGTGCGCACTCCTGCACGGGCAGCTGGTCGGCGTGAGGGGTGCGGTCGCGGTCGACGAGCAGGCGGGTGATGATCTCGACCCCGGCGGCGCGGTCGGGGTCCTCGGCGCGGCGGCGGGGGCTCACGGGGCTTCCCGGGGGGTCCAGCGGACGTAGACGTAGTGGCGTCCGTTGCGGGTGGTGCGGGGCTTGGCGTCGAAGCGGCCGGTGGGGCGGCGCCGCCAGGCGGGGCGGCGGCCGTTGCGGACGATGGAGGCGACGGCGCAGGCTCCGTCGCGGCTGGCGTAGGGGCCCAGGCGCTTCCACTGGCCGGGGCGGGACATCAGCTGCACGGCCAGGTCGTAGTGGGAGAGGCGGTCGACGTGGTCCGGGGGGAGTTCGGTGAGCCAGCTGCCGGAGGTCACCACGGGGCGTCCTCCTGTGCGGTGGTGTGGTGGAGCAGGGCGCGGTGGGCGCGGGCCAGGGTGTGGCGGGCCGCCTCGAGCTGGTGACAGGCCGCGACGTGGCGCACCCGGGCCTCGGCGGGGTCGTCGGTGTCGGCCCAGCGGTCGAGGTCGGCCAGGGCGGCGCGGGTGTGGCTGATGGCCACCTCCACGTGCAGGCGGCCCCGGGTGCACGGGGTGGGGTCGGGGCGGCGCGGCAGGGGCGGCGGGCGCAGGGCGGCGGTGTCGGGGCGCACGTTCACCGTCACGGACCCGACCGGGCGGGCGCGGGAAACGGCGGGGGCGGTGTCCGCCTCGGCGGGGGCGGGGCGGCGGAAGCGGTCGAGCAGGGTGCGCAGCGACATGTCAGCTCCCCATCCGGGCCATGGCCGCGCCGAGCTGGCGGCCGGTCAGGCCCTGGGCGCGCAGGTGGGTGCGGGCGGCGTCCATGCGGCGTTTCTTGGCGGCCTGGCGGGCGCGGAGCACGGCGGCGCTGTCGGGCGCGGTCACCGGCGGGGCGGTGGGGTCGCGTCGCACGTGCAGGTCCAGGCGCTGGGCGTGGGGGAGGTCGGCCAGGCGGGTGCGGGGGCCGGCCGCCGGGCCCAGGCCGAGCATGTCCAGGAGCTGGGCGGCGTCGTCGGCGCCGTCGGCCCGGTCGGCGCACGTGAGGCGGCACAGGGTGACCTCGACCGGGCCGGGCGCGTACAGGGCCTGGGAGGACAGGTCGCGGGTGGGGTCAGCGGCCATGGCCGGTCTCCTCGGTGTGGTGGGCGGCGCGGACGGCCGCGAGGATGTCGTCGGCGCCGCCGGAGAGGCGGCCGACGATGGCGTGTTCGGTGCGCAGGCGGGCGCGGGTGGCGTCGAGCTGGCGGGTGAGGTCGGCGTTCTCGCGGGCCAGCTGGTCGCGGCGCAGCACCCCGAGCAGGGCTCCGGCGATGTAGGCCAGCGCGATCAGGGCCAGCGTCCCGGCGGGGGTCACCGCTGGTCCCCGGCGACGGTGGTGCCCACGATGACGGCGACGCCGAGGTAGGAGCCGGTGATGGTGAGGCGTTCGCCGCCGCCGCGGGCAGGGTCGCGCAGGACGGGTCCGGCGCCGATGACGCGCTGCCAGGCGGCCATGGCGTGGCGCTGGTAGCGGCCGGGGTCGGTGGTGCGGGGGTGGATCAGCCCCTCCAGGCGGGGCGGGACCTGGGCGTTGTCGGTGAGGGTCCACTGGATGGCGGGGGCGTCCTCGGCGTGCAGGTGGGCCAGGGCGGTGATCGCGGCGGTCTGGGCGGCGTCGGCGCTCTGGCCCAGGTCGGCGATGAGGCGGGCGGCGACGTCGCGGGGGTTGGGGGGAGGGGAGGCGGGGTTGGTGAGGCGGTGGCGGGCGGTGGACGGTCTGCTGGTGAACAGGGCCATGTCGTCATTCCTCCGGTGTGCGGTCGGTGACCTCGATGTCGAAGAGCAGCTCCATGGGCACCGCGAAATGGTGGACCGCGCGCAGGACCATGCCGATGGAGGGGCGTACCTCTCCGCGTGCGAACCGGGAGATCGTGTAGTGCCCGACTCCGAGGGCGCGTGCTTGGGCGGTGTAGGTGCGCAGTCCCTCACTTGCGCACAATGCGTCCCAGGCGTCCCGTTTGAGGACGGCGCGAATCTCTCTATCCGGACCTAACTCCCTGCTCATGAGATGACATTAGGACGTTGCGCAACGTCGCGCAACAGGCATCTCTGAGGTCACCAAACGTGACAGAACGTGCACGGCGACATCGGCGACACCTTCCGGTCCGGGTGTGGCGTCGCTTTTGGGCCTATCGCTCCTAGAGGCCGCCAGGGGGGCGGGCTACTGTGCCACCCATGCACACCTCACCTGCCACCCCGACACCGCCCTGGGACGCGCGCGCCCTCTCCGGCTGCATGCAGCGCGTGCGGGCCCTGGGCTACACCGACGCCACCCTGGCCGCGATCGCGGGCCTGCACCGGTCCCAACCCGGCCGGTGGGCGCGCGGCACCAGCAGGCCCAGCGCGGAGGCGCTGAACAGCATCTGCGGGCGCATCCTGGCCGAGCACCCCGAGCACGGACCCCGGGTGGTGCTGGAGCTGTGCACGGCCGCCGGCCACCCGGACGTGGCCGAGGAACTGGGGGTGCGCCTGCCGCTGACCGGCCCGGCCGAGGCGGTGTCCGACCCGCAGACCGGCCTGGTCTGGCAGATGGTGCAGGGGGTACGCCAGCGGGCCGCCGACGCAGGACTGAGCCCGCAGACGCAGCAGGAGATCATCGAGCAGTCACTACGCACAGCTACCGAGCAGGCGGAATTGTTGATCAATACCGCCCACCTGCACGCTTTGCGGTCGCAAATGAACAAACCGCCACAGAATGGCATCGTGGCCGGAAGCGGCCACGATGCGGAGTAAACCACCGACGCCGTAGGGGATCGCGAAGAAAAGCGGCAGGTCAATGGGTAGCAAACCCGTGAGAAAGCCGCCTAGCATGGGCTACCCCGCTCCGCGCTTTAGGACCGGAAATCCCTGGGAGGGGATAGCACATGCTTGACCACCGATCACATTCCCCTAAAATCCCCCGCTTCGGTGCCGGGAACCGCCCCTTCATCCCCAACCCCCCAGCGAGCCCCACCGACCCCCGCTGGTCGATCACCGTCGACGACAGCCTGCGCGGCAGCGTCTACGCCTGGTCCGTGGTCGGCCACGACCAGCTGCTCCTGCGGGTGCGCTACCAGGTGTCCTACGACGAACTGGCCTGGTCCTACGCCGAGAACCTGCCCTCCTGGGCCAAGCGCCGAATCTTCGGCGGCCTGCAGGTCATCGACCCCACCGTGAGCCTGGACGGCTACCTGGCCACCCGCTGGTGGGGGCCCGAGGCCGCCGCCACCCACGACGCCGCGACCTCGGTCGAGGCGCTCCTCGGGCTCGTCCCCTGGCAGCACGACTGGCTGGTGAACTGACGATGCTGGTACTGACGTTGCGTGAGGACATCACCTATGGCGACCTGGCCGCGGCCTACGCCCTTCCCCTGCCCAGGCGCGAGAGCGACGCCCCCCGCACCGACGCGCCGCCGGGGTGGGCCTGCCCCGACCTGCTGGCCCCCTGGCCGCGCGACTAACCGGTTCTCCACCTACTGAGCCCCGCCGCACCCCCAGCGGCGGGGCTTCGTCGTGCGGCGCCGGCGGGTTCTCGCCCGCGCGCCTCGGGGGCCAGGCGCACCCGCGCTGACAGCGTGGAGGACTGCCCCGGCCCGCCGCACCCCCGGAGGAACACACATGTCCGATGAGCTGGTGAGACACCACGTGATCGCGGTCCTGAAGCAGCTGCGGGACCGCGACAGGATCATCGACGGGCGCATCCAGGCCCAGGCCGACCGGGGCCGTCAGGTCGTGAACGCGATCATGCTCGACCGCGAGGAGTGGGCGATCGTGGACTGCTCCACCGGCGCGACCCTGGCCACCGGCGACGGCGGCCCCGAACGCCTCGACATGCTGGTGGACTCACCCCAGGGCGAGGACTGGGTGTGGCTGCACACCCTCACCCGCGACCTGCGCCGGGTCACCACCCGGGGCCTGCCCGAGTCGCTGTGCGACGCCCTCGAGGAGTGGGTCGAGGACCCGTCCGTGCCGCACAGGGCGATCGCGCGGGTCACCGGCTGGACGGTGGGGCGCGTCGCCCAGGCCCGCGGGACCTGACCCACCCGCTGTCGGCTTCGGCTACCCGTCCGCGTCCTGGTACATGTACACGGCCCCGGCACGCCCCAGCGTCGCGTCCACCAGGTCGGACACGTGCACGGGGCTCCTCCAGGCGTTCGGGGGCACCGAGTGTAGGCGCGGGCGAGGCAGCAGCGGCGCCCAACGACGAAGGCCCCGCCCCCTGGAAGAGGGACGGGGCCTTGGCCGCGGTCAGCCCTCGGCGGGTCCCCGGACAGCCGACAGGCGGCGGGCCTCCTCCAACGTCATCCGGGGCTTAGGCCTGTCCCGGGCGGCCCGCTCCTCCTTGGCGCGCTCCGCCGCCGCGTACTCCGCCCACGTCGGCACACTCCCGACGGTCTCACCACGGGCCACGGCCAGCTCGCGGCGCAGAAGCCGGGTCTCCTCCTCCACGATCCCCATCACGTCGTCGACGATCCGCGCGGCGGTCGTGGCGGGCTGGTCGGCGGCGTCCGGCATCCGCGCGTACACGGCGTCGGCGACCCTCGTTCGCATGTCCATCAGGCGTTCCCTCCTCTGCCCGGGCGGGCCGGTAGTGGTGTTACAGCGTCCCGGTCAGGGCCTGGGCGGCGATCTGGCCGACCTCGGCGGCGACCTTCGGGCTGGGCGGCGGCGCGACGATCGTGGACACCACGCCCATGGCACCGAGGGCAAACAGGCTCCACGTCCACGGCCCGGCCTTGCCGCCGCCCCAGTCCTCCCGGTCCAGGCGCAGCACCAGGGGCGAATGCCCGGTCGGCCCCCACTCGGGGCTCTCGGGCTGGCGGGCCAGCGTGACGTAGGCGCACACGGCCGAATGCCGCACGGGCTCCTCGACGGTGAGGTCGCCAGCGTCCTGTCCCAGGGCGGCCGCGGCGGCCCGGGTGGCCTCCTGGACCAGGGCGTCGACGTCGACGTCGACGTTGGCCTGGGCGTAGGAGCGGGTCAGGGCGTCCACCACCCCCTTGGTCACGTCGAGGTCGTCCGGGTCCACGCCGTGGCGTGCGGCGGTCGCGTGCAGATCCTTCAGCAGGGCGGTCGCGGCCGTCATCGCGCTGGGGGTCAGCACGGGGCGCAGGCCGCTGTTGGCGACGGATCGGCGGATCGTCTCGGCCGCTGGGGTGGTGATCTTCACGTGGTCTCCTCGGCGGGGGTGATGGTGGCGACGTTGGCGATCATGAGCCGCACCGTCGACCGGTCCCGGTCGGGCACGCCCAGCAGGTCCAGGTAGACGTCCTCGTGGACGTGCCCGAGGCGTCCGGTGATCGGGTGAGGCTCGGACTCCAGGTCCGTGGTCACGGTCACCCGGCGGCCCACGAGGGCGCGGGCCCGGTCAGCGGTGGGGTTGGCGGGCATCAGGACTCCCGCGCTTCCATGCCGCCGAGCGCCCAGTGCCCGGCGGCCAGGTGGTGGTGCAGCAGTTCGGCGGCGGCCTCGCGGGTGGCCTCGGAGGAGTGGGGGCCGTCCGCTCGAAGATCGAAGTGCATGGTGTTCCTTTCGGTGGCGTCTGTGCAGCTCAAGCGAATGATGTGTCAGCTCGGGTACAGCGTGTTCGCGGCGGCCTTGGAGAGGATCTCCAGGGCGCGGGTGATCCGCAGGACCTCGACGGGGTCGGTGACGGCCCGCCCACCCACCCGCAGTACCGGCGGCTCACCGAAAACGTCCGCCCACGTCACGTCGAGGATGGTGTGCTCGCCGTCGTCCTCGGCATAGACCCGCAGGCTCGCCCGGTCGACCTGGACCGCCTCCAGGCCGGCGTCGGTGATCGCGGCGGTGGACACGGCCCCCACCGAGCCCAGCAGGTTCGCGTGCACGGCCCGCGCGTAGTCGGCGGCGCGGTCCAGGCGGGCCACCGCGTCGTCGGTGTCCTCGGGGCCGGTGGGGGCGAGCAGGCGGCGCAGCCCGATGGCGGACTGCTCCACCGCCGTCACGGCCGGGTTGACGTCCTCGCGGGCGGCGTGCGGGCCCGCGAGAGCGTCCAGCTCCTCCAGCGCGGGCAGGAACGCTTCCTTCGGGGGGCGGGTGTCGGCGCCGGTACGCTCGCGCTCGTCCAGGTCCAGGTGTCGCCAGCGCTCCCACGCGCTCTGGCGGGTCATACCGACCGCCGTCCCGATCCGCTCCCAGGACACCCCGCACGCCCGAAGCGTCTGGATCTCGGCGTCGACGGCGACCGCGGACCCGGCGCGGCGGGCGTGGAGCGAGTGCAGGCGCAGCTCCGGTACCGCGTCGTGGAGGTGGCCCCTCCAGTCGTCGGCGAGACGCGCCGAGACCTCCTCGGAGGCGGAACCGGTGGGGGAGGGGTGGTCGGCGCGGAGGATGGTGCGGGAGCTGGTCCAGCCCTGGTCGCACTCGCATCCGGATCGCCACCCGGCGACGCGGTCGGCTATCTCCCAGGTCCACCTCGCGGTGGTGGTGCGGTCGTCCAGGACCATCACGGTGTAGCCGTGGTGGTCCTGGGCGGGTTCGTAGTCGCTGGCCGGGGTCCAGCCCATGGCGGGCCTCCTCATGTGTCAGGTTCTCCTGACACAGAGCATGTCAGGTTTTCCTGACACGCGGCGCAGCTTCGGGAAAATTGGTACAGACGTCGGTACACAAACCTCAGGACCTGGCCGCCGATAAGTGAACCTTATCGGCGGTGAGGCAACCCCGGTTGACGGATTCGGGAGCGAAGCAGTCCTCGGGTGAACGGGCCACCACCCGAGAGCTTCCGTGATCTCGCCGTGACTTCTATGTTCAGTGAATTCTTATGCTCAATGGCTGCGCATGTACAGTCATTGAGCATAGGCTGGTGGCATGCACCACCCCGATCAACCGCACAGCGAGGCCCGCGCGGCTCTCGCCACCATCGCCGACAGCCGAGACGCCCTCGCCGACGACCGCCGCCGCTGGGTAGCCACCGCCTGGCGAGGCGGGGACCGCAACATCAACGGTCTCTCTGCGGCGGCCCGTGTGGCTCGCAACACCATCTACGCCGACCTCCAGGCGCTGGGCCTGGACCGGTCCACCCCGATCACTGAGGAGAACTGACCGTGAGCACGAAGATCATTCGCCCCACCGACAGCGACACCACCCACCGCGTCTACGGGTCCGCCCCCGGCTGGGCCGACTGCAATGCCTGGGTCCAGGGCGGGGAAACCCTGGCCGAGGACGCAACGGCCACCTGCCCCCCGTGCGCGGCCAACGCGGCGTGGGAGGCCTCGACCAACCCCTTCCGCCCCCACCCCGACGCGACCGCGTTCACCTCGTCCAGCACCGACAGCAGCGCGTAGGACCGCAAGATCGGCCTCCGCGTCGCCGCTTGACCCCTCCCCCGGGTTCCACCCGACACGAAAGAGAGCTGACCTTGAGCACGACCGCGCACCTGTACCGCCACCCGGACGGCACCACCCACGACGGGGCACGCTGTACCGGCCGCCGGTGCTTCCCGCCCCGCAGCCGCGACTGCCTCCTGCACGGCGAGAGCCACCCGCTGGCCCCGCACTGCATGTACGCGATCGTCGAGTGGGCGACGGACACCGACCCCGCCTGCGGTGCCTCCATCGACGTCCTCGGCGTCCTCAAGGACCCCGCCTACAAGGCGGCCTACGCCCGCCGCGCTGACACGAAGGAGGCCTGACGATGTCTGCCTGCGATTTCGGCGAGACCGTGGCCGTCGAGCGCGTCCACCTCACCGCGCTGCTGGAGACGCTGTCCCACACCGCGCCCGTGCCGGTCCCGCTCGGGACCGCCGCCCAGGAGCTGGCGCACGCCCTGCACGGCCAGGCCGACGCCGATACCTGGCTGGTCCCGGCCGAGGCGCTGTGGGTCGCGCTGCACTACTCCCACGGCCTGGACACCTACGACCTGGACGAATGCGAAGCCTCCTCCTACACCCACCCCGCGCTGCTCGCCGAGGACCACGTGCAGCGCCAGCTCATGGAGCAGGCACCGCGCACCGACGCCGCCATGGAGGCCGTGTCCGACGCCGGACTGGCCATCCTGCTGGGCGTCCTGGAGCACCACGTCCCCTACCTCTACGGGAGCGCCACCGTGTGGCGCGAGCGCCGCTGCCTGGTCTGTGAGACCGCCTACCCGTGCCAGTCCCGGCGCGCTGTGGAGAGCCCCGACGAGGCCACCCACACCTGACGCGGCCGCGCCGCCGATCCACAATCCACCCCTTCCCTGGGGCGCCGCCCGCGCCCCAGGGCCACCCGAACGACAGGAGCACACCGTGAGCACGACCGCCGAGACCGACCTCTGCTGGACCGTCCGCTGGGGCCCCGAGGACGACGAGATCTCCCACCTGCCCACCGCCGAGGCCGCCGAGAAGCACCGCGACTTCGTCGGCCGTCCTGTCGAGATCGTCCTCCTCGACGCCCCCTGCCACACCATCACCTGCGCCGTGGGCGGGTGCGGCTACCGGTTCGACGAGGACGAGGGCGTCACCCACTTCGAGTCGGCCGAGGAGGCCGTCCGCTGGGTCCTGCTCTGCGGCTGGATCGACAGCCCCGCCGGCCCCGTGTGCCAGGGGTGCATCGAGGACGGCCGCTACACCCCCTGACCAACCCTTCCCCGGGGCCGGACCGCCCTGCCCCGGGTTCCACCCAGCACAAAGGAGAACAGCAGAAATGACCGCAGCTTTGTGGAACGCCCTGTACCCCGAGGGCACGCAGGTCCTGACCTACCCCGGCACGCTCACCGACGAGCCCCTCATCACCACCACCCGCAGCAAGGCGTGGCCCCTCGGCCACGGCGAGCCCGTCGTGCTCGTGAAGGGGTACACGGGCGGCATCGTCCTGGACCACGTCCACCCCGTCGACCGCGGCGGGCCCATCCCCACCCGGGTGGAGCGCTGCCGCACCAAGGGGTGGCGGGCTCCGGCCGGAGCCCGGTACGTCGGCCGCGGCACCCGCTGGGGCAACCCCTACCGGGTCGGTCAGACCCAGGTCCGCTACCCCGCCATCGACGGAACCGCGTGGGAGCGGGAAGGCCGCCTCAGCAAGACGTCCAGGCAGCAGCACCACTTCGTCCACCCCGACGGCTCCGTCACCTGGCACCAGGTCGAGGATGCCACCGCCGAGCAGGTCGTCGAGCTGTACCGCCAGTGGCTGGCCGACCAGCCGGAGTTGGTCGAGCAGGCCCGCACGGCCCTGGTCGGCCGCGACCTCATGTGCTGGTGCCCGCTCGCCGAGCGCGGGCACGTGGTGCCCTGCCACGCCGATGTCCTGCTGGAGCTGGCCAACACCGGCGCCCTCGTGAGCGCCCCGGTGCGCACCCGACCGCGCACGCAGGTCGAGGACGTGCTCCTTCCCGAGGACGCCCAGCTCGCCCAGGCCTGAACCGCCACCCCGCCCGGCCCGGACATTCGCGCTGTCCGGGCCGGGCCCATCACACAGGAGGCACCAGCCGATGAACACCACGATCACCGACGCCATCACCGGACACCGCGACGCCGTCGCCGCCCGGGACGGGCTGCGCCGGACCCTGCAGGGCGCGGCCCAGCCCGCCGCCCGCGACGCCCTCACCCGCGCCCTGGACGCCCTGTCCACCGACCCGACCCTGGCCCTGACCCTGGACGGGCGGCGCCGCATCGACCTCATCGCCGAGATGGGCCGCCAGCTCAAGCCGCTCGGCCGCCAGGCCGCCGCCGGACGCGCGCACTCCCGGATCCACGCCGACCCCGCCCTGACCGGGCCGGAGCGGGACGCCGCGCAGAACCGCCTGGGCAAGATCAATCCGGCCGCGCTCGCCGAGGAGGACCGGATCCTCGCCCGCCTCGACGACGAAGTCGCCCAGTTGACCGCCGCCGCCCGCGCCGACTGGCGCGACCCCGCCCACCTGGCGGAGATCGCCCGGCGGCTCCTGCCCTCGCCGCTCGCCCTGGCCGACATCGCCGCCCAGGTGCGCCGCGCCGTCGGATCGGCCGCTGCGGTCGCTCCCTATGAGCCCGAGGTGCGACGCCTCCTCGACCTGGCTGACGCCCTGGACGGGGGCGAGCGATGAGCACCTTGAACAGCGCCCTGTTCCCCGCTCCCACCGAGATCACCTATTACCACGCGCCCTGGCTTGAGGCCGCCGAGGCCGGACGCCTGCGCTACGACACGACCGCGTACCCCATCCACGGCCTGGTCAACAACGCCGTCTGGTGCATCTGGCACGGCCTGCTGGAGGACGCCCCGGACGGGCCCGTGCTCACCGATCTCGGAGCCCGCCTCCTGGCCGAGTGGCGCCGGGCCCGCACCGGCCCGTCCGACGACGAGAAGCCGCCGCAGCCCCGCCGCGAACAGCCCGCCGCACCGGTGCCGCCGGTCCTGACCATGGTGGGCGGCTGGGAACAGCCCGCCCTGCCGATCTGAGGAGAGCGCTGATGAAACCCCCGATGGCCTACTACGGCGGCAAGACCCGCCTGGCCCCGAGCATCGCGGCGGCGCTGCCCGAGCACCTGCACTACGTCGAGCCCTACGCCGGCGGCCTGTCTGTGCTGCTCGCCAAGACCCCCTCGCGAATGGAGACCGTCAACGACCTGGACGGCGACCTGATGTGCTTCTGGCGGGTGCTACGCGAGCGCCCCGAGGATCTGGTGCGGGCGTGCGCGCTGACCCCGCACTCCCGGGCCGAGCACGAGGACGCCTACGGCGACCTGTCCGGCCTGGAAGAGGTCGAGCGGGCCCGCCGGGTGTGGGTGCGCCTGTCCCAGGGCCGGGCCGGGACCTTGAAGCGCACCGGGTGGCGGCACTTCGTGGACGCCGCGGCCTCCCGCGGGTCCATGCCGGGCAACCTGCACGGCTACCTGGAGCGGATGCTCGCCGCCGCCGCCCGGCTGCACGAGGTGTCCTTGGAGTGCCGACCCGCGTTGGAGCTGGTGGAGTCCTACGGTCGGCACCGGTCCACGCTGCTGTACGTGGACCCGCCCTACCTCGGCTCGACGGGGCGGACCCGCAACTACCGCACGGAGATGATGGGCCAGGGCGCCCACCAGGACCTCGCGCGGGCGCTGCGCTCCTGCCGGGCCACGGTGGTGCTGTCCGGATACGACTCGGACCTGTACGCCGACCTGTACGGGGACTGGCACCGCACCGAGCTGTCCACCTACACCACCCAGGGCACCGGCGCCCGGGAGCGCACCGAGGTGCTGTGGTCCAACCGGGCCCTGTCCGCGCCGACGGCCGAGGGCACCCCGGGTCTGTGGGAGGAGGGGAACGAGCTGGTGGACGAGTTTCGTAACACCGGGACGGGATGTAACGAAACGCCGGAGCGCCGGTGTCAGGCCCCCGGGTGCGGGCTCCCGATCCCCATGGCCGCGACGGGGCGCCGACGCCGGTACTGCTCCACCGCGTGCCGGGTCCGCTCGCACCGCGTCGCGCGCGAGGAGGTCGGCCGTGGCTGAGCCGACGTTGCGAGAGCGCATCCGCGGGGTGCTCTGGGAGGACCTGGTGCAGCGATGCGCCCAGGAGGTGAGCCACGGCGGGACCGGGGACGCGCCGGCGCTGCGGGCCGAGGCCGACCGGCAGACCGAGGCGCTCATCTCGAAGATCGGGTGGGCGGAGCCGGAGGAGGAGGACCGGTTGCGTGCCCGTCTGGCGGCGGCGTTGGACCCGTTCGTGGTGGACGCCCCCGCGGGGGCGTCGGCCGCGCAGGCGGTCCTGCACACGGTGGAGCGAGCGGCGTGGGAGGCGGCGCTACGGCTGACGGTCGGGTACGAGCTGAGCTACCGCCAGCAGCAGACCGAGCTGGCGGCCGCCGAGGACCGCATCGAGGACCTGGAGAAGGCCCTGGCCGCCGCGCGCGGCGCTGGTCCACCCGGGAAGGCGGACTAACCACCCCCCGGTGGGAAGGGCCCGCCCCGGACATTCGCGCTGTCCGGGCCGGGCCACACCCTCACCGTAGCGGCCCCGCCCCTGAACATCGGGGGACGGGGCCGTCGCTATGCCACGAGGTGGTGGTCGGCGTGCACGGCGGCGAGAGCGCGCACCGTGTCGCACGGGTACTGGGCGGGGAACTGGTCGCACCGCTGGCAGTCCTGCACCATGCCGCCGTCGGCGCCGGTGGAGCGTCTAGCCATCGGCAGGTGCAGCGCCAGGATGGCGCGCTTGGCCGCGACCTCCCGCAGCACCCGGGCGGGGTCGTGGAGCGCGATGTGGTGGGCGTCGGACATGCTCTGCGGGTCGTCGCTGGGGCCGGTGCCCGCTACCGAGGTGGCTACGGCACCAGCGGGGCCCGCGAACACCGACTCCTCGAACCCTGCTGTGCCCGGGCGGTGCCAGTGCCTGTTGGGGTTGTGCCGCCACGGGCCGGGGGTGGCCGCAAGCGCGGCGGTCTCCTTCTCGGCGAGGCGGGCGGCGATGAACTCGACGATGGTCATCGGCTCGGCTCCGTCGGGGTGTAGGGGACCAGGCCCTGGGTGAGGACCTGGCGCAGGTCCATGCGGGGCAGGGTCATGGCGACCTGATACTGGTGCAGGTCCGGGCCGAGGAACCCGGCGAGGAACTCGGCACGCCGCCCGGTCAGGTCGATGGACAGGGCCCGGCCGAGCTCAGTGGCGGCCTGGACCAGGTCGCGCTCGAGGGGCTGCCAGTGGTCGCGGTACCAGCGCTCCATGTCCTGGGCGAGGGTGTCGGTGTCGATCAGCTCCACGGGGTCCTCCTCAAAAGCGGGGGTGTCCTCCATGATGCCCCCTTCAGGCAGGCGAGGCGGTCTCACTGGTCGCAGGCGGCACCGTGGGACACTGTGCCGTGCGCCCGGCATTCCGACCATTCGCACAACGGGTCGCACAAGCACACGCACGAGCGGTCGCACGTTCGCACAACTCGTCGCACACGCACACAGCAGAGGAGTCTGCAGGTGAATCCACGTAAGAAGCGCAGGGTCGCCATCACGAACAACAAGGGCGGCACGATGAAGACGAGCGGGACCGTCGGTCTCGCAGAGGCCCTGGCGTCCGCCGGGCACAGCGTCCTCGTGGTCGATATGGACCCCCAGCGCAATGCCTCACGTCGTCTGGGTATCCCGAACGAGCACTCGCAGACGCACCCGACCGTGTCGGAGGCCATCAAGGCGGCCCAGCCGGGGATCGCTGGCGAAGCCGTCGTCCCGTGCGGGTGGGAGGACGACTTCGCTTCCAGGATCTCGGTCCTGCCTGCGCGCTTTGAGCTGGAGAACAGGATCAGCGAGGCTGCGGTCATGGGGGCGGTACGGCGTCTGGACGTTGTGCTGGAGGGAGTGGACGACGACATCGACATCACCCTCGTGGACTGCCAGCCGTCCGTCGGGCACCTCACGCAGATGGCCTTGTCCGCGGTCGGTGGGGTGTTGGTGATGTCGGCCCCCGAGTACGACGACATCGACGGAGGCGTGCGGGTCAGGAACTTCGTCGCACAGCAGGCCGAGAACCTGCACAACCCCGAGCTGGAGTTCTTCGGCGTGGTGCCGACCCGGGTCCGCGAGAACCTGGGAGCACACCAGTACCAGCTCGAGGGGCTCGAGGAGATCTTCGGCGCGGACAACATCTGGTCGCCGCTGCTGCCTGAGCGCACCGCGGTCAAGGACGCCTCCGACGCCGCGGTGGCCCTGCGCTCCTTCCGCTCCGGCAAGGAGGTGGCCGCTCTGTTCGACGAGCTGGGGCGGGTCCTGGCGAAGCGGGTGGGTCTGTGAGCCCGAACAAGCCGCAGCGTCAGCGGCCCGGCGGCGGGACGACGCTGGCGCCCTCGAACGAGTCCCTTCACGTCGGCGACGTGCCCCCGGTGTCGACGGAGCCGTTCGAGCAGCCGCCGACACCCACCGAGGTTGAGCCGGAGAGAACGGCGCCCGCCGACGAGGCACCGGCAGAGCCGAAGAAGCCCGCCAAGGCGGCAGGCAAGCCGCGGAAGCGTCCTGCCTCCACGGCACCGGCCCGGCAGGCGTGGGAGGCGTCCGTGTTGCTGGCCCGCACGGACCCGCGCGGCTGGGACCCCTACAGCGTGCGCCTGCCCGAGGAGCTGTGGGAGCGCCTGGAGAAGCGGGTCGCCGCCGACCAGGCCTCCTACCGGATTCCGAAGCTCGCGATGAGCCACTACATCAACGCGGCCCTGGACAGGGTCCCCGCTGACGCGGCCGAGGCCGCGCAGATGGGCCAGGACCAGTTGGCCTCGCAGGGGCTGCGCCCGCCGGCGTCTCGCTCCAGCGGGACCCGGCTGCACCGGGACGTGCTCAAGCGCATGGAGCTGCTGCCCGTGCAGCTGCGCCGTGCCGCCCGCCCTGGTCTGCTCGGCCACCTGCAGGCCGCCGCCATCGCCGTGTTCCTCAACGAGCTCGACGCCGAGTAGCGCGCCCAGCACCGACGTCCCCCGCTTCCTCGAGGAGGCGGGGGACGTCGGTGTGTTCAGGCGAACGCCTCGCCGAGCAGGCGGGCCGTTGTGCTGGGTTCTCGCTGGTTTTCGCCAGGGCCCGCCGACACCGCGCGGTGCCGTGGTGTCAGAGGTCGTCGCGGGCGGCCTGGACGCGCTCGGCGGGCCAGCCGACGAACTCGGCGACCTCCTGGTGGGGGGTGGAGCGGGCGTCGGCCCAGTCGGTCAGGGCCGTGCACAGGGACTCGGGCAGGCCCTCGGTGGTGACGGTCGCGCCGGTGCCGTAGACGTCGTCGATGTGGTCGTTGGCCCACTCCCAGTCGGCGGCCTGCGCGGTGTCCAGGAGCGCGGACAGCTCCTGGTGTCCGCCGGTGCCGGAGGCGAGGACGGTACCGGTGCGGTGGTCGGTGACCTTCCAGGCGTCGGCGTCGTCCTGGCCGCCGTCGACGATGCGTTTGCCCTTCGCCTCGAGCGCGGCGAGGGTGCGCTCGAACTCGGTGTGGCGGTCGATCCAGTGCTGCAGGACGGCGGTGACGTGGCGGCGCACGAGGTCGTCGCCGGCCAACTCGGAGCCGGGGTCGGTGTGGGCGGGGGGCGGTGGTGGGGTCGTCATGGGGTCCATCCTGTCGGGGCGGGCGCGGGGTGGGGGCTGTTCGTTCAGAACAGGGTGGGGCGGTCGGTGTCCACGGGCGCGTAGTCCTGGTCGATGTCCAGCACGTCGACGTGCCCGCAGCCGGGGCAGCGGAACGCGCACAGCCGGTAGACCGGCCACGCGGGCACCTGCACCTGACGGTAGGCGCCGCCGTGGACGTGGCCCGCGCGGCGGGGCCGGGGCGCGGGGAACGTCTCCCCGGGCAGGGGTTGGGCGCGTCCGGCGGCGGCCAGGCGCGGCGCGGTGGAGCCGCAGTGCTCGCACGCCTGGGGGCCCAGGCAGGTGATGTGGGGGGCCACGGTCCAGGGTTCCCAGGCGATGGTGCGGCCCTGGTGGTGGTCGTAGTCGGGCAGGGGCGGGGCGGTGGCGGGGAAGGCGAGGACGTTGCTCACGGTGGCCTCTCGTGATCGGAACCCCCAGCTGTACAGTGTATAGCTGGCGGTGGTGTTCCCAGGTGAGGTCGGGTGGCGAGGGTGGGTGGGGTTTGAGAAACCCCACCCGTCCTAGCTTCGGGACCCGGCGCGGGCCCTCTTCTCGCTGTCGGCGTTCTGGGCGAGGGCGGCGAGCTTGGCTCGGGTCGCGGCCAGCTCCCGCTGGGCGTCCTCGCGCGACCTGGCGCGCGCCTCCTCCAGCGAGGCCGCCATGGCGGCCTGGACGTCATCCTCACGGGCGGGCTCGGGGATGGTCTCCCAGATCTCGGGGAGCTTGCCCTGGGGGTGGCAGGCCACCCGCTGGCCCTGGTGGTCGATGACCGGGGTGGAGCACCGCTTGGGGCTGGTCTCGCCGGTGATCTCGTCGATGATCACGTAGACCATGCGGGTCCTCTCGCCGCACTGCCCGCACCAGGGGCGCTTGAGGGTGATCTCGTGCTGGGCGTGGTCAGGTCGGGGGTCGGAGCTGCGTCCCCACCCGGCGAGCTTCGTGCGGTCGCCCATCATCACCCGCATGGCGCTGGCGACGTCAGACATGTCTCGGGAGAGTTCGTGGATGATCGTGCGCTCCTCCCCGCCGGACGCCAGCTCCGCCGCTACGCGCTCAGCGAGCCGCTGGCGGTCGCGGACCCCGGGGGCCTTGTGGCGTTCGGGCCACAGGCGCACAGCGGCGTCTACGAGGCTCAGGGCTTCCGCCAGGGGGGTTGTGTCCTGGCTGCTAGAGCACTCGTCCTCCCTCCCGGCCGAAGGGGACTGTGAAGCCGGGGCCTCCTCGGGGTCCTCGGCCAGCTGGGGGGCTGGGGGGGAGGGAGGAGTAGAGGGAACCGTAGAGGGAGCAGTAGAGGGAGGGGCGCCTTTTTCCTGGTCACCCCCGAGGTGCTGGTCATCTTTCTGACCAGCCTGGTCATTTATCTGACCAGCCTGGTCATTTATCTGACCAGCCTGGTCATTTATCTGACCAGGCTGGTCAGAGGGGGTGTCCTCGGTCGCGACGGGCGTGGGCAGGTGGTGCCACCGCGGCGCCATGTCCGGGCCCGCCAGTGGATACCGGGGGGGCGCCTTCTCGTCCTGGCGCACCCGTGCGAGGGCGTCGAAGGCGTTGCGAGAGGAGCACTCGTGGCGGGGGTACCGCCAGATCTGCATGGTCACGGCCCGCTTCTGGGCTGCCTGGCCTGAGGAGAACGTGATGGGCGTGTCCTCGGGGGTGGTGATCTGCCCCAGGGTCGCCAGGGCCCGCAGCATGCGTCGTAGTCCTGAGATCGAGGCGAACTTCGGCTCCTCCGCCAGGGCCACCGGGCCGGAGTAGACCAGGTGGCGCAGCTCCTCCGGGGCGATCTTGCGCCGGGGGTTGTCCTGCCGGGTCAGGCTGAGCAGCACCCGCAGCAACGTCTTCTCGCTGGTGCCCAAGTGCGGGCACAGGTCCAGCCACTGCAGGCCCTTCGACTTGTGGTAGCCGCTGCCTTCCACCGCGGCCTGGAGGGCGTACTCCTCGTGGTCGTCGTCGTAGCTCATGCCGCACCCCCGGTGACCTGCGTCGTCGTGGAGGGCGTGCATGAGCGGCACAGTGCACCCCTGCTGACCTGCATGGGGGGGTGGGAGTGTGCATGAGCGGCACACATGGGTACTATGACGACAGCTGAAAACTTCATCGGGTCCTCGAAAGGCTGAAGGCCGGGGCGTCGCCTGACACGGCGACTTCCGGAAGCTCTACTGGGGGTCTGTATGCGGTTTTGGGTGATTTGGTGAATCGCATGAAGCGAGACTTGAAAGGTCGGGGACTCCACTCCCCGGCCTTTTCGCTTGTCCAGCGACCCTATAGCGGTCTGCAGGGACACACCAGTTGGACTAGGCGTGCCCACCTGCTGAGCTTCAACGAGCCGATGAATCGCCCCAGGTGAGGGGCGGTGCTCGTCATCGTCCCCGCTCCCGTTCAGAAGCGGGGACGATAACCAGCGCTAATCCGGCACGGCGAACAGGTAGTCGAACACAGCCATGTCGCCCCTGATGACGAACTTCGTGACGTCGAGCGCGCCGACCTCACAGTGGTACGTCCGGATCACCTCGAACACCGGGGTGCCCTGCGGGATCTCCAGGCGCGCGGCCTCCGGCCCGCTCGGCATGCGGGTGGCGATCTCCTCCTGGATGTCCACTACCGGGCTGAGAGCGTTGATGCGGGCGATGTGCCCGCCCGGGCCCTCGCCCGCGATGATCGCGGGCGAACGCTCCCCCGTGGACAGCGAGAAGTAACTGTCGGCGGACTGGTTGATGACCCCGTCGATCTTGGTGACGCGTCGCCGGGTGTAGACCAGATCGCCCTCCTCGACGTCGGGCAGGCGGTCGGCGACGAAGCCGGGGGCCTTGGTCTGCTCGGTGCCGGCCTCCTGGCCGACCTTCTTGCCCTGCGCGCTGCCTTCGGCGGCGAGGAGGGGCTGCGGATTGTCGCCGCCCCAGATGGATCGGCTGTAGCGCTGCATGCCGTTTCGGCGCACGGAGATCGCCTCCCTGACGTAGGTGCCGCTGCCACGGCGGCTGATGACGGTGCCCTCCTGGCGGAGCAGCTCAACTGCCCGCCGGGCGACCATCTCGCTCACAGAATGTTCACGCCCGATTTCGGCGAGTGTAGGAAGCTTGTCTCCAGGTTCAAGCTCGCCGCGTCTGATCTGATTTCGCAGGTCATCCGCGATGCGGACCTGTAGTGGTCGCGCGTCCGTCGTTTCGTCGTTCATGCCGTCACCCTACCCCCTTCTCGTGAGTTCGTATACGAGCATCTTGCCACAGGGTACCTCTCTGTGTTTAGATCCTCGTAGCCGAACATACGAAGTAACGAGATCGGCTCGCCCGGACGTGGACTCCGGTGTGCAGAGGAACCGACCCTGCTCACCGCGTGGAAGCCGACGGGGGCGCGCTTCCAGCCTGGTGATCGGGGAGCGGCCACAACTCAACAGAGGCACGCCCCGACCCCATCCCGAGCTCACAAGGGACGGCGACGGGCAACGGCCACGGCCGGACCCGAGGGTCCGGCTCCGTCTCACCAGGGCGGTACGGAATGGCCGAGCAGCACCACGCACAGCACCCCCTGCGGGTGCCCGTCCTGCCCTACCGGCCGCCACCCGGCGACCGCGAGGGCTGGCGCGGGGACCGCAGGGTCCACCCGCCCCCCGGCGGGCCAACCCACCAGGAAGGCCTCACCCGTGGACGACGACTTCTACGGCTACGACCTCGAGCACATCAGCACCGACGACGAGCAGGGCAGCCTCGCCCTCGAGGCGGAGCTCACCGCCGACACCGGCGAGTTCTGATGGGCGACGACACCCCCGACGTCGACGACACCGCCGTCATCTGCACCCGCTGCCTCGCCTCCCGACATCCCGACCAGGAAGACGCCCCGCACACCTGCACGCCCCGCACCTGACCCGGCCGATGCCGGTGCCGCCCCACGGGGCGGTGCCGAGACCGCCCGGACCACCCGGCCCCGCACAGCGGAGCCGGTACTTCACCACCGAGAGGACCCCGATGATCCGACCGACTCACCGCCGATGCCGACACGAGGCCGAGGGCCTGGCCGACGCCGCCCGGCGCCAGACCGAGCGCGCCGATGGCCTGGCCGACGACCTGCGGGCCGCCGAACACCAGGCCGACGAGATCCGGGCCGCCTGCGAGGACGTCGAGTACGCCCGCGAGGACGCGGCCATCCCCGAGGTCCTGCGCCAGCGGCTGCTCGACGCCGACGACCACCAGGACGCCCTGGCCCGGATCGAGGAACTGGCCGAGCAGCGGGACCGCCTCCTGGAAGCCGCCCACGACGCGGGGACGCTCGTCCGGACCTACACCCTCCTGCAGTGCACCGGCCCGGCCGGGCCGCTCCCCGCGACGGTGGACGCGGCCCTGACGCAGAGCGTCATCGTCTACTGGAAGGACTCGCCGTGGCAGTGCCGCCTCCACGGCCACCGGAACCTGTACCTGGTGTGGCACCCCGCTGCCCGACACCGCGCCCGGCTCACCTGCCCGTGCGGGCGCATCTGGGCGGCCCCGCCCGACGCCGTCTCCCACGGGGAGGCCGCCGCGCCGTGGGGGCACCCGATCGACGGCGCGTACACCACCCGGCCGCCCTGGTCGTCGCTGCCCGCGCACGTGCTGGAGGCCATGGACCGGGCCCTGCCCACCCCCGCCGAGATCCGCCAGGCCGCCGTCCCCGCGCCGGTCCCGGTGTGAACGTCCCCGACCCCCGCTGATCCGCACGCAACGAGAGGGAGCCCCATGGCCCAGCAGATCGACAAGCCCGTCAAGTCCGTCGACACGGTCGACGACGTCACCGTCATCACCTACGAGGACGGCACGGTCGAGAAGCACTTCGGCCCCGTCGACCTCAAGCTCGGCAACGTGTCCGGCGGCTTGACCTTCAACTTCGGCAACTCCTGAGAACCGCGACCGCCGGGCCGCCGCTCACGGTGGCGGCCCGGCTCTGAAAGGACCCCATGTTCGACCCGGTCGACGCTGTCGCCTTCGCCGCGCTCGCCGCGGCCTCCTACCCCGCGCACCTGCTCGCCGACCACCCCTTCCAGACCTCGGCGTGCGCGATGACCAAGGGCGAGCCCGGGCGTGCCGGGCGCGTCGCCTGCGCCAGGCACACCGCGACCGTCGTCGCCTTCCAGGCCGCCGCGGTCGTCTTCGTCGCCGTGGTGGCCGGGCTGTCCCTGGACCCGCTCGCGGTCGCCGCCGGGCTGGCGCTGACCGCCTGGTCGCACTACTGGATCGACCGGCGCTTCACCGCCGCCGGGCTGTGGGAGGCCATCGGGCGCACCCCGTTCGCACAGCTCGGAACCCCCCGCGCCGACCGCGATGACAATCCCTCGCTGGGGTCGGGCGCCTACCGGATGGACCAGGACTGGCACATCCTCTGGATCGCCCTCACCTGCCTGGTCATGGCCTCCACGGGGTTGCTCCTGCCCGTCCTGGTGACCCTGGCCGCCCTGGTCATGGACGCGGCGATCCTCGCTTCCCGCCACGGGCGCCGCCGCCTGGCCGCCCGCAACCCCTGACCCGCACCGTGGGTGCCTCTGGTCCGCCCCTCCCGTCCTGGGGGGCGGCCCGGGGGGACCGCCCGGTCCGCGCCGCCACCGAGAAGAGAGAGCCACCCTGTGACGATCACGATGCCCGAGCGCGCGGGCCTGGACCTGCGCGCCCTGGAGGACCTGTTCACCGACCCGGACCTGTTCGCCGAGCGCCTGGACGGCGAGACCGGCGAGGAGCGCGCCGCCCGCCGCATCGCCGCCGCCGACATCACCGACCACCACCTCGCCGCGATCGCCGCCGCGCCCCTGGGCGAGGCCGTCGACCTGATCCGCCAGCGGGTGCAGGCGCACACCGACCAGGCGGCCGCGGCCGTCGCCGCGTGGACGGCGCAGATACGGGCGGGGGCGGCCTCATGATCGCCCGGCTCCTGCTGGCTCACAGGAACACGCCCCGCCACTGCGGGATGCCGATGACCTGGAACACCTGGCGGGCCTGCTGGGTGTGCGCGAGCGCCCGCTGCGAGGGGACGGCCTGACATGACCGACGCCGAGTTCCACGCCGCGACCTGCTCCGCGTGCCAGCGCGGCAAGGACTGCCGCACCGCCCGCGAGATCGCCGACCGCACCACCTGACCTGAAAGGACTCGTCCCATGGACGTCGAACGTCTCATCGCCGCGATCGGCCTGTTCGTCCTGGCCCCGGCCTCCCTGATCTTCATGGTCTACATGGCCGTCTACGGCGGGTGAGCACGGCTCGCCCCCCGCACACGCAGACGGGGACCCTGCCGAATTGCGCTCGGCAGGGGCCCCGCTCATCCAGTTCTAGCACCCGGAAGGACCCCGAGGACATGTCGATCGCCACCTGGCTCGGATTCAAGGACACCGGCCCCGCCGTGGAGGCGGTGCCGCCCGTCGCTGAGCACACCCCGCCCGCCCGACCCCAGCCGGAGCCGGAGCCGCCCCGCCCCGAACCCATCCACGAGGACCCCCGCAACGCCGCCGCCGAACCGCCCGAGGCCGAGAAGAAGCCCGCCCGCCCGGCGCGGGCGCCGCTCGTCGACTTCGACGCCGACCCCACCTGGACCGACCGGCTCCTGTGGGTCATCCCCGCGATCATGACCGTGGCCTCGGCGATCTTCACCCTGTGGAGCGTGTGGGACCTGGCCACCGGCACCTCCACGGACCCGCTCGTGCACGCCGCCGGGCTCGCCGCCGGCGTCGTCGTCGAGGGCGGCTGGGTGTGGATGCTGAT